>Ga0255764_10004657_pt1 | contig 10695 bp, 8 predicted proteins | sample 071ome_30_FD_179964 | JGI IMG/M metagenome (GOLD analysis project Ga0255764, IMG submission 179964) | Coastal salt marsh microbial communities from the Groves Creek Marsh, Skidaway Island, Georgia - 071406AT metaG (version 2) | ecosystem: Environmental > Aquatic > Marine > Intertidal zone > Salt... | reverse complement strand
CACTCTTTCAAAGGTGGGGGGGGGTGAAGGGATTGAAATACGGATTCGTCAATGTCGGATCACAAGAGCATACGAGTTGGATGCACGAAGCCATTCGTAAAGCGGCGGAACACGGCCTGATGGTGGATGTGCATGATGAATACCGTCCCACCGGTTACAGCCGAACCTATCCAAACTTCATGACCCAGGAGGGAATCGGCGGCGATGAAACATCTCCGAGCAACGAACAAACCCTGACGATTTTATTCACCCGCATGCTTGCCGGGGCAGGGGATAACACGATTTGTTATTATGACGGACGGGTGGACCGCAATGCTTCGCATGCTTATCAATTGGCCAAGGCCGTGTGTTTGTATAGTCCCTGGCAGTTTTTATACTGGTATGACCGTCCCGAAGGTTCTCCCAGGCGAAAAGGCGGGGCTGGAGGACAGCAGGGAGTCATAGGAAATGAACCGGAGCTGGAATTTTACGATCGGGTGCCGACCGTTTGGGATGATACGAAAGTGCTGCAGGGACGTATCGGGGAATATGCGGTCATGGCACGACGCAGTGGTGCCGATTGGTTCATTGGTTGCATGAACAGTGGTGAAGATCGTTCCTTTGATGTCGCTTTGAACTTCCTGACGCCAGGTCAAACATATATGGCCCATGTTTATTCTGACGATGAAGATGTCCAAACCCGCACCCGCGTCCGAATCGATCGCTTTGAGGTGGATGCTTCAACGGAGCTGAAAATGAGTGTCGCCCGCCAGGGAGGACAAGCTGTCCACATCATTCCAAAGTGACAGGTGAAACCGCATCATACGAAGATTTAATCGGAACAATAAAAAACCTCCGGGTAGTCCCCGGAGGTTTTGTTTTAAGTAAAACTTTATCAGTCTACTATTACCGAAATATTCAGTTCCGCCTCAAGGCAGTTGAGTGCGCCCCATCAGATAGCGATCGCATTCCCGGGCAGCGCCACGTCCTTCGTTGATGGCCCAGACGACCAGGCTCTGGCCACGACGCATATCCCCGGCGGCAAAGACGCCTTCGATACTGGTAGTGTATTCGTTGAAGTTGGCGGCCACATTGGATCGTGCATCCGTTTCGAGACCGAGTTTCTCGACAATGGTTTGCTCCGGTCCGAGGAAGCCCATGGCGAGCAGAACAAGATCGGCTTGATGGTGTGCTTTGAACCCTCGACGTCCTTGGGCATGAAGCGTCCGGACGTTTCATCACGCACCCATTCCACACGCACGAGTTCCAGCTCCTGAACGTCACCGTTGGCATTGCCAATGATGCGTTTGGCTGAGACCAAGTACTGTCGTGGATCATCTCCCTGAATCTCGTGAGCTTCTTGCTGGCCATAATCCACCTTGAAAGTGCGAGGCCATTCGGGCCATGGATTTTGGGGCGTACGCTCCAGAGGGGGTTTGCCGAGAATTTCGAGTTGGATGACGTTTTTACATCCATGACGGAGAGATGTGCCAACGCAATCGGTTCCGGTGTCACCACCGCCAATCACGACAACGTTCTTTCCTCTCGCGTCAATCGGAGGGCGCGTGTCGTCAAAATCATTATCGAGCAGGGATTTTGTGTTGGCAGCGAGGAATTCCATCGCGAAATGCACGCCTTTCAGGTCGCGGCCCTCAATGGGGAGATCGCGGGGATTGGTCGCTCCGCAGCACAGCACGACGGCGTCAAATTGTTTGCGAATATCCTGGATGTCATGAGTCACTCCTACGTGCGCATTCGTCACAAACTTCACGCCTTCCTGACGCATCAGGTCGACACGGCGTTCGACCACTTCGCGCTTTTCGAGCTTCATGTTGGGAATGCCATACATGAGCAATCCACCGATTCGATCAGCGCGTTCGAAGACGGTTACTTCATGACCGACTTTATTCAACTGATCCGCGCAGGACAGTCCGGAAGGACCGGAGCCGATGACGGCCACGGTTTTGCCGGTCCGCTTTGCGGGTGGTTGTGGTTGAATCCAGTTTTCTTCCCATCCGCGATCAACGATGGAGCACTCCATGTTCTTGATCGTGACCGGAGGTTCGATCACGCCCAGGCAACAGGATCCTTCGCAGGGAGCGGGGCAGACCCGTCCCGTGAATTCAGGGAAATTGTTGGTTCGGCGCAAACGATCGAGCGCGTCTTTCCAGCGACCGCGATAGACGAGATCGTTCCATTCGGGGATCAGGTTATTGATCGGACACCCGCTGGCGACACCGGCGAGGGTCATTCCCGTGTGACAATAGGGAACGCCGCAGTCCATACAGCGCGCGGCCTGGGTGGAGACTTTTTCGTCGTCGCGTTCGGCGTGAATCTCTTTCCAATCCTTGACGCGTTCCAGTGGTGGACGATCGGGGATCGGTTGACGTTGGTGTTCGAGAAATCCGGTAGGTTTACCCATGAGAAATAAAGTTTAATAATTAAAATCAGTGGCCGGCCTTCACGTTTTCTTCGAAAGCGGCCAGGATGGCTTCGTCTCCTTGGAGCCCTTTTTCTTCGGCTCGGCTGATGGCGTTGAGGACCCGTTCATAGTCTGTCGGCATGACCTTCACGAATTTGGGAAGCAATGCATCCCAGTTATCAAGGACAGTCTTTCCGCGGACGCTGCCTGTGAGAGCGACGTGACGTTCGAGTCGGGATTTCACTGCCGCAATTTCGTCTTCGGTGGATTCGATGAGCGGATATACGTTCACCATTTCCTTGTTGAGTCGGTGGCTGACGAAGTCACCCTGCTCGTCGAGGACGTAGGCGGTGCCTCCGGACATACCGGCCGCAAAATTCCGGCCTGTGGTCCCGATGCAGATCACTTCGCCACCGGTCATGTATTCGCAACCGTGGTCTCCCACGCCTTCAATCACGGCTTTGACGCCGCTGTTACGAACACAGAATCGTTCGCCGGCCATGCCCGCGATGAAGGCTTCACCTGCGGTGGCACCGTAAAAGGAAGTGTTACCGGTGATGATGTTGTCACAGGCGACAAAGGTGGATACCTTGGGCGGGTAAACAACAATTCTGCCGCCGGACAGCCCCTTGCCGCAGTAGTCGTTGGTGTCGCCCTCAACGGTCAATGTCATCCCGCGCGGACAAAATGCCCCGAGACTCTGACCTGCCGAACCGTTGAATTTCAACTGTATCGTGTCATCCGGTAATCCTTCAGCGCCGTGACGCCGTGAGATTTCCGCGCCCACGATGGTTCCCACCACTCGGTTGGTGTTCACGATCGGGAACTCACCAGTGACTTTTTCACCCCGCTCAATCGCCGGTTGACAGGCTTCGAGCAGGTGGGTGTTGTCCAGTGCGAGTTCCAATCGGTGGTCCTGTTTCATCGAGCAATAGGTGCCGACTTCGGGGCCGATCTCCGGTTTGTAAAGGATCTTGGAGTAATCAAGCCCTTTGGCCTTCCAGTGATTGATCGCATCGCGCATTTCCAATTTCTCGACCTTGCCGACCATTTCGTTGATGGTTCGGAAGCCGAGTTGGGCCATGATCTCGCGAACTTCTTCGGCGATGTAGGTCATGAAATTCACGACGGCATCCGGTGAACCTTTGAATTTTTCGCGAAGGCGTGGATCCTGTGTTGCCACACCGACCGGGCAGGTGTTTTTGTGACAAACCCGCATCATGATACAACCGAGCGTGACCAGCGGTGCTGTTGCAAACCCGAATTCCTCGGCACCGAGGAGACAGGCAATGGCTACATCGCGACCCGTCTTCAGCTGTCCGTCGGCCTCGACAACCACACGACTGCGCAGGTTGTTGATCAATAGTGTCTGGTTCGTTTCCGCCACACCGAGTTCCCACGGAGCGCCGGCATGCTGAATACTGGAGCGTGGCGAAGCGCCTGTGCCTCCGTCGTAACCGGATATCAGGATGACATCCGCCTTGGCTTTGGCAACGCCGGTGGCGATCGTGCCAACTCCAATTTCAGAAACGAGCTTCACGTTGACGCGTGCGTTGACGTTGGAGTTCTTCAGGTCGTGAATCAACTGCTGAAGATCTTCAATCGAATAGATATCGTGATGCGGCGGTGGCGAAATCAAGCCGACACCCGGAGTGGTGCCTCGTGTCTTGGCGATCGGAGGCAGCACTTTGTGTCCGGGTAATTCGCCTCCTTCACCGGGCTTGGCGCCCTGAACGATCTTGATCTGAAGTTCGTCCGAGTTGACAAGATAGTGACTGGTAACCCCGAAACGTCCTGATGCGACCTGCTTGATGGCTGATCGACGAAGATCGCCATTTTCGTCGCGGGTGAAACGATCCGGATCTTCGCCCCCTTCACCGGTGTTCGATTTGCCGCCCAGGCGGTTCATCGCGATGGCAAGTGCCTCGTGGGCTTCCCGGCTGATTGAACCGTAGGACATGGCCCCGGTCTTGAAGCGTTTGACTATCTCGGAAGCAGGCTCGACCTCTTCAATCGGTATGGATTTGGAAGGGTTGACCTTGAATTCCATGAGCCCGCGCAACGTAAACATGTCGCGCGTCTGATTGTTCACCTCTTGTGAGTATTCCTTGAAAACATTGTAGTCTCCCGCCCAGGTCGCGCTTTGCAGTTTGTGGATGACCAGCGGACTGAAGAGGTGTTTTTCACCATTGGCACGCCATTGGTAAACACCACCTGAATCAAGAGCACGATCCGTTTCGTCGCGTCCGGAGCCATAGGCGGCCTGATGACGCATCCAGACTTCTTTTGAAATTTCATCCAGATCAATCCCTTCAACCCGGGATGACGTTTTGGTGAAGTATTTGTCGATGACCGCTTCGTTGAGACCGACCGCTTCGAAAATTTGAGCGCCGCGATAGCTGGCCACGGTGGAGATTCCCATCTTGGCCATGGTTTTGGTAACGCCCTTCATGTTCGCCTTGATGAAATTGGCGCGGGCTTTCTCGGGTTTCTTGTCGATCTCACCTTCGAGTATGAGATGTTCCGCGGTTTCGAGCGCCAACCAGGGGTTGATGGCATCGCAACCATAACCGAGCAGGAGAGCGAAATGGTGCACCTCGCGGGGTTCGCCGGATTCAAGAATGATCGAGACTTTTCCGCGGACTCCTTTGCGAATCAAATGGTGATGCAGACCACCCACTGCCAGCAATGCAGGAATGGCTGCATATCGGGAACTGACACCGCGATCCGAGAGGATGATCAGGTTGACATCATCCCTGATTGCTTCTTCTGCTATTTCGAACAGATGCTCCAATGCATCGTGCAGTCCCCGGCCCCGTTGAGCTGATCGGGGTTCTTCGACAGATGAGTGGGTGGATTCCAGGCCTTCCCGGTCGGTTTGAGGATCGAAAAGGATCGGCAGCGTGGCGGATTTGAAGCCTGCTGCTTTGAAATCACGGATGCGCCCAAGCTTTTCGTTGTCAATGATCGGAGTTTCCAGCTTGATCATTCGGCAGTTCTCGGGACCCGGATTGACGAGATCGCCTTCGGAACCGAGGAAAGTCACGCTTGCCGTGATCAGTTCCTCACGAATCGGGTCGATCGCCGGATTCGTGACCTGCGCGAACAATTGCTTGAAGTAATTGTAAAGTAACTGTGGACGATTCGAGAGAACGGCCAAAGGCGCATCGTTACCCATCGCTCCCAGCGGTTGATTGCCGGTTTCGACGCTCGGTTTGATGAGCATGCGGATATCCTCAAACGTGAAGCCGAAAGCCTTCTGACGCTGTAATAACGTTTCAGGCACGAGCCCGGGCACTTCACCGATCGGAGCAGGTAGATCAGCCTCGTTGACCAGGTTTTGGTCAAGCCATTCGCCATACGGATTTTCTGAGGCGATTTTTTCCTTTAACTCGGCATCTTCCACGATACGGCCTTCGCGGGTATCAACGAGGAACATACGTCCCGGCTCGAGTCGGCCTTTTTTGATGACTTTCGCTGGGTCGACACCAGAAAGCACACCAACCTCGGAGGCCATGATCACCAGGTCATCGCTGGTGACATAATAGCGTGATGGGCGCAAGCCATTGCGATCGAGCACAGCGCCAATCTGGTGGCCATCGAGAAATGCAATCGATGCCGGACCATCCCAAGGCTCCATCATGCAGGCGTGGAACTCATAGAAATCACGCTTGGTTTGAGACATGGACTGGTGTTTTTCCCATGGTTCGGGGATCATCATCATGACCACATGCGGAAGCGACCGCCCGGTCATCATTAAAAACTCCATGCAATTGTCAAAATGCTGGGAATCGGATCCTCCTCCGGTGATGACGGGGAGCAGCTTGCTCAAATCCTTGCCGAACAAATCGCTTTTCAATTGCATCTGCCGCGCATGCATCCAGTTTTCATTACCGCGCATCGTGTTGATTTCGCCGTTATGACACATGAAGCGGAAGGGCTGGGCACGCGGCCAGCTTGGGAATGTGTTGGTGCTGAAACGGGAATGCACCAGCGCCATCGAGCTCTCCATGTCTGGATGTTGAAGATCAGGGAAGTAGTGACCGAGCTGATCGGTCGTCAGCATGCCCTTGTAAACAATGACATTGCTGGAAAGCGTGGGTATGTAAAAATAGCCGTTCCCGTCCTGACGGTAGCGAAATCGGTAGGATGTGGTGCGGCGGATCAGGTAGAGGGCGCGTTCGAAGGCATCTTGGTCTTTGGTCTCGGCACTTCGCCCGATGAAAACATGGACCATTTTCGGCTCACAGTCCTTGGAAGCCTTGCCCAAGTCTTTATTGTTGATCGGGACATCACGCCAGCCCAACAAGGTTTGACCAATCTCCCCGATGACATCTTCCATCAGCTTCTTTTCTGAAGCAGCCTGTTCTTCGTCAGGACTAAGGTAGACCAAACCAACCGCGAAATGGCCGGGTTCCGGAAGGTCGATCCCTTCTTCTTTGGCGACTGTGGCGAAGAACTTATGAGGCATGGCCATCAACATCCCGGCACCGTCTCCGGTTTGCTGATCGCATCCGCAACCGCCTCGGTGATCCAGATTTATGCACATTTCGATGGCACCCTGGACAATGGCATGGGAGGGCACTCCCTTCATATTCACAAGAAACCCGACGCCACAGGAATCATGCTCCTGAGACGGGTCATACAAACCCTGCTTCGGAGGCAGGGATGACTGAAAAGGTATATTTTGACCAATCATTGAGCTGGGTGACTTACCGTTAATCCCTACATTCTGTCAAGTACGCTCGCAATTTATCCCCCTAAAGAAAGTTGGTATTTGGTCCATATTGAACCTGGAATGGCCGGTCGGTCGTAATAAATGCAGCCATTTTACAGCATGATCTTGAGTTTTGTTTGCATGTCCTGGAGTTGACACTCTTTGGGCCACACCTCGACACAAACTTCATTTCGCTCTCGCGCGGGGAGGATGGCTGTGAGGGGATAGTTGTTCGGATGGTGTTTTCAAGGTCAAAAGCGTGAAGGAGTTGAGATATGATTTTATGGTGCGTTCAAGAATATTTGACTGTAGTCATGACTATGGTCATAATTGTTTTGTGAAATCGGTTTCCAAAAGCAAATTAAAAGCCCGGATGTTGGAATTCTTTCGGGAAGTGGAAGCGTCGGGCGAATCATTGGTCGTGACGGATCGGGGTAAGGAGGTACTGGTGATCCAGCCGGTGAGGCGATCTTCGGTCGGTCTATCTTCCGACGGGATGATCTTGAGTGAATCGACAGCAAACCTGCCTTCAGCAAAACCTCAAGCATCCGAACAGGTGCTTTTGGAAGAACTTCGAATGATGGCCACACCGGCTTCGCCGATCAGTGAATCGGAACTGATGGCTCCTTTACCCTTGGCCGATTGGGAAGTGGAGCAGGATGAGGATCGTAACCCATGGTCTTAGACACGCATACGCTTCTTTGGTGGTTGAGCAATGATCCCGCCCTTTCTGCCTTGGCGAGGGATCGCATTCAGGCCTGTCGTGAAGGGCGTGGGTATTTGATCATCAGTGGAGTTTCCTTGTGGGAGCTGGAGTGGAAACGGCGTTTGGGGAAATTGGCGCTGCCCGGTTCCGTCCGCCCTTGGTTGCCTCGATTGCGTGGGTTGCGCGGTGTCTTATTGGAAGGCATTTCTTTTGACCGTTGGGTTGCCATGGCGGAGTTGGATTGGGATCACCGGGATCCGGCGGACCGGTTGATTGCTGCCACGGCACTTGAGCATGATGTGCCTGTTCTGACCAAGGATCGCGTCTTTCATGCGGACGATTCCCCTGTTGATGCGGTTTGGTAAAACTTGTTTTCAACCCATGCCTGGTCCGGATGAATTGGATTTACAATCAGGCGATCCTGGGTGATGGAAATTTATTTAAAATATTAGCGATAATGTAGATATAGCTTCTTATTTTTTTTGAAAGTATTTCACGTTTGAGAGCGCTTTGAAATCGCTGTCCTGGGTCCAGAGGGTGGCTTGATGGATTTGAGCCGTGGCGTAAATGAGTGAATCGGCCATTGCGGTTTTATGTTGAATGCTTATTTGGGCGGCTTTTATGGAAATATCAATATCCGGGGCGATGAGCACTCCTTGTTGCAATAATTCGACCATCAATTGTGCACGTGTCGCATCAGCATGTGTCATGGTGTATTTCCATACTTCGTATATCGTGATGGTGGAAACCAACACGTTGCTCATGTCATCGATGGCTTTGAGGAATTTTCGAGCGTTCGTACCTCCGTGTGCTATTTCAATCCAAGCAGAGCTGTCCAGGCAATTTTTTTTCATGGCAGTTCTCTGTCTTGCTCACGTTCAAATGGAATATGGGCACAATCAGAAAGCAATCCGACCAACTGCTCAGGAGATAGCATAGGGGATATTTCGATGTGGCCATCCTTTTCTGTAATGGAAAGGCGTTGGCCAGGTTTTAGGTCCAGCTTATTACGGATGGCTTTTGGGATGACGATTTGATATTTGGGTGAAATAAGAGCTGTTGTCATACGTTTTATATTTAGTATGACGAAAGGTTTTTTACAATCAGTAATTGTTCAAATGAGGGCTTACTTCTTCTGATTTATCCTTTTCACCCGGATGTTGCGGTAGCGGACGTATTCGTCGGTGTGGTTGCCTCCGCCGTGGACCTGGAGGGCGATGCCGCCTTTGTCAGGGTGGCGGAGTTCGGTTTCTTTCCATTCCATGATTTTGACGCCGTTGATCCAGGTGGTGATGTGCGGTGGATTACCCACAATGCGGGCCCGGAGTTCGTTCCATTGTCCGTGTCGCCAGAAGGAGGGCCAGGCATCCGGCAGGATGGGGAACGCGACCGGGGGTTCGCCGGTTGCTTGGGTCGTGATCTCGGTGACTTTTTCTTTGAAGCTGTAGTTACGGACGTGCGGTTTTCCACCAAGTCCTTCACCGTAGATGCCCATGAGGTTGCCGCCGCTGTGATAATCGATCATGGCCTGCCAGGCTTTGCCATCTTCGGTGCTGCGGAGAAACAAGCCGCTGTCGGGGCCAAAATCGTTTTTCATTTCCAGGGCCACTTCAAAATCACTGAATTGTTCGTCGGTGATGATGATGCCTCCGTTGGCGGGGATGTCTTGTGAGCCAGTGATGGCACCGTCTTCGACAACCCATTTACCTCCGGTTTTATGATCGCTGGCGCGACTGTGTCCGGTCTTGGTGCTGACGTGCCAGCCCTTGAGGGTTTTGCCGTCGAAGATGGATTCGAAGGCTGGTTCGGCGGCTTGAGTCGCAAGGGTTGTGATGGCGCAAGCGGCCACGATGGTTCGTGATAGGATCGATTTCATGTGCTTGGGAGATTTGCATCGTATCATGCCTTTGATAGGGGCGATTTGACAATCCAGATTTGTGGGAAATGTCAAAATTGGGGCGATCCAGAGGAAAGGGGTGCCTGTTGCGCGTACGTTCAACCTTGCAGGCTTTCCTGCACCTCAACGCGCCCGCGGCCCCACAGCAGCGGGGCGCTACCTTTTTGGCTGTTCACCCTGTTTGATAGGGCTGCTGACAAAAGGGTTGCATTATCGGCCCCTGGCGTTTAACCAGAGAGCTTACTATGGCAGGTCATAACAAGTGGTCAAAAGTTAAGCATATCAAGGGCCCGGCGGACGCGAAGCGGGCAAAAATCTTTTCAAAATTGTCGCGTGAAATTTTCGTCGCCGTGAAGGAAGGCGCCAGTGAAGATCCGGATTTGAATCCGCGATTACGCATGGTACTGCTCAAGGCACGTCAGGCAAACATGCCGTCCGACAACGTGCAACGCGCCATTCAGAAAGCCACCGGCGAAGGTGGGGCGTCCACTTTTCAGGATCTGACCTATGAAATTTACGGTCCGAATGGTGTGGCCATTCTGGCTGAAATTTCCTCCGACAATAAAAATCGTACTGCCGCCGAGATACGTCATATTCTTAGTAAGAACGGTGGTTCGATCGCATCTGCCGGAGCTGTCGTGCGTCTCTTTCACCGGAAAGGGCAGATCATGATTGCCCGGGAAACAGCGGATGAGGAAAAAGTGATGGAAGTGGCTTTGGAATCCGGGGCGGAAGATTTCAACGCTGAGGAGGAGGGCTATGAGATCCTCACCGAGCCGGGTGAATTCGAGGCGGTGTTGAAGGCGGTTGAATCAGCAGGTATCAGTACGGAAACGGCTATGGTGACATGCCTTCCCAATTTGATGGCTCCCGTGCCGGCGGAGGCGGCGGATTCCATTCAGAAGTTGATTGATACATTGGAAGATCACGATGACGTCAAAGATATCTATTCCAATGCCTAATTCCCTGACGAG
>Ga0255764_10004651_pt1 | contig 10704 bp, 12 predicted proteins | sample 071ome_30_FD_179964 | JGI IMG/M metagenome (GOLD analysis project Ga0255764, IMG submission 179964) | Coastal salt marsh microbial communities from the Groves Creek Marsh, Skidaway Island, Georgia - 071406AT metaG (version 2) | ecosystem: Environmental > Aquatic > Marine > Intertidal zone >... | reverse complement strand
CCTATATTTCTTAATGCAATTTGTCCACAGGACATACCATCAAATAAACTTAATACATTCATTTATACTCAACCTTTTTAATTAATCATTCATAAAAACTTTTAATGGTTCAAAAGGATTAGTCTGATTCCTTAGTTCATCTAATTTATTAGAGAATCCTTTTGTTGCAATAAAACTTATGTTCGGCTCAGATTTGAGTTGTTCAACAACAAGTTTTATTAAATCTTTGTGTAAGGGAGTTTTTTTAACTTTCTCGATGAGTTGTTTTTTATAATCTTCTGGAAGATTTCTTATATCTAACTCTTGTGGGTATATAGCCAAGTTATATACAATTTTTTCTTCTTTAATACCAATATCTAATAACCAATTATGTAAGACTTCTAGTCGATCAATGTTGTATATATTAATGAGTGTATTTGTTCCAAGTTCCCAACTATATTGATTGGCATAATCTATAAACTTAAGAACATTTTTTTCTACTGTTTTCCAATCACTTCCATTACGAAAATAATCATTTTCTGTACCGTATGCATCGATACTTATAAACAACTGTAACTTTTTTAATTTTTTCCATACATCCAATGTTTTTGTATTGGGTAGGATAGTACCATTTGTATAATATTGAAGTATCGTTTCTTCTACAGTATCTTCTTTTATAAGTGAATCCATTAACTGATCGTTTTGTTTCATATAAAGTGGTTCACCACCAAACATTGTTATCAGTTTTGTTTTTTTGAAATCTATATTGAACTCATTTAAATCTTTGTCATATAAAGGATATGGATTAATTCCTAATTTCTTTTCATCTTTTTTCCACTTAGAACTCAACATACTGTAGCAACCACGACAAGATAAGTTACATACATTGGATGCATGAATACCGAGCCAATCTATTTCTGGACCACGATTTATGATTGGTTTTAACTCTGTCAACCAATCGGTGTTAATATCGACATCTCTTTCACCAACACCATATAAATCATCACCCCATTCTTCAACTTTATTTTCTACAAGTAACTTTTTAAAATACCAATTTGAAAAAAGTCTGAGACTAAAACTACCAATTTTCTCAAGGTGATAACATTTTTCACAACCAACCACCTCTTCACCATCGGTCATTTTTTTTCTAACATAATTCATTTTTTCTGAATTAAAAAGATCAGTCATATTTGATTCAAATATATTTCCAATAGGAATAGATTTACGAGAACACAAATGCATATCGCCATTTGGTTTTAAGTGTGTGTGAACCCAAGGAAGAATACAAAAGGTTTTATTCATTAGAAAAACAAGTCCTCGAATCTATCTGGATTATTTAATACTTGTTGAATACCAGTATTATGTGGATCGGGTCTACAAGGTGGACAAACAGAGATGTCAAAATTATTGAATTTATCGTGGTGGACATCGCTGCACCATAGACTTCTCCAGTCATCTTTTATCCAATTACCAATGGTTAAATTTTTATTTCCTCTATGTTCTGGACATAGATAAATTAACCCATCTGCAGAAAATATTGGTAATAGATAAAGAGCATAACATTTTTTATAACACCTTGCTGTTATCTGTTCTCTTTGTTTTGCTCTGACTTTAAAGTTATATATTTCTCTTGTCTTGAGAATATAGTTCATTAATTCTTGTTCTATGATATAAGCATCACCATCACCCTTTTCTAATACAGCCGACCTTATGTAAAGCATTCTTGCGTTTACTTCTTTTGTGTATTCAAAAAGATTTAAGATATTTGTTTTATTTGCGGTTTCTTCAAGTATCAATGCCTTAATATCTACTTTCCCACCAATCTTTGTTATTAACTGAATGTTTTTTTTAACTTGATCGAATTGTCCAGGACCTTTTGGAAGTCTTACAAGGTTATATAAATTTTCATTTGCACTGTCCAAATCAACCCCAATCCATTGCATTTTTTTTATATATTCGGGACCGATGTTTAAAAGTTTATCCAATCTTGTTCCATTCGTAACAAGCGAAGTACTGAAACCTAAATCAATACTATGTTTGATAATATATTCGTAATTTTTAAATAGGGTAGGTTCACCTCCACCAACAAAAACAATAGAGGTCAATTTACCAACCGAATTTTTTAAATTCCATTCGGCGAGATCATCTAACAATTTAATAAAATCATCATATTTTGCTTTTGATGGATTTGATTTTCTATGTTCTGCCGAACAACAATAGATACAATCTTGGTTACAAGAATTTGTTAAATCTATTTCTAAACACGGTGGTAGGATACGAGGTGATGTATTCCCGTATTTGAATTCGTGTGCATAAAGTGTGTATAGACTATTTTCCATTGAAAAATTTAATCTCTCTAATATCTGGGTATGTATGACTGTACTTATGCTCTATGTCATCATTTAGTATTTTATTAATACCTTCTATACATTCCTCTGGTCTCATCATATAGTGGTATCCAATAATCCATTCTTCTTGTTTTTCCCAAGGTGAAATAGATAAATCTCTACCATCATATCTGGCTTTAATTAACCACTCATATGCATCTTTGTCATCCAACAAAATAGCACCACCTCTACCAATTTCTATTGGTTTGGTTCTTCCAAAACTAAGACATTGGATATCACCAGTTCTATACATATTTTTTTCTAGTGTTCTCGCACTATCCCATACATTTGATCCTTCAAACTTGTATTCACCGTGCCAATCTTTTTCAAAAAGACCGAAAGGAATATTTAAAATTTTGAATACATGAGGAACACTGATATATGTTCTTGCAGGAAAAGATATGTTATTTAAATCTTCACCAATGAGTTGTTTATATCTAAATGAAAGTTCTATGGCGTGTGTACAACAATCTGTTGAAACAACATATGGTGCACCAGTGTAATCACCTACCATATTTTCAAATTCTAAGATGGCATCAAACGGATTCGAGTAGTCTTCAATTTTTTTCATCATTCTTTTCCTCTAAAACAATATCGTCTTTATATTCGTCCCACGATGTGAATACTTCTGGTGATGTTAAGTAATGCACACTATGTGTCCAGGTTCCATAATTTGAATAGTTAAAGTCCAAATCATCTATCTTGATTGCTGCGTTATAACCAAAGTCAGCAAAGAACGGAAGTTTCATAGAAATTAATGGTATGAATTTATTATAAGAACACATTTCAGATTCCAACACATATCTTGAGAAAGTATTATCGAAATCTAGCGTACACCAATAATGTAAGATCAGAAAATGTGTAATAGTTTCTGTCCAAGGTGACATATCTTCGGTAGTAGATACTTTGAAACTATGTCCACTACCGAAATATATATGTGTAATTTCTTCACCATCATATTGTGCCAATCTTCTTGATATCTCTTCAATATCTGGTTCACCAATTACATATAGAGTTCTTTTACCTCTTGCATATGTATTCTCTGGATAATCACCAACTATAAACTTAACATCCGCTGGGATGGTTTTTGTTTGAAATTCTCTATCCACTTACTTACTCAATGCCGGAATGATATAACTGTATTCTCCAATACCACTATCAACTGCAATTTCCATTGCACCCTTGTCACTGATTCTCATAGTCTTGTCACCATCTAAACTAAGAATTTTAATAACGGCAGTCATTGGCCATTTCCATCCACTATTTAAGGTTCCAGAAACATTAGATTCAAAAACAAAAGTTCCTGCGTGAGTACTTACATCACCAACCGAAATAACTAAATTTCCATCTTTTGTGATTGTTGAGAATTTAGTTTCTGCAGGATTGATTTGGGATTGCATCTTTAATCTTTGAATATTTAAATCCGTAGGATTAAACTCCACATCCCAGTCAGCACCTTTGAATGTTCCGACATTAAGTTTTTCGTTAACCATTTCTTGTGACATAAATCTATAGTCATTTGAAAAATCACCAGTTTTATTATCGAAATGTAAACCAACTGGAACTTCTGCGTCGTTTCTATTTTGACGAGTGACTGTGATTCTTGCGTCATTAACATATTCTTGAGTATTAAGAATAGTTTTAAGGTTGTTTAGATTTGGCATACCAAAAGTTCCAGAAAAGTCATTAATCTTATCTTTGAACTTTGCATTAAGAACTACTGTTTGATCTGTTGCCATTGCATTGATGTTTGTTCCCGCATCATCACCAGAAATTTTGACTAAATCAATAGTTCCTAAATCGTGTGTATGTCTTACTAAATCGATTAAATAATCTCTCATACGAGTTCTCCTTTTATAATGTTAAGTTGTATTATATATTTGTTGATATATATAAAAATTGGCTGATTTACCTAAACAAATATTTCGGTAAAATTTATTTAAGTATGCCCAAACACTGTCCACCTCTGATGGATGAAAGTGTTCCAGATTTCTTGATTTCTAACCAACTGACATTAGATAATATGTCATTGTATGATTCGACAATTTCAAATCCAATTTTGTTCAAGATCAAAGAAAGTAAGTGTAAGGGAGTATATGAAAATCTCCCTTTTTCAAATTGGTTCACTGCGATATCTAAATCACAATTATTATATGTAAATATACAAGTTCCACCATCTGAAACTAAATCATAAATTTCAGTCAAGTATCGTTCAATAACATGAATAGGTCTGTAATTAAAATAGTTATAAACTACAACTAGGTTCATTTGTCCTTTGGGTAAATGTCCAAATAATTTTTGATCCCTTTCTTCATCGATAAACGAATACCTAATTCTTTTTTGAAACTGAGTTGTCCATTTTTCAAAACTTTGAATAGGTCTTAGATGTTTTGGATTATCATCCATAATATATAATGGATCGGAACCTATTATATGATCTACAAATTGTCCATATTCTGGTCTAATCCACAATGCTGCATATTTCCACGAACTGTGTGATTTAAGTCTTGATATAAAATAATCTGATACTTTTGGCTTATATATTAAAGTTTGATACAAGGCATCTGTGAGTAGGTAACCTTCTGAATCATCTTCGTATAATTTATAACTTTGTAATAGATACTCTTTTTCAGTATTTCGGATGACTGAATCAACGCTGTCTTTATATCTGTTGTATTCTTTTTTGAAATCGTTTAACTTCTTTTCAAATTCTTTTCTTGTGTCCTTTAACTTTTGTAATTCAGATGAACATATTTCAGATTTGTCACATGCATTCATCACATTATCAAATTCAACTTTTATTAATTCAGAGTCAATATCTGTATTATTAATAGTATTTTTATATTTGACTAGATGACTTAGTGGTTCTTTGATATTCATGCAAAATCGAAGAGATCGTTTATAGTGCTATTTATATTAGTTCTATTAACCACATCCCAATTTAGTACACCGAGTAGATTTTCTATCTTCTTATCAATGACAGTTTCTTCCATCAAATCATCATCAAAGGGTAACTCTTTATACCACTCTGGTACATTTAATTCATCGATTGGTATTGCAATACTGTTGATACCGTAATTGTTTGGTTTCAGTTTACATACAATGGTTTTCATTCCATCTGTGATATCCATTGTCTGGTTATCACCATTAATTTTCTTCACATTATTCCAGTTGATAGATGCTCGTACATGACCAGGAATTGTGACAGATATCTTTTCTTCTTTCTCTTTCTCCCACATCTTAGTGTAATAACTAAGTTTGTTGACTCGTTTCGGTGTTCCTTTCTCCCAACTGGGTTTTTCACGAAAGGTTCTTTTGAACTCTTTGATTTTTTCTAGTATCTCATCTTTTGTTTTATCGGATAACAAATCATCCAGAATATCTTTAAGAAAATCTTGAACAACAATTGGTGTATCTGATCGCTTGAGGTCTAATCCCATTGCTTTAACTTTACCTGGTTTACCATCTACATCGTATCGGTTACCCTCGTTGTCATAAACCATAATTGCGTATCGTTTCTTTTTAATAAACAACCCACTGAGACCAGTAACCTCACGACCACATTTAATAATCTCACCCTTATCTTGTGGAGTATTGTGTGCAGTTTTCATATACTTTGGGAAACTCTCGTTTATCTTGTCGGCAATCTCTTCATATAATCCAGTTGCAATATCTTTATTCCATTCCATCGAACCAGATTTAACATCATCTTTAATTGCTGGCCAAGCACTAAAATAACAAGAGTCTGTATCACCGTAAACAATACATTCCCCAATGTGGTCGTACTTACCAGTCATACATTCATTGGCAAAAGCATCCATATGTTTAGCAATTGAACGCCCAGTCAGTGTAGTTGATTGTCCGATTCTTTTATCGAAGAAACGACAGTGTTTATTTAGAATCGCACCATATAGAGAGTTAAGACCAATCTTTTTAACGAGTTGTCGTTTATCCCAGAACTCTATTTCTTTGGGATCAGTGGATTCTCGTTTCTTGGCTTGCATTTCTTTTCTTTCTGCATACCATCTTTCTAAGAGACCCGGAATAATTCCTTCTTTTTCATATGTAAAAATAGTTCCATTGGCACTGAGTGCAAGATTACTCTTTCTTTCGAATATGATGGAATATAGTTGCATTGTTGAATGTTGTGTACTATTACCATCTTCCCAATCAACAATAACTTTAATATCTTTCCACTGTTCCATAACAGCAGTGTATTCAATTGTTCCAAACAATCCTTCCCACGCACCAGCAAACGAAACACCCTTACGAGATTTACCATTCTCATCAGTCTGGTCTGCCATCTTACCTTTTATATATTCTTCTGTTGCATCTAGTCTAATTTGACCCACAATAGTTTCTGGAGCCATATTTAATGCACGAATAACAGAAGGATAAAGTGAATTAATATCCACTGAACCAATCCATTTATGGATACCCACTTTAGGTTGGGCGACATAGGCACCTGCCGCTTGAGTATTTTCACTTTCGTCTCTATTTCTATCTGGTACAACGAAACCTCTTTCGTGGGCTTCGTTAATAATTGCTTGTTCAGTAACACCAACAGAACCCATAGTGGATGGTATAGTCACTGTGTTTGCGTGTGCGATTTCATTCGCTAAGTCAATAAACTTGAGTTTCTTATCAAGTTTTGCTAAAAGCATTGTATCCTGACGAGAGTAATCAATAAACTTTTCAAAGTCTTGGTTGTATAACTGATCTAATGAACCAAGGTAAGCAACTTTTTTATCACCCAATTCATACTCTGAAATGGTATCGAGTGAATATGAATGCATTTCGTGATATGTATATTTTTGATATAGTTGCATATAATCCAGATGGATACGACCAGAGAATGTATAAGTTTCTTGATCTGCACCATATCTTTCATATTCTTTTTTCTTGGGCATCATATCGAATAGACAAAACTTTCTGTTTGTGTCTGCATCCAAAATACGGGCAATACGATTTACGAGATATGGAATATCAAATCCTTCACTGTTCCAACCACTAAGTATGTCCGCATCTTGGATTAACTCTAAGAATGTCAATAACATATCATCTTCGTGTTCAAACATTATTGTATTCTCGAATTTACTTGCAATACTATCTGCTTCGTGACGATTCATATCACGAGGTGGAATTGCAAGACATATTAAATCATCCGTCCAGTCAAGATACAAAGACACAGCAGTGACTTTGTTAAATGGATTTTCTGGTGGTGCGAAACCTTTCTCTAAGTCGAAGTCGGTCTCGATATCAAAGAATACAGTGTGAAGATTAGGTGAATGTTTATTCTTATAATGTTCTTCTAAACATTTGTTTACAACATTGATATCACTTTCATAGAGTTTTTTTCCTCTTTTTTGTGATTTCTCAAAGTTGAATTGTTTCTTGTGTTTTGCACTGACACGGGCTACTGGTGTTCCATAGACACTTTTAAATTTGCCTACTGGACTGTCATAGTAGAACTCATATTTCGGTCTGAACTCTTCTATGACTCGTTTACCATTTATACGAGTACTGACTAAGATTCTATCTTGTTCACCATCGTATACCGCATCAACATATGACATTAATCAGTTCTGCCGACTGTCTCTAAGATTGTTTCAAGTTGATCGAACTCTTCTTGTGATTCGTGGAAATTAAACTTGTACGCAACTTTTAGTGCTTTCTTAAGAACAGTTGGTTTAATTTGCATCTCTTCTGCAACTGCTTTAACTGTATCACGAAGTCCTTCATTTAAAGATTCTACTTCAGACATAACACTGATACCTTCTTTAAATAATTGTTCAAGTTTCTTTTTTTGATCTGGATTAAATACTATAGACATAGTTACTCCCTATTGTTGTGAAATGATATTTAATAATTATACGAACTATGTTGAAAAAAACAGTATGTATATGACCGAAATGGTTATTTAAGTTAAATATTTTTTAACCTCTTTTGCCCATTTGGCTTGACCATCTTTAGTTAAATGAAAACCATCCTCATCTAAACAATCATTATCTCTTCCGTATTGGTATGGTGGGAGGGGAATGTAGTTTTGTTTATTTAATAATTCCCAATAATCTAAATTTCTACATACACCCAAACAGTGTTCATTTCTATCACCTTTTTTAAATACATCGTATATAAATGTATATTTGTGTTTGATATTTCTTGCTTCGAGAAAACTTAAAAATGCAATGACATCGTACATACTTAGGTGTGTAAAAAATTCTAAGTTGTCGGAACTGTATTGTTTTTTAAATATATCTTTAATAGACTTATCTAATGTTTTCGACTCATCCCAAGTTCCACAAGAACCACCACTTTGTATCAAATGTAAACCATTTCTATACTGTGTAATTGGAAAGTTGAAATAATAATCTTCTGGTATTGTGTCGGTAGGTAATGGAATACTTGTTCGATTTATTCCAGTAAACATAACAAAGACATTGTCGTATGTTCTTTCAGATAATAGATGAATACCAGTTCTACTTATCCAAGAATTATCTACTCCACCTTTGGCATAAATGTCGTAATCATCAAAAAGGATTCCGTGCCAGTTATTACTCCAAGTATCTGTAAAACTGTCACCCAGTATTAATGTCTTCAATTATCCTTATTCTTTTCTAGAGATTTTTCCCAATTTTCTGTTGAGTTCTAATGAAACTCTATCCATTTGTTTCAACATTTGTTTAATACTAGCCAACTCACTAGTTACCACATCTTTTACACGATTCATTTCACTATTACTTTGAGATAGTCTATCTATTTGGGAATCTATTTTATCTTCTTTATCTTTCAATCTTGCAATTGCTTGATCGTGTTCTTTATCTTTTGCTGCTTGTGATTTAATTTGTCCTTGTTGATTTTGATTTACAGATGTTTCTCTTTCCACACCATCCGTATTAGATTGAATATCTTCTTCGTCTCTGTCAAGTCTGTTATCGGTTCTGTTTAATTCTTTTTTATTTCTTTCAATTTCTTTTTGATTTTTTTCAATACGACTCTTTTCATCTTCGACCTCATCTCTCATAAGTTGGATGAACGCTTCTAAATCTGTATCTGCATATGAGTACTTTGCTCTTGCTTTATCAAGAAGATACTTAGCGGTAGGATCTTTTAATTCTATATCTGATGTTTCATTTTTTTCAAATAAGTCTTGTAGGTACATTATTTAAATCCTTTCTTTTCTGCTTCGTTATCCAATCTTGCAAGATAGTCTTGTGCCATCTTTATCGCTTCTTCTTCACCAGAGTTAATAATATCCATCAGTGTGTTTCTTTTTTCTTTGTAATCTTCGGCACTAGTGGGACTTCTGTATGTATATGTATTTGCAACATCTTGTTCATATACACTAGCACTTTGCATACGTTTTCTTACTTTACCTAAAGGTATAGATACAGTAGCAATTGCACCAGAAGTTGTTGTTTCCATTATCTCTTGAATTTTCATAACTGTATTTATGTTAGTTTAGTTGTTTTAGAATTAACTTGGTAAGTAGTCGTTATCTATTAAGATCATGTCATATTGACAACTGGCGGCTGTGCCACTGTTACTTGCTGTGAGTTGTACATCAACATCTGTTTTTTCTGGAAGTACAAATGGTGTTGTAAATTTGTGTTCAAACACACTTTGATATAATAAGAATACCAACGCTATTTGCCAAGTACTGTTGTAAGGTCTATATTTAAAATATCCAGTACCATCGTTGCCCTTACCCACGTTTGCTTGGCCTTGAAATACAAATGCTGTATATCCTGCTGGTACTGTGTAGTTTGCGTTTTGAGATGTACCAAATCCTGTAGTGATTTGTCCTACCACTGTGCCACCTCTACTTGCTGTTATATCACCTGCATTTGTAATACCATCTGCATACACCATTTTATTGATTCTTGCCCATGAAGTTGTAGTTGTGACAGCACTTGTTCCTGTTAATGTTATGGTATCTGTTTGTACTTCAAAGTTTGCATCTAAACCTTCAATAGTCAAGTCACCTGTATCTGCACCTGTACTTACACAACTTAATGTACCAGTTGTTGACCAAGCATTCCAAGGATATAAATTACTACCATCCCAGAATGTTTCTGGCGAACCGTTGACAAAGTTTGGATTGTATCCAGATTTGAACACTTGTGTCATACCTGTTACATTACCCAATGCAATGTTGATGTTTCCAAACGCTTCACTACCTGCAACACGAATTACTGGCTGACCAGCCGCATTGTAGTCCATAGCCATAGTAAGTTGAGTTGTGTTAGGCTCAAAACTATGTGTATATGAAGTTGAATTTTGATTATAGTTTGCCACTTATTATGTCCAAGGTCTTCCGTCTGTAAGTGGAGGAGTG
>Ga0255764_10004644_pt1 | contig 10712 bp, 6 predicted proteins | sample 071ome_30_FD_179964 | JGI IMG/M metagenome (GOLD analysis project Ga0255764, IMG submission 179964) | Coastal salt marsh microbial communities from the Groves Creek Marsh, Skidaway Island, Georgia - 071406AT metaG (version 2) | ecosystem: Environmental > Aquatic > Marine > Intertidal zone > Salt... | reverse complement strand
GGCGAAGGCGGAGGCGAAGGCGGAGGACTCGGCGGCGGAGAAGGTGGGGGTGATGGAGGAGGACTCGGTGGAGGCGAAGGAGGAGGACTCGGTGGAGGTGAAGGAGGAGGACTCGGCGGAGGCGAAGGAGGTGGCGAAGGAGGAGGCGACGGAGGCGGCGAAGGAGGAGGCGACGGAGGAGGACTTGGAGGAGGACTTGGAGGAGGCGACGGAGGCGGCGAAGGCGGAGGACTTGGAGGCGGCGAAGGCGGAGGACTTGGAGGAGGCGACGGTGGAGGCGAAGGAGGTGGACTTGGAGGCGGCGAAGGAGGTGGGGACGGAGGAGGTGAAGGAGGCGGAGAAGGTGGAGGTGAAGGAGGGGGAGACGGTGGTGGACTTGGTGGCGGCGAGGGAGGCGGACTCGGCGGTGGGCTCGGTGGCGGCGGAGAAGGAGGGGGAGAAGGAGGAGGTGAAGGCGGAGGACTAGGTGAGGACGGTGGTGGAGGAAGCGGTGGTGGTGAAGGAGGAGGAGAGGGCGGCACCTTATCCCAACATTCTATATTGAAGCACGGACAAAAGTCAATGTCGCTAGGAACGCATGTCTCGAACGGACAGTCGAATTCACCCGTGTTCAAATGAGTGTCGCCATTAAATACGCCGCGGTAATGAAGGAGCTCTCTGCCTTGCTTTTTAGCAGTAAAAGTCGATTGACCCCCCTCGGATGAATTCATTTTCTTCTTCGACGAGCTTGCATTGCGCATATCAGAGGAGCTGATTTTACACGAGCTCACTTGATTTTGGGTGACGCACGCAAACTTTTTGTTGAAAGCATCAGCGCCGGCAAACATGTTCGATTGTGGAGACGTTGCCGCATATCCGCTCCAGTTGTGAATATCTTCATCGAAACTCGTCGCGTTGTAAAACATCCATCGCATATCCTTCACTTTTGATGTGTCCCATCTTGAAATGTCCTGATTAAAATTCGAAGACGAGGCAAACATGCTTTCCATGTCCGTGACTTGCGAAACATCCCAGCGAGAAATATCCGCGTTGAAGTCGGAGCGATCTCGAAACGCTGAGATCATATTCGTCACGAGACGCGTGTCCCAATCTGGCATCGCACCGAATTTTCCGCTCTCGCACAAGCCGTTTTCTCTATGCACAGCTTCGTCGATTGACAAGCACTCAGATATCGCCTCATGAAAATTGGAGTCGGTGATTTCCCTCTGGGGAGATTTTGAAAACGAAGAAGCTAAAATTTCTCCGTTTTTCTTCTCGTCAATGCTCAGCTTTCTTTCGCGTTTCCTCGTCAAGTTCTCCGGGGCAGCCATTATCTCTCTATTTCTATCCTCAGTATTCGTAACATCCTCTTCTCTCTTACCTCTCTTTGTCGTTCCTTGTTGAACAAACCATTCGTCGATTTCGTTGCTGTCGTGAGAAGATTTTTGCATTCCCGTCGCGTTTTGTTGCCCGCTGTTCTCGTTGAAATTCAGATCGAGAGAGGATGAGCGAGTTTCTAATTGTCTTCGCGGCGCTACGCGAACGCTTCTTTCATCTGCGCTCCTAAAATCGGATTTAGCTGCTCTCGATGACAACGATCCTAGTCCAGAACTCGAAGAAGTTTTCTTTGAGATCCTCGCCTTGACGTTTTTGAACAACGAATTCTTTGTGCAAGTCAGCCACAAAGGAACCGTCGGCGTCAAGACCAAATCACCGTTCTCTTCGAGTCGATAAATCTTACCCGCAACTAAACCTAAATGATCACCCCGCAACCGAAAGTGCCAGTTACCACTGATGACGTTCAATCGAATGAGCGTATTCGTGTTCACTTCGGTAAATTTTTGATCTTTTTCGTACCAACACAAGTCAGGTAAATCGTTCGCGACTCGGCCCGGGTCTTGCAAGCACAAATTCCAAGTGACTTGCGACATGAGTTCCAAAGCACTCAACGCCGGAGAGTTTCCGAACTTAGTTTGAATGTGAATCACGAGCGATATTAAATTTACGGCCAGGCCGCAATCCGCTTTACAACCAAATCTTCCAAAAGCGGGAAACTCGTACGGGGCCTGGCAAACTCCGTCGCCGCACGGTATATCAGTCCAAATAGGGTCAACGACGCTCTCAGATAACCAGTCGTACACGTAGTACATGTCTTGCGTTTGCTTCATCTTTGGCTTCAAGAGACCAGTTACTGAAGATGTGACCTCGTAACTTAAAACTGGCTCCGTTTGTAAATACAGCATCGCGCAATACAAAGTCACAAACGCAGCAAAACTCAATAGCTTGGAGAAATGACCCATATGCCGGATGCGCAATCGCGCGTACGCCTTGAGTTTTTGTAAAACGTCTACGTACGTGCTGGACTCGCCGTAATCATCTTCTTGCGATGAATCGTTTGAATCGTATAATAACTCGTCGATATAGTCGTCGTAGTCGCGATTTTTCTTTAAAAGAGTTTCATCTGAAGAGTCTTTGGTCGTCTTCTTCGAAGTTGCATTTGTCGTGGCATCAGCGCTGCTACCCATCGTTCGATCCATAGAAGTATCGACCGCGTTCGATTTCTCGCTCGAAAAGTCATTCGATCTCGCCGTCGTCGCGGTCGTCGTCGTCGTCTTCGAAGAGGGAGCCGCGTCCTCCAGAGCCTTCTTTTCCGACGACGAAGATATTGAAGCCAGAAAAGACGTCCCTCCTTTTTTCACTTTCTTCTTCCCGCGGTGAAGATCACCGTCTTTTATTTCGGCTTCGAGCTCTCCCGTAAACGTGGCTAAAATGATCCCTTCCCTCGACCGCGAGCGCAAAGTTGCGACGGCTTTAATGTGGCAACCCACGTCTACTTTCCTGACGAGATAAATCGGAGCAGTAGCTCCGACGATCGCGAGGTGTTCCTCGCTCTCGTCTCCTTTCGACGTTCGAAACCATTGGAACTCTATCACGAGCTCTTCTTCCTCTTCTTCCTCTTCATCTGCGAAAGAAGAAGAAGATGAACGACGATGAGGAGAAGAACGATTTTTTGCGTCGTCGTTTATTGAGGGTGAGGAGACCCTCTCGGAACGCGTCTTCAATTCGTTCTTTTTCTTTTTAGCGCCGCTCTTTCTGCGCTGAAACGTCGGAATTGATCCGATCAAAACAGCTCTCAGCGCTTCTCCAGGTTCCGGCGAACCGGAAATCTTTAACAGCGCGGTAGAGTTCCCGCTGCTCATTGTTTTTCCCACGATCTTCTTCAAGGCGCCTCTCTCTCTCTCTTTTTAAGTGCTTTTGGACCCACACCCTCAAAAGTTTTTCGTGTCTTTTGAAAAGAAAATTTTTATTGTATATTCGGAGGCGCGCGCCTTCTCTTTTTCTCTCTCTCTCTCTCTCCCTCTCGCGTTCAAGCCGATGGACGGACACTTCGCGCGCGCGCGTTCAGATGGTGTATCCGCGCGTGCCTTTCCGCGTAAAAAAGCGTTTCGTTTCAAACTCTATTATATATAAAACGCGGAGAGAGATTGTGGCGAGAGGGAAAATCGTAGTAAGCGAGATAAAAAGAACACCCGAGTCGACACGCACAACCATACGCACGCGAGGGGAGATTGCGCTGGTTTTTTCGCAAAGGTCAGGTTAATCTCTTTTTTTGCGGGATTGCGGGTTTGCGGCCCGTTGAAAAAAAGAAAAGAAAGAATGTGCCACAACACGCACGCAACAAAAAAAAAACAAAGACCGGTCGTCACCACGCTTTTTTTTAAAACAAAAAAAAAAAATGCGACGTACCGGTCCCTCTCGGTCCCCCGGCGGCAACTCGCGCAGCAGAGGACGAGGCGAGAAGAAGACAAAAGATTTCATCGTCCTCCTTCTCGCGTTGGTTGGTCTCGGATGTTTGAAGTTGTGCTGCGTCGGATTGTTCGCCAGAGGTTTTTTATTCGTGCGCGTTGAACTCGAGCAAAAAGCAACGACTCGAGATGTGTCTTCTTCTCCTTCTTCTGCGTCGTCGTCGTCGTCGTCGTCCTCGTCCTCGTCCTCGTCCTCGTCGAGCTACGCTGATGGAAAAAGCTTCGCGACGGATGACGTTACTCGTACTGCTTCTCGAATCGATAAACTCATCGTGCTCATAGTCGATGCGGCGCGTTACGATTGGGTAGCCACCTCTTTTTCACCGCCGTCGCAGAAGAGGCAACGTTCCAACGAGAGCGTCGGCGTCGGCTTGACGTCTCTGCGCGACTACTATCACGACACCGCAGCAAGAAAGAACGGCAACGTTATTATCGATAAGGACACGTCCGATTCATTGCTGTTTAAATTCATCGCCGACGCTCCGACGACGACATCGCAGCGGCTGAAAGGACTCTTGACTGGTTCTCTTCCAACGTTTGTTGACATTTCGAATTCGTTTAGTTCAAAAACTCTCGAGGAAGATAATTTGATACATCAACTCCAGCGAAACGGGAATAAGAGGATACTGTTCTCGGGAGACGACACGTGGGCAGAGTTATTTCCTCCTCCACCAAACGACTGCGACGTCGACAATAATCCTTCATCATATTATTTTGCTGATTTTGAAGCGTTTCCTTCGCTGAACGTAAAAGATACCGAAACAGTCGATGCGGGTGTTCGCAACTCGTGGAAGAAAGCGCACGCGTTGGCTCTAAAGAATAGGAGTGGTAGTAATGGTGATGATAGTAGTATCAATAGTACTAGTAATGATAGCAAAGCCGCAGATTGGGACGTGTGGATCGGCCATATGCTAGGCGCCGATCACGTCGGCCACACCTACGGTGCGAAAACGAAAGAAATGAAAAATAAATTGGAGCAAAACGATAGAGATATCAGGAATATAATGAACGATTTGAAGACAGAAAAAGAGGTGTACAAAAACGCGCTGTTTTTAGTTTTCGGGGATCATGGGATGACCGACGAAGGAGACCACGGCGGTTCTTCTGAAGTTGAAGTTAATTCGTTTCTCTTCGCCCATCGTCCGCACGGAAATATTGGAGCAGCTTTTGAGATTGACAACAATAACGACGACGACGACGACGACGACGACGACGAGGACAGTACTGGCACCACAACGAGTGAGAACGAAATGTTGCAAATAGATTTAGTTCCTACACTTGCTGTGCTCATGGGTATTCCCATACCATTTTCCTCGCTAGGCGTGGTAAACGAGAAACTTTGGAACTTATTTCGTTACGACGAAAAGGATGATGCGGGTACTAATATGTACACTAACTTTGGTAACGCAAGAGGTGACAGGTCTTTTGCGCACGCTCTCGACCAGAATGTACGTCAGGTGTGGAGGTACATCAATGCATATCATCGCGTGAAACGTTTCGAAATGTCAGCGTTTACTCGACTCGAAGAAATGCACATTAGGTACCAAAACGCTTCAGCACTGAAGAGCACCGGCTCACTTGAGAATGATAAGAAGGAGCTAGGACTTGCGTTTTTGAGAGAAACGCAAACGATGACGCGAAATTCGTGGGTTACTTTCGGAGTGTTTTCTATGATTTTTGGAATCATCTGTTTCTTTGGTGTTCTTTTGTTATACGCGTACGGCATCGCGTACTTTACTCGTGTAGCGGATGTTCCCGATGCAAAATTTCAGACTGTGATGCAAAGAAAAAAAGTCGCGTCTACGAGGGTTAGCGGTGCGTCCAATTCGCATTCATTCGCATCGCTTCCGTATTCATTTGTCGTGAGCGTGGTGGTATATTTCTTGTCGCTCGCCGCGCGATGTTCCAATTCATTTATAGAGAGTGAAAGAGAAGTGTATCAATATCTCCTGGCAACTTTACTCGCGTCAACGTGCGTTGACAGATTGAGAGCTCTCAAGAGCAAGCACCTAAGGTATAGTCACGTAAGCTCGAATAAAATCTTGAGAGACGGAGTAATTTATAACGCAATCTTAGCCATGATCTGCAACGCGTTCTTAGCTCGCATCGGATATACGTGGGTGAAGATAAATTCAAATGAAAAACTTTCGTCTTCTCGAGAGAGCTTGTTGATCTTTGCAACTTTTTGCTTCGCGATGTCCCACCATCTTCAAAATTTCGAGATGTCTGTTTCCTGGATTTTTTGGGCGTTGAGCGCTGCAAACAGAGACAATCTTTGGTATCCCCGAATAGTCTTCGCGTGCAGCTGGATTTGGTTTCCGGTTACGCGTCAGTTTGAAAATTTGAGTCCGAGGAGAAGAATGAATTCGAGAGATTTCCTGTGGACGCTGCTGCCAGTGTTTGCTGTCTTAACAGACTCAACTTACATTGGTGGAGTGTTCGTACTCTTCAGCGCACACATGATGAACTTTTCTGCTTCATCTGTTGGTAATATGCTTGCGTCCTTTCCGACCACCTCGCGATCTGATGTGCGTCATTCACCGCCGTTCAAAAGCCAAAGCGACGAAAAAGAGGAAAGAGAAAATACAACATTCCGCTTGGGAAGTATTTTTACCGCGTGCGTAGCAACTTTGTTTTTCTCGCAGGTAATATTCTATGGAGGAGGCCATTGGGTGAAGTTTAATGGATTGAGGTTCACCGCTGGTATGACCGGAATGGATTCGTTCAACTGGTATCTGTGCGGGATTTTGTTAGGCTTGGATACTTTCTGTGGAGAAATCCTTTCAGTTTTGATGTTTCCAATCTTTCTTTCGTACTTTTCATCGTCATCGCACTCGTTGATGCGCGGTGAACTGAAGAAAAAGAATCAACAGGAGGAGCGACAAGAAGATCAAAAGAAAAAACGCGTGGATTTGAACGTCAGGTGCGTCGGCGTTCTCGCCCTCGCGTTCCTTCGTGGGTTAGGCGTTTTCGTTTCAACCACCTTTGTCGCGTACGAGCGACGACATCTCATGACTTGGGCTATTTTTGCGCCAAAATTCATCTTTGAGATTTGTTCTCTCGTATGCTTCGATGTGTTCCTGGTTTTCAGCTTCGTTCTCGCATCAAAAACACGCGTATTCGAACCTCTTTCCGAAAATTTTGACGAGGATTTTGAGGCGGAGAAAAATGCGCGCACACAAAAAAAACGCGACTACTAGATTTCATATAGCACAGCTGTGTTCCGTGCAGCGACTCAAAACAGACATACGTCGTGTTGTGTAAAAACTCCCTCTCCATAGACTTTAGAAGATAGTACAGTTATTTAGATTTACAAAGTGCAAAAAAAAAGAGCACCTGCGGTGTTTCATATTCTGGCAATTCAACCTTGCAAAAGCTCTTTATATAGCTTGGAAAGACTCACCATTAACGAGCGTTAAGTGCAAATTCCTGCTTGTTTCCTGATACTTTCTTCGTTCCGCGGCGCTCCTATCGCTCGAATTACTCTCCGCTTCGATAATTTCTTTAAGTTTTCCAAAGCTTCTCGCCGTGTTTCTATCGCTCAACTTTCCTCCACTCTTCGCGCCTACGCGCACTAGTAAATTCTTCACCTCTTGCGTTAACTTCCCGGAATACTGCATCCTATCTATGCCGGCGGCGCCGATGTTGTCACTACCATTATTTTTTCTACCATCGGTCGCTAAACTGCTGTTCTCTTTCCCACTTTTTGTGTTTCCGCGTTTGTCTCCGTTTCCGCTCGTGGTGGCTTTTTGCTGTCTTTTTTTAAACTCCTCCAACTCTGCGCGCGCGCGTTCGAGCGCAGTCGTCGTTTCTCTGAGTTTCACCTTCAACTCTTCAACCATCCCAGCCGCTTCTGCGCGCTCCGTCTTCCTCTCGTGATCTTCATCTTCCTTCTTTGTTGTATTCTGCAGCGCTTTTCTCTTCTCCCGTTCCTCTTTTGCTCTTCTCACCCACACTTCCAATTCTGTCTTCAACTTGTCGTTTTCATTTTGCGAAGCAGTTTTCCGTTCAATCAAAACGTCTTGCACGAAGAGTAAATATTCCACCAACAGCTGCGCCAATTGAAACGCTTTCTCCTTTAACTTTGTTTTCTTTTTATTTTCTTTATTGTTATCGCGATGATCGTCGTCGTCGTCGTCGTCGTCGTCGAAACCTTCATCCTGGGGGGAAAAATTTCCGCGAATTACCTCTTCCACAATCAATTCTAAACCGTCCACGTCGTTGAAACGAACGATATCTTCCGGCGAAGGCACTCGTTCGAGAAGATTCCAATCCACCGGATGCGCTCGAGGGAAAGAAGAGAACGAAAACGAAGAGGAGGAGGAGGAGGTAGGAGGTGAATGAGGTAAAGGAGGTGTTGACATATGTGGTGTTTTCTAATTTTGGTATCTCACAGCGCTGTGGTGAATTTATAACGTATTATTAGAGACTGGACGCTCTCTATCGTAATAACGCGATGGGATGTTTACATGTTTTTCACAAAAAATAAAAAAAAACAAAAAACGTGCGACGTGTGCGAGAGGTGTTCGTCACACAACACAAAAGAAGAAGAAGAAGAAGAAGAAGTCGAGAGAAGAAACAAGAAGCGTCCTCGTCCTCGTCCACGCGCGTTCGTTTTAAATGAAATGAACGCCTCGCGATTGCTCTTTTCGTCTGCGTCCTCCTCCTCCTCCTCCTTCTTTTCTTCCTCCTCCTCGCGTTCTTCGTCGTGGCTGTTGCGCGACAACAGAAGGACGATGAGGAAAACGACGACGTCGACGGCAACGAACGCAGGAGTCACCAAAAACAACGAAGGCAAAAAAGCAACCGACGACGACGAGGAGGACGATCGAGGCAATACGACGTTCGACGAGATTCTTTCCGTGTTGCAAGCGCACAAGAGTCGCCGGTTATCGGTCGCCGCGGAGTGCAGAACGCTGGTGAGCAACGCTAGTTTTACCGGTGGCGTTTTGTGCACGATGACGGCGTCCTCTTCTTCCGCAAAGAAAGACGGGCGGGGCGAACGAGGAAGAGAACTCGAAGAAGACGGTTCGTCGTCGTATCCGGTTGGTTCTTTCGCCGCGTTCGCGGTGGAAGAAAGCGATGTGGAAGGAGCAAACGAGGGAGTTGACTCAACTCGACCCGCCACCGCCGAAACCGAAACCGCCGCGGGCTTACCGATATTCGCTCTGTCGCAACTCTCCTCGCATACGAGGGACCTTTCGAAGAACAAAAGAGCGTCGCTTTTCTGCGCGGAGAGTGGAGGCATGAGACCGGACGCCGCTCGCGCGACGCTCGTCGGTTCGGTAGAAAAGATCGAAGACGAGAAAGAGAAAGCGAAAGCGAGAGAAATATATTTGAAGCAACACCCGGATGCGTTTTGGGTAGATTTTGGCGATTTCAGTTGGTTTAAAATGACCGAGTTGAAAGAAGTGAAATACGTCGGTGGATTTGGCCGGGCGGCTACCGTGAGCGCGACGGAGTACCAAAGCGCAAAAGTCGATCCGGTGAGAAAATTTTCGGGGCCGGTGTGCAAACACATGAACGAAGACCACGCGGAGAGCACGCTGGATATCGTAAAGATGGAAGTTTTCGGAGAGGAAAATATGCATTTACTTCGTAGCAGCGATGGTAGTAGTAGTAGTAGTAGTAGCACCAGTGGTGGTAGCGGCGACGATGAGAATAATAACGAAAGTATGAAAGCGGAAATGTGTGAAATCGACTCTATTGGGATGACTGTGAGTTTGCGATTCGGAAGTCAAAATCTGGGCAAAGTACGAATCGAGTGGCCGGAACCAGCAAACGATCGAAAAGCGATCAAGGAGCAAATAGTGAATCTCACAAAGAAAGCGGCGGCGGCGGCGGCGGCGACCAAAGAGTAAAAGCTATCCAGACAAGAAATGTGCAATACTACAAAACGAAACTAACATCTAACATCTAACGTCATCAATCAATCAATTATCACTCATTTTCACCGAATAACGACAAATCTAAGTATCCAAACTGTCTGAACACCCCATCGTTCAAAACTGGGGTAAAAAGAACACCTCTAAACTCGCCCTGGTACTCGCTACAAAACGCGTCTCCGGACAAGGAATTGTACTTGATGAAAACAGCCTCTTCGGGAATCGGTTTTGGAACGCCGTCCGTGTCTAAACCGTGCAACTTTCCTCTGGGAAGATTCAACTCCTCCGTCCAAACTTTCAACGCGTCGATGCCTTCTCGACCGGTTTCCGCGCAGATACCAAACATAATCGACTCCGCGTTGTACGAAAGCGTACGAACAGCGTTGCCAAGCGAGCGTTCCGCACACGTTGAAGACGTCGTCGCCGCCATAGATGATGATGATGATGATGATGATGATGATGATGATGATGACGACGATGACGAAGAAGAAGAAGAAGAAGATAATCGTTTCCTTTGTTCGTCGTCGAATCGTCTCAGCACGACGTCCGCGTCTCGCAGACTCGGCAAACTGGACACGTCCACTGACTTTTTCACGAACGAAAACGTCTTTGAAGAAGAAGAAGAAGAAGAAGAAGAAGAAGAAGAAGAAGAGGAAGAGGTGGTCGAGGCGGGTTTTCGAGGCGCCTCGAACGGATTCTTCGGTTTCCTCGTTTTCTTCGTCTTCGCTTTCTCCCACGCATCTCCTTCTTCTTTTCCTTGTTGTTGTTGTTGTATCTTCTGCACCTCTCGCAACGCCTCGAACGCTTTGGAATTTATGTATTCTCCTCCTCCTCCTCCTTCTCTTACTCCTCTCACTCCTCCTTTTCGCGGCGCGATCGTCCTTTGAAATTGTCCTCCTCCTCCTCCTCGTCGTCGTCGTCTTCGTCGAAGTTCTCTCGAAAGAAAAGTAGAAGGAGAGAACGAAGGAGAGCTCGCGATAGCAAGCGCACTGGCACTCATATGTATGTTGTGAGTAAATGTGATTCTTCTCTTTTTGTTTGT
>Ga0255764_10004642_pt1 | contig 10714 bp, 12 predicted proteins | sample 071ome_30_FD_179964 | JGI IMG/M metagenome (GOLD analysis project Ga0255764, IMG submission 179964) | Coastal salt marsh microbial communities from the Groves Creek Marsh, Skidaway Island, Georgia - 071406AT metaG (version 2) | ecosystem: Environmental > Aquatic > Marine > Intertidal zone >... | reverse complement strand
AATGACAGTTGCTCCATTCTTTCCAAGAATTAGTGAAATTGCTTGTCCAATTCCTCTGCTTGCGCCCGTAATTAGGGCAACCTTTCCAGTTAGGGCTGACATTATGAAATCTCCTTGATTGTTTCCTCTAAAGAACTTTTATCAATTATAGCGTTTGCTGAAAGATTTTTATTTATTCTACGTGTTAAGCTAGCTAAAACTTTTCCAGGACCACACTCAATAATTCTTTCAACTCCAAGGTTTGACATGTTTGAAATAGTTTGAGTCCATAAAACAGGCTTCTTGATTTGATCAATTAAACACTCTTTAATTTGGTCAACACTATCGGCAGAAACTGCTCCAACATTGTGAATGACAGAATTATTAGGTAACTGAATATTTGTTTCATTAACAAATGCTGAGAATTTATCTGAGGCGCTATCCATAAGCGAACAATGGGAAGGAACACTCACTTGGAGAGGAACTGCTCTTTTAGCGCCTGCTTCTTTCATCAACTCGCAGATTTCATCAACTGCTTCTTTACTTCCAGCAACCACAACTTGTCCTGGAGAGTTAAAATTTACTGGCTCAATAACACCTTCGCCATCATAACTCAAGCAAACATTAATAACCTCTTCATCCGATAGACCCAAAATTGCTGCCATACCTCCAGTTCCAGAAGGGACAGCATCTTGCATCAATTCAGCTCTTTTTCTAACTAATTTAATGGCATCATAAAATTCTATAGACTCTGCAGCTACTAAAGCTGTGTACTCCCCTAGACTATGTCCAGCATATGACAGAGGCTTAAGATCACATTCTTCTTTTAAAACGCTCAAGGTTGCATATCCTGCAGTTAACATAGCTGGTTGAGTATTAATTGTTTGATTAAGGGATTCATTATCTGTTTGACACATGTTCCATAGATCAATACTTAATGCATCACTTGCCTCTTGAAAAACTTCCTTAACAACGTTGAAATCTTCTGCAAGTTCTCCTAACATCCCAACGGATTGTGAGCCCTGTCCAGGAAAAACGATTGAATATGACATTAAACTCTCCTCTAAAAAAAAAGCGCCAAAAGGGCGCTTTTTAAAAAATAACGTATTGAAACTTATGCAGTTTCGATAGAAATATACTGCCTGTTAAATTTACCTTTTTTTGTAAAAACAACTTTACCATCAGCAGTCGCAAAAAGTGTGTCATCTTTTCCTCTACCGACATTAGTTCCTGGGTGGAATTTTGTACCTCTTTGTCTTACTAGAATATTTCCAGCTAACACACTTTGGCCACCATAACGTTTAACACCAAGTCTTTTGGAAACCGAATCTCTGCCGTTATTAGTACTACCACCTGCTTTTTTGTGAGCCATTCTATTCCCCTGTATTAAGCCTTAATTTTGCCGATTTCAATTTCAGTAAAAAGTTGTCTGTGACCTTGTCTTTTAAGATGATGTTTTCTACGACGAAACTTTATGATATTAACTTTCTTACCTTTGCCTTGAGCAACAATTTTTGCCTCTACAGAGGCTTTTTCAACAAGAGGTGTTCCGATGGTTACTTTATCACCTTCACCAACCATCATCACTTCATTAAAGGTGTGCTTTTTTCCAACCTCTGCTTCAAGTTTCTCAACTTTTAACTTATCACCTTCTTGGACTCTGTATTGTTTGCCACCAGTTTTAATTACTGCGTACATATCGGTCAAAAATTTTCAAAAGAGCGAATTATACTTGAAAGACAATGTTAGTGGAAGTCTGTTTTTAGTCAAAAAAAAGTATAATTGTAATTTTTGACAATCCATAAGACCAAATATGATTATTTTAAAAACCAACTATGGCGACATTCAAATTGAACTTGATGATGAAAAAGCTCCAATTACCTCAAAAAATTTTATCGAATATGTAGAACAGGGTTTTTATGATGGTACGATTTTTCATAGGGTTATTAAGGACTTTATGATTCAAGGTGGTGGTTTTACTCCTGATATGTCTCAAAAAAATGCCAATCCAGAAATTGAAAATGAGGCGGCAAATGGTTTAAAGAATTCTAAATATTCAATTGCTATGGCTAGAACAATGGCTCCTCACTCTGCAAGTTCGCAGTTCTTTATTAATGTAGTAGATAATCCATTTCTTGATTATCCTGGTCAAGATGGATGGGGGTATTGCGTTTTTGGAAAAGTTGTTGATGGTTTTGATGTGGTGGATAAGATTGGCCAAGTTCAGACTGGTAATTCTGCAGGACATGCAGATGTTCCTAATGAGCCAGTAATTATTGAAAAAGCTACTATGGGTTAATGCCAGAAAAAACTCTCATTTTTTCAGATACCCATCTTATAGCTGGAGATAATCCTACTGTAAAGATATTTAAAAAACTCTGTTGTGAGATAGCACCAAAGTATGATCAGGTTTTTATTCTTGGGGATTTATTTAATACCTGGTTAGGTGACGACTTATCCATTGGTGAATATAAAGACCTAATTGAAGACCTAAAAAATCTTAGTATCAAAACTAAAATATATATTCTGCATGGCAATAGAGATTTTTTAATAGGAAAAGAGTTTGAGAAATATTTAGGAGTAAAGATAATTTTTGGTCCTTACTTGCTTGAAACAAATTCCAAGCAGTATGTTTTAGTTCATGGCGATGAACTTTGCACTGATGATATTGGATATCAGAGACTTAAGTTAGTTCTGCAAAATCCTATTATAAAATCAATATTTCAAAAACTTCCTAAGAGCGCTCGTCTAAATTTAAGCGGTCATCTAAGAAAAAAAAGTACCGAAGCTCAAAGATACAAATTAAAAGAGATTATGGATGTCAATCCAAAAGCAGTGAAAGAATTAATGCAAAAATATCCAGGTGCAAATTTAATCCACGGACATACGCATAGACTGAATACACATCGAGAGAAAAGTTTTACTCGTTATGTTTTGGGTGATTGGCATAAAACAGGAAATGCCATCTCGATAATTAACTCAGTTAGAAGATTAGAAATAGACTAGAGTTAAATTACTCAGAATCTACAACCTCTTGGTACTCGTCATAATTTAGAAGCTCTCCTAGATCATTAGACTTAAACTTAACTAACCAACCATCATCATAACAACTTGAATTGACTAATTCAGGTTCATCCTCTAGAGATACATTCACTTTGACCACTTCAAGATCAGATGGAGCATAAACCCCACTCGCTGCTTTAACAGACTCAACAACACAAAATTCGCTTTCTGCTGAAATTTGATCTCCAGATGCTGGAAGTTCAACAAAAACCATATCACCAAGGAGTTCCTGAGCATGATCAGTAATGCCTAAAGTAAAAGTACCATCTCCGTTGTCCATAACCCATTCGTGAGTTTTGGTATATTGTCTGTCGTCTCTAATATCGCTCATTCTGATAGTACTCCGATGAAGTTAAACAAGAATTTTTCCATTTCTTACAAATGGAGGTTTGACTATTTTAGCTGAAAGTGATTTATTCCTTACTTCAATATTGCACTCACCAGAACTATTTAGAGGTAAACGAGCCAAGGCGATTGATTTTCCAATGGTTGGAGAAAAACTTCCTGAGGTTACTTCACCTTCACCATCAGCAGTGATAACTTTTTGATGGTCTCTGATGACGCCTTTGTCATTAAGGATTAATCCAGAAACTTTATATTTTATTCCGGCCGATCTAAGCTCCTCAATAGCTTTTTTTCCTATAAAGTTTCTATCCGCATCATTTAAATCAACTGTCCAGCTTAAATTACACTCTAGAGGAGAAATGGACTCATTCATCTCTGAACCATATAAACTCATTCCTGCCTCAAGTCTAAGAGTATCTCTTGCACCAAGTCCACAAGGTTTAACTCCAGCATCTAATAACATTTTCCAGGTGAATTCAGCAGATTTCTCTGGGAGAATAATTTCAAATCCATCTTCACCGGTATATCCTGTTCTAGCAATAAATAATGATCCTATGGATACAGCACTAAAGGGTTTTAAATTTTTACAAATTTCCTCTGTGCCAGGGATTGCCTGATAAGTCTTTGAAATAGCATTTGGTCCTTGAACAGCAATCATTGCAAGATCTTGTCTATGATTAATTGAAATATCAAATTCTTCACTTTGTTTTAATATCCACTCTAAATCTTTATCGGCAGTACCTGCATTTACTACAAGGCGGTATAAATCATCCTCTAGGTAATATGCAATAAGATCATCAATTACACCTCCATTTTCATTTAGCATACAACTATAAATTGCTTGCCCTTTAGAGGTTAATTTATTGATATCATTAGCAACTAAAAATCTTAAAAATTCACGAGATAACTCACCTGTGATATCGACAATACACATATGTGATACATCAAACATTCCTGCATCCTTTCTGACAATATGATGTTCATCAATTTGCGAGCCATAGTTTAATGGCATCTCCCAGCCACCAAAGTCGACCATTTTTCCACCAAGCTCTGTATGCTGAGAATTAAGACATGTTTTTTTCATCATTTTTTGGTTTTATGTATTTTGCAATCATGAAAACTGTAATTATTAAAAGTAAAAAAGTTAGACCTAATGTGCCAAAAAGTTTAAAGTTTACCCATGCATCTTCAGTTTGTTGAGCAATAAAACACGCATCCGAAAAAGGGGATAAGGAGCAATTAACCTCTTGAAGTTCAACCTGACCAGATATATTTACAGCTTTTAAGAAAATTTCTCTAGCAAGAAGAGCTGTATTTACATAAACTGCATTAACAATAGCTATAACTATAAATCCTAGACCCCATAGCCAAGTTACTTTCTTCCAGGTATTTCTGGGAACAGATATTTCTTTTCCCAGCATTCTTTGAAGTAGAGTTTTTTCCCCAAAGAAGGTAGATCCGATTAGAACTAACGCGAAAATAATATAAAGGACACTGACCTTCCACATAATAAATGCTGGGTCATTGAACGCTAAGGTTATTCCACCAAAAATAACCAATAGGGCAAAGGTGATCAAATGAGATCTTTCATATTTTCCTGTTGAGATTTTAGTGAATAAAATTTGTAATGCTGAAGCAGCAATCATTGAGTATATTGCTGAATAAATTCCATAGTTCTTGTATACAACAAAGAAAAGAACTATTGGAGCAAAATCAATTAGAAACTTAAGCATTTTTTGAGTGTTCCTCTGAGCAGTAGAATCTATTTCTCACTTTAATAGATTTGTCAATTGGGACATAGACTTTGCAAAAAAAACAAGGTACAGCGGAACTAGATTTGGAAGTACGTATAACTTTATCTCTTTTCATTTTTTTATAAGAAATATAAATTCTTCTAATTAGCCAAATAGCCAAAAGGATTAATAGTAATTTTGAAAAGCCCATAGTTCTATGATTTCTTTTAACTGAATTTTACCAACCATTCGTATATAATTTCACGAGTTTCAAATGCACTCCTGCCCGGGTGGTGAAATTGGTAGACACACAGGACTTAAAATCCTGCGGAGGTTAAACTCCGTGCCGGTTCGATTCCGGCTCCGGGCACCAATTTAAGATCAATTCCTCATTCATACATATCAATTAGGGTTTAATATAGTCAAAGGTTAATACAATAATCGGATGAAGACTCTTCATAGTTATATTGCTAGAGAAATAATAGAACAATCACTCATGATAATGATTGTTTTAACTAGCGTTTTTTTTCTTTTTGAGTTATTAAAAGAGCTTAGCTTTATAGGAATAAAAAGCTATGATCTGGAAATGGCCATTGTTTATCTATTGATGCATATCCCAAGTTATGCATACACACTGGCACCGCTTAGTGTGTTAATGGGCGTTATCCTTGCAATTGGAAAATTAAATGAGACTAAAGAATTGCAGATAATCTTCTCAGCAGGAATCTCATATAAAGCTTTAAACAAAGTCGTGTTATTTATTTGTTTTTTCATTAGCATTGCAATATTTTTATTTGCAGAAAGTTCGGTTTTTTCCTTAACTCAATTTGCACAGAATTTTAAAAATGAACTTTTAGAAAAAAAGATATCAATAAATTCTATTCAAAAGAATGTTTGGATTAAAGAAGGTGATTCGTTCTTTCTAATTGGGAAAATAGATAATCATCAGCTAGAGGGAGTTACCGAATTTCAGGTAATAAATAACAATCTTGATTTTATAAAACATAGTCCATCTGGAAATGTAAAAACTGATCAATTAGAATTTGATAGCAAAGATGGCTATACCTTATCTTTTGAAAAACTTGACTCGTTAGTTAGATTAGCTAAGACTGGCCTTTCAGAGGGTAACAATTTAATATCCATTAATCCTAGTGTCCTGTCATTAGGTATTCTTAAACCATGGGATTTAAACATACTTGATCTCTATGCTCATACTAACGTTTCTGAAGAATCAAAGGTTGATGTTTCAAGTTACAAAGTTGAATTCTATAATAGAATTTATATGCCATTAGTTACTCTTACTTTAGTTTATCTAACTTTGCCGTTTTTATTCAATACTGAAAGAAACAACTCTTTAGGTGCCAGGATATTTTTAGGTTTTGGACTGGGACTGGGCGCTCTGATATTTATTCAGTTTTCGAATATCGTCTCCTTGAAATATAACTTTAACCACTTGATTTTTGGTATTACACCAATTTTATTGTTGCTAACATTTAACTATATTTTTAGAAAACTGCGAAAGACTTAATCATGACAGTTAAAACTAAGAATATTGTTAAAAATAAATTGAAGAAACCAAGAAGATTTCAGGTAATTCTTCTTAATGATGATTACACAACTATGGAGTTTGTTGTGGAGGTATTAATGCGATTCTTTGGCAAGACAACTGAGGCAGCCCATGCACTTATGCTTAAGATACATATTGAGGGTGAGGCTGTTTGTGGGGTTTATTCCCACGATGTTGCCCAGACAAAGGTATCTCAGGTTATTGACTTCTCAAGAAAGAATGAACAACCACTTATGTGTATTTTAAGAGAAATAGAAGATACCTAAGTTATTTGCTATAATCGTCGTAAGGACAAAATATGATAGAGCCAGTACTTCAGAAAGAAATTAATCAAATTATGTCTTCTGCAAGAGATAGGAGACTTGAATTTGTTACTGTCGAGCATCTACTTTTGGCACTAATAAATGTCCCAGAGGTTAACGTTTTCTTCAACAGAAAGAATGTAAATACTGAGAATCTAAGATCTGAACTACTTCAATATATAGATTCTAATACACCAACAATTTCAGATGAGTCAGATATTGATATTGTTCCTACAGTTGGCTTCCAGAGAGTTCTTCAGAGAAGCGTTTACCAAGCGCAATCTGCACAAAAGACAAGCGTTAATGCTCTAAATGTTTTAGTGAGCATATTTTCTGAGAAAGAATCACATGCTGTTTATTTGCTCAAAATAAACAATATTTCTAGATTAGATGTTATGGAGCATATCGCTAATTCAGTCCCTGAACAAGTCGAGGAAAATGAGGCAATTACTGACTCCCCCCAGTCATCCAAAGGTGCCAATTTAAAAAAATATACAATAGATCTTTGTAGAAAAGCCGCTGATGGAAAAATAGATCCTTTACTTGGCAGAGAAGAAGAGGTTTTAAGGGCAATTCAAGTTTTATCCAGAAGAAGAAAGAATAATCCACTCTTAGTTGGTCAAGCAGGAGTTGGTAAAACGGCAATTGCTGAAGGGCTTGCAAAAAAAATTGTTGATGGAAAGGTGCCAGAAGTTCTTGAGGATGCTAAGATTTTTTCGCTTGACATTGGTGTTTTGATTGCTGGGACCAAATACAGGGGAGATTTCGAAAAAAGACTAAATGCTGTTCTTGAAGACTTACAAAAAGTACCCAATGGAATTCTTTTCATTGACGAGATACACACTTTAATTGGAGCGGGTAGTGTTTCTGGCGGTTCGTTAGATGCTTCTAATCTTTTAAAACCTGCTTTAGCAGATGGTTCATTGAAATGCATTGGCTCAACAACATATGATGAGTTTAGAAAGGTATTTGAGAAAGATCATGCATTAACTAGAAGATTTCAAAAGATTGATATTGAAGAACCTTCCGTTAACGATGCCATTAAGATTCTCAATGGTCTTAAGAAGTATTACCAAGATCACCATAATGTTAAATATTCTAAAGCTGCTTTAGTTTCTGCAGTTGAGTTATCACATAGACATATGTCGGACAGAAAATTACCCGATAAGGCAATTGATGTGATTGATGAGGTTGGCGCACTGCAGCGAATCTTGCCTGCCTCTAAAAGGAAAACAAATATCGGAGTCTCAGACATTGAAGATATTGTTGCTAAACTTGCGCGAATTCCTAGTAAACAGGTTTCAAATGATGATAAAAGTCTGCTTCAAGATCTTGAAAAAAGACTTAAGCTTGGTGTTTTTGGTCAGAACCAAGCAGTTGAGACCTTATCTTCCTCCATTAAGCTGGCAAGAGCAGGTTTGAATTATAAAGATAGACCTCTGGGCTCCTTCCTATTTGCCGGCCCGACTGGAGTTGGAAAGACCGAGATTTCGAAACAGTTAGCTTCGATTTTGGGTGTTAAATTACTTAGGTTCGATATGAGTGAGTACATGGAGCGTCATTCAGTTTCTAAATTGATTGGTTCACCGCCAGGTTATGTTGGCTATGATGAGGGCGGACAACTTACTGAGCAAGTCAATTCAAACCCATATGCAGTGCTTTTGCTTGATGAAATTGAAAAAGCTCATCCTGATATTTTTAACATTCTTCTCCAAGTGATGGACAACGGAAAACTTACTGATGCCAATGGAAGAGAAGTAGACTTTAGGAATGTTATTTTAATCATGACATCAAATGTTGGAGCTAGAAGTGTCCAGAGATCATCAATAGGATTTTCGGAACAGAATCATTCTCATGACTACGAGAGCGAGATGAAAAAAGTTTTTGCCCCAGAATTTAGAAATCGTTTATCTGAGGTAATTTACTTCAACTCTCTTGACAAAGATACAATCATTTATGTTGTTAATAAGTTTTTATTTGACCTTGAGAGTCTTCTTGAAGAAAAAAATGTTTCTCTCATCGTTTCCGACAAGGCAAGAGATTGGTTTGCAAGCAATGGTTATGACGTCCAGATGGGCGCCAGACCAATGTCTCGTCTCATTGAAAAGGAAATAAGAAAACCTCTTGCAGATGAGCTACTATTCGGCAAACTAACCAAAGGTGGGACAGTTAAGGTTGATATAGTTAAGGATCAAGTCAAGCTAACATACTCTTAAAATTTGTGAATATTCTCATCGGTAATGATGATGGTTATGATGCCAAAGGCATAAAAACTTTATATAAAGTATTATCTTCTCATCACTCAACAACCATATTTGCTCCTAAATCCAATAGGTCTGCTTCTAGTAGTTCATTAACTATTGATAAACCACTTCAGCCAAAAAAAATTAGTGAAACTATTTATTTTGTTGATGGCACTCCTAGCGATTGCATCCATATGGCGTTATGTGGCTACCTATCTAAGCAATTTGATATAGTGGTTTCGGGTATTAATTTGGGTCCCAATCTTGGAGATGATGTTATCTATTCTGGCACTGTTGCAGCTGCAATAGAGGGAAGATTTCTAGGCTATCCCTCTATGGCTATATCTCTTGCAAGTTGGGAGGGTAAAAATTTCGAGACCGCTGCAAAGGTTACAGAAAAGTTGCTAAATAACATTCATTTTTCTAAACTATCGTCTAATACGATTCTTAATATTAACGTTCCTGATGTAACATTTGAACAAATTAAGGGTTATAAAACAACTGTCCTTGGAAGAAGACATAAGTCTGAGGATGTTTTTCCTGATGGGTTAGACTCATCAAAATATTGGATTGGGGAAAATGGGAAAGAGGCTGAAAATGGACCAGGTACAGACTTCGATGCAATTAAAAACAATTTCGTGTCAATTACACCATTGCATATTGATTTAACTAATCATGGAGAGGTTAAAGTTCTTGAAAACTGGTTGGAAAACTTATATTAATTCGACCACGTGTCTCTCAGTGAGACAGTCTTGTTCATAACCAATCTACCATCTGAATCTTCATCTCTGCAAAAATAGCCATTTCTCTCAAATTGGTATGCTTTGTATAATTCAGCGCCTCTAATATTAGGCTCAACAAATCCAAAGCAAGTTTCTAAAGATTTATTGTTAATTAAGTCCTCAAATTTTTCATGCTTACCTGGATTTTCAGTCACGAAAAGTCTGTCATACATTCTAAATTCTGTCATCACAGCTTGTGTTGCTTCAACAAAGTGGATAACCCCTTTGATTTTCCTACCATCCTGTGGATTTTTTCCTAAAGTATCGGCATCATATGTTGCATATACAGTGGTAATATTTCCATCAAAATCAGTATCAAAGGTTGTTGCCTTTATTACATAAGCATTTCTAAGTCGAACTTCTTTATCAACACTTAGGCGTTTATATTTATTATTTGGGGCTACTTCACAAAAATCCTCTCTTTCGATAAAAATTTCTCTTGAGAAAAATATTTCCCTTTCTCCCATAGAGGCATCTTGAGGATGGATTGGCGCTACAATAGATTCTAATTTTTCTTCAGGATAGTTTTCGATAATCACTCTAATTGGATCTATGACGCCCATAGTTCTAGGTGCAACTTTATTGAGTTCATCCCTGGCTGCATCTTCTAAGATTTTAAAGTCAGTCATACTGTCAACTTTTGATATGCCTATTCGCTCAACAAACAACTTGATTGCATCAGGACTGTAACCTCTTTTTC
>Ga0255764_10004620_pt1 | contig 10739 bp, 9 predicted proteins | sample 071ome_30_FD_179964 | JGI IMG/M metagenome (GOLD analysis project Ga0255764, IMG submission 179964) | Coastal salt marsh microbial communities from the Groves Creek Marsh, Skidaway Island, Georgia - 071406AT metaG (version 2) | ecosystem: Environmental > Aquatic > Marine > Intertidal zone > Salt... | reverse complement strand
CGAAGCGGTCCCACCCAGACCGCCCAGACCGCCCAGACCGCCCTCGGCAGCTGCCGACTGCCGACACGAACCCACCCCCGTTCCCAAGACGACGACGACCAGGAGGGCGAAGAGGACGTCTTTCCACCGCATTCGATGTGCCTATGTCTATAATGCCGAGTTTCGGGACGGCGCAATGACCAGTGCGAGCGCCCTGTGCTGATTCAGAACTCAGATTGACTCAGATTCAAATCCCCCCGGGGTCAATTCTTCGTCACCGCAGCGGCGTTATTGGACCCCGGCCGATAGATAGGTAGGGTACGGGACGACAAGCAATATGAAGGGATGGAACTCGCTATCTTGCTATCTTGCTGAACTTTCGGCTTAAATCGACTGACTTCCGACCGCTCACCAGCCCTCGCTCACGTCGTCTCCCTCGCCGTCCTCCTCCACGCCCTCGACAATCTTCGCCCCGTGCTTGTCGTTGTACTCCTCGTACCTCAGGATCTCGGAAGGTTCAGTGGACGCGCGCTGGGCCTTGGACGCGACGGCAAAGTCCTTGAGGACGACCGGCCGGAGGTCCTGCTCCTTGAGGGTGGCGACGGCCGCGCCGGCACGCCGGACAGCCTCTCTGATGGGACCCTGGCACGCTTCCTGGATGAGGTTCTTCATGTCAGAGCCGCTGTATCCCTCGGTCTTGACGACGACCTTGGCGACGTCCTCGGCTGAGAGCTGTGAGGCGATCGAACCGTGCGTCAGGACCCGATGGATCATCTCCTCGCGCGCCTTCTCGCAAGGCAGCGGGATGTACATCTGTTTGGGCATACGCCGTCTGGCCGCCTCGTCGAGCTCCTCTGGACGGTTGGTGGCGCCCACAAGGAGCACCTTGCGCTCGGAAGATGCCGGGTCGCATCCCTCCATTTGGACGAGGATCTCGGTCTTTAGACGTCGACTGCTCTCGTGCTCTCCTTCGCTCTTTCTCGCACTCAGCAGCGAGTCGATCTCGTCGATGAAGATCACCGACGGGGCCAACCAGCCCGCCACGGCGAACAAGGCCTTGACCATCTTCTCACCGTCGCCGATCCACTTGGAGGTGAGCGACGACGCCGAGATGGCAAAGAACGAGGCCTCGATGTTGGACGCGATTGCCTTTCCTAGCAGAGTTTTGCCTGTGCCTGGCGGGCCGAAGAGCAAGATGCCCTTGGGCGGGGCCCGGGCACCCTTGAAGATGTCCGGGTTCATCATCGGCCAGACGACCACCTCCTGGATCAGCCGCTTGGCCGCTTCCTGGCCGGCAATGTCCTCCCATGCCACAGAAGCACTACTATCGATCACCTCGTTGCACACCTGTTCGATCATGCGCGGGTCGATCCGGTTAAGCTCGTCCGGCAGCTCGTCGTCCGGGTCGAGGCCCAGCAGCTCGTAGGTGCGCTGGCTCATCGGACCCTCTGCCTTGTCGTCTGACGCCCCGGTCTTTTTCTTCTGACCCGCAGCGTTGTTCGTGTTGTTCGCGTTGTTCGTGTTGTTCGCGTTGTTCGTGTTGTTTCCGAGCGAGTTCATGCTGGCGAGGGCCTTGCGCATGTAGGGCGGTAGGTGCCTGGTCTGCGACTCGATGTCCATAGTGACGGCCTTGCCGTTGGCCGTCGCGTTGTTCGCGTTCGTGTTGGTATGACCGAACCCGGCCTGTCGCCCGGCTTGGCCCTCGAACGTCGGCTTTTTCCCCTGCTTCTTCATGGTCTGGATGTACTCGCTCCGCGCGCTGCCAAACCCACCGGCGTTCGAGTTGCCACTCGGACGGCCGTTCCGCAAGTTAATATCCGAGGCATTTCTATTCGCATTCGCGACCGGATGGTTCGGCCGCGTCGCCGGCGCCGGCTGAACCGTCCCCGGCCGCTCAAAGCCGCCACGCTTTGGCGGCGGCGCCCACTGCTGTCGCTGCACGTCCGCGCCACGAGCACCGGTACCAACGCCAGCACCAGCACGTTCATCCCCGTAGTCGATACTCCGCTTGACGTCGGGCACCAGCCGCAGAACGAGCGACCCCTGCCTCATACCCTGCACCTCCCTGAGCACGGCCGAGTGCCCCGCCCCGTCTGCCAACGACACCCCCCGCACGCACGCCCCCTTGCCCTCCATCCGCGCACGAATCCCCGCGATACGCTCCCGCTTCCTCAAATCCCGCTCGCGGGCCTCGTACCGAACCTTGAGCGCCTCCTCGCCGCAAGAGAGACGGATCGGCTCTGCGTGATCCCACGCAATGCTCCCCTTGGCACTCGCCACCCGCCCGTCCTCCCCAGCCCGGGCACCGTACGACCCAATCACAAACTGAGCCTCTCGAACAGCCCGACGCCGCGCTGCAAGCCCCGACGCGGCTGCCTGTCCATCTTGATTCTTGAATTCGGTCGATGCGTTCGACCGAGCTTCGTGGAGCCGCAACAGCACCAGCTCGTCCGCCAGCGACGACATACTGACTAACTGATTAATATATACCAACTGTGGTACGCCTCAATTACAGAAGGAACGATGGCACGGAGGATCATCATCACCACCGCTTTGTCAGGCCTGTCGCCGAGCGAGTACGGAGCGAGTGAGCGACGAGGACACACACACGCGCGCGCGCGCGCGCGCCCAACCCGACGCGTGGAGTATACGACGCAGCACGACGCGTCCACCGTCTTCTCCCGCCTCGTCAACAACACGTACTGAACAGCAGACTGATGAACTCGAACGGGTTCCCCCGCCTGTTCGACGTGGCGCTCTTTTTCGTCGCCACCGCATCACCCGCCAGGTACCTGGCATACACGCTCCGCCAACCCACCAGGAACACCCCTGTGAACGCCATACTAATCGCAACGAACGTCGTCTCGGGCAAGTGCCCCTTCAACAGACTCCGCACCAGCAACCCGGAAGGAATCCCCGTGATCCACGCCGACGCCGCCGTCTTCAGCGGCGACTCGATCGCACGCTTGGTATACCCACCCAGCAGGACCGACGCACCCACCCACCCGACGATGAACGGCGCCGCCGTCCCCAGCGAGTCGACCAGGGACAGCGCCTCGTGGTGACTCGCCCGACCGATGCTCGCAAACACAGTCAGCGCGGCCACGTCCCCAGTCGCCAAGATCACCTTGTCCTTCAAGGAAACCGCCCCGAGCGTGGTCTTGTCGACCCTGGCAACGCCGCCCCACGACTCCTCGCCCAGGCGCTCCACGCGCTCCACACGCATGCCCCGTGGGATCGGCCGGGGCGGCGGTACGCTCCGTTGTGTATTCTGTGGTGTCGCTGGGGGAGACGATGGCGACCCGGCGTCTGTTGCGCCCTGCGTCCGGCCGCTCTCGCCAGCGTTTGGGTCTGAGGAATTGAGTCGGAAGGCAATCGAGGGTGCGTGACGGAGGAGAGGCGCGCGGCGGACCATGCCCGCCCTGCAAGCCAATGCGTGGACCGTGACTGTGACCAATGACATCGTCGTCGTCGTCGTGTGTGTGTGTGTGTGGCACCGAGCGATGACTGCGATGATTTCGTTTTGACTCGCCTCGCTCTCCGACCACCCCGTCGCCTCCACGGCCCTGTCGGACATCGTTTTTTGATCAAAACTAGACAAGATGCCGTCCATCGCTTATTATAGGAACTGTACGTATGCTATTCCGAGCGGCGGAGGAGAGGCCGCACGTCGCCGTCGGCAACATGGAATGCCAAGTGCCGTCTCATCCGGCCGTCAGATATCCTCGTCGCGCGTTCTCCGCGTTGGTATATGGTCGGTGACACCATATGAGGAGTCTGCGGCGGGTTGAACGCCACGAATGGCCCGGAATTCTGGCCACGTTGAATTCCGGCCCTGGCATCGGCGGGTTCTTTCCCCCGATTTCCGGCGGCGACGCGGTGCCTCCGCCCTCCACTTCTTCCAATGTCTGGCTGTTCTTCGTTTGGGGCGCGCGTAGCCCGGTGCACGGCGTGTGGCCGTCGCCTGGTCCGATTCGTTCCGCCCGCCTCACTCGCTCGCTCGCTCGTCAGACGGGAAAACGTTCAAGAAGCCCAGGCGTCCGTTCGAGAAGGAGAGGCTCGACGCCGAGCTGAAGATCGTGGGAGAGTTCGGTCTGCGCAACAAGCGCGAGCTGTGGCGCGTGCAGATGGTCCTGTCCAAGATGCGCTCGAGGGCTCGTGAGCTGCTCACGCTCGACGAGAAGGACCCGCGTCGTCTGTTCGAGGGAGAGGCGCTGCTGCGCAGGATGTTCAAGTACGGGTTCTTGACGGAGGACCAGAACAAGCTCGATTATGTGCTGGCGCTGACCCCGCAGGACGTGTTGGAGCGCCGCCTGCAGACCCTGGTGTTCAAGCTGGGTCTGGCCAAGAGCATCCATCATGCTCGTGTGCTGATTCGCCAGAAGCACATCCGTGTCGGAAAGCAGATTGTGAACGTGCCGTCGTTCCTGGTCCAGGTCGACTCGCAGAAGCACATCGACTTTGCCCTGAACTCGCCGTTCGGAGGCGGTCGCCCGGGACGCGTGAAGAGGAGGAACATGCAGAGGAACGGCGGTGGGGAGGACGAGGAGGAGTAAATGTGTTGTGCGGGTGGTAATTTATTGATGATTGATGGGGTGGTGTAAAACAGGCTGGAGATCTTTCGTCGGTTTCCCCTCGGCTTGCAAGCCGACTCATTTACTTGTAAAACGACGAGTCTCGTTCTCACTCACTCGCTCACTACGGTGTCGTGCAAACACACACCGATATAAGGCATCGTCTGCACCGCGTGCGGGAACTCGCGGCCAGGCGTTTCGTTCGGAATTCCGCGGAATAGCTCTCGGGAGCAGAAGACGATGGGCTTCGTCACCGTTGCGGTCTTTTCGGTTCTTCTCGCGGTCGTTCCCCTGTTCTTCTTCTCGCTGGTGCGTCGGCAGGTCTTTGACGGGATCCTCGCTCCGATCTTTGGGTCGGCGTTCCTGGACACCAACAGGGTCGTCCTGGGGGGCGTGCTGTCGGTGATTGTCGTCAACCTCGTCATCTTTCTGTTCGTATTTGTGGCGTTTGTGCTGGAAAAGCCACCGCCCAAGAGGAGACAGAAACGTGCCGGCGACGGGAACCCGACGTTTGGCAAAGGGAAGGACGCCAAAGAGGCGAGGGGGGAAAGGAAGAAGGACAAGTAGGAGGCGGGCCTTTGTCGTCGAGATGCGGCGGGCTTTCGTCGTCTCGAGAACGTCGACACGCTTGCAGCTGCGGTGCAGCGCGTCTCGAGTCGAAACGCAGGCGGAACGTGCAGTCGCGATCGATGTTGAATACGTGCACGTGAGGTTTCACGACCACGCGTCGGCGCGCTACACGAAGTTGCAGCTGCCTGCAGAGGTGTGCCTCGTCGACTGTCACGGCGATCCGGTACTGATCACGGTAATTGACGCTGTCTCAGAGGTCGCCGTCGAGAGGCTCGGCGAACGCGACGCGCTGTCGCACGACGGCGGCCTGTCGTTCGAGGAGATTGAGGCCAAGCCGCTGCTCTCCGAGGTGCGCCGGCAGCTGGTCGAACTGATGAAAGGCCGGCTTGTGGTCGGTCACAACCTCGCCAAGGACCTTCTGGCGCTAGGAATCACCGAGAAAATGGTCCCTTCCGGCCTCAGACGGGACACGATGGCGTATTCGGCACTGCAGAACGAAAAGGGAAAAGGCCGGTCGCTCGCCGAACTGGCCGAAGTTAAGCTGGGGCGCATCATCCAACGTGGCGACAGGCACTGCGCGGCGGAGGACGCCAGGGCGACGATGGAGCTGTACCTCGGATGGTGTCACTTTGACGAGGGGCTCATGTCGTACGACGACCTGGTCGAGTACCAGGTCAGCAAGCTGCTCTCTCGGGCGCCGAATGCACGATTCGTTAAATGAAATGAAGGACTTGTGAACGAAAGAATGGAAATAATCGATCGAAGATGAGGATAACTAGACCATGGCGGCCGGCTCGCTCGCCTTGGTGAACCTCGTGTAGACGAGCTCACGTGAGAGAGCCGTCAGGCGATCCTGTCGCGACAGGTCGTACGACTCTTTGTTGCTCTTCTTCGGCTTCAGCGAGACCGAGTCGAAGTACTTGCCGCTGACGTTGGCAGCCTCCGGGGAAGACGCCACGTAGACGCTGGCCTCGGCGCCGCGCGCCGGCGTGAGCAGCACGAGCGTCGCCAGCTTGGCGACGGCCTTCTCGATGAAAGACATATCCTTGGCGTCCGAGCTCTGGGGCATCGACGGGAAGAGGTACCTGCCGAGTTCGGTTGCCACGACACCAGGGTGCACGGCGTTCACCGTGACGCCCGAGTTGGCGATCCGACGGTCCAGCTCGTACGAGTACACGACGTTCGCGAGCTTGCTCTGGCAATACGCAATCCACTTCTGATACTCGCGCCTCTCGAAGTTGAGGTCGTCAAAGTTGATCGTGCCGCCGTAGTTGGCCGAGCTTGCGAGATTGACGATACGGGCGTCTCCGTGCGCCGCTCCCGCCTCGAGAATACGCGGCAGGAGCCTGACGAACGAGCGAAGCGCGTATCGCGAGTGAGACAGTCAGATCATGGGAGTGCACGGCCTGCGAGGCCAATCACGTGCTCCTCAGTCAGCAGGAAGTGGCCCAGGTGGTTGACACCGATCTGCGTCTCGAAACCTTGCTTGGTCCGAGACAGTGGGCACGCCATCACGCCCGCGTTGTTGATGAGCACGTCAAGCTGCTTGCCCGAGTCCAGGAACGACTTGCTGAAGTCCGAGACGCTGTCGAGATCGGCCAAGTCGAAGCAGGCGAGGTCGACGTTGGCCGACGGGACGCTCTCGCGCAGCTTTCTGACTGCCATCTCGCCTCGCCCCACGTCCCGCGCGGCAACCACCACGTTGTAGTTCCGCTTGGCAAGAGCCAACGCGGTCTCGTAGCCAATGCCGGTGTTGGCGCCAGTTATCAAGGCGGTTTTGCTCATTTTCACCCAGTTCTGAAACTTCGAAGTTTCAGTTCTTATGATGCAAAACGAACACGTGGGCATCGTTTCCAAGGATATCTATCACTTACATCTACCTCAATATAACGCCAGAGCGCCTGAAAGCAACAAACGAGGACGCGAACCGTACCTGAACTAAGCGAGACGACATGAGCCTGGCCGCGACCCAACGGAAGAGCAAGGCGACGGAGGCCAAGACGGGAAAGTCGGCGTCGTCCAAGCGCCTGTCGTCACAGGCTGCCTCAAAGCAGCGAGGACTCGAGGTGTCGGCATCGGTCGACCTCGAGGCGGTGGAACATCGGTTGCGGCGCGAGTTCGATCTCGAGAACAAGTACGGTGGGTCCTGACCTCGACAGACGTTCGGTCGCTCTCCGCACGCCCCGAATCTCTCACTTGTGCCTTACGCTTCGCTCGTTCGCCAGGCCCCGTCACTGGGATGACACGGATGGAGCGCTGGGAGCGGGCTCAGCGCATGGGTCTCGAGCCGCCTACGTGGGTTCGGGACTCCATCGCCGAGCAGGGCACCGACAGCGCCATCAATGCGCACTTGTTCACCAAGGCGGCGTAGGAGACTCGCATACGTGCGTCGACCGAACGACTGACATACTGACTGACCGACTGGCGCTAAATCGTGTTTTACGTTGTTAAACAATGGGCGCAGCAACTCAAACAACTACAACCACCCAACCACCCAACCACCCAACCACCCAACCACCCAACCACAACCACAACCACATCAAATCAGCCTCTGGTGGCATCGAACACTGTCATCCTCGGCTCTTGCCGTGCCTTCGCGGACGTCTGCTCCTGTCCCCCTCCAAGCGCCTCGTCCACCGCATGCAACACCCTGGTGAAGCTTCCCATGGAGCTCGACCGCTCAATATTCATATCTTTCGCTCCACTGACACCTTCGTTGCTCTCTGTCGCGCTGACAGGCCTCCGGAACCTCGGCGGCGTCAAGGCACGTTTGACGGTGGCAAAGAACGACGTCGGCTCCTTGACGGGGTCCGCGGGGCCCGCCGAGTTTTTGGAGCTCGCTTCATTTTTCCTCACGTGCATCCCTCGCAGGTCCAGTCCGGGAAGCCCCGCGGGCGGCGCCGGCTGGCTTCGGCCCGCGATCGACTCGATGTCGACCATGTCGTCGCCGGTGAAGCTCGTTCCCCGGGAGGGCGCGCGGCTGTTTTCCAGAGATCGCACCGCGGCGCGAAGCGCGTCCAGCTTCTGTCTGCGTGCGTCCAGCTCGTTCAGCTCGGCCGGGTCACCCTGACGCGGCGCGACGACCGTCCTCGGGTACTCGTGCTCGTCGTCGCACCCCGCGTCGTCTCCGTCGATACAGTACGCCGCATTGAACATCATTCGCCTCTCCGAGCCGATCGACGCACACTCGTCAGGGCTGCTGTCCATGCCGGGCGACGAGAGGCCAAGGGACTGCGCGGAAGCGGCGGTGGCCTGAATTTCCTCGTGGTCGTCGTCGTCGTGGGCCATCTCGTCCCCTGCGACGACCGCCTTGATGTATCCAGAGTGTTCCTCCGAGTACTGACGCTCGCCGTGGCCGTCGCCGGCGGCCTTCATCAGGATCCTGTCCGGGCTCTGGTCCTTGACGAACAACTCCCGGCAGAACCCAGAGTTCTGGCGGCTCGACGTCGGTTCCTCCGCTGTGTGCGTCGTGTGATTCATGTGCGTCATGTACATGATGCGATGCTCCGGGTCGTCTTGCTGGTTGCCGCTCCCGTACACGCCGGGGCCGTCGCCGAGCCCACCATACCTGTCGGCGCCGACAAACATCGGGTTCCCGTGGTACTGGCCGACCCCGATCTGGTCAACTCGGTCCGCCTGATCCGCGTGAAAGCTATCGCTGTAGTCAAATGCGTGCGGCGCGAGACCGTACTTCTTCCTGAGGCCCAGGTCGGAGGCGTCAGAGCTCTCGGGGCCGTCGCCATCGCGATACAGCTTGTTGTTGGTCACAAACTGCGGCGATTTCGTGCCGTACATGCGCCGGCGCCGGATGAGGAGTGCTATGGCGATGATCAATGCCGTCCCGAGGATGGCGCCGAAGACGGCACCCACGATGACGCCGGCCGACGTGCCACCCGAGGTCGTTCCCGAGACGAGGGCCTCGCCGTTGGCGCCCAGCACGCTGCCAGAGATGATTCCCTGGTCGGCAACATTGACGATGCATGCGCTCCCGTCGCCGTTCCTGGAGTACCCCTCGGCACACTCGCGGCACGAGGTCCCCGCGTACCCGCCGAGACACTGGCAGACGCCCGAGGCGGGCAGGCAGGCGCCGCCGTTGGCACACCCGCCGGGACACGCCTTGGACGGCAGACCACAATCTTCGGGGCAGGTGCCCGTCTTTTCCGTGTCAGTGACCGTGGAAGTCCCCGTGTCCGAAGCGCTGAACCCCTCCAGGGGACGCTCGCCGAGCTCGCAGATGCCGTTGCCACAGACGCCGCTCCTGGCGGCGATCGGCACGCTCTCGACCCCGAACTTGTCGCTCCCATACTTTGCGCTCGCTTCCGGGAGAGCCTGTGCAAAGTATGCGGAAGAGAACGGTACCTCTGTTGGTCTGTTCACGTCGGGCGCAATCTCCACCTGGACGAGCAGGCTTGTCGTCGACGGCGTCGTCGAGTCCTGCAACAACTTGCGACCAACACCAGAAGATGGCGACGCGATTGAGAGGGACGAGCCGCCGTCTGCCAGCGCGACGCCGCCGACAGAGATTCTATCGGCCGAGATGCCAGTCATGTTGGCGACCATATCAAGGTAGGAGTCGATGCTCGACGGCTGCACGGTGCTGCCGGCCAGGATGTCCGACGGGACCCGCATGTTCAGGCCGAGCACGATATTGCACGTGTTGCCCACGCCATTGCATACGCCGCACTCGTCGATCAGACCAGAGCTGCAGCATACGCCGTCCGCATCGACGACCGCACAGCACTGGCCCTGAATGTCCACGTACTTGCCGCTGCCATTGCAGACGCCGCACGCGTCGACGGTTCCGCTGCAGCACTCGCCCGACCCGTCCACGGACGACCCGGCCGGGCAGCACGCGCCTCGAGAGTCGAGCACGCCAGACGCACAGCACGCGAGGTCCGCGGCGACCACGCCCGACTGGCACGACGAGTGCAGCTCGCAGTGGCCACCACTGTACCTGCCGTCGCACTGGCACTTGCCGTCAAAGCACGTCCCCCGTCCGAGGCAGCTGTTCGATTCGCAGAAATCGCACGACTGGGAATTGCACACCCGGCTGGCGGCCGGCATGATGCTGGCGTCGCAACTCGCCTGCGGGGCCACGCTGCCGTCCGACCCGACACACGTGACATTCCTGGACTGAGTTCCGCTGCCGCACGCCGCCGAGCACGTGGACCACGTCGACTGGACCCACGCGAAAACTTCGCACGGAACGGTGTTGCATTCCCGGGTCGTCGGCTGCTTAGCATCGGGCGAGCACTTGGTGACCCCGTCCGAGACGCAGACTGCCGTCCTCGTCGACTGGCCTGTGCCGCAGCGTCGGTTGCACGTCTGCCACGGCCCGTACTGCCAGTGCGGCAGCTCGCATGGCGTCGTGCATGCCCTCGAGCTCTCGGCCCGGAGCCCCCCGGGGCAGTCGCCCAGGGGCAAGACGGCGCCGTCCTCGTCCACGCACGTGACCGTCCTCGTCGAGATGCCGTCACCGCACGACGGATAGCAGGTTGTCCATTCGCCATAAACAAGCTCTGGTTTCGGCGAGTTGGCATCGGTTGAGTCTTTCGAATCGTTCGTATCGGTCGAAGACGCAAGGTCCATGATGGGCGGGGGTGGCGGCGGCGGCGG
>Ga0255764_10004612_pt1 | contig 10755 bp, 9 predicted proteins | sample 071ome_30_FD_179964 | JGI IMG/M metagenome (GOLD analysis project Ga0255764, IMG submission 179964) | Coastal salt marsh microbial communities from the Groves Creek Marsh, Skidaway Island, Georgia - 071406AT metaG (version 2) | ecosystem: Environmental > Aquatic > Marine > Intertidal zone > Salt... | reverse complement strand
CGCTGCCCCGAGACGGCGGGATCGTGGTGCTCGACACGATGGTGACTCCTGAACTGGAGATCGAGGGCGTGGCTCGGGACCTGATCCGTCGTGTCCAGCAGGAGCGGCGCGACGCAGGTCTCGACGTGAGCGACCGGATTCGGCTGACTGTGAGCGGACCCGATGATGTGCTCCAAGCCCTCGGCGCTCACCGCGATCTGATCGCCGGTGAGACCCTCGCGCTCGATGTTGTGGTGGCTGGGTCGGCCGATGAGGCCGAGGTGGCCGTGGAGCGGATCTCGGCCGAGTGATCGCCGTGGCCCGCACGATGGCGGGCGGTAGTGTTCCTCGACCAACGACGGGAGGTCCCCCATGGCCGTGAAGAAGTCAGTCGCGAAGAAAGCCGCAGCCAAGAAGGCCGTCAAGCCGGCCGCGCCGAAGAAGAAGGCTGCCAAGAAGGTCGCGAAACCCGCTGCGAAGAAGGCCGCGCCGAAGAAATCGGTCGCGAAGCCGGCGGCGAAGAAGGCTGTAGCCAAGAAGGCCGTCAAGCCCGCCGCGAAAAAGGCGGCTGCTCCGAAGAAGTCGGTCGCGAGGCCCGCAGCCAGAAAGGTCTCTGCCAAGCCGGTGGCGCAGAAGGCCGTACCGAAGAAGGCCGTCAAGCCTGTCGCCCCAACGAAGGTTGTTCCCGAATTTCCGAAGCCTCGAGGGGTCTCCAAGGATGGAATCGCCTACACCAAGGAGTTCGACGTTCGATTCCTCAAGGCACAGCGTGAGCTGCTCCTCGAGGAGCGTGAGCGGCTCGTAGGACAGGCCGACCGACTCGAGCACGACGCTCAGGAACTCATCGACGAGGCTGAGATGGGCGATGTGCAATTCGACGACGAAGGCGGCGAGGGCGACACGATGGTGGTCGAGCGCGAGCGCGACCTCGCCTTGAGCGCTCAGGCCCGCGAGGCGGTCGCTGAGATCGACGCCGCTCTCGAGCGGATCACCTCGGGTCGCTACGGCTTCTCGCTCGTCTCCGCGAGACCGATTCCGAGGGAGCGCCTTGAAGCGATCCCTTGGGCCACCGAACTCGTCGAGGAGAAGGTCGGCGGTATCGGGCGGTGAGCCAAGTCGGGCGGGCCGGTCGTCGCCTCGCCCTGCCGATCGGCGCGGCGGTGATCGTTGTCGACCAGGGCACCAAGCAGTGGGCGCTGGGGCGGTTGAGTGAGGGTCGCGTGATCGACCTCGTGTGGACGTTGCGCTTCCGTCTGACCTTCAACGAGGGAATGGCCTTCGGGGCCGGTCAAGGCCTAGGAGTCGCGATCGGGCTCCTCGCCGCGGTAATTATCGCGCTCCTCATCCGCCAGACCGCCCGCGCGATGCCGCGGAGCCAAGCCGCGGCTCTCGGTCTGATCCTGGGTGGTGCCGCCGGCAACCTGATCGATCGACTCCTACGTGATGAGGGACTCCTCAGGGGTGCCGTCGTCGACTTCATTGATCTCCAGTGGTTTCCCGTCTTCAACGTCGCCGATGCGGCGATCAACGTCGGCGCGGCGCTTCTCGTGATCGCGCTGATCATCGAGGCGCGCTCCACCGAGGACGAGCGGGAATCATGATCGAAGAAGAGGTTCCCGCGGCACTCGCCGGGGAGCGGCTCGATCGGATCGTCGCGCTCATGCTCGACGTGTCTCGATCGGCTGCACAGAGTGTCGTCGATTCAGGAGGGGTCTGTGTCGACGGACTCGCCGAGATGGTCGGACGCCTACGACTCGTCGAGGGGCAGCGGGTGAGCGTCGATGAGTCGCATCTCCCGGGAGTGGATCTGCCGAGTCCCGACCCGGGGGTCGAGTTCGGTGTCGTCTACGCCGACGAATGGATCATCGTCGTTGACAAACCAGCGGGGCTGGTGGTGCATCCAGGCGCTGGGAACCCCGATGGAACGCTCGTCAACGGCTTGCTCGCCTCCTATCCCGGCCTTGAGCGGATCGGTGACCCCGTGCGACCAGGAATCGTTCACCGACTCGATGCGGGGAGCACCGGACTCCTGGTCGTCGCTCGCACTGAAGAGGCTCGGGAGGCGCTGATCGAGCAGTTCGTCGATCACTCCGCCGGTCGCACTTATCTCGCTCTGGTGTGGGGTCTTCCCGAGGCGCCCCACGGGGTGATCGACGCGCCGGTCGGTCGTTCACAGCGCGATCCGATGCGTATGGCCGTTGTCGCCGATGGCCGTGGAGCGCGAACCGAGTACGAGGTGTTGCAGTCCTTCACTGACCGCGGTCACCCCACCCTGCTCGAGTGCCGCCTTGAGACGGGGCGAACCCACCAGATTCGCGTCCACCTGTCGTCGATCGGCCACCCGCTGATCGGTGACCCGTGGTACGGACAGCGTCGACCGACCCTCGGTCTCGATCGGCCGTTCCTCCACGCGAGCCGGTTGGAACTGACGCACCCGGGCTCGGGTGAGCGGGTGTCGTTCGACAGTCCAGTCCCCGCCGATCTGCGCGGCGTCCTCGACTCGCTGACTCCGAGCTAGCGCGCGGTCAGTCGGTCACGCTCGGCCACGGAGCGGCTCCGCGCGCCATATCGACGATCACGGCGAGGGTGTACCCGTCGAGGTGCGAGCGCATCGTCTCACCAGCCACCTGCCAGATGGCGAGGAGCACGCATTGGCCCTCGTGATCGCAGGCTCCGTCAGCATGTGGTTCGCCGAAGTCTCCGAGCGTGATCGGACCGTCCACGGCCGAGAGGATCTCGCTCAGTCGAATCGACTCGGGATCGCGAGCGAGCACATATCCACCGCCGACCCCTCGCTTTGAGCGCACAATCCCAGCGCCTTTCAGGGCGAGGAGGATCTGCTCGAGATAGGGCTGTGGGAGCGCCGTGCGCTCGGCGATATCGCGCACCGAGGTCGGACAGGAGGGATCCTCACGCAGAGCCAGGGACAGCAAGGCTCGGCACGCGTAATCACCTCGTGTCGAGACTCGCACGAGGCCATCGTAGGAGGTCGGCGGCGGTACCGTTGCCTCGCGGCGTCGCGCGACGTCCGCCCACCCCACGAGCCATGAGCACCCCCACGACTCCCGTCCTCCCCGACTACGGCGGCGCCTGTCTCGATGGGGTGATGCCCGCGCTCACCGGCTCGGTTCCACCGCCCGCCTGGATGCCGGAGGCGCTCGATGGAGCGCGAGCGGTGGTCCTCCTCGTGCTCGACGGGCTCGGATGGCTGCAACTCCAGGATCGCCGCCACGCTCTGGCGAACCTCGCGGCGCTCGAGGGCTCGCCGATCACCTCCGTGGCTCCAAGCACAACAGCGACCGCGCTCACCACGATCGCGACCGGGCTGACCCCGGGCGAGCACGGCATCGTCGGCTATCGCATGATGGTCGGCGGATCGATCCTGAACTCCCTGAGATGGTTCGGCCCCTCCGGCGATCGCCGTTTCGACGCGCCTCCCGCTGAGATCCAGCCGCATCCGCCCTTCCTCGGTTCGCGGGTACCGATCGTCACCCCGTCGGAGCTGATCGGGTCGGCGTTCTCCGAGGCACACCTCCGAGGAGCGGAGGCGGTCGGGTGGAGAGCGTCCTCATCGGTTCCGGTGCTCGTACGAGGGCTCCTCGACGAGGGTCGTCCCCTCGTGTACGCCTACTACGCCGGGGTCGACAAAATCGCTCACGAGCGTGGCCTGGGGGCGTTCTACGACGCTGAACTGCGAGACGCGGATCGCCTTGTTGGCGACCTGCTCGACGTGCTCGATGCCGACACCGCGCTCGTGGTGACCGCTGATCATGGTCAGGTCGAGGTCGGCGACCGCATCATCGAACCCTCCCGCGAGATCCTTGGACTCACGAGCGGGCAGTCGGGGGAGGGTCGCATGCGCTGGTTCCACGCCAAGCGAGGAGCCACGGCCGAGCTGTTCGACGCGGTCCAGTCGGAGTTGGGGAGCACTGGTTGGGTGCGCACGATCGAGGAGGTGATCGCCGAGGGCTGGTTCGGTCCGAGGGTCCCGCCTCCCGTGCGAGCGCGACTGGGCGATGTGGTCGTGGCCGCCTACGAACCGGTGAGCTACCACGACCCCGACGACAGCGGGCCGTTCGAGTTGATCTGTCGGCACGGTTCGCTCACCGCCGAGGAGATGCTCGTACCTTTGATCGCCGCCCGTGGGCGGGCCTGAACGAGCACGAAAGGAGTCCCCGATGGATGAGAACGGAATCGACACGGGCGCCGAGTTGGTGTCGGGCGGGGGAGAGGATGCCGACCAGTCGACGACGGGATCGGTGACCGAGCCCGCCAAGGTCATGCGCATCGGGTCGATGGTGAAGCAGCTGCTCGAAGAAGTTCGTCAGGCGCCGCTTGACGACGCGAGCCGTGAGCGGCTTGCTGAGGTTTACGAGCGCTCGATCGTCGAGTTGTCCGAGGCGCTATCTCCCGATCTGCAGGACGAACTGCGCATCCTGACCCTTCCCTTCGAAGAGGGGGAGGTCCCCTCAGAGGGTGAGCTTCGAGTTGCGCAGGCTCAGCTCGTCGGCTGGCTCGAGGGCCTCTTCCATGGAATCCAGGCGACCCTCTTCGCCCAGCAACTCGCGGCTCGACAGCAACTCGATCAGATCCGGCAACTGCCCCAGGCCCCATCCGAGCGGCCGGGAACGTACCTCTGATCTCTCCGGCGGGCGCCGGAAACGGTTCTGGACACCTCTGATAGGTTCGACGAACCACATCGCTGTGATTCGTTTTGTCCGCCCCGAGCATCCGCAACCGATACGTGCCTGACTCCTTCACTCACCTCCATGTACACACCGAGTTCTCGATGCTCGACGGTGCCTCCCGGATCGACGATGTCGTCGCGAAGGCACTCGAAGACGGCCAGCCGGCTCTTGGCATCACAGATCACGGCAACATGTATGGGACCCTTGAGTTCTATAAGGAGTGCCGAGCGCGCGGGATCAAACCGATCATCGGTACCGAGGCCTACATGGCCCACGACAGCAGGCACGAGCGGCCGGCGCGTCGCGGTCGGATGGATGACTCCGGTGGTGACACCGACGGCGGGCACAAGCTCTACTACCACTTGACCCTGCTGGCCGAGAACGACATCGGCTACCGGAACCTCATCCAACTGTCCAGCCTCGCCTTCCTCGAGGGCTACTACTACAAGCCTCGAATCGACTGGGAGTTGCTCGAGCGCTACTCCGAGGGGCTCATCGCGACCACTGGATGTCTCGGTGGCCAAGTGCTCCAGACCCTGATGCGAGGTGACTACGACGGCGCGCTCGCCAAGGCGGCCCGTCTTCAAGACATCTTCGGTCGCGACAACCTCTTCGTCGAACTCCAAGACCACGGAATCCCTGAGCAGCACGAGACAAACCCAAAGCTGATCGACATCGCCAAGGCGATCGGCGCGCCTCTCCTCGCGACGAACGACTCCCACTACACCCATGCCCACGACCACGAGGCGCACGACGCCCTCCTGTGTGTGCAGACCAGCTCGCTGCTCTCGGACCAGGACCGCTTCAAGTTCAAGGGCGAGGGCAGTCACTACCTGAAAACCGCGGCCGAGATGCGGTATCTGTTCCGCGAGATCCCCGACGCCTGCGACAACACGCTGTGGATCGCCGAACGGGCCGAACTCGACATCAGCTTCGGCGATGCGCTCCTGCCGAACTTCCCGTTGCCTGAAGGGTTCTCCGATGACCGGGCGTATCTCGAGCACCTCACTTGGGAGGGGGCGAAACGCCGATGGGGGAGCGACCTGCCGCCGGCGGTCGTGGAGCGCCTCTCCTACGAGCTCGAGGTGATCGCCTCGATGGGCTTCTCGTCGTATTTCCTGATCGTCTGGGACCTCATCCGGCACGCCCGTGACTCAGGTATTCGAGTAGGCCCGGGACGAGGTTCGGCGGCAGGGTGCGCTGTCGCGTACTGCCTGTGGATCACCGATCTCGACCCGATCCGCTACGACCTGCTCTTCGAGCGGTTCCTGAACCCATCGCGTATCTCGATGCCCGATATCGACATGGACTTCGACTCGAGGTACCGCGACGAGATGATCCGCTACGCGGCTGACAAGTACGGCCGCGACCACGTCGCGCAGATCATCACGTTCGGCACGATCAAGGCGCGTAACGCTGTGCGCGACGCCGCCCGAGTGCTCGGTCTGCCCTACGCCGCGGGTGACCGCGTGGCCAAGGCGATGCCTCCGCTCGTGATGGGACGCGACACACCACTGCGGTACTGCTTCGAGGAGGACGAGAAGTACCGCGACGGTTATAAGGCCGCCGGAGAGTTGCGCGATATGTACGAGGCGGACCCCGATGTCCGTCGAATCGTCGACGTCGCCAAGGGGCTCGAGGGATTGAAACGCTCCGACGGCATCCACGCGGCGGCGGTGGTCATTACCAAGGAACCCGTCACCGAGTACCTGCCGGTGCAGCGCAAACCGGAGTCCAACCAGAACCCGGAGGACGCTCCGCTCGTCACTCAATTCGAGATGCACGGGGTCGAAGAACTCGGCCTGCTCAAGATGGACTTTCTCGGGCTGCGGAACCTCGACGTCATCACCGACACCCAGGCCATGGTGAGAGCGGGCGGTCAGCCTGACTTCGACATCGACCGAGTGCCCCTCGACGACACCGCGACTTTCGAGTTGCTGTCCCGCGGGGACACGATCGGTGTCTTCCAGCTCGAGTCGCCGCCGATGCGACAGTTGCTGAAAGCCCTCGCCCCGAACTCCTTCGAGGATGTTTCAGCGGTCTTGGCGCTCTATCGACCCGGGCCGATGAGCGTCAACATGCACTACGACTACGCCGACCGGAAGAACGGACGCAAGCCGGTCGAGTACTTCCACCCCGATGCCGTCGAGGTACTCGACGACACCTTTGGGCTGATGATCTACCAGGAGAGCGTCATGCGAGTCGCCCAGCGATTCGCTGGCTACGACCTCGCTCAGGCGGACAACCTCCGTAAGGCCTGCGGTAAGAAACAGCGCGATCTCATGGAGGCGGAACGCGCGATGTTCGAGGCGGGCTGCGTGAAGACCGGCTACGGCGAGAAACTCGGCCGTGAGCTCTTCGACGTCATCGAGCGGTTCGCTGACTACGCCTTCAACAAGAGCCACACCTTCGGCTACGGCCTGGTCACCTACCAGACGGCTTATCTCAAGGCCCATTACCCGGTCGAGTACATGGCGGCGCTGCTGACCAGCGTGAAGGACAAACTCGACAAAGCGGCCGTCTATCTGGCGGACTGTCGGTCGGCAGGCATTCCTGTGCTCACCCCGGATATCAACCGGGCCGAGACGGACTTCACCGCCCTCTCGGCCGACCGAGTCCCACCGGGCGTCGAACTTCCTCGGGGGTGTCCCGGTGCGATCGTGTTCGGACTGTCGGCGGTGCGCAACGTGGGTGTCGGCCTGATGGAGCAGCTGCTCGAGGAGCGTCGTGAGAACGGCCCCTACGAGTCATTCCAAGAGTTCGCTGAACGAGCGCCTGAGCCGGTGTTGCATCGCCGTACCGTCGAGTCGCTAATTAGGGCCGGAGCCTTCGACGGCCTCGGTCACCCGCGTCTTGGTCTTCTCGCGGTGTTCGAGCAGATCATCGACACCACCCTGACAAGACGACGTGAGCGCTCACAAGGCGTCATGAGCCTCTTCGGTGATTGGGCGGGCGAGGACGCCGATCCTGTGTTCGAAGAGGCCATCGAGATCCCGGACCGCGAGTTCGACAAGTCCGAGCGGCTACGCGTGGAGAAGGAGATGCTCGGCCTCTACGTCTCGGATCACCCGCTTCGTGGCGCGGAGTCGGCGCTCCGACGCCGAGTCGAGCGTTCGATCACCGATCTCGAGACCATGGACGACGGCTCGATCGTCGTGGTCGGTGGCGTGGTGACCACCCTCGCCCGTAAGTACACCCGAGCCGGCGACCAGATGGCCACGTTCGTGCTCGAGGATCTCGCAGCCTCTATCGAGGTGACCGTGTTCCCGAAGATGCTCGCGACACAGGGGCACAAACTGCAAGACGACGTCATCGTCGCGGTGAAAGCCCGACTCGACCGACGCGACGAGTCGCGGTTTGGTCTCATCGCCATGGAGATCTCCGTGCTCGACGGCCTGAGCGACGGCCCGGCGTCGTTGTTGACCGTCCGCCTAAGCGCGAACCAACTCGACGCCGGCGGAATCGACCGACTTCGGGAAATCATCAGCGAACACCCGGGTCGCACACCGGTCGAGATCGAGGTTCCACCCGCCCAAGTCGTGCGTCTTCCTGACGACTATCGGGTCGATGTCGACCGTGTGATCGGCGAGATCCGGGTCGCGTTCGGACACGACGCGGTCAGGCTCTGAGCGCTGACTTGTCGCCCCGTCGCGTCGAGATGGCACAATAGGGGGGTATGCCTACCGTGGGAGAAGGGTTATGTCGGTAGAAGTGGTGACGAACGACGCCAGTGCGGTCACCGACTCGCAACTGGATGAGATGGCCTCCATGGGGGGTTCTTTCGATATCGGCGCGATCTCGAAGGCCCGTGAGGAGTGGGTGCTCTCGACGACGGCCCGCATCGGAACGACGTTGCACGGATTCACGTTCTCGACTCTGGAACGAATCGGCGGCACGCCATGTGTGCTGATCGGGATGATGAGCACGAAGCGTCACGCCAAGCGCGAGACGGTGCTCCGAGGGCTGATGAAAGAGGCGTTCCACCGCGCGCTGATGGCCTTCCCCGACGAGGACGTCGTGGTCGGCTCGCGTTTCGTCTCCGCCGACGCGATGGTGATTCTGAAGGATCTTGACGATGTCACGCCCCGTCCTGGGGCCCGGGCGGTCGGGGAGGAGCGTGCCTGGGGTCGGCGGCTCGCGAAGCGCTTCGGTGTTGACTCGACCTACGAGGCTGAGTCGTTCACGGTCGCGTCCGACGGTCGCGGCGGGTTCATCGACCACGAGGCCCTCAAGCCCGAGAAGGTCGCGGCGGCGCAACGCAAGCTCTTCTCCGCTGTCGACGATAAGCGCGGCGGTGTGCTGATCGCCTACGGCTGGACGATGGCCGAGGATCTGGTCAAGCTCGGCGCGCGCTGAGATGGGCGACCTCGGGGAGGTCGTGCGCAACCGGCGGATGAGCCGGGCTTTCACGGGCGCACCGATCCACCCGGAGGTTCTTGACCGCATGGTCGACCTCGCGAGTCGGGCGCCGAGCGCGGGAAAGACCCAAGGTTGGCATCTCGTGGTGTTGTCCGGCGCGGACACCGCCCGCTACTGGGACGCGACCCTTCCCGAGGCGCGCCGAGCCGGTTTTGCTTGGCCCGGTCTGTTGCTCGCACCGGTGGTGATGGTCGTCGTGGCCGACCCCGAGGCCTATGTCGCTCGCTATGGGGAGCCCGACAAGGCGCACACCGGCCTCGGATCGGACCGGGACGCGTGGCCCATCCCGTATTGGACGGTCGATGCGTCGATGGCGGCGATGGTCCTGCTGCTCGCCGCCGAGGACGAAGGGCTCGGCGCGCTCTTCTTCGGGCCCTTCGGTGCGACCGAAGCGGTCAGAGTCGCACTTGACATTCCGGACCGGATGGAGATCGTTGCGACGATCGCCCTTGGCGAGGCCGATCCCGAGGCGACTCACCGAGGCCGCAGTTCCAGTCGACCGCGGCGGACCGTCGATCAGATCGTGCATCACGCACGCTGGTGATTACTCGCGGCCGGTGAGCTGAGCGAGCAGCGCCTCGGGTGAGTCGACCGGGAGTTCGCAGACGTGATCGCGACAGACGTAGGCGAGACCGGGTTGGCGGCCCTCCCAGAGCGGAGAGTCGAAGGGCTCGCCCCAGGCGAGCACCATGTCGGGACGCCATACGGCTCTCGCGACCCTCACGAGCTCGGGATAATCGCCGGGAATGACGACCTCGGTGATCCCGCGATGTCGAACCTCGAGTGCGGCGAGGGCGTTCGAGAACGCCGTCGGAGCCCGCTCGATGAGAGCTCCGAGCAGAATCAGGATGCGGTCGGCGTGGTTGGTGTAGCGCTGATCGCCCGTGAGCGCTCCGAGTCGGATGAGCGCGAGGGCTGCGGTCGAGTTGGCTGACGGCACCGCCTGGTCATGCACATCCTTTTGCCGAACCACGAGTTGCTCGGCATCGTCGGCGGTGGTGAACAGACCTCCGTTGTCAGCGTCCCAGAAGTGATCGAGCATCGTGTCGGCGGTCTCGATGGCGAGGCGGGTCCAGTCGGCCCGTCCGGTCGCTTCACCCAGCCGGGTGAACGCGTCGACGAGCGCAGCGTGGTCGGCGGCGAGCGCGGCGTGGCGGGCCCGCGGCTGTCCATCCGCCTGCCAGGAACGGAGCCAGCGGCCGTCGCTGGTGCGAAGTTCGTCCACGAGGAAGCGCCCGATTCGCTCGGCCGCCTCCACCCAGTCCGGTCGGTCGAGGGCGGTAGCCGCATCGAGCAAAGCGGAGATGAACAACGCGTTCCACTCGGTGAGCACCTTGTCGTCGCGCCCCGGTCGTGGACGCCGTGAACGTGCCTCGAGGAGTCGCCGGCGGCTCTCCTCTATCTCGGCGGGGCGGAGGAGTGCGCCCCGGGCGTGGAGCCGATTCGGGATGCTCCGCCCCTCGAAGTTGCCGGCTTCGGTGATACCGAACCACTCGAGGACTCCGGCCGACTCGGCGCCGAGCACATCGCGGACCTCATCGGGGGTCCAGGTGTAGAACCATCCCTCCACTGAGTTGCCGTCGGGGGTGAGGGAGTCGGCGTCCTCCGCCGAGTGGATCCCTCCGGCCGGGTCGGCGAGCGTGGCGAGCACGTACTCGACCGTCTCCTC
>Ga0255764_10004610_pt1 | contig 10759 bp, 9 predicted proteins | sample 071ome_30_FD_179964 | JGI IMG/M metagenome (GOLD analysis project Ga0255764, IMG submission 179964) | Coastal salt marsh microbial communities from the Groves Creek Marsh, Skidaway Island, Georgia - 071406AT metaG (version 2) | ecosystem: Environmental > Aquatic > Marine > Intertidal zone > Salt... | reverse complement strand
AACAGTCGGGTGCGTTCATCCAGGCCAACGCGCCCGGGTTCGCGGTGCACTCCAACCGCCTGCGGTTCATCATCATCGCGGGCGACTCCATGGAGCGGTGTCTCCACGGCCTGGCGCTGCTGCTCGAGTCGGTGAAGGCTGCGGACAAAATGCACCTGCTCAAGACCAACGCACACGAGGACGATCCCAGGATGTACCTCAAGCAGATCATCCCCGGGGGCTGCGCCGGGAACATCATTGGCGTCAAGGGCGGCGGCGTCGCCAAGATATCCCGGGAGCGGGGGCTGAGCGTGTTCGTGGAGCCCAAGCCGCTGCACGCGACGACAGTGCCGTTCCGGATCGTGTCCTACGCGGGCTCGTCGGTCGATCAGCTGATCGGCGGGGTGCAGGGTGTGGTCGGGGAGCTGCAGAGCGCGGATGGGTACATGGAGCAGTATGCGGCCGAGATCAAGGAGATCAAGAGCGTCGTGATCAAGGTGCTGCGGATTCCGAGTGGACGCGTGGGGGCGCTGATCGGGCCCAAGGGCGTGCACCTGCATGCCCTGCAGGAGGTGCTCAAGTGCAAGCTGGCCATCGGCAAGTCTGACGACGAGGAGGAGGACGGGGATGGAGGTGGGTGCTATCTGACGGTGTGGGGACAGCCGGAGAACGTCCGTGCGGCGGTGAGCGTGGCCAAGCTGCAGGGTGGGCGCGAGGTGAGGTCGAGAAGGCGGTCGCCAACGTGAATCCGAACGAATTGTGTACAACGCACAACGAACTCTTGCATGCATGCATGATTGCTGAGAATGAAACATCCATCACAGACAGAGACCGTAGTGTGCACCGTCGTTACCGCAATCATCATCACGACGACGACGACGACGACACCGTCATGTGCTTCAGCTCCTCCTCCATCTTGCTGAGCATGCCCTTCATGCCCTCCAAAAAGTCGGGGCCCATCTCGGCGACCTTCTTCTGGAAGGGCATACGGGCCTTGCGGGCCTTCTCGACGTCCTTCTTGCCCTTGTCGACGGCTTTGCCTTCGAGCGCGTTGCCGTCGGCGTCGTGCGTGGGGTAGCCGTCTTCGCCGAACTTGGAGTACTTGGCCGCGAGCGACTCTTCGACGCTCGGGAGCTCTTGGATGGTGGCGAACTTGACGATCTCCTTCTTGAGGGACTCGGCCTTGGACGCGATCTTCTTCCGAGCGGCGGAGAGCGCAGACGCCCGCTTCTCCTCCTTCTCTCGGCGCAACACTTCGGGGTCGTCGAGCTTCCAAACCGAGCCGTCGGCTGTATCCTCTAGTCGGACGCCGCAGTCGATGAGGGCCTCGTCCCTGAAGCAATCGCAGCACTCGAGGAGCGACTTGGACGGCGCGCCAGACTTGGCGTGCAAACGGACCGAGTCCCTGAACTGGGACAAGGCGTCGAGCACGTCGCCCAGCTTGCCGTCGTCGGCGCCGGCACGCACGTCGTCCATACCGATGCGATCGAACGTGAACGGCGTCAGGCCCATCACTGAGAGCGTCTTGGACACGAGCGCGGCCACCTGGCGCAGCAGCATCGGCTGCGCGACGCCCCCCGCCGACTTGCCGGCCAGGTAGATGTTGGTGCTCTTGATGAGGTCGAAGCACGCGTTGAGCGCCGCCCGTGTGTCGACCGAGTCCAGGAATCCGGCGTCGACGGCGGCGGCAGCGGTCCTGCAGGCCTCGGACAGCGCCAGCTCGTCGGCGAGCCACTTCTCGGGGTGGTCCTTGCCCTCGAACTTCCGCAGGGCCACGTCGATGTTCGCGAAGAAGTTCTTCAGCTGCGTCTCTTTCGACTTCACCTCCTCTTGAAGCTGCGGGCCGTAGGCCATGCGCCGGTCCCACGGGTTGAGCGCCATCATGAGCCGGAGCTGGCGCGGCGTGAAGACCTCGAGCGACTCCTTGATGGTCACGAAGTTCTTCAGCGACTTGCTCATCTTCAGCCCCTCGATGCCCAGGTGTCCCGAGTGCAAGAAGTAGTTGACCCATTGCTGGCAGCCCTGGCAGTGGTAGAACGCCTCAGCCTGCGCGAGCTCGTTGTCGTGGTGCGGGAACCGCAGGTCCTCGCCGCCACTGTGAATGTCCACCGTCTGTCCGATGATCGCAGACGCCATGGCACTGCACTCGATATGCCACCCCGGCCTTCCCTTTCCCCACGGACTGTCCCACGTCGGCTCGCCGGGCTTGGCGGCCTTCCACAGCGCGAAATCGCACTTGCCCCGCTTGTCCCCCGCGACCCCGTCGTTCGCGTTACTCGTCTGACTCGCATTTTCCTCCGACAGCGACGATCCGACTGCCCAGGGGTTCAACTTTCCGTACGTGTGCCCGGCCTTTGAGAACGCCTGCGTGTCAAAGTAGACCGACCCGTTGGCCTCGTACCCGAGCCCATTTGCCACGATCGTCTCAATGTACGCCACAATCTCCGGCACGTACTCTGATACCCTCGTCAGCACCGTCGGCGGCCGAACGCCCAACCGTTCCATGTCGGACATGAACTCCTTCTCCCATTTTGCCGCGTGGGCCCTGAAAATCTCCTGGCCGGTGACGGACGCCTTGCGCTCGCTGTCCAGCGCCGCCGCCAGCGCGTCCCGGGCCAGGTCCAAAATCTCGTCCCTCGTGGGTACTTCTTGCCCCTTGATTGCCGAGAACGCCTGGTTTGCCTTGTCGAACAGGAGCCGCTCGGAGTCTGCCCGAAACGAATGATTGAAGGAACGCGAGTGAGTCGGCGAGCGAGTCGTCCCCACGCTCGGCCATCGAGGTCAACGCACGCACCTGCCGCCTCCTGCAGCTGGGCCAGCATCTTCTTGTCATCCTCTGACGACGTCGCCGGAGCCGCGGCGACCGCCGCCTCGGCCTCCTCTAGGCTGCGCGCTCGCTTGGCCACCTCGTCCCCGAGCGCCGCGATCGCGTCTGCCAGCAGCCGGCCGTCGTCGGCCCCGTCGCCGGCCAGGTACGCCTCCATGATGTGGTTCCGGCGTGCCCGCAGGATGATCTTGTCCTCGATATCCGTGATGTTCATCACGTACAGGATCTGGTACCCGAAGTAGTCCTCGAGGACGCGACGCACAATGTCGAACGCGAGGTAGTTGCGAGCGTGGCCGAGGTGGGCCGCATCGTAGACGGTCGGGCCTGAGGAGGAGAGGGGAGGGTGAGCGAGCGGGGAGCCGGGCACAGAACGACCGTCTCGCGTCCTTCTTCTCTCTCTATTGTGATGCAGCGATCGGCTCGCACGTACCGCAGGTATACCACGTGATGTTGCGGCTCTCTGGCCCTGCAGCGGGCACGAAGGGGACTTTCTTGTCGACGAGGGAGTTGAGGAGCTGCAATTTCCCTCCGGCCGATTGTTTCAAACCGGCCGGCGGGTGCCAGGCCCGCTCCTTCGCCGTCGTCGTCGTCGTCGCGTCGGAGGACATGCGGTAGCGACGAAGCGATGATGAAGAGAAGATCAAAAGACTCCGCTTTTTCGTCGTTGAGTTGCAGGTTGAGTTGCAGGTTCATGGATGATCAAGGATGCAAACGAACTACTTGTCCCCTTCGTCGTCCGAGAGGTCCAAGCTCAGGCTGGTCAACAGCGTCTCTCGCATCAGGAGCGAATTCTCCTCGCTCACTTGTTGCAGATCCTGGATCATCTCCTTCGCCAGTTGTCCCCGCACTTCCATCACGCGCTGGGCGACGTTGCGCGGGTCGACAACCAGCCCCCCGAAGGAGTTGTAGATGTTCTCGACCCCGACCTGTTGAGCCCACGACGTCTCCTCCATCTGAAGCGACAGGAGCTTGCGCAGGAACGTCTCGCCACTGACGTCGTCCCAGGAGCCCTCCCGCGGGATTTCGTTTTCCTTTTTGAACGAGCGAACGAGCGAACGAGCGAACGAGCGAACGAGCGAACGAGCGAACGAGCGGAGCGCGCAGGAAGGGAGTGAGAGCGTGGGGCGCACGTCGAAATTCCAGAGTCGAGCGTCGAGCGTCGAGAATCGAGCACATGCACCTCACCTTCAAGTACATATTGAACCAACCATACAGCGTCGGGTTTGTTTCGAACATGTAGTAGAGCAGGGTCTTGGCAGCGCGTTCCGTGAGCAAGCCCATCAGCCGATCCCTGTTGCCGTCCCGCAGCGGTGTGTCGTCCGGGGACCGGAGGTGCGCTGCGCGGCCCTTGCGTCGTTTGGCGTTGGAGAAACCGCGGCTGGACTTGGCCGAGTGCTCGCCTCCGTACTGTCGGCCACCCGACTGTCGGGGCCTCTGGCCGTCTTCCTCCCCCTTCCCGTCGCCGGGGACTTGGGATTCGGCTCGGACCACGAGGCGAGGAGGGGCAGGGACCCTGGAGTTCGTCCGTATGACGAGGCGAGGGTTCGCCCGTGTGGTGCCAACGGTGGCTCTTCCTGCTCCACTCGACGCCATCGCTCGCGTCAATGCGTGGAATACTGCCGTATGCACCCTTGTAGAAGGTAGGACAACGCGCGATGAAACGTAGTAGGGATTTCTTTTGACTCTTTTCGTACAGACTCTTTTCGACCTTACCCCCACTGTGTATATACCTCCAATGCAGGCGCTCGCGACGACGGGGACCCCGTTTCCTGCGACGAGGATCTCTCTGCGGCCTACGCGCACGACGTCGACGTCGACGTCGACCTCGAACGCTCGGCGACTTTGTCAGCCAACCATGGCCACGGCGACGGAGAGCCTGCCGCTGGAGACGGACAAGCGAGGCGTGGAGCGTCTGGCGTATAAACCCGAGGGATACAGTACCTGGGAATGGAAGCACCAGGGTGCGACTCACAAGATCAACTACGTCGCGGCCGGCGACAGCGGGCCGATCGTCGTGCTCATCCACGGCTTTGGTGCTTCAGCGTACCACTGGCGGTATGTCATCCCCGAACTCTCGAGAAAGACGCGGGTCTACGCGTTGGATTGCCTGGGTTTCGGACTGAGCGACAAGGCGCTGGTCGACTACGAGGGCTACGGGATTTGGCGCGAGCAGATCAAGGACTTTGTCCAGGAGGTCGTCTTTGACGGACGGCCGACGGGCGAGAAGGTCGTCCTGGCGGGAAACTCGCTGGGCGGGTACAACTCCCTGGCCACGGCGGCAGCGTACCCGGAGCTCGTGGACAAGGTGGTGCTTCTCAACGCCGCCGGACGCTTCGACCCGAACGCGACAATGGACGACGTCGCCGGCAACGAGTCGGGCGAGAACGAATCACTTTTGGAGAAGATCGGGAAGGCGATCAAGCGGGCTGTCGTCGGCGCGACGTTCATATGGACGAAACAGCCCTATCGGGTCCAGCAGGTGCTCAAGTCCGTCTACGTGAGCCACGACACGATCGACGACGAGCTGGTCGACAGCATCCTCCGGCCGGCCGACGATCCCCAGGCCAGCGAGGTGTTTTTCAGGGTGATCACGTCGAGGGGGACGCCGGTGAATCTGCTGTTGGACCGGATGAAGGAGGCGGATATTCCCGTGTTTCTGCTGTGGGGACGAGGCGATCCGTGGTGCGTGCCGGCAAACGCCGACCGGATCGAGCAGTACTACGCCAACTCGTCCAAGGTGTTTCTGGACGCCGGACACTGTCCGCACGACGACGACGGGGAGAAAGTTGTGAAGGAGCTGTTGCAGTACCTGAATGTGTGACCGTGCGTTTTTCAAATTGAATTTTCACCAGGTCGGTTGTCACACCGCAGCTGCTGATGGAAACAATCCGCTATCCAGACCGCTGCGCGGCCCTCATTTTTGACTTTGATGGCTGTCTCGTCGACTCGATGCCACACCACTGGCAAGCGTGGCACACGATAGCAGAGAAATTCGGTTCGGTTCGACACTGCCTCAAGATGCACCCCTTCTCTCTCACTCGCGGCACGCGCTTCGCTCCGAGGCAGGCTTCGAGCTGACCAAGGAGACGCTGCTGAGCATGGCGGGGATGCCGTCGGTCGCCATCATGCAACACCTAAAGCAAGAGCAGGGCCTGGACTTCGACCACGTGGCGGCGGCTCTGGAGAAGCAGAGGCTCTACGCGAGCCTTGCCGAGGGCGCGACCAAGACGATCGGACCGGTCATGCAGACGGCGATCGAAGCGAAGAGGCGAGGTATCCCCTGTGCGGTTGCGACGGGAGGGTCGAGGCTCCAGGTCGAGCCGGCGATGCGGGCCGCTGGGATCGACGAGTTCTTCAGCGTGGTGGTGACGTGTGACGACGTGAAGATCGGGAAACCGCACCCAGAGACGTTCTTATTAGCGGCTGAACGGCTCGGCGTGGACCCCAAGCTTTGTGTAGGATTTGAAGACGCGCCGAAGGGCCTCGAGGCAATTCGGGCAGCGGGCTTCCTGGCCGCAATTGACGTGACGACCTTCGACTGGTACCCGAGAGATGACTGAGTGGGTTGGAGGAGGGAAGGGAGGGGTTGGAATTTCTCTGTAGTACTACATATGAGGCACTAGTCCAACGTTGACTGTCAGTCAACGTGCCACACAAAAATCGCCATGCCACCTCCCGCCGCGACGCTCTCCGACCTGCCGACAGAACTCGTCCTCGAAATAGCCTCCCACCTCGACCCGTTGGTCGAGGACGACATCCGCGGTGTGGTCGGTCTGTGGGCTTCGGGTTCGTTCGCCGACCTCGACGTCGCGAGGCCGCTCGTCCACTCGCGGGCCCAGACTCTCACTCGCGCTACGCTCGCAGGTCTCATCTCCAGTGCCGACGTTCAGTTCTACCTTGCCGCCTGGGGCTTCTCGTGGAGCTGGATGCCGGGGTGGACGGACCATATCCTCGGCAGGTTTCTGAAAGACACCGACGCCGGGTTTGACTTTTTCCTTGCCCGCACGCTCGACGACGCCGTGCGGGCGGGAAAGCTCGTCCTGCTCGACACGATCGTCTCACGTGGCCGGATCGAGCCCACGGTACGGGCATCACAATGACGCTCCTCGCACGCCCTGACGCGCTCACTCTCCACATGCCCGTTCGCCCGTTTGCCAGGTAGACCACCTTATCATCGCGGCCGAACACGGAAACAACGACGCCATCGACCACCTGGTCGAGCGGTATGGAGTAGATGCGAGCTCGTGGACTCTGAACCAGTCGTGGTGTCCCCTGTTCGCCGCCTGCATGCACGGGAGAGCAGAGACCGTACGGCACCTCGTCGAGGTCCATCACGTGGACAACTGGAGACACCGGACGTCCTCCGGGTACACGGCGTTGCGGCTGGCCAGCCGGTGGCGGGAGGTGACGGAGTTGCTGGAGGCGGTCCTCGATCCCTTGACCCTTGATTGACGGTAGAACCCCGCAGTTAGAATGGGGCGAGCTATCTTGCTTTGCCTTGGTCCCCTCAGGGCCCATTTTCATGCTTCGTGCTTCGTCGCGACCGCTTGGTGGATCCAAGTAAACGTAATTACCGTGATCTCTTCAGACGCGACAGCGTGGGCCAAACCCAACGCGCTCGGCCCGAATTCCGAATCGTTCGATCAGGAACGATGCGCCCGGCAATTCTCCTTTCTGTCCTCTGGGCGCGCTCAGTGTCCTCCGTCGCGGGCACGTCGTCGCCATTATCATCGCCGTCCCAGTCGCAGAGTCTCCTTCTGTTCGGTACGGCCACCCTCGACAGCAACGTGTCGAGGTGTGCACGCGTCGCTGCCGTCGTGGACTACGTCCGCGGGGCGAGCTGGAACTGGAACGACGGGGTGGCTGGCACCGTCGTCTGCGACAACGCCGGCGACGTGGACGCCCGCGAGTCTCCTCCGATCTCCTATCTGATCAGCGTCCCGGTCTCGACCGCCGCACTGGCGTCATCGTCGCACGCGCTCGTCAAGCTATACGGCTTGCAAACGTCGGAGGATGTCGAGGGGGGAAACCGCATGCTGGTCGTCAAGCAGGCGCTGATGATTCCTCGCGCCACGGGGGAGTATGCGACCAAGCTGAACGTGGACGTGGATATGTCGGTCGGGGTGCGCGTGGACGGACGGGACGCTGTGGGAGCGCTGGAGTCGTCGTTCGACGGGGTGGCGTGCCGCGCCATGATGGACGCGGCGTTTGGAGACGGCGGGGTGGCGCCGGGCGACGGCGACCAGCGTGAGGCGCGGGCGTGTCGGGGTCCGGGACGGCCGACGCTGGCGTGTGCGGGCATCGGGGTGGGTACGGTCGTCACGGTCGTCGTGCTCGGGACGACGATCCGGGCGTGGGAGGAGAGAAAGGAGGCGGGGGAGCCGGGAAACCCGGAAGGGAAGAAGAAGAAGAAGAAGAGTGCCGAGACCTGTCAGAAGGAAGACGAGACGCCGGAGAAGCGAGTGATGATCGGGGGACCTGGATGGAGGCGGGAAGGCGACCGCCTGCGGCGGGATGTCAAGCTGGTGGGTCCCGGGAGCACGGGTGAGCACAGGTGAGAGAGAGAGAGAGAGACGATCTTACATCTTCGTGGCAGCCAATAAACCCGACGCTCCCACGTAGTATATATAGTACAAACCCATCCAACCTTCCTTCCTCAAGCAACACATTCCCACGCAAGACAAAAGAAGCCAAACAGGTTCCAGTCACACTGACAGGTCTCCCCCACCCGGCATTCCGTCCACCCGAACACGCCACACACCTCCGGGACTTCCGGGTTGCTATGACCCTCCTTCACGGGATAGCTTGCCGCCTGATAGATCCCACACGCCCCCTCCGGGCTCGACGACACCTGCGACAGCCGGAAGTACCCTTTATCCCCCCACTCCTGCCCCCAGCTGTTCTTCACGATCCAGTACGCCTCGCCGCCGTTCTCCTCGCCATCGTCGTACCCAACCGCCAACACGCCATGGTTCAAACCCTGGCAGCACGCCGCGTCCGACATCACGCCCGAGTGGTAAAACTGCAGCGCCGAGTTGGCACAAATCGCCACCGCCACGGGCTGGTTCGCGATCGCCTTGCGCAGCGAATCCTGACTGTTCTCTGGCACGTCCTCGTACCCGTCGATCGTCACCACCGGCCGATCGTGCGCGCGCCTCGTCTGACATGGCAACCCCCAGGCCCAATACCCGTAATCCGCCTCGGTATCGATCCCGCCGTTCCTCACAACGTACGTAAACGCGTCATCCATCAGCCCCCCGTTGCACCCCATGTCGACGTCCGTGTCGCAATCCACCAGCTGCTGCTCCGACAGCGAGACCAACGAGCCCGTCTGAATCTTGTTCACCCCTTCGATCGCACCCGTCGTCGAAAACGCCCAGCACGACCCGCACGCCCCCTGGTTCTTCACCGGGGTCACCGCGCCGTGCGCACGCCAATCCATCGACGGCGGCGGCGAGCTATGCTCGTACCGAAAGGAAGAGGAGGAGGAGGAGGCCTTTTTCGAGTTCGAGGCCGACTGCTTTTCCGGGTTCTTGCGGTACCCGAGGCTGACGCTCTCAAACTCCTCAAACGTCATATCAGCAAACTGCGAGCGAGCAAACGAGCAAAAGAGCAAATGAACGAACGAACGAACGAACGAACGAACGAACGAACGAGTCAGTCAGTCGGGTAGGCAGTCGGTCGGTCGCTCACGACATTGCCACCAACACAACCTACCTGATTCAGCGCCATCAAAAACGTCTCGCCCCTCGCATTATGCTCCGCAATCCTCGCCGCATTCTCCTGAAACACAGTGAACCGCATCATCATATCCTCCGTTTTCTCGTACGTTTTCTCGTACGCCTTCATCCACGCCTCGAACAGGTCCCACGGCGAGTCCCTCAACAAGCCCACGTGCGAAGCATCCTGAAGCAACAAATGCGACGCGTCCACGGCACGACGACGGCCGGCGCCGTCGTCGAGCGCCGACGGCCGGTCGACGGTTCCCGTTCCCTGGTGCACACCCAGGCGGTGAACGCGCTGGTCGGGTTTCATCGAGAATTCATCCAGCGCGGCATTCGCGAATGGCGACGCGAGCAGCAACGCCGATATACCGACGATAGAAGAATACATTCTGCGTGCGTTCTGGCGATGACGAGGGTATGTTTGAGCGAATTCAGCGAGGTAGGGTTTTTTTGGATGGCTCAATCCGAATCGAAGACAGCGGGGTTTCTCTGCTCGTCGCGGGGATTGACAGAGCGCGCTGCTGGGTAAACGAATACCTCGTATATGGCCGTGAGATTGAGATTGCGTCGTTAAGACGTACTAGGTATATAAAAACTTTGGTCTCCGTTTCCGACGCTCAGAAAAAAGGTGGTCCTTCTCGGCCGTGGGATCGCGAATCTTTCGGTTCGCTTGGCCAGGCGTCTCGTAGGCGGCGTACAGTGTTCGCGTTGGCGACGGCGAGTGCGGCGAGTGCGGCGAGTGTGGCGAGTGTGGCGAGTGCGCGGAGGGAAACGTCGAGGCTACGGCGCGGAAATCCGTTCGAGCGCTGAGACGACGACCCATGGGCCTGTTCTCGGCGTCCTCGTCCTCGGCCGGCCCGGCCCCGTCGCGGCCCTCCCCGTCGCCGCACCAGCATACCTTGAGCGCGCCGGTCTCTCGTCATGATGTTCTGTTCGATGAGGACGGTCGGATTGGGAACTGGGAGGCTGTTCGGCGGGGGTTGAGGGAATATGGAGTGCAGGACGATCCGGTGAGTCGGAGGCTGCTGTATCCGTTCTTGCTGGGTGTGTTTTCGCCATCGAGTACGCGGGCGGAGCGGGTGGGTGTGTTGCGTCGGTTGCGGCACGTGCATGCGAAGCTTGTTTTCGTGTGCGAGCAGTTTGGGGAGGGGAGGGGAAGCAGGGCGGTGGTCGGGGCCGGGGCCGGGGCCGGCGAGGCGGACGAGGCGGACGAGGCGCGCGCGGGGTT
>Ga0255764_10004597_pt1 | contig 10779 bp, 3 predicted proteins | sample 071ome_30_FD_179964 | JGI IMG/M metagenome (GOLD analysis project Ga0255764, IMG submission 179964) | Coastal salt marsh microbial communities from the Groves Creek Marsh, Skidaway Island, Georgia - 071406AT metaG (version 2) | ecosystem: Environmental > Aquatic > Marine > Intertidal zone > Salt... | reverse complement strand
CCCGCGTTTGCCCATCGCACGCCAGCGTCCACGCGCGCGTTTTCCCATCCTCCCCGACGTCCACGCGCGCCGTCAGACGCGGCGCGTCGGCGTCACCGGCGTCGCGAGACGTCGAGCTCGCGCGCGAGGCGGCGGCGATCCAGGCGTCGATGTGCGCGCGCGAGCATCGCACGAGGGCGATGAAGGGCGCCGCGGCGCCATCGCGCGGGTCCACGGGATCGAGATCGATCGTCCGCGACATCTCGCGCGCGACGCGACCGACCGAGACGGCGCGCGGCGCGCGGTGGCGACGACGAATCGCTCGCGCATCGACCGGTGATTTCAACCGGAGTCGTCGTCGTATATGGGTAAACAGTATGGATAGGGGGTAGGCTTTGAATCAGGACTCGTCGGCCCACGAGTTGACGAATGAAGACGAAGCGACGGATCGAACGTGTCGCGCCGAGAGTCCTCGGCGCGGACGGACGCGCGGACGGGGCGAGGTGGACCGTCGCGCCGAGAGACGCCCGTCGGTGGTGACGCGCGCCGTGCGACGACGGCGACGGCGACGGTGACGGTGACGGCGACGCGAGCGCATCGAAACGAAACGAAACGATTCCACTGATTGATTTTATTTTTGGCTCGGGACGCGAGAGACGCGCACGGCGACGAGAGGGACGATGGCGACGCGCGAGAGGGACGATGGCGACGCGCGACGATCGCCGGACGCGCGTCGAGGCGGGCGGTTGCGGTTTCGCGCGGCGGTGGTCAAGGCGGCGCGCGCGAAGAGAGACGCGGAGGACGCTTTGCGGTCCGAGGCTGGGCCGGGGGCGACGTTGGCGGGACGGTCGTTGTGGACGTTCGGACCGGAGAGTCGCGCGCGTCGAGCGGTGTTTCGCGTCATGCACTCGCAGCTGATGGAGTATGCAGTATTGGGGGTGATCGCGACGCACTTTGTGACGCTCGTGTTGTTGGCGTCGAGCGGCGAGTCGTCGAGCGGCGCGACATCGTTGAGCGAACTGGTGAAATCGCCGCTTCGCGCGTTGGACGCGGTCGTTCTGTGTCTGTACACGGCGGAGGCGGCGGCGAGAATATTCGCACTCGGTTTCATCGGTCACAAGCACGCGTACGCGGCGAGCGTGTACAATCAGGTGGATTTCCTCATCATCGTCGTCAGTTGGCTCTCGATGGCGATGCGTCGCCGAGACGCCGATTCCATCTTGGCGCGCGTTCGCATCGGCCAACTTCGTCTCTTTCGCGGCGCACACGCGCTGAAACAGTTTAAAATTGCCACATCTGTGGTGTTCATCGCGGAATCGTTACAAAAATCGATATCTTTGTTGCGCGACGTCGCCGCCGTCACCGTGGTGTGCGCCGTCTTTTACGCCCTCATGGGCATGGGCGTCTTCGGCGGATCTCTTCGACGACGATGCGTGGAGACGACGTCCGCCGCGACGGCGAGCACCTTTTACACCGCGGTGAGCGACCCTCCGCTCTTTTGCGGTGACGTGCGGAATCACATCGACGACAAGGGATACGTGTGTCCGGGCGTGTACGACTCGAATTCGTCCCTCTATTGTAGCGATTTGGTGGGCAATCCGAAACACGGGTACCAATCCTTTGATAGTTTCGGTTCGACGATGTTGGTGATGTTTCAGACGATCACCATCGAGGCGTGGCAAGAAGTGATGTTTCCAATCGTGAACGCCGAGTACAAGGCGTCGGCGGCGTACTTTGTGACGCTCATCATCGTCGGGACGTACTTCATCGTCTCCGTCTTCGTCGCCGCGGTGAGCGGGGTGTTTTTGAGACTGCGCAAGGAACATCAGATGATGTTGCGAAGTAAATCGAAAGGGAAGGGTGGCGACGACGAGGGTGGTGACGACGATGACGACGCGTCGGGGGACGATTTCGAGAGTAACGCGACGATTCGTCGACTCATTCGACGATTGAAAGGTGGTGCGGGCGAGAGCGTCTATTCCGTCGCCGAAGCGGCGATGACGCGCGCGCGATTGATGCGCGACGACGACAACGAGGAGGAGGAGGAGGAGGAAACGCGCGCCGTGCCGAGCGGTGTCGCGCGTCCGAAGCGCGATCGTCTGTCCGAATACGTGCGCGGGTCGTTTTTCGATGGAATGATCAAATGTCTCATTGCGTGTAACGCTGTCGTCATGGCGCTGTATCGATTTGATTTGGACGCGGAGAAGAAGCGATACCTCCTCGCCGCGGAGGGTTTTTTCATCTCTGCCTTCATGCTCGAGGTGGTTCTTCGCGCGCTCGCCGCCAAGCGTATGACTCGGCGCGTGTGCGCGATGCGACCGACGAACGAGGATGTGCTCTTACTCTTCGACGTCTTCGTTGTCGCGACGAGCGCCGCCGTCATGTGGAACCGCGGCGTCAATCTCACGTCGTTGCGCATCCCGCGACTGTTCACGACGCACGGTCGGGCGCGATCTCGGTCGGGCGCCGACACCATCAATCGCGTGTTTCGATCGGCTGGGTCGCTTTTATCGTTGTTTCTCTTCTACGTCGCCATCTTGGCCATGTACGCGGTGCTCGGCATGCAACTCTTCGCGAATCGAAACGACGGATTGGAGTCACCGCCGCGTCTGCATTTCGACACCTTCCCGCAGGCGATGTTGGCGCTCTTCACCGTGAGCACAGGCGAGGGATGGACAGAATTGATGTTTCACGATATACAAATCACCAAGGCGGCGATACCGTTCTACATCACGTTTTTTATCCTCGTCAACTACATCGTGCTCAATCTCGTCATCGCTGTCGTGCTCGAAAATTTGGAACTGCGCGACGTGGAGAAGACGATCGTACAATCGGAAGAGTTGGTCAAGAGATCAGTGCGACACGTGATGAAGGAATATTGCGCGATAGATTTCATGGAACGAGTTCGCGTGAAACTCGCATTGACGCTGAGCGGACGACGATGGACGACGGAGCGGGCGAATCGCGTGTCGCCGTGGCTCGAGCGTCGATGGGAGATTGAAAAGCGAGTGACCAAACGCATCGAACGCCAAATCTCTGCCTCCATCGTGGAACAAAGGAACGATAACGCGCAGTTGGGTCGAGATTTTGTGCTCTGTGAATCGAAATTCGTCGAGGTGAAGACGAGAGAAGAGGCCTACGTGGACGCGGCGCCGGATTCGGCGCCGGCGGAAGAGTTCACCGTGGTCATGAAGGTGCCGACGAATCACGATGATTCGGGTTTCAGCGTCGAGACGAAATTGTCACCGTATCCGCACGTAGACGACCGCGAGTATCGTCGAGACGGTCGAGTCGAGATCATCTTCGACGACGCCGTGGCTGAGGACGCGCACGTCGAGTCCGCCGCGGATTTTCCATGGTACATTTCGGACGACGCCTTGTGTCTGTTTTCATCCACGAGTCGGATCCGCGGGAACGCGAAGCGCGCGTTACGTTCCGTGTGGTACGAAAGACTTACGTTTTGCGTCGTGTCAGTGTCCGTGATCGCGGTTTTGGCGACGAGACCCGTCGATCAGGAGAATCCTCTACAGCCGCACGTCGACGCCGCGAATTACGGCGTGTGCGGGTATTTCTTAATGGATTTCGCGCTCAACATAATCGCGCACGGATTCGCGTTCACGCCGGCGCCGTACGTCGCGCGCGTTTGGAACTTGTTCGACATGGGCATACTCCTCATCGACGTGATGATCGTCGCATGTCCGGTGATGTTGAAGGGGTCGTACACGAGATATTGGCGACGCGCTTTCAACATGGCGGCACCGTTGCGACCGGTTCGCATCATGACGCGCGTGAAGTCGATGCGTCATCTCGCGAAATCACTCATCGTCACTCTTCCGACGATATGGTCCATTATCATGCTCACGGGTGCGATGTTTTTAGCCTTCGCCATCATCGGTATTCGCGAGTACGGCGGCACGTTTTACAGCTGCACGGATGCGACGGTGGCGTCAAAGTCGGAGTGTGTAGGGGCGTTTATAGAGTCGAGTGGTGAGGTGGTGGAGAGAGTGTGGAGCAGACACTTATTCGAGTTCGATTGGATCGGAAGCGCGATGCTGACGCTTCTCGAGACGGCGTCGTTGGACAATTGGACCGAAATCATGTTCGCAGCGATGGATAAAACCGGCGTCGATTCGCAACCGCGGTTTGAACGCAACTGGCCCGCCGTCTTCTTCTTCGTCGCGTTCATTTTGTTTGGCTCGTTCTTGATGATTCGAACCATCATAGGTGTCTTCATTCACCAATTCGGTCTGATATCCGGTCGGAAACTGCAGACAGAGCGACAAAAACTGTGGCACGACATGCGCAAAATTGCGCTTTCGCTAAAACCAATCAGAGCGAAAGTTTTACCACCGCCGGGATTCAGAAGGGTGTGCTTCAAAGTCGTGAACCATGACAGGTACAAAGCGTTCGTTTTGTTCACTGTGAGCGCGAACGCAGGGTTGATGATGACTGAACGATACGGCGACGACGGGAGCGTTTTGGCGCGCTTGCGCTCAATCGGTGAAATGTGCTTTGTGGGGATATACCTGACCGAAGCTTTTCTGCAGGTGATCGCCGCGTATCCCAGCGTGCGACACTATTTCTACCGGCGATGGAACGCGTTCGAACTGTTCCTCGCCGTCGGATCTGCGGCGACGCTGAGGAGCGTTCCGGGGTCGACACGGGACCAAATCGGTCGCCCGTTTCGATATCTTCGCGTCTTTCGCGTCATTCGCCACGTGCAGTCTCTGCAAATTCTCGCGAGCACGCTCGTGTTGGCGGTGCCGAGCATTCTGAGCGTCATGGGATTGATGATGATATGGATGTTCGTGTACGCGGGCGTCGGCACGCAGGTGTTTCCAAACGTCAAGTACGGCGTCGCGCTCAACAAGGATGCGAATTTCCAATCCTTTACGAGTTCCTTCCTGTTGCTCTTCCAGGTCGTCACCGGCGAAGGATGGCGACAGTACATGTACGATCTCATGATCACCGAACCAGAGTGCGTGAGTTCGGGCCCTTCGGAGAACTGCGGGTACCCAGACGGTGCGGTGATCTATTTCGTCACCTACGTCGTCGCCATGGGGTACATTTTCACCAACCTCTTCGTCGCCTCCATCCTCGACCACGTCACCTTTGGCGTCCTCCGCGAGGCCGCCATAATCACCCCCAAACACCTCTACGATTATCAACGCGCGTGGAGCGAACACGATCCGAACGCCACCGGTTTCATCGGCGCGCACCGTCTGCGAGAATTCCTCCGCGACGTCGGCCCGCCGCTCGCGCTCGAATTTGACGGCAAACTAGGCGATAAATCACCCGCCTTTCGTCGACACGCCGAGCGCGCCTCCGCCCTCTGGCGACGCCGCGTCCTCTACGAAGCCATCACCACGCGCGAACCCGGTCGAGGCGTCGCATTCGCCCGCGTGCTCGAATCGCTCCTCGCCGCCAAACTCGGCGCCGCCGCACTCCCGCTCGACGCGCGACTCGCCCGACGACGACAACTGCGAAACATCGAAACCTGGGGAGCCGCCGTCGTCGCGCAGACGTACATTCGCGGACACATCGCGAGGCGTGTGGCGCGAACGCTCCGCTCGAAGCGTCGAGCGATGGCGGCCGCGATCGACCGCGAGCCCGGAGCGCCGCCGACGGGACCAGAAAATTTTTAAATTGATTTTCCTGCGAATGTGATTGACCTCGTCCGCACACACGTTCGCGCGTCGGCGCACGGTGCTCCGAGACGACGACCGCGGGAACGACGAACGTGCGCGGGCGATCGAACGTCGGTGGAGCACGAGCGCGCGCGCGATCGAGCGTGACGTCGAGGGAGAGGCGCCGACGAACGAATTTAAAATTCTTGACACGATCGCGGTGGCTGCGACGCGATGACGACGCGCATGGAGCAGAAGCGACGGGATAAGGTGGAGCGGGAGTCGTTTAAGCTCTTGAACGACGTACGTGACGCGCGCGCGAGACGCGAGCGCGTGGTGCGAGTGACATCTTACTGGATGGTTGGTTGAGGACGAGACGACTGACTGACGCGGCGTTCTCGCGCAGGCTCTGAACGCGTTGCGAGAGAAGGAACGAGAGAATCAGGTGTTGAGTGATGCGCTTGATGCGACGAGAAAAGCGGCGACGCAGTCGGAGATGGAGACGGCCAAGCTGAAGGATGGGTTGGCGGATGTGGTGCTCGACGGCGACGACGACGAAAAGACGCAGCTCATCGTGTCGTTGGTGGATAAGTTGGATCGATTGGCGACTCGTTATTCCAGCGTGATGTCGACGCCGACGGTACCCATCCCGCGCTCTCCTGAAGCGAGCACGAAGGGAGCGGACGCGGAACTGTTGAGAGAGAATCACGAGTTGGCCGCCGAGCTCGAACGTGTGTTGCGGGAAAATGCGCAAAAGGGCGGCAACTTGGAGGAGTTGAGTAGAGTGCGCAAGCAGCTCAAGGCGGCGCAAGACATGAAAATCGCTGCACTCGCCGATGCGGAGGCGTTTCAGATGGAAAGAGATGCCGCGCGCGGAGAGGTGGAGCGACTGCGTCGAGCGCTCGATGAAAAGGCGAGCTCTCGAGGACAACCGACGACCGGCGCCGAGAGCTCCGAACGTATGCGCGAACTCGAAAGTTTGCTCGCGGAGGCCCAGAATGCGATCGCTTTGCTCTCTGACGATAACGAAGCGCTTTTGCACAAGGTGAAGCGGTACGGGCAAGACGGGTCGAGCGCGGATAGAGCAGAAGTTAAAGCGGCCCAGCAAGCTGCCAGGGACGCGGCGGAGGCGGCGCGCGCGGTGGCGCAGGAGGCTGAAAACGCCATCATGGAAGCGCGGCGTGGGAACGGTGGCGAGCTTGCGCAAGAGCTCGAAACGCAACGCGCTCTCGCCGCGCGCCGAGCGGAAGAGATTGAGCAACTCAAATCCATAATCGGCGACGTTGACTCGCAGAGAGATGCGCTGTCGCAAAAGCTCAGAGTGGCGTATGCGAACCTGCGAGAGGTTGAGAGTAAACGCGATACGAGCTCGCGATTCGAGGGTTCCAGCGCGGAAAAGATTTTGGCGCTCGAGGACGAATGCATGCGTTTGCAAGACGAAGCAGACACGGCGGTGAGTGCATTGGAGGAGGCTCGCGAGCGCGCCATGCGCGAGGGCGCGGCGGCGGAGGAAGCGCGCAGACTCGGCGCCACGGCTGAAGCCAAGGTGTACGGAGCGTTACAAGAACGCGATGCGGCCATCGCGCACGCGCGCACTTTGCAGGAACAGGCTGAACTCGCCGAAGACAAGCAACGAGCGGTGGCATCGGAGATCGCGCAATACCGCGAGGAGCTCGCCGTAGTGTCCGACGACTTGATGGCCATGACGAAGGAGCAACAAATTTTGAACTCTGAACTTCAGCGCGCGACCATGGAACGTGACGATGCGATGGCGCAGTTGCGCGAGGCACAGTCTGCGCAAGGCGCGGCGGAGGCAAACGCCAGGACGAAGCAAAAGGAACTCGACGACGTCGTACGGACGTACGAAGAGCTCAATGCGGAAAACCGACGCGTCGTGTCTGACATGCACGACATGGAGCGAGATATGCGACGTGCCAAAGCCGCGCTCGAAGCTCACGATGATTCTCTCGCGCAAGCGTTGGAAAGAGCGAAAACGGCCGAAGCTGAGAGTAAAGCGTACGCAACTGACTTGGACGCCTACCAGCGCCAAGTGGACAACTTGACGCGGCTCCTCAACGACACCGCGCGAGAGAAAGGCGAAGACGTTGGCTCGTACGAGGCTATGAATAAGAAGCTCGAATCGTCTCGGGCGATGCTCTTCGAGATGGAGCGCGCCAAGGAAATGGCGAGACGAGAGACCGCCGCGGCTGAGGCGAATTTAACCGTCGTTCGAAGTAGGCTCACTGACGCTCAGGGGGACATCGAGACTCTCAAGCACAAACTCAGGTTAGAGACAAACAGAGTCAAAGAACTCGAGAGTCTGGCGTCAGCACTTCGAACGCAGGGACATCAGGCCGCTGTCCAGAGCGGAGACGATTCCCAACGCTCAGAGCTGTTGCGCGAGAGAGTCAACGCGCTGCAAGACCAAAATCAAAGTTTGAGTGGCCAAGTGGATGCTTTGAAGCGCGATCGAAAATCGTTCGAGACGGAGGTGGAACGACTTCGTAACGTTATCGAGAGTACTGCGGGCGTTTCCACCCCGCGAACTGGTGAATCCAACACGAGTGCTCTCATGCGCGCCGAGTCTCAGGCCAAGGAGAGCGCGGAAGAGGCCCAACGTCTGGCTGCGTCCCTCAAAGAAACGCAAGATAAGTGTGAGCGGTTGGACGTCAAGTTGCGCGAGGCTCACGCCGCGGCCATGGAGGCGAAACGAGAACTGGTTGCAGTCTCGCGTAAAGAAGCCGAGGCGCGCGCCGAAATTGGTGGTTTGCGCAGCGAGCTCGCCATATCGAAGGATGCCCTGCGAGAGGCCATGGAGGTGGGCGGCACCAGCGCCGAAGTCCACAGCTTACAGATGAGAGTGATGGACGCCGAACGTCGCGCCGCGAGCGCGGAGGCGTCCCTGGCGAGCGTCGACAGAGCGGGCCCCGTCTCAGAGGCGTCCGCCGAGGAATTGCGCGTGCTTCGCGCGGAGAACGAGCGCTTACTCAACTTGTTGGCTAAAGCGAACGATGATTTAAGCGCCGCACGTAAAATAATCGACGAAAAGGGTTACACGGACGGCGCGACGACCCTTCTTGCGACCGAGAGGGTTCAAGCTGCTGAAGAAAAGGCGCAACGCATCGAACGAGAGTTTGAGCGGCTCGTCGAGCAGATGAAGGAGCTCGAGAGCGGCTCCGGTGGAGGCGAACTCCTCGAACGCTTCAAGCAACTCGAGGAAGTGAACGCCGAGCTCGAATACGAAAACGATTCGTTGCGACAATCTTTGGCCGGCACGGAAGAGGCGATCGCCATAATGCAGCGCGATTTGGCTCGCACGGTCGAAGAGTACGCGACGCTCGGCACGACACTAGTAGAGACTTTTGAGTCAGAAGACGGCGATGAGTACTAGAGATTCTCACCGTTGGTAATAAAATATTTATTAATATATATATAGCGCTTCTACGTTCTTACCGTCCAGAGACGTCAATCCACGACAGCACGTGGTGACGAACTCGCAGTACTTTTCAAATTTCGCCGCAACGTTTCCCGTCAGCGACAACTCGCGCAATCGCGGCAGGTACGCGAGCCAACTGATTTCCTGTAAATCATCGATGCGGTTATCATCGAGTCGCAGTTCGCGCACGTACTCGAGCCGTTTCAAGTGTTTCATTGTCCTGAACGCATTCTTACGAAGCGAAATCACTCGAAAGCTCTCGCACCCATCGAACGTATTCGCGTCGATTCGACTCAACTTGTTTTTATCCGCATCGAGCGCTCGCAGCGACTTGAGTTTATTGATACCGTCGAGTCTCGTGAGGAAATTGTCCGACAAGAGTAACGTGCGGAGTTGTTCGCAGTGACCCAAAGAGAGGGCGCTCAGCGATGAGATGCAGTTACCGCTGAGATCTAAAAATGTAAGTCGCTCGAATGCGTTCGCTCGACCAAAGGCGGCGTTGACACGATTGTTGCGCAATCGCAGCTTTGTGAGCTTTGGGAGTTCACCGAGCGCCGACACGTCGCTCAGGCGATTGTTTTCGAGATTAATATGACGAATACTTTGGAAACGTGCCTTGACGAGCGCGTGGTCGAGGTGCACCAACCCGAGCGACGCGAGTGTCATCTCACCGGCTCGAGACGTCTTCGGAATCATGTCAATCGTCAGACGACCCGTGAACGTCTTCATCGCCTCCGCTCGCTGAGCGTCGGTGACGTACTCGGCGTCCAACACGATCAATCTCGGTAATTTGAAGACGATGTAGCGTTGGTAGAGTTTCGCGTGACCGAGCGCGTTCCCGTAGAGCGTGAGTAATTTCAATCGGGGAAGCGAGGCGAGTGCGGCGACGTCACTCGCATCCGAAAGCTCATTGTGTGCGGCGTAAATTTCTTCAAGCGCCAGGCACTGATCCAGCGCGCGCAACGACGTGATGTGATTATCCTCTACGTCCACGCGCGTCAGTTGACCAAGAGATCGAAAACATGCCGCTGGAAGCGCGCGAATGCCACAATTTCTCAAACTCAACACTTCGAGCCGCGAGAGCAGACTCAAACCATCGAGTCGAATCGCGTCGTTTCCGTTGAGCGTCAGGTGACGCAATCGCTTGCACGCACTGAAGCTCTTGAGTGATTGCAGACAATTATTTGCGAGATGCATCGCGCGCGTCGTCGCGAGACAATCACACATCTCGCCGACGCGCGCGTGCGCGTCCTCCAATTCAAATTCCACCACGTCCTCGCCGCGCTCGTCCATGCACAATTCACCTCGTCGACGCACCGCGCTCAGCGTGAGTTTCGTCTCGGGAAGGCGCGCGCGAGCATCCAATGGAACGTCGACACCGTCTACCTGACGCAGCGTTTTCATCCTTTTGATGAGTATGGGCGCATAGAATTTTCGCTTCGAGAGCCTCCGCGCGTTTCCGCGCAAAATCACCGAGGCGAGATTGGGCGCGCGAGTGGCCAACAATATTAGATCGCCCGCGTTCCACAACTCGTTCCGACCGACATCCAAGTGACGTAAGTTAGTGTTGTGAGGGAGTCCGTCGAGTCTCTGAATCGCATTCTCGCTCAAAATCAACGTGTGGAGATGCGCGCACTCGCGCACGGCGGATGGAATTTCCCGCAAACCCGCAGCGTGCATGTTCAACTCGCGAACATCTTCGAAAAGGTGTGCGTCGCTCAACGCGCGTTTCGGTAT
>Ga0255764_10004595_pt1 | contig 10780 bp, 7 predicted proteins | sample 071ome_30_FD_179964 | JGI IMG/M metagenome (GOLD analysis project Ga0255764, IMG submission 179964) | Coastal salt marsh microbial communities from the Groves Creek Marsh, Skidaway Island, Georgia - 071406AT metaG (version 2) | ecosystem: Environmental > Aquatic > Marine > Intertidal zone > Salt... | reverse complement strand
TGGTGATGTGTTGCTCTGGGCCAAGGCGGTGGCTACGCAGGTGGAGTTGGATGTGCGCGTGCACGAACCCGATGTGTCGCCGCTTCAGCTTCAGGGACCCCTGGCAGGGAAGGTCGCACAAAAACTGTTCGGCGACATTGCGATAGAGATGGGTTATTACCACTTTCACGAGCTGGAAATAGCAGGCATCCCCGTGGTGTTGAGTCGAACAGGTTGGAGTGGCGAGTTTGGCTACGAAATATTTTTAAGAGATGGCAGCCGTGGTACTGAGCTATGGGACCTGTGCATGGCGGCGGGGGCCGAGTTTGATATCAAGCCCGCCTGTCCGTCTTTGGTTCGCAGCGTGGAAGGGGCTTTGTTGTCGTACTACTCCGATATCGCACCCACGGATAATCCCTTCACTATAGGCATGGCGCATTTGCTCGACATTGACAAGCCTCACCCCTACATCGGGAAAGCAGCGCTTCAGAAGATCGCGGCGACGGGCCCCACCCGTCGGCTGGTTGGCGCCAATTTTGAGGGCGATCGCGTCGCGGGCAATCCCAAGTTTTGGGATATACAGCTGAATGGAGAAAAAGTCGGGCATATCACCCGATGCTGCTACTCCCCGCGGCTGGGGCACAACATTGCGCTGGTCAATTTACCGGTGGCGCTTGCTGAGCCCGGAACAAAAATCTCGCTGGATATTGCAGGCGAATGGCGTGACGCCACCGTTTGCGCACTGCCCTGGTTCGACTCAATCAAGAAGTTGCCTGAAAATCCGTAGCTGTCGGTGGCGCAGGCCACCGGTCCGGTGATCCGTTATACTCGTGGGCGCCGCCAGTCCTCGTCTTTATGGGGCTTTGGGCTATTTATTAATTCGAAGGACAGTGCGTTATGGAAAAGCCACCCCAACCCCCTTTGCCCTGCCGAGGGTGCACATCAGACTGCAAAAACCTGCCGACCTGTCAGGGAACCCCATGGCGCGGGCTGGACAAAGTTCCCGGTAAGTAGTGACCACACATAAGGTGTTAAGCAGACCTGCAGAGGGCGTGAAATTGTGTCATTAAAGCAATGCTTCAATACCCAGCAGTTTCGCAAGCTGGCAAAGCGACGATTGCCTGGCCCGATCTTTCATTACATCGACGGTGCGGCGGATGACGAAGTCACGTACCGCCGTAACACCGAGGCCTACGATCAGTGTGATTTGGTGCCCAGCGTGCTCGCTGGCGTCGGTACGATCGATATGAAAACCCGCGTCATGGGGATCGATCTGGACCTACCACTCTTTCTCTCTCCCACCGCGTTGCAGCGTCTTTTCCACCACGACGGGGAGCGGGCAGTCGGCCGTGCGGCGGAGGCTTACGGCACCCTGTTTGGCATCTCGTCCCTGGCGACCGTGGGTATCGAGGAAATTGCGCGAACGATAAAAACCCCAAAAATCTTCCAGCTGTACTACCACAAGGACAAGGATCTGACTTACGGCATGATCGAGCGTTGTAAAGCCGCCGGCTTTGATGCGCTTGCGCTGACGGTCGACACCATTGTGGGAGGAAACCGGGAGCGCGATCTGGTAACGGGATTTACCTCGCCGCCACGACTAACGCCGCGCAGCCTGTTGAGTTTTGCGACGCATCCTGCCTGGACGGCAAACTATTTATTCCGAGAGCCCTTTGAGCTTTCAAATCTAAAGGATCACGTTCCAGAGGGGTCCAACGTCAGCGTGTCGGTATCGGAGTACTTTTCCTCCATGCTCGACCAATCGATGGATTGGGATGCCGCCGCCGATATCCGTGAGCGTTGGGGCGGGCCCTTTTGCCTAAAGGGAATCATGTCGGTGCAGGACGCACGTCGTGCGGTCGAGATTGGCGCGAGTGCGATCATGGTGTCCAACCACGGAGGGCGTCAGCTCGATGGCTCCCGGGCCCCCTTTGATCAGCTGGCTGAAATTATTGATGCGGTGGGCGGCGATATCGATGTGATTTGCGACGGGGGTATCCAGCGGGGCACTCACGTGCTCAAGGCGCTTTCTCTGGGCGCCAAAGCCTGCTCAGGGGGGCGCTGGTATTTGTACGCGCTGGCGGCCGCCGGTCAGGCGGGCGTCGAAAAAGCCCTCGCCAATATGCGCGCCGAGATAGAGCGCGACATGAAGTTGATGGGCGCCCGCTCCATTGCGGACCTGGGGCGCCACAATTTGCGCTGGCGTTGATAGGGTATCTAGAGCAGATTGGCCCTTTGAATTAAATGTAAGCTGGAGACACCGTATGGTTTTTTTCAATCGAATTCTTTTGGTCTGTCTGTTAACCATGAGTGCCCTAGTACGCGCCGAACTATCGCCCGCGATGGAAGCCGGTGTCCAAGCGGTGATGCCCGACGTGGTAGCCTGGCGCCGCGACTTCCATGAGCATCCCGAGCTTGGCAACAGCGAGTTCAGGACTGCTGGTATTATTGCCGCGCATCTTCGCGAGCTGGGGATGGAGGTGCAAACCGAAGTGGCCCACACCGGGGTCATTGGTATCTTGCGCGGGGGTGATGGCCCGGTGGTGGCGCTGCGCGCCGACATGGATGCGCTGCCGGTCACCGAGCTCGTTGATTTGCCCTTCGCGTCCAAAGCCGTAGGCGAGTATCAGGGTCGCGAAGTGGGAGTAATGCATGCTTGCGGCCACGATAATCATGTGGCGATTTTGATGGGCGTTGCCGAAGTCCTGGCGGGCCTGGGGGACGATCTGCCCGGCACGGTGAAATTTATTTTTCAGCCAGCTGAGGAGGGAACGCCTGATCAATCGGTGGGGGGGGCTGAGTTGATGATGCAAGAGGGCGCGTTCGATGCGCCCACTCCCGATGCGGTGTTTGGGTTGCACGTTTTCCCCTATCCGGTTGGTGCTATCGCCACCCGTCCTGGGGGGCTGATGGCGTCGTCTGATTTCTTTCGTATAACCGTGAGGGGCAAACAAACCCATGGGGCCGTGCCATGGGCAGGCGTCGATCCTATTGTGACTGCCAGTCAGATTGTCATGGGGCTTCAGACCATTACCTCGCGCCAGCTCGATGCCACCCTTACCCCCTCCATTGTCACGGTGGGGAAAATCGAAGGGGGCGTGCGTAATAACATTATTCCTGAGTCGGTCGAAATGGTCGGCACGATTCGCACCTTCGATGCAGAAACCCGATTAGATATTCATGGGCGGGTGCGTCGAACCGCCACCCAAATCGCCGAGGCGGCAGGGGCAACGGCCGAGGTGGAGATCGATCTCGGTTACGGCGTCACCCGTAACGACCCCGATCTTTATCGACAAATGGCTCCCACATTGGAGGCGGTAGCGGGCGATAATTTCGTAGAGGCTCAGCAGACCACGACGGCTGAGGATTTCTCGTATTTTGCCAATGCGGCGCCCGGTTTGTTTTTGTTTCTTGGGGTGGCGCCCGAGGATCCCTCGCTGGTCTATCCCAATCACTCGCCGCGTTTTTATGCGGACGAGCGGGCGCTGCCTGTGGGTGTTCGTGCGCTGACTGCGCTCACCCTGGATTATATGGCCGCGAGTAATTAACCAGCGCAACCGCGGGGAGCCAGTCGTTTGATAACTGACAACGGACGGGGGTAGTACATGCAGGATATCTCTGACTCAATCGACATTTGTGCCAGCTACTACGGCGAGCACGCTGATGCCGTGAAAGCCTATTTGCTCGCGGGTCAGGAACAGGCACTTACCCTTGGTAATCGCGGTCCTATCTGCTTCGGAGACGACGGGCAGCTGGATCCCAGCATTCGCGAGGCATACTCGCGCCACGGGTTTTATGTCTTTGAGAATGTGCTTAGCCGGCAAGAACTTGATGATTTAGAAGCTGACCTCGCCAGCATGCGTGACCGATTTCCGACGGGGCCTGAAAGCGCTATTGATCATGCCGGTCGACCCGCCCTGGGAGCAGACAATAAAGCGCTGACACTGCTGTGGTCGAAGCCCCTGGGCGACCCTTTGGGGGGAACAGCACTGGCCAACGGGCGTCATGAGGTCAAAATGTTTGAGCCCGAGGCCAGCTCTGACTCACCGGCAGCGGCGCCATTCCTGCTATTAGGGTCCTTACAGTTCTCGGACGCGTGCCTGCGCACCTACGCGCATCCCGAGTTGCTTCGGGTGACCGAAACTATCAATGGTCCAGATTTTGCGCCATTCAACGAGGCGCTGTTTATCAAAGACCCGGGCGTAGGGGCCGCGGTGTCGTGGCATCAGGATGGAGTGACCCACTGGGATAATCCGGCGTTCGATGAGGACATTCATGGGTTTAACTTCATGGCGCAAATGTATGGCAGTACAGCGGTCAACGGCGTGTGGGTGTTACCCGGGAGTCATAAGCTTGGAAAGCTGGATATTAAAGCGCTGGTGGCCACCTCGGGCAGCGAGCGACTGGAGGGTGCGGTTCCCATTGTGTGTAACCCGGGCGATGTTGTGATCTGTAACCGACAGCTCCTTCACGGATCTTTTCCGAACTGCGGACTCGAGCCTAGGGTCACCGTCAACTTTGGCTTTCATCGTCGCTCGTCGGTTCTGGGCGTGACGGGGGGCGGTGTCCACAGTGATGCACAGGTGTTTGACGACACCATCATTGCGCGACGTTCGCGTGCCTTGGGATATGCCATTGAAGCGCGCAAGCAGCGTTTTCCAGACGAAACGCCCTACGCTTATGCGCCTTTCGAAGACGAGGGGTTACGATTCGAATGGAACGAGTCTGCGCGTCAAGATCTCAAAGACTACAACTGTGATGATTTGAGTATTTAAACTGGAACCAGCTAAAGCATGCACCTTAGCTCAGGTCTTTTCTGACAGGCGGATTTTTCGGACGGCGTTGTTATCGACTTGTTAGTAGTGGCAGGGCTTGCAAGACTTTTTTCTATAAACATAGGAGTCGTCCTGCGCAACCCAGCTAGGCGCTTAAAGGGTCTCAAAGCGCATCCCTGCGTTCTGTTCCAGCCGATGGATGAGCGCGTCGCCCATGGCGGATGCCGGCGTCCAAATACCACCCCCACAGGTTAGCTCTTCCCGCGCCAGACAAACCGCTGATTCACCCAGCATGCGAGACGTTGCCCCGTATCCAGGGTCACGATCTCCTGAGACTCGCGTACGAACGGTTTGTGAGGAGTCTGCGCCTCGGCCGTGGAAGAACAGTTCAAAGTGGCCGCTCATTTGTTCCTCGGGGCTGGGTCCCTCTCCCGGCTTTGGCAGAAATCGCCCCGCCAATTTACGAACGGGGCTGAGGGTCATAAATACGGGCGTCAGCTTGCTGCCCAGCGCAATATTTTTTGCTTTCTTCTGGCCGCGCTTGTCTTCGCCCGTGAGCTGACGTTCGTCATAACGGAAGTCTCTGCCATAGGGGTAGTCGGCGAGGGCATTGGAGCGGCGTACCACCCGCGCGTTTACCGATGCCATGACAAAAGGGCTAGTCCACTGGCCAAAGTCATCGTCAAAAATGGCGCGGTTATCATCAAGTCCATCCAGGCCGGCTTGTTCGCCGGATGGGTTCAGGGAGGAGGGGTTCTCGAGCTCCTCGCGGATCCCCGGGTCTTTGCTCATTTGCTCCATCATCACCATCATGCTGGCGATGGTCCCCCCGCTGGCGCCACCTTTGAATTTTCCGACACGTGCCTTAATGGTCGTCGCAAAGGTGTGATGCTCGGCCTGCATTTGCGCTTGGGTGTAAAACACCCCGAGATCGCTGGGGATGGAGTCGAAGCCACAGGTATGGACAATGCGTGCACCTGACGCAGCTGCGGTTTCTTGATAATCGCGGATGGTTTGAGACATCCATTGAATTTCACCAGTCAGATCACAATAGTGCGTGCCTGCCTTGGCACAGGCGGCGACAAGCTGCGTGCCATAAAGCGCGTAGGGGCCCACCGTGGTGCAAATCACCTTTGCGCGGCTGGCAAGCGCATCCATCGCCGCTTGATCGTGGCTATTCGCCTGAATCAAGGGAACTTCTGGATTGCCCAACTGCGCGCGCACTGTTTCGAGCTTTTCCAGGTTACGACCCGCCATAGCCCAGTTGAGGTCAGCACCGTAGGTGTCGACCAGGTGACGGGCAACGAGGGACCCTGTAAAGCCGGTCGCGCCCCAAAGGATGATGTCGAAGTCGCGGGGTGTGTTCATGGAGAAATCCTTTTGGCTGCGTATACAAACGGGTGAGGGACAGGTAGTGGGTCAAAGATGGCACTCAGTATGGCGTATTTCGCTATCCAATGGAGCAGGCGTCGACAGCGAGTGAGGCCAAAACCATGGACACAAGCATGAACCAAAAGCGAGGCGACCCCGTGCCACGGGATCGGCATCAATTGGGGCGCCCCACTGCTTTGGGGTGCTACCATGGCGTCAAACAGGGCGCGGGAGGGCGTGATGCTCAAGGTATACGGGTTTGCAGTCAGCAATTACTTCAACATGGTGCGTATGGCCCTTGCGGCAAAGGGCTTGGAGTTTGAAGTCGTCAAAGCCTTTCCCAGTCAGGACGGGGCGTGGTTGGCGAAGAGTCCCATGGGCAAGGTGCCGTGTTTGGAGACCGAGCACGGCTTCATCGCCGAGACCCAAACTATCCTTGAGTACCTCGATGATGAGTATCCTGAAAACCCGCTTTTTCCCGCGACTTCTTATGACCGGGCGAGAGCACGCCAGCTCATGCATTCGATCGAGCTCTACCTCGAGCTTCCCGCGCGACGTCTCTTCCCCGGTGCGCTGTTTGGTCGACACAATGAGACGCTCACCATTGAAGAAGTGAAGCCGGTGCTGGAGAAAGGCGTGCGAACATTTAACCAGCTCGCGAACTGCGGGCCGTATGTAATGGGAGATACGCCTTTCGCCCCTGACTACATGGCGCTCTACACCCTGCCATTGGTGCAGGATGTCGCTCTCAAAACTTATGACTGGGACATTCTTTCCGACATAGAAGGCGGTCGGGATCTGCTGGTAGCGCTCAACAAAAACGAGCATGCCCAGCGCTTCAGCGCCGAAACCAAGGCCGAGATGGCCGAGTTCCTGGCGGGGCTTAATGCCAAGTAGACCGTAGCCACAATGCGCTACGGTCCACTTGCTTGGACTGAGCGTGGCTTCAGCTGATTTTCTTCATTTCCGGCAGACGGAATTCCTGTAACTCGTCGAGCCTGGGCTCGTAGATGCGCAGGATGTAGTTCCAGCCCTCGACGGTGGGCAGGTTGTTATCAACGTCGCCGCACTCGCCAAAATAAGCGTCGAATGACCCGTCATCATTGAGGCTCATATTGAATTCATTGAGGATGCCATCCTCAGTGTATATCCAGCCGTCCGCGTCGTAGATGGTAATAGAGAAAAATCCTGGCGTGTTAAAGGGCGGCGCGGAGTAGGAGGCCATGTAACAGCCGTCATTGGCGAACTTGGGTGATCCCAGATACTGCGCTTGCGCGTCGGGCAACAGACCCCAGCCAATCGCCGTACCATACAGGTGCATCATGGGCTCGATGGTGCCGTGTGCGCCCTGCATGCCCATCAGCGTGCCTAACTTGGTGCCCTCCACGGTCAGCTCGTCGCGCAGCGCAACCAGTTGCTCCATGTCGTAGTTGGGTCTGACGTGGCTGGCGTTGCCGCCAACTGCAAGCTTCACGCCGGCGCGGAGCGCGGCAATCGCCTCGTCGTCTCCTGGCTCGCTCTGGTTGGCGCGGATGCGCATGGCGACCATGGCAAAGTCGGTGTCACTGGTGATCTCGTGGGTGCCGGGCTCAAGGAATACCTGGTCAATGTAGTGGTCGTTTTGCACCACCATCACCGAGAGGTACCGGCCGTTGGTCTCAGGGATGGTCACAGTCGCGCCTTGCGTCGTGTCGATGATCGCTCCGCTGTAGTAGGTGTCCCGATTCATGCGCACGACCGTCTGGTTGTCGAGGTCAAAGGCGCCGGTGGGGAAGTGAAAGAACGTATTCATGCCTACCAGTTTGGTGACGTTGTAAAAAGCTAGATCGCTCTCGGCGACTTCGTAGTTCTCGAGCGTTACCGGTATTTTCTCGCCGGTATCATCGGCGTGGATTGCCGCGAAGTTAGGAGCCTCGCTGGCAGCGACGGGCGGTGCCTCCGCTGTTTGATCGGAAGAAGGTGAGCACGCCGTAGTGAGGGCTATACCTAGGCTAAGAACTGCGGTGATAAGTGGCTTGATCATCGGACGTCTCCAAAAGCGCTGGTGCAAGGGTCGGGTGTTTCAAGCCCGTCAGTTTTGTTCAGACTACAGGTGCGTGGTGGTGTTGCAATATCATTTGACGTCAAAGCCGGGAGGGCCTTTTTTATTAGTACCGGCCTCCTGTGCGGTGGGCCTGACGGGCAGGTAAAGAGCACTGTTACGATGATGCTATGCTGCGATGCGATGAATAGGCGAGAGCGGACCTTGCTCGGCACCGTTGCCCATCTAAGAGAGCGAGGTATCTCAGCTCTCAGCGTTAAAAAGCAGGTGTGCGATCATAAAAAAGCTGAAAAGCGTTACCAATTGAATCAAACTTACGAAGTACAACCATGATCAGATGGCCCCACTCAGTGGGACTGCGGAGCGGAATCATGCACAGCGAAATAAAAGTTGAAAACTTGAGAGATGCCTACGCCATGCTCAGCGGTACCGCGGTGAAACCCGTGACCATGGGTCGCCGGCGAGCTTTGCAGGGGATGGTGTTGGGTGCAGCAGGGTTAGCCCTGCCTGGGGTCTCTTCGGGGCAAATCGAAATCCCTCCGGGACAGATTCGACTGGTCTTTAATGAAAATCCTTATGGCCCCAGTCCCAGAGCACTCGCCGAGGTCGCCAAAATACTTCCGCTCACGGCATATTATCCCGGTGAAATCGAAGATCAGCTCCTCGCGTTGTTTATGGAGCGGCATCAGCTGGATCCCAGGCAACTCTTTTTGGCCTCGGGGTCCAATGAGGGATTGCAGGCGGCGATGCTGGCCTTCGGCGAACGCGGCAAGGTGCTCTCTCCCAGTCTGACCTACTCGGATCATCTGCTGTATGCCGAGAACCTGGGAGTTGAGGTGACGCGAATTCCCTTACGCGACGATATGGGCATTGATTTAGAGGCAATGGCTCGAGCGGTCGATGACTCGGTCAGTCTGGTTTATTTGTGTAATCCCAATAACCCCACTGGCATGGCGATCGATGGCGATGAACTGCGCGCCTTCTGCCGTGAGGTGAGTGTAAAGGTGCCGATTATGATTGATGAGGCATACAACGAACTAACCGATAAGCCCGAATATACCTCGATGGTGGATCTTGTCCGTGGTGGAGCCAATGTACTCATAACCCGCACGTTCTCCAAGATTTTCGGGATGGCGGGGATGCGCGTGGGTTACGGCATGGGTCATCCTGACATTGTTAAGGTCGTGCGCGACTACGTGATGGCTTGGCCCAATGGTGTGGGACTTTACGCGGCGTATCACAGTTACCTTGACGAGGACTTTATTGCGTTTTCTCGCGAGAAGATTGTGCAGGGGCGCGAGCTGGTGAATGCGACATTCCGGCGTCATGGCATCACGCCTTTACCTTCACAGACGAATTTCGTGTACGCCGATATCGGGCGCAGCGCGGACACCTTTGCAGCGGAGATGGCCAGTCAAAATGTCATCATCCGGGATGCTTACGACGGGTACGAGACGTATTCCCGTGTAAGCATGGGGCGACTTGACGAGCTCGCGGTATTTGATCGTGTTTTTGGCGAAATTTATGCCGGTTGATTTTATGCCACTGGATACGGCGGCTTTGACCGCTTCCTCCCATGCGTTCATATAGAACAGTCACTGCCAGCGTTTTGTTGCTGCTAACGGCAGCAATAGGTAGGGCTGCTGAGCCGCCTTATCGGGTGAGCTATACCCTCGACCAGGCGGCGCGAGGTCAAGTTGTCTACCAAGATCACTGTGCAGCTTGTCACGGTCAGGGGCTTGGCGGCAGCGAGGCAGCGCCCGGTTTAATCGGGCGACGTTTTCAGGATGCATGGCGTCACCGGAATCTCGGCGCGTTGGTGGAAGTTAACCTCACGATGCCAACATCTAACCCGGGTGGGCTCAAGGACGCTATGTACGAGTCAGTGATCGCCTTTGTGCTGAGTCAAAACGGCGTCCCTGCGGGACCCACGCCCCTTCGTCTAGCCACAGCCTCACAAAACACAGGGGAACTGGATGCTTTAGGGCGCCAGCCCCCTGTGGCGCTATCCGCGCAAACATCTGAAACATCCGGGGTTGTGGAGTGGCTGCATCATCGCGGCACACCCTACAGCCAGAACTATTCAGCCCTCGATCAGATTGATGCAGACAACGTGGCGGATCTTGAGGTGGCTTGGCGCTGGAGATCAGACAATTTTGGTCCGTCGCCCTGGGCCAATTATCAGGTGACACCGCTGATGGCTAACGGGGTGCTTTACGCGACCGCCGGTGCTCAGCGCTCCGTTGTAGCGATTGATGCCGCGACTGGCGAGACGCTGTGGATGTATCGGCTTCATGAAGGGGAGCGCGGTCAGTCTGCCCCGCGCAAAGGGCCGGGGAGGGGGGTGGCTTATCACCGTGGGCCAAGCCGGGAGACGGTTTTTGTCATTTCTCCGGGGTACCAATTGATTGCTTTGGACGCCCATACCGGTCGGCTGGTAACCAGTTTTGGTGACTCTGGGCTGGTGGATCTCAAATTAAATCTGGGCGTTGAGCTGGATCCTGTGACGGCGCCAATCGGTGCCAGTTCACCACCCATTGTCGTGGGTGATGTGGTCATCGTGGGCGCGGCATTTGCCTTCAGCGGCGCGCCGGCATCACCGGAGGCGCTCAAA
>Ga0255764_10004591_pt1 | contig 10786 bp, 9 predicted proteins | sample 071ome_30_FD_179964 | JGI IMG/M metagenome (GOLD analysis project Ga0255764, IMG submission 179964) | Coastal salt marsh microbial communities from the Groves Creek Marsh, Skidaway Island, Georgia - 071406AT metaG (version 2) | ecosystem: Environmental > Aquatic > Marine > Intertidal zone > Salt... | reverse complement strand
CGCGGACGGCCGCGCCGTGTTGCGCTCCTCCCTCCGGGAATACCTGTGCAGCGAGGCCATGGCGGCCCTGGGCGTCCCCACCACCCGAGCCCTTGCCCTACTGACAACCGGGGACGGCGTGCTTCGTGACCGCTTCTACAACGGTCAGGTGGAGGCCGAGCCCGGCGCTATCGTTTGCCGGGTCGCGGAAAGCTTCCTCCGCTTTGGGCATTTCGAACTGCTGGCGGCTCGGCAAGAGCCGGAAACGCTCCAGACGCTCCTCGACTACTTGGCAACGCATCATTTTTCCGACCTTTCTGGTACGGGCAAGGCACGCACGCTCGCGCTCTACGAGGCCATCTGCCGGCGCACCGCTGCGCTGGTGGCGAAGTGGACGGGCCTTGGTTTCGTCCACGGCGTTTTGAACACGGACAACCTGTCCGTACTGGGCCTCACCATCGACTACGGCCCCTATGGCTGGCTCGATCGCTACACCCCAGGCTGGACCCCCAATACCAGCGACCACGGAGGCCGCTACCGCTTTGAGCAACAGGCGGCGGTGGCGCAGTGGAATCTTGCCCAGTTGGGCAACGCTCTCTATCTCGTGGTTGAGGATGCGCCGGCGCTCCAGGCCATCCTGAACGACTTCGAAACCCACTACCGACGCTGCTGGCAGGACGAGATGGCCGCCAAGCTCGGCCTAAGCCGCTTCGAACCTCGGGACGAGGGCCTTGTGAGCGAGCTGCTGGGGCTGATGGAGGAGGCGCAGGTGGATTCAACCCTATGCTTCCGCCACCTGGCTGACGTGCCGGCCATGGAAGCCGTTCGCACCGGTGCCCCTCGGGGGATGGCGCTAACCGAGGCCCTTGCGCCCTGCTTTTACGACGACGCGCCATTGGACCACACCCGCCAGGGGCCTTGGGAAGCGTGGATTTTGCGCTATGGCGCTCGGCTGCACGCGGACCCCGGGGATCCGGCAACGCGGCGGGAACGCATGAACGGGAAAAACCCGGCGATCATTCCGCGCAATTACCTAACCCAGCAGGCCATCGATGGCTTAGCAGCGGGAGATGAGGCACCGCTTCAGCGTCTACTGGCCGGCCTTAGCCGGCCCTATGCGCCGACGGCGGAGGATGTGCCGCTCCTGGGACGGCGCCCGGCCTGGGCGGAAGCTCATCCCGGATGCACGGCCCTCTCCTGCAGCTCATGAGCCTCGCCAGCCCCGGCGCCAGCGATCTCTGGTTCTTACCCCTCGGCGGCACCGGCGAAATTGGGATGAACCTCAACCTCTATGGCCATGACGATCGTTGGCTCATGGTGGACTGCGGCGTCACCTTTGCCGACCACGGCTCTAAAGATCCCCACGTGCAAATGGCGGATCCGGCCTTTATCGAGGGCAGGCGGGAGGCCCTCTGCGGCCTGGTGCTGACCCACGGCCACGAAGATCACCTTGGGGCCGTTGCCCATCTGTGGCCCCGGCTCCGCTGTCCGGTCCTTTGCACCCCCTTCGCCGCGGCGGTGCTGGCCAACAAGCTTCGGGAAGCCGGTCTTCAGGGCAAGGTGCCCCTCACGGTCCTGCCCCCGGACAGCACCTTTTCCCTCGGGCCCTTCCAGCTCCGCTACCTCACCATGACCCACTCCCTCCCCGAGGCTCAGGCCCTGGTGCTCACCACGGCAGCGGGCACGGTGTTTCACACTGGCGATTGGAAGCTTGATGGCGCGCCGGGGCTGGGGACGCCTCCGCCGGAGAGCGCCCTTCGCGCCCTAGGAGAGGCGGGGATTGATGCGCTGGTCGGGGACTCCACCAACGCCCTCACGCCGGGCTATTCCCTGTCCGAGGGATCGCTTGAACGGGACCTGGCCAAGCTCATTCAAGGTGCCCCGGGGCGTGTGATCATCACCGCCTTCGGCAGCAATATCGCCCGGCTCCACCTCTTTGCCCGGCTGGCTGCGCGCTTTGATCGCACGCCTACCCTTCTAGGACGGTCCCTGCGCACCATGGTCCAGGCCGCGGCGGCGAGCGGTTACTGGGATCCGGAGCGGCGCTACATCGACAGCCGAGACGCCGCCTACCTCCCGGCCGAGGCCTGCCTTGCCGTGGCCACGGGAAGCCAGGGGGACCCGGGCGCCGCCCTCGATCGCCTATCGCGCAATCGCCACCCGGACCTACTACTCGAGGCGGGGGATCGGGTGATCTTTAGCGCCCGAGCCATCCCGGGGAATGAACCGCTTATCGAGGCACTCGTGGAACGCTTGAAGCGCCTTGGGGTGGAGGTGATTAGCGACGAAGATCACCAAATCCATGCCTCCGGACACCCGGCGCAGGAGGAGCTGAAAACCCTCTACGGCTGGCTTAAGCCCGAGCTGGTGGTGCCCACCCACGGCACTCCCAGCCATATGCGCGCCCACGGCCAGCTGGCCCAGCGCGACTGCGGCATTCGAGCCTTGACGGGCCTGAACGGGGACTTGTTTATGCTGCGCCCCCAAGCGGGGGTCCGCCGGGGCTGGGCCCCGGTGGGTCGTCTGGGGGTTGGCCCGAGAGGCCTCGTGCCCATCGCCGCGGAAGGGGAAGACGCTTAGGCGACGGCGTCCTCTAGGAACGCAAGGATCGCGTCGGTGAAGGCGTCGTTTCGGTCGCCGGCGACCATGTGACCGGCGCCGGCCACGTCCACAAAGGCAGCTTTCGGAGCCGCGGCGCGAAAGGCCGCAACCCCCGCCTCCGACACCAATTCGCTCATGCGACCCCGCACCAGCAGCTGAGGACAGCGGATGGCCCCGAGAGCAGCTTCGAGGCGGAGCGCGGCCTGCTCCCGATCCTGGTGCCGCCCCTCGCTCATGAAGGCCGGATCCCAGTGCCAGCGCCAACGCCCATCGTCCCCAAGGCGGAGGTTTTTCTTCAGCCCCTCAAGATTCCGTCGTCCCCGGCGCTGGGGCAGATAGGCCTCGATAGCCTCCGCCGCGTCTTCCAGCTCGGCAAAGCCTTCGGCCATGTTGGCGCGCATAAAACCAACGATGCCGGCCACGCCCTCCGCTTCCAGCCGCGGCGTGACGTCGACAAAGATCACCCCCGAGAAGGTCCCCGGAGTGAGCTCCCCCTCCGCCAGCATGGTAGCCATCCCCCCTAGGGAGGCCCCGACGGCCATGCAGGGCTGGGGCAAGGTTTCTGCCACCGCCACTAGATCGGCGGCGAAGGCCTCGTTGCTGTAGTCCTGATCCGGGCACCAATCACTATCCCCGTGGCCCCGAAGATCGAGCGCTACGGCAAGCCATCCGGCAGCCGCCAGGGCCTTCGCCGTGCCGCCCCAGGCGTAGCGGGTCTGCCCGCCCCCGTGGGCCAGGAGCACGCTGCCCTTGGGCTGGGCCGGCCCCACCACCTGGGCGCGAAGCACGAGGCCGTTGGGCCGGTGCCAACTGCGGTGTTCTGAAATCATGTATTTCCCCCCAAGCCCTCGAGGGTACACCAAGATCGGGCTCTAGGCGGTTTCCGTCGGGGCTCGCAGTAGGGCTTCGAGCAGGCGGGGGAGATCGGCGAGGAAGGCCTTGGCTGCCTTACCCCGAAAATGGCCGTGGCGCCGAAGCCACTGCGCCATCGCCATCAGGATAAAGCGCCGCCCGAGGTTGAAGCGCTGACGAAGCAAGGGAAAGGGAACGGAAGAAAAAGACGCCGCCAGCCGCTGCCGCGCCTCAAGCTCCGGGGCGCGATCGTAACGATCAAGAAGCGCCTCAAACTCCCCCTCGGGGGAGCAGACCAAGTCAGCGATGCCCTGGAGATAGGCATGAAAGCCTTCATCGCCGCCCACAAGGCTGGCGATGGATTGCACCTGAACGTCCGCAAGATCCTGAATGGAGAAGGGGGCCTTGCGGGTGAGCAACTTTTCGATGAACGCACCCCGATGCCCGGCGAGCTGGTCCATGCGCCGCTCGTGAAGCGCCTCGATCAGCCCCTGCCGCCCCCCAAAGTGGTAGTGCAGCGCCGACTCATTGCGCTGCCCCGCGGCCCGCAAAATAGCTCGAGTCGTGACCGCTCCAAAGCCTTCCGTGGCGAAGAGCGTTTCCGCTGCATCGAGGAGCCGATCACGCGTCTGGGAGGCTGCGCCGCGCCGGGAAGAAGGGCTCGCCATAGGCTGACTCCGGGTTAATGAAAGTGGTTAATGCTAGCGAAATCAGCGGCCTGTGGCACCCCCTGGGGCGCCGAGGCCCCAGGGGCTCAAGACGGCTTAGCGGTAGAGGTTAGAGGCCCGCTGCAACGCTTGCTCCGCGCTGTAGACCATTTCCCGCAAGATTTCCGCCGCCGGACGAACAGCCTTCACCATGCCGATGCCCTGACCGGCGAAGCCCGGATTGATATCCCCCCGCTGAGCGCGGTTGGCCGCGGCCAGCACCGGGGAGGCAATCATCCCCTGGTAAGGCATGGTCAGGGGCTCCTTCCCTTCCCGCACCCAGTAATCGGTCCAGAGGCTCCGAATGATGCGCGCAGGCTTACCGGTCACGGCGCGGGAGATGGTGGTGCCATCTTCCTCCGCATCCACAATAGCCTGCTTCTGGAAATCGAAAATCCCTGCTTCGTCGGAGGCGAGGAAGGCCGAACCCACCCAAACCCCTTCGGCGCCGAGCATGAAGGCCGCAGCCACGCCGCGCCCATCACCGATGCCGCCGGCGCCGAGGATGGGCAGATCGCCCACCGCATCCACCACCTGAGGGATGAGCGCCATGGTGCCAATGGGGGAGTTATGGCCCCCACCGTCATGACCCTGAGCCACGATGAAATCGACTCCGGAGCTTTTTACCTGCACCGCGTGCTTCACCTTGCCCACTACGGCGCCCACCTTGGTGCCGTTGGCCTTGAACCGATCCATCCAGGGTCCGGGATTGCCGAGGCCCGACACATAAACGGGCACCTGCTCCTCAATAACCACTTCCATCTGGGCTTCAAAAAACTCCGCCGACAGCGGCAGGGGCTCATCGGGGTCGCGGGTAACCTTGAGGCTTTCCGGATCCGGGGCCTCAAGGCCAAACTCATCCATAAACTGCTGGGCAAAACCCTGGAGCGGAGCCACCTGCTCCGCGGGAGAGGGCGCCTCCCCGGCCTGCTGCTGATCCCGGGCCCGGCGCACGGACGCGGGCAACAGCGTATCTACGCCAAAGGGCTTATCCGTGAGGGACCGGGTACGCTGGATCCACTCCCGGAGTTGCTTCGGGCCGCAGCCCGCAGCCCCGAGCACCCCGAGGCCGCCAGCATTCGATACCGCCGCCGCCAGCTCCGGCGTGCTGGCGCCCCCCATGCCTGCTAGGAGCACGGGAACCTCGATACCAAACAAATCGCAAATGCGGGTTTTCATTGCCATCCTTTCTCTCCCCTATGATTTCCGCGCCCCGTCGGCGCACCCCCTACCGCACGTTCGGTGTTGCGCCATCTTCCCCCCAAGGGCTCGCCCCGGGCAACTCATGACGGCTTTCTCCCGCCGAGGGAAGCCCTTAGACTGGGGCCATCACGCATTCGGGGAGAGTTGTTATGAGCACCGCTGAAGCCATCGGCCAAAATACGGACCTAGCGTCCTTCCGCGCAGAAACCCGCGCCTGGCTGGAAGAAAACTGCCCGGCAAGCATGCGCACCCCCATGCCTGAAGACGAAACGGTCTGGGGTGGCCGCAAGGCCACCTTTAAGAATCCCGATTCGAAGCTGTGGCTCGAGCGCATGGCCAGCCGTGGCTGGACCGCGCCCACCTGGCCCGCGGCCTACGGCGGCGGCGGCCTGTCTGCCGACGAAAACAAAATCCTTCAGCAGGAGCTTGGGCGCATTCAGGCCCGGCCCGCGCTGAACAGTTTTGGCCTCTGGATGCTCGGGCCAGCGCTCCTCGAGTTCGCCTCGGAAGAGCAGAAGCAAACCTATCTGCCGCCCATCATCCGGGGAGAAATTCGCTGGTGCCAGGGCTACTCCGAACCGGGCGCGGGCTCCGATCTTGCCGGGCTGCAAACCCGCGCCGAAGACCAGGGCGACCATTGGGTCGTTAACGGCGCCAAGATCTGGACGAGCTACGCCAACCACGCAGACTGGATCTTCTGTCTCGTGCGCACGGAGCCCGACGCGCCCAAGCACGAAGGGATTAGCTTCCTGCTCTTTGACATGGCCAGCGAAGGGGTCAGCACCTCCCCCATCAAGCTGATTTCCGGCGCCTCCCCCTTCTGCCAGACCTTCTTCGACAACGTCACGGTGCCGAAGGGGCAGCTGGTTGGGGAGCGCGGCAAGGGCTGGACCATCGCCAAGCGCTTGCTTCAGCACGAGCGTCAGATGATCAGCGGCATCGGCGGTAACACGGCCCTCGGCGGTTCCGCCCGGGCCCTGGAAAACCTAGCCAAGCACTATCTGGGCGAGGCCAACGGGCAGATCAGCGACGCCGTCATGCGAGATAAGGTGGCGCGGCACCGCATGAACGACCATGCCTTCCGCCTCACCACGGCCCGGGCCTACGAGGAGGCCAAGGCAGGCAAGAGCGACGGCAACCTCTCGGCCATGTTCAAGTATTACGGCAGCGAGCAGAACAAGCGGAAGTTCGAACTCATGCTCGAGATCATGGGTCAGCAGGGCCTCGGCTGGGAGGGGGAAGGCTTCGAGGACCGGGAGCTCGACATCACCCGCCAGTGGCTGCGCTCTAAGGCGAACTCCATTGAAGGGGGCACGAGCGAAGTTCAGCTGAACATCGTGGCCAAGCGGGTGCTCGGTCTCCCGGACTGATCCCGCCCCCTCAGTATCCCCGCCCCGGGTCCACCAGGCCCGCGGGCGGTTCCCCCGCCAGCACCTTCAGTAGATTCTCTCGAAACACCGGCACCACGGCCTCCCACTCCGTGGGCGCCGAGATGTGAGGCGTCACAAAGCACCGGGGGGCCGCCCAAAAGGCGTGATCTTCAGGCAAAGGTTCGGCATCAAAGACGTCGAGCACGGCGGCCCCCAGATGACCGCTCTCCAGCGCTGACAGCAGCGCGGCCTCCTGCACCACACTCCCCCGCCCCACGTTCATCAGCAGGGCCCCAGGGGCCAGCGCGGCCAGCGCGCCTTCGTCAATCAGCCCCTCAGTTTCCGTCGTGGCGGGCACTACGGAAACGAGCACCGCAGCGCCTGCCAGCGCCTCGAGGCGCTGGGTGATGGGAGTGACCTCGGCGAAGCCCGGCGCCGGGGCGCCGCTGCGGTTTACGCCAACGGCGTGGTAACCCCGGGCCGTGAGCGCCGCCCCCAGATCCGCGCCAATGGCGCCCGTGCCCAGCACCACGGCTCGAGCCCCGCGAAAGTTCCGGGCGCTCTGGCGACGCACCGCGCCGTGGGTCCAGCGGGCGCGGCGCTGCGCCGCCAGGGCCACCAATAGGCCCTGCTCAAAGCCGTCGAGCCAAAAGTTTAGATAGCGCACCATGAGGCCGCCAAAGGGGCCCTTCAGCGCCGACACCGCAAGTTCGGGCCGGGATGGCAGGAGGGGCAGCAGAGGATTCACGCCCGCCCAGGTGCTCTGGGCCCAGCATAGGGCCGGCATGGCGGGAAGATAGGCGGCGAGGCGATCCGGCGCGGCCAGGGCGTAGGGGATGGTGGCCAAGGCCCCCTCCCCCGGGGGCGCCGGCGTCGCATAGGGGCGCAGGGTCACCGGGAGATCCGCCAGCGCCTCAGCAAAGCGCCGGGCCTCCGCGTCGATCAGCGCTACCACGGGCTTTTCCGTCATGCCTGCTCCTTCGATGGTTGCTCCCGCCGCTCGGCCATGAAGATAATGGGGGGCGATGGTTCGGGCCCCGCCGTGGCCCACGACTTGGGGATGCATAGCATGATCACGCTTACCGTGAATGGCAAAACGCACACGATCGACGTCGAACCCGACACCCCCCTCCTTTGGGTGCTAAGGGATCACCTGGACCTCACGGGCACCAAGTTCGGCTGCGGCATTGCGCAGTGCGGCGCCTGCACGGTCCACCTGGACGGGCGCCCCCTACGCAGCTGCGTTACCCCCGTCAGCGTCGCCGAGGGGCAGGCCATTACCACCATCGAGGGCCTTGCCGGGGACACGCTCCACGCCGTGCAGCAGGCCTGGATCGAACACGATGTGCCCCAGTGCGGCTACTGCCAATCGGGCCAGCTCATGGTAGCGGCGCACCTGGTCGACAATACGCCGAACCCCTCGGACGACGACATCGATCAAGCCATGATCAACATCTGCCGCTGCGGCACCTACCCGCGCATGCGCAGCGCCATCCACCGCGCCGCGGCCCTGGCCCGCGACGCCATGGCTGACGCCTAAGGAGCCCTGCGATGACCCTTCAAAATCCCGCCCTGTCCCGCCGGACCTTTGTCAAAAGCAGCGTCGCCGCCAGCGGCGGTCTCATGCTGGCCCTGTCCCTGCCGAAGGCCAACGCTGGCCTTGACCCCTGGACCGGAGAACCCACGGGCACGGAAATCAGCGCCTGGCTCACCATCGATCCGAACAGCCAGGTGACCATTCGCGTAGCCCAGTCCGAGATGGGGGAAGGGGTCTTCACCGCCATGCCCATGCTCGTCGCCGAGGAGCTGGACTGCGACTGGAACCAGGTGAAAGCCGAATACGCCAGCGCGAACCGGAGCGTCCGGGAAAACGGCGTCTACAAGCGCATGGGCACCGGGGGCAGCGGCGCGGTGCGTCGGTCCCGGGAATACCTCCAGCAGGCCGGCGCCAGCGCCCGGGAACGGCTCAAGGCCGCCGCCGCGGCGCGATGGGAAGTGCCCGTGGCGGAGCTGCGCACGGAAGGAGGAGAAGTCTTCCACGACGCCAGCGGCCGGCGCACGGCCTACGGCGTCCTCGCCGCAGAGGCCGCAGCCATTACGCTCGCGGAAGAGCCCCCCATTCGGAAGGCCGGGGAATTCAAGCTGCTGGGCACGCCCTTAAATCGCCTCGACGTCCCCAGCAAGGTCGACGGCAGCGCCACCTTCGGCATCGATGTGAAGGTGCCGGGCATGGTCTACGCCGCCTACGACGCCTGCCCCGTGTGGGGCGGCACCCTTGCAGCCCTGGATGACGCCCCGGCGCTCGCCGTGAAGGGCGTGAAGAAGGTGATCCGTGTGGAGGACGGCTTCGCCGTCATCGCCGACAGCTACTGGCGCGCACGGAAGGGCCTCGAGGCCCTCTCCCCGGAGTGGGACCTGGGCCCGAACGCAGGCGCAAGCAGCGATGCCATGCGGGCGGAATTTAAGGGCGACCTTGACCGCCGAGGCGTTGTCGCCCACGAGGAAGGAGATACCTACGCCAGCCTCGAAGGCGCAGAAACGGTCATCGAAGCAGACTACGACGCCCCCTATTTGGCGCACCTCGCCATGGAGCCGGTGAACTGCACCGTGTCCATCACCAAGGACCGGGTCGACGTGTGGACCGGCACCCAAAACCCCGAATCGGTGCTCGGCGCCGCCGCGGAAATCCTCGGCAGGGCGCCGGAAACGATCCACGTGCACAACTGCTTCCTGGGCGGCGGCTTTGGTCGGCGCAGCATGCCGGACTTCGCCCGCCGCGCCCTGGCCATTGCCAAGGCCCTGGGCAATACGCCGGTGAAAGTGCTTTGGAGCCGGGAAGCGGACACGCGCACGGGACACTTCCGCCCCCTCGCCGCTCTGCGCTTCAAGGCCGGCTTCGACGCAAACGGTAAACCCGTGGCCCTGCTCAATCGCTCCGCCACCCACTCCATCCTTGCGGGCTTCCGCCCCGAGGTGGTCCAGAACGGGCTCGACGGCTCGAGCACGGAGGGCCTGGAAAACCAGCCCTACGACATCGCCAACGTCAGCATCGAGCATCACCTAAAGCGGACCCCCGTGCCGGTGTGGTTCTGGCGCTCCGTGGGGAGCTCGCAAAACGGCTTTGCCCTCGAAGCCTTTATCGACGAGATGGCCGAGGCCGCGGGGCAGGATCCCCTCGCTTTCCGCCAGGCCCTACTTCACAAGCATCCCGCCATGCTCAATACCCTGAACCTGGCGGCGGAAAAGGCGAACTGGGGTCGCCCCATGGCCCCGGGCTCCGCCCAGGGCATCGCCATCCACGAAAGCTTTGGCTCCATCTGCGCCCAGGTTGCCGAAGTCACGGTGACCCAAAGCGGGGAAGTGAAGGTCGAGCGGGTGGTCACGGCCATCGACTGCGGGAATACGGTGAACCCCCGGACCATTGCAGAGCAGGTCGAAAGCAGCGTGATCTACGGCCTCTCCGCTGCCCTCTGGGGCCGCAGCGACATCGAAAACGGTCAGGTGGTGCAGCAAAACTTTGACCGCAACCGGGTCGTGAAGATGGTGGAGGCCCCGGCGGTGGAAACGCACTTCTCCCTCTCCGGGGGTGAGCACTGGGGCGGCATTGGCGAACCGGCCCTGCCGCCCACGGCCCCGGCGGTGGTAAACGCCATCTACAAAATCACCGGGCGCCGCATTCGCGCCCTGCCCATCGCCCAGCACGATCTACGCTGGAGCTAGGGCCCATGGCGCGGCGGTGCCTTCCCTGGCTGGCCCTGGCCAGCCTTCCCCTCGCCGCGCCCCTTTTGGCCCTTGAACCCCCAAGCACCGTGGCCCGCTGGGCCGCGGCCTGCAACGGCTGCCACGGCCCCGAGGGGCGGGGCAGCGGCGCTATGCCAGCGCTGCGGGGGCAGAGCGCCGACGCCCTCGCCGCGAAGCTCCAGCAATGGCAAGACGACCCCGCGGCCGCAACGGCCCCGGGGCACGTCATGGCCCGCTTTGCCGCCATCCTTGAACCCGAAACGCTACGGGCCCTGGCGGACCACTACGGGACGGCGCCGTGAATCGCCGTCGATTCCTGACCCATACTGGGGC
>Ga0255764_10004585_pt1 | contig 10799 bp, 8 predicted proteins | sample 071ome_30_FD_179964 | JGI IMG/M metagenome (GOLD analysis project Ga0255764, IMG submission 179964) | Coastal salt marsh microbial communities from the Groves Creek Marsh, Skidaway Island, Georgia - 071406AT metaG (version 2) | ecosystem: Environmental > Aquatic > Marine > Intertidal zone > Salt... | reverse complement strand
AACTATACTGATTTTGATTGCTTTTATCCAGAAAAAAAGCAAGGAATAAGAATTTACTGTGTGCACTTTCTCATTGCACCACACTCAAACCATCCGCCAACGTAGTTGGCCTGAGCGTAGCGCGTTCATACTTAGGATATTGAAAGTTTGGGCGCCCCATGAGGTGTGCAAAAATCCCACATCAAAAATGGTGTGACGATCAGGTTATTAAAAAGTAGAGAACGGGAAAGGATTAGAAATATTCTGATAGCGCAATAATATTCCTTTTTTACGGACTTTGGACGGATCTATCCCTCAGAGTTTTTAGGCCACAATTTTTTTGCGCAGAGCAAGATTTTCATGTTGGGCATAGAAAAATTTATCGTTAGCACCTATGGTTTTGCTTTTAAGTACCATATCTGACTGGCACAGGATGCACTCTTTAGGGTTTATGCCGAGCGTTTTCTGCATAAGTTCGGCATATTTGAGGTTGTATGGAGTTGGATTTGGCTCCTGCCCCACAAGGGTACGGACGATGGGAAGTTTTTCGCCTCTCACGCGATTGGCAAGAAAGCCTGCATATCGAATGAGGCGAAAGTTTTTGGGTGGGATATGCTGAATGAATCGTCTGATGAATTCTTCACTAGAGCAATGGAAGTCCTGATGCTTATTATTTCTGTGGTTTAAGAAGTTAAAGGTAACGGTGTTTCCATCGTAGTGTTTGAGCCTGCTTTCAGCAATGGGCGGTCTTTTTAAATATCGTCCCAGGTAGCTGATGGTCGCCATAGGGGAATTAGTAGGACGTGCAACATGGACAATCCAGGGTTTAGTGATTCGTCTTTGCACCCATGCGGCAAAGGTTTTGTAATCTGGGCATAGTGCCTCTAGGCTATCTGGAATCTTTAGCATATTGTCGCGATAGGCTTTTTTCAAAAAGGCAATCATCCTGCAACGAAACATACGCATGATGATATTCTTTTTAAAGTAGATAGGCTTAAAAGCCGTTTCTTCTTTGTTGAGCCCTCCCTTAGTGACAGAGACATGGAGGTGAGGGTTGTGCTTTAAATCACGGCCAAAGGTGTGGATAGCGGTGAATATTCCAGGCAGCAGTCCTTTCTTATTCGCTATCTCCAAGAGGATGTCGTGGGCCACTTTGGGCAATAGATTAATGAGTGGCCAATTGTCTTTAAACAGACGCCAAAACTCACGCGGCATGGTAAAGGTAATGTGCTGGTAATCACAGGCTGGCAAGACGCTAAGTTGGGTTTGCACCCAATGCTCAGTGGCTTTCTTACCGCAAGACGAACAAAAGCGACTTTTACAGGTGAAGGGGACATGTTTGACATGGGTGCATTCTGGGTTGGAGCAGCAGTATTCACTATAGCCGCGTGCATGTAGTTTACAGCTTAGAATACGAGAAATGGTATCGAGAATATATTGAGGCAATTCTTCTTTGTGCTTCTGAAAAAAATGCCACCAAGCCTTATGCTTCAATAGCAGATCTTTAACAGAGCAGGTTTTACTAGAGGTCAGTTCTTCTTTGGTGTGGAGGTACAGCACAGGTTAAGTAAGAGCATAAAATGGGGCTAACTATACTGATTTTGATTGCTTTTATCCAGAAAAAAAGCAAGGAATAAGAATTTACTGTGTGCACTTTCTCATTGCACCACACTCAAACCATCCGCCAACGTAGTTGGCCTGAGCGTAGCGCGTTCTTCAACAGCTTTCTTAAAGGTGTCATGACTTTTCTCAATGGCACCGTTCTCATGACTAACACCAGGGTTATTGGTGGTTGGAATCATGTTGTAGTGAGCAGTAAATTCCTTCCATCTCTCTGTAAACTCGCGCTTACTCCCCATTGCTTTTGTTGCTGCAGATAGATTATCGGTACGATGTTCAATAGCAACACCACCTAACTCCCATACAGCTTTTTCCATGCCAGCCACCAGACTTTCAAAGCTTTCTGAAAAACAGAGTCGTATTGATTCCCAGCTTGAATGACGCAATATAAAATGAAACACCAAATGCTTGAATTTTTGATTATTAATAGTGATTCCAAGCTTATTCATGCACGTGTAGTCGGACTGGCTTTGCTTCCCTGGTTGGCTTCTTTGCTTAAATATTGTGGCTTGGGTCTCACCGTTCTCTGCACGCCAGTCACGAACACGCCTTTGCATTGTTCTCAGTTGGCTCCATTTGTATTTACAAGAATCCTTTTCTATCAAATAGTCCATCAATGTTTTGGCCTCAAGGCCTGGTGCATGAGATAGCATGGATGATAATTCATCCCAATCATCAACAAAGGGGTCGTTTTTGGTCCGATATTGGCGAGGTTCTTTCATCTCACTGGGTAGTTTGCCACTTTTGATGTACTTACGTGCTGTTTTTACATCCATGCCTGATTTGGCGGCAGCCACCTCTTGGGTATGTTTTTTTAACTTCTTCATGAGTAATTTAACCTGGTGATTTGTTATGGTCATATAAATAGAGTTCAGATGATTTTATCTATTGGATTTAGATAGGTGGAAATATACCTTATCTGACCACTATTTGCTCATGATTGATGGTTCAGTATTTGACGTGAAAAATAGGGAATTCTAGTTGTCGCTATACAGAAGCCTAAGGGTTTGATCTCTTCAGGCACATCAACGGCAAAATATCGGCGCCGAACACATCGCCCATGAGAATCATCAAAATAATCTTCTACCAAATTATCTGGAGATGCGCCAATTTTTTCCATATGTTGCTCAACAGCTTCATATAGTTTTGGCTGATTCTTTTTTAAACCAATTAGATAATGAGCTCCTTGGTCGAGTATTTTTGAAATAATTACTTCGTTACACCCCATAGCATCAATAGAAACAGTAGCCCCCTGTAAATTTAGCAGCTCCAGTAATAGTGGGATTGCTTTTATTTCATTCGATTTACTATCTGTCTTTACCTCGCCAAGGATAATGTTGTTTTTAACACTCCATGCGCTAACCATTTGTATTGCTCGAACGCCTTTCGAATCACATTTACTTGCACACAATGTTTTGCCATCGATGGGTACTTGATCTTCTGCTTCATGATTTGCTCTTGACGATACAACAACGTCTCGTATTAAGCTGCCCCAGCTTTCAGGCGATATAATCATAAAGGTACGACGAATTGTGCTATAGCTTGGAATGCCTTTACTAAGATCTATATGATTCTCTAGCCAAGATTTTTGGGCTTCTGCCCATAGAACAATATCTTCCCAGCCTTCAGCTCCGCAAAATATCGCGCAAATTGACATAAATAAAATTGTTGGTAGAGGATGAGAAACTTTTTTTGGATCACGAGGGTCATCAAATTGCTGCAATAGCTGAATAACTTCTGACATAGTCTAATGGGTTACGGTAAAGATGAGGTGAGTATTTTACTCTATTGTGAGCAGATTACATGTATATTAAATGCTCATGAAAACGCCGTGCATTATACCCCTGATGATACACAACAATTAGCTAACATTTATTACCACACCATTCATAATATTAATGTTAAGGATTACTCGGAAGCTCAAGTTAATGCATGGGCGCCTGCTTCTTCCTTGGAATTAACTGGATGGAAGAAAAAGTGGGAATCTATTACACCCTTGGTTGCTCTAATCAACAATAAAATAGTTGGTTTTACAGAATTTGAATCAAATGGTCACATTGATTGTTTCTATGTTCATCATGAGTATCAGGGATTTGGGGTAGGATCAGCATTAATGAATGAAGTCTTTAAGATAACAAATGACTTAGATCTAAAGAGAGTATTTGCTGAAGTTAGCATTACGGCTAAACCATTCTTTGAATCCAAAGGATTCAAAGTTGTCAAACAACAAGTGGTGGATATTAGGGGAGTCGAGCTTACGAACTTTATTATGGAAAAGGTCAAACCGTAAATTTTGACACGAATGTGGGTGATACCCCTATTTACCAAGTTGACCTTCTGCAGACCCTCCAAAACAAATGGCAGAAGTCTCTTCTGTTAACCCACAAACCGATTGATTGTTGGCTGTAATAGATATGAGCCCTCTCAAGTGCTCCCCTGTTTTTTTATCAAAAATAGGCTGGTTTTGAACCACGCCGAAAATTGAATCAGTTATCTATCAAAATGTCGCCTAAGGATCAAGTATCGAGATGCTTCCTAGGTTATTACACTTCCGGCGGTGATTGTGGGGGATGTCAATTTGTACTACCCCGCCCTGAGTAAATTCGCTAAATCCTTTTACATCCAGACTCATTGCATCTCATTGATTATTTAAATATGGGGAATGATATTTAAAACAGTAAGGGCTTGCTACAGGGATTGAGAAAAAACGATATATCCACGGCGCGCCAGAGGCGCACCTTCAGTGAAAATGGTTATTGCTCTTATGTTGCTGCGGTTGCCACCGGATTTGGCACAACTTCTGGTTTTTCAGCTATGTATTTCTTGGTGCCTGCAGCAAACAGACCAACGCCTGACAGGGCTGCTGCAGCGCCTGCGCAAGCCAGACCCCCCCCTGCTACACCAAACGTTGCAGCATTTAATACGGTGAAAGCAACAGCGACGGCAGCAATTCCTGCGGCAGCTATAAAGCCACCCAGCACCATCATGCTAATATTTGATGTGCTCGCTTTCTTGGCGATGTTGTTACCTCTCACATCAAGCGATGTCAGACGGGTATTGGCCGCCAGCGCCTTTGCGCCTTCGTCTCCGATGTTGTTATAGCCTACATCAAGCGATGTCAGACTGGTATTGGCCGCCAGCGCCTTTGCGCCTTCTTCTCCGATGTCGTTCCAGCTCACATCAAGCGATGTCAGACGGGTATTGGCCGCCAGCGCCTTTGCGCCTTCTTCTCCGATGTTGTTACCTCTCACATCAAGCGATGTCAGACGGGTATTGGCCGCCAGCGCCTTTGCGCCTTCGTCTCCGATGTTGTTATAGCCTACATCAAGCGATGTCAGACTGGTGTTCGCCGCCAGCGCCTTTGCGCCTTCGTCTCCGATGTTGTTACCTCTCACATTCAGCGATGTCAGACGGGTATTGGCCGCCAGCGCCTTTGCGCCTTCTTCTCCGATGTTGTTCCAGCTCACATCAAGCGATGTCAGACTGGTATTGGCCGCCAGCGCCTTTGCGCCTTCGTCTCCGATGTTGTTATAGCTCACATTCAGCTCGTTAATCTCTTGGTGCCGTTTTAAATAATCGCAAATAATTTCGATATCATCATTATTTAGATTTTTATTGCTTAGGCCCAGCGTGTTGCCAACTGTTGATTTATCAATGATTTCAATTGTAATAGCCATATGTATTTCCTCGTCGTCTAATCGTTTTGGCATTATTAGATACTACCAATAAGAGCTTTACTTAAGCGACGAACCCGTTTAATGATTAAAACCAGGAAGCACCCGTTCTCCATTAGTCCTTCAGGAGAAGGTAGGTCGCGAGCCATAACTGGTTCTTTCAACCAGCCATAGAAAGGCAGAAATCATACCATAGTATCCATTAATGCGTCAAATTGTTTGGTGTTTATATTGCGCAAGGCGTATTGCATCACATTAAAGGTAACCCGAAATTGTGGAGTGAAACGATGTCAAAACCCTATGAGAAACGCATCGACTGGCGGCGAATTTATCATAAATATCGCCGTTCGAGTGTTAAGAAAAGAAGCGTTATTTTGGATGAGCTTTGCGATTTGACGAATATGAATCGTAAATACCTTATTCGAAAATTAAATAAAAAGAAGTCTAAGCCATTAAAGCGGCGCGGTCCAAAGCCAACGTATTCGCCTGAGATTTATTTACCTATTATAAAGCCCATTTGGTTAGCGGCAGATCAACTATGTGGCAAGCGCCTAAAGGTCGTACTAAATGATTGGCTTCATTTTTATGAAGAAGAATTTGGAGAACTGGAAGCTACGATACGGCAAAAGACTCTGCAAATCAGCTCAGCAACATTGGATAGATTACTGAAACCAATTAAGACATCCCTTAGGGGCAGAGGATTATCAGGAACAAAGCCTGGCAGCATTATCAAGAATCAAATTCCAATTAAAACCAATCAATGGGAAGAGACTAAACCAGGTTTCATGGAAGCAGACACTGTAGCGCATTGTGGAAGCTCTTTGGAGGGTAGTTTTGTTTGGAGTTTAACTATGACTGATATCTTAACGACCTGGACTGAAAATCGTGCGATCTGGAATAAAGGCGCTCATGGCGTTGGCATTGCCATCGATGATGTTGAGCTTAAGTTACCCTTTGAAATCAAGGGCTTTGACTGTGACAACGGCTCAGAATTTTTGAACTATCACCTCATTAGAAAATTTGCAGCAAGGCCCCAGGAAAAAGCGATTCAATTTACTCGTTCTAGACCTTATAAAAAAAATGACAACGCACATGTTGAACAAAAAAACTGGACCCATGTAAGGCAGCTTTTTGGTTATCATCGTTTTGACAAAGAGCGCTTGGTGCGGGTAAAGCCGGGATCCATGCGTAGAATTGCAGGGGTAGCCAAAAAAACGGCGTTTTCTGTAAAGAAACCCATCTAAAATACATATGCCCCATTTGTTTTGTTATTTGATGAATAAATTGCTATTGCGCTCCTTATGGCTGTCTATTTATCCATATATGTATCAAATACTGCGTTTTGAAGAAGGAAATCACTCTGATTCTTCTTGCCTTCTTTTGTTCAGGTAGTTGTAAAAAGAGGGGCGGCTTATGCCATATAACTTTGAAATTTCAGAAACAGTAAGCTTTTTCTCATCATAATGACGAAGCATTTTAGTTACTTCCCTATTGGTTAGTAACTGTGGTCGTCCGCCAAGTCTTCCTCTAGCCCTCGCTGCTTTTTGGCCAGCCTCTGTTCTCTCTTTAATTAAGTCCAACTCAAATTCAGCCAAAGCACCAAAGATATGAAAGGTCAGCTTGCCACTGCTTGTGGTGGTGTCTATGTTTTCTTGCAAAGATTTGAAACCAATATTGCGCTTCTTGAGTGACTCAACCGTTTCAATTAGGTGCTGGATTGAGCGCCCAAGCCTGTCAAGCTTCCATACAACAAGCGTGTCACCATCTCTCATGTAATTTAAAGCATCTTCCAAACCTGGTCTTGCAACCTTTACACCGCTGGCAATATCAGTGAAAATTTCAGTACAGCCAGCTTTTTTCAGAGCATCTTGCTGAAGGCTTAAATTCTGATCTGGTGTTGAAATTCGAGCATAACCAATGTCCATAATTTACTTTGTCCAAACATAAAACACACATTGTATAACAACTCGTTAAATCAAGGAAGTAAATTAACATAGATTTATATATGTATTCTTAGACATTTGTTGTGTAAGATATGCCTCTATAAATGGAGACGCCGCCATTGTATAAAAACTGTCCTTTTATTAGACACATCATTCGAACTCTTTAAAAATAATGAAATATGACCTCAATATATAAAACAGCCTATCCATACTACAGTAAGAGGAAAAATATTGATCAAGAAATTATCACTAAAGATTATCGACTAACCCATCAAGAAATCGTATGGATTAAACAAAACCACCCTGATGATTCTAAGGCTCAACATACATATGCAATAATGCTTATGGTCTTTAAGAATTTAAACTACTTTCCTGCGCTATCGGATGTTCCTGAAGAAATTGTTAACTACATACAAGATCAATTCGATGCTAAACACACACCAATTGTCAGTTGTCATTCCAGCACAGCCTCTCGGTATCGCAAAAAAATCTATGAGTATTACGGCATCAAACAGTGGTCTCATAAAATACAGCTTGATAATGGTGAAAAAGTTTATCCAGTAAAAATTTTTGCTTATGAGTGTGCGCTTAAAGCGGCAGAAGTACATAATTTTCCTGCCGATATTATCAATGTTGTTATTGAACAATTGAAAAGTGAAAAATATGAGTTTCCGACTTTTGACCAGCTGGACAGACTGACCCGCTCTGCCAAAGAACATATCAACCAAAAAATATTTGATGATACCCTAAGCACATTATCCCCGGCGCAGATAGGCGTACTGGATGGATTACTTTTAACACCAGATGACTACAATAGAAGTGATTATAACATCATCAAAACTAAACCAAAATCAGCTACAATATCAAATTTTCGCCACCTACTTCAAACTCATGACTGGCTATTATCTTTCGGTGACGTATCAACACACCTTCAACATATCATACCCATCAAGTTACAGCAGTTTGCTGAGTTTGCGCGCTCTATTGATGCCAGTGATTTAAAAGATTTTGCGCCTTCAAAACGCTACACGTTGATACTTTGTTTGTTAACCCGTGTTCAGTCTCAAGCAAAAGACAATCTTGCTATGATGTTTTGCAGAACTATTAACTCGATGCACAAAAAAGGAAAAACCAAACTTGATGAGCTACGAGAGCTCTATCGCTCTAAAACGCACGAGTTGTTATTGGCATTTTCAAGTGTTCTTGACGTTATAGAGGATGTTGTTGAGCAAAGCGCCATTAATAGCACTAAAGCAGCCCTTGATGAGCATGGAGGTATTTCCTTATTACAGGAAGACTGTAAGCAAGCAATTGCACTAAATAGCAATAACCACCTGCCTTTCATACTCAAAAATTATAAAAACAATAGAAACACCCTTTTAAATCTACTCGATATCCTTAAGATTAAATCAACAACTAATGAAACTCAGTTAACCGATGCCATCGTGCATATTTTGAAACACAGAAGAGTTAGAGCTGAGTACGTTGAAGATGGTATTGACTTGTCATTTACGACAGAACAGTGGCGCAAAATGATAATTAAAAAACATCATGGTAAAAAGTTGTTTCATCGCCAGTATCTTGAGTTGTGTATTTTATCTGAAGTTACCAACGAGCTGAGATCAAAAGATTTATACATCGAGGGAAGTGACTCATATGCTGACTTTCGAGATGAGCTAAAGCCGATGGACGAGTGTGAAGAAATATTAGAAGAATACTGTGAACAATTAGGTTTTGCCAATAATGGCAAAGGTTTTGTTTCCGCTCTTAAAGAAAAGCTGAAGCAAAAAGCCATTCTGATTGACAATCAATACCCAACAACTGTTGAGTTAACAATTGATAATGATGGTGTAATGATTCTGCATAAACGCAACCCCAAATCCACTCCTAAAAGTGCCGTATGGTTAGAAAAAACCATGAAGTCTCGTATGAAACAGCGGTATTTAATAGATGTGTTGTGCAGTAGTCACTTTTATTCTGATTGGGCCTATGTATTTGGACCGCTCTCTGGTAATGACCCTAAAGTGAAAAATGCTATTGAGCGTTATATCCTGACAAGTTTTGCTTATGGTACAGGGTTAGGACCTGCCCAAACAGCACTTCATGTTCGAAGCTCTGGAAGTGCCAAGGAGATTTCCTGGGTAAACCAGCGCCACATCACCCCAGAAATGCTTGATAAAGCCAGAGAAAAGTTAATTAATCTATTGAGCAAGTTCGCTATTATTCAATCATGGGGGGATGGCAGCTCAGTTGCTGGTGATGGAACCATGCATGAATTAAGAGAGCAAAATTTAATTGCTGAGTTTCATTTTCGCTATAGAAAAAAAGGGGGCATTGCTTATCATCATGTCGCAGATAACTATGTGCTTTTGTTCTCAACCTTTATGCCTTGTGGTGTTTGGGAGGCCGTTGAGATAATTGAAGGCTTACTTAAAAATGACTCTGATATACAGCCTAAGACGATTCACGGAGACACACAGTCACAATCAACGGTTGTTTTTGCCTTATCATACCTGCTTGGGTTTCGATTAATGCCTCGCATTAGAAATATACAAGATATCAAACTATTCAGACCTTCCAGCACAGCTAAATATAAACACATCGATAAGTTATTTTCAGAGTCAATAGACTGGGACATTATTGAGAAGCATTGGAAGGACATGATGCAAGTTGTTCTTTCAATAAAGTCTGGGACCATGAGCTCATCAAAGATACTAAGAAAACTTAGCAATAACAGTAAGAAGAATCGTCTATATCAGGCTTTTCAAGAGCTGGGACGGGTGATTAGAACATTATTTTTGCTTGAGTATATTTCCAATGTTGAACTGCGCGAAACAATAACAGAGCAAACCAATAAAGTTGAAGCCTATAATGGGCTTAGTAAATGGTGCTCTTTTGGTGGCGATGTCCTTGTGTCAAGCAATGATGATGTTGAAATGGAGAAAGCGGTTAAGTACAACGATTTATTGACCAATGCCGTAATGCTTCAAAATGTATCTGATATGACTAATATCATTGCCGAGCTTGTTGATGAAGGCCATACCATCACCAAAGAAGACATATCCTACCTATGCCCATATTGGACCAGCCATATAAAAAGGTTTGGTGATATTGTGATGGATATCAATAATATTCCAAAGAGTGTTGAATCAAGCTTGAATAAGTCATTTTGGTAAAAACTCAACAACCACCGACTTTAGCGAGTACTTGCTTAGCGCGCATAATGTACAAAGAAAAGCCCGATCAAGGCGCTGCGCTCAGGCCAACAGCCGTTGGCGGATGGTTTGAGGGTGGTGCGCTGATGAAGTCCACACAGTAAACTCTTATTCCTTTCTTTTGTTCTGGATAAAAGCAATCAAAATCAGTATAGTTAGCCCCATTTTATGAACCGACTTAGCCTGTGCTGTACCGCCACACCAAAGAAGAGCTAACTTCTAGTAAAACCTGCTCCGTTAAAGATCTGCTATTGAAGCATAAGGCTTGGTTGTATAGCGACAACTAGAATTCCCTACGACGACAATTAGAATCGACCATCAATCGTTCAAAGATTATACTGATTTTAGGGCGTAATTTCCTCCTTATT
>Ga0255764_10004582_pt1 | contig 10804 bp, 7 predicted proteins | sample 071ome_30_FD_179964 | JGI IMG/M metagenome (GOLD analysis project Ga0255764, IMG submission 179964) | Coastal salt marsh microbial communities from the Groves Creek Marsh, Skidaway Island, Georgia - 071406AT metaG (version 2) | ecosystem: Environmental > Aquatic > Marine > Intertidal zone > Salt... | reverse complement strand
ACACGTTGGACACGCAACTCAATGTTTTGGAACATTTTGACCCCATCATCCCTGAATCGTACAAGGATTGCGAATACTTGATGTTGGGCAATTTGGTGCCAGCCATCCAAATGCGCGTTCTCGACCAGCTCACAACTCGTCCCAAATTGGTCGTTCTAGACACGATGAATTTGTGGATGGACGTGGCGCTTGAAGACCTCAAAAAGGTGCTCAAAAAAGTGGACGTACTCACGATCAACGACGAAGAGGCGCGCCAACTTTCGGGCGAACACAACCTGGTGCAAGCGGCCAAAGCCATTCAGGCGATGGGCCCCCAAACCTTGATTATCAAAAAGGGCGAACACGGCGCCCTGCTCTTTGGCCCAGAAGGCCAGATTTTCTTTGCGCCCGCTTTGCCTTTGGCGGAAGTATTTGACCCAACGGGTGCGGGCGACACGTTCGCAGGGGGCTTTATTGGCTATTTGGCCGAAACCAAAGACACCTCCTTTGACAACATGAAGCGTGCCTTGATGTATGCCGCAACGATGGCATCATTTTGTGTGGAGAAATTTGGACCTGAACGCTTGGAGCACATTTCCGATGCGGAATTGGCCGAACGTCGCGCTCAGTTCACGCAATTGATTCACGTCCACTAAACCCATGCGAGTCGACAGTTTTCTTTGGGCCGTCCGACTCTATAAAACGCGCAGTCTCGCTGCGGATTCGCTCAAATTGGGCCGAATTCTCATCGACGATCAGCCCATCAAAGCAAGCCGAACGCTCAAGCCCGGAGACCATTTCACGCTGAAGTACACCGGCTACCTGAGGACCTTTAAAGTGCTCGACCTTCCCAAAAGCCGGGTCGGCGCACCTCTTGTTGAAAACTTTCTGCTTGAAACTACACAAAAAGAGGAGCTCGAAAAGCGCGAGATGATCTTTCTCGCCCGGAAACACCGGCGTAATCAAGGACTTGGGCGACCGACCAAGCGAGACCGTCGCGATTTGGACGCGTGGATTTGAGCCGTGAACAGCCCGGAAAACCGGTTAATTACTCCGTTTTAACGCTTTTTTAACAAGGCAAAATTCCGAGGGCAAAAGGTTCTTCCTTTTCTTTGTGTTAATCATCCTAAACTAACAATGATGAAAAAACTTATGACCCTTGCTGGGGCTTTGGTGTTCGCATTTGCAGCCAATGCTCAAACAGCTGCTCTGGACACGGTGGTAGAGCTCACGGAGCTTGAAATTGTGTCTTCGCGTTCGGACACTAAATCGCCTTTTGCGGTGACTACGCTTCCGAAGAAAGACATCGTGAACCGCTTGGCTTCACGTGACCTCCCCAACGTATTGAACACGGCTCCTTCTATTTACTCTACCAACCAAGGTGGTGGTGCAGGTGACTCACGTTTGAACGTTCGTGGATTCAACCAACGCAACGTAGCTATCATGATCAACGGTGTACCCGTTAACGACATGGAGAACGGTTGGGTATATTGGTCTAACTGGGACGGTGTGGGTGATGCTACCAGCAACATCCAAGTTCAGCGCGGTTTGTCAGGTGTAAACTTGGCTACGCCTTCTATTGGTGGTACCATCAACATCATTTCAGACCCTGCAGCGCGCACGAAGGGCGGTTACATCCGTCAGGAATTGGGCAGCTGGAATTTCTTGAAGACGACCGTTGGTTTCAACTCTGGTATGATCGGCGAGAAATTGGCGATTTCTGGAACGTTGGTGCGCAAGACGGGTGACGGCTTCTACGATGGCACTTGGACCGACGCCTACGCGTATTACGTCGGTGCATCCTACCAAGCGTCTAACAAGGACAAAATTGAATTGTACGCCATTGGTGCTCCACAGCGCCACGGTCAAAACTTGTACCGTCAAAATGTCGGCCGCTACTCACGCGATTTCGCTTTGTCTTTGGACGGTTACGACCCCAATGCCGCTGATCAGTTCTCAGAATTGGGCCGCAACTACAGCCAGAACTACAACACGGTAGACCCCTCGTACACCGGTGAGCAGTACTGGAACATGTACGGCGCGCGTCAGGGTGCTCGTTACAACCCCAACTACATCAATGAGCGTGAGAACTATTTCCACAAGCCACAAATCAACTTGAACTGGTACCACACCATCAGCGACAACATGCGCTTGGGCAACATCTTCTACTTCTCTGGCGGTTCAGGCGGTGGTACAGGCACCTTGGGTTCTGTAAAGAGCTCATCTGCTTTGGGCTATGCGCGGAACTGGGATGCTGAAGTTGCTGAGAACGGAGACGCTACCGATGGCAGCCCCGCTTCTACCGGCATCTTGCGTAACTCTATCAACAACCAGTGGACCTTGGGTGCCATTTCTAAGTTGTACCACGAAGTGAACGACAACTTGAACTTGACCTACGGTTTGGACGTGCGTTCCGCACAAGTGGAGCACGCTCGTGAAGTGCGTGACTTGTTGGGCGGTGCCTACTACGTGGACAACAGCAGCGACTTCCGTGCTGCCGACTTCCAAGCGGGCTTGGGCGACAAGATTGCCTACCACAACACGACGACCATCAACTGGGCGGGTGCGTACATTCAGGGCGACTACCGCGCTGATCGTTTGACTGCAAACGGTGTGGCAGGTTTCACCATGGCATCGTACACCTTGACCGACCACTTCCGTGACAACGGCAACGGTGAAGAGTACTACGCAGAGAACAAGAACCTCCCCGGTATGCAAATCAAGGGTGGTGCCAAGTACGCTATCAACGACAACGTAAACGCTTTTGCCAACTTGGGTTGGGTGAAGGCTACCCCTACGTTTGACAAGGCTATCAACGATGCTTCTGGTAAGGTTTACAAGCAGTCTTTTGCAGACAACGAGACCTTCAACTCGTACGAAGCAGGTTTGAACTGGAGCGCCCCCAACGGCAAATTGGCCTTGAGCGCTAGCTACTACTACACTTTGTGGTTGAACCGTACCAACAGCTTCTTCGTCTACTTGACGGACGGCTCTGAAGACGCGGTTTACTTGACCGGTATGAACGCTAAGCACAGCGGTTTGGAATTGGAGGCTGCTTTGAAGCCTATCAGCGGTCTTCGCATTGACTTGAGCGCTTCTTTCGGCGACTGGACAATGATGGACGACGTTTCTGGTGAGTACACGGACTACTCTTCTGGTTCTCCTGTAACGACCCAAGTGAACTACTACCTGAAGGGCTTGCACGTAGGTGACGCTCCTCAGAACCAGCAGGCTGTAGTTGTTCAGTACACGGGCATTAAGAACTTGAACGCTACGTTGACCTACCGCAACTACTCTAAGTACTACGCAGATTGGAACGTATTCGATCGTACCGATGCGTCTGACACGCAAGAGTCTTGGCAGGTGCCTTCGTTCAGCGTAATCGACTTGAACTTGAACTACCGTTTGCCCATCGACTTCAATGGTGTGACCATGGACGTCTTTGCGCACGTGTTCAACTTGACCGATGCGGTGTACATCCAGGATGCTACGGACAACTCTAACTACAACGCGTACGGCGACAAGACGCACTCTGCAGACGACGCAGAAGTGTTCTTGGGCTTGCCCCGCAACTGGAACGGTGGTGTTCGCATCAACTTCTAAACGTTTCAAAGCGCTAAGCGCTTAAAACGGAAGCGCGCCCAGCAATGGGCGCGCTTTTTTTTGCTCCCAACCTATTTGGCTTGAGGGCTTGAGGGCTTAAGGGTTAAAGGGTTAAAGGGTTGAAGGGGTGCGCCTGGGCTAAGCGTTTAAAAACGCTTTATTCCGCAAAAGAGAGGAGCACAGTGCCCTTTTCGACCGGCTTGCCGGCTTCTGCCTGGATGGCGCTCACAACGGCGTCGTGTGGCGCTTTTAGCGCGTTTTCCATCTTCATGGCTTCCAAGACGACCAAGGTGTCGCCTTTTTTGACGGCTTGGCCTTCCTGGACGGGAATAGTTAGCACCATACCGGGCATAGGGGCCTTCAGTGTTTCAATGCCCAAAGCTGCTTTGGCACCGACCCCCATGGCCTCAAGTTTTTCGTCGATTTCACTCAAAGAGTGCACTTCGTAGGTGAATCCGTTGATCCACCAGGTGCTGGTTTTCTCAGCGACATCTTCCGAAACCAAAAAGGCTTGGTAGTCGCGACCCCCTTTGTGGATGCGGTATTCGCGGCCGCCGAGGGCCTCAATTTTTACCTCCAAATCCGAACCCTGCGGCACGATTTTGGTTCCATTCACGCGGTGCTTCATAACGGGCACAAGTTACGCAGGCATTGTACCTTCGCAGACATTCGATTATGACGATACAGATCCTCCAATTTATCCTGAGCCTTTCGCTGCTGGTCATCCTGCACGAACTCGGCCACTTTTTGCCTGCCATTGCGTTCAAAACGCGTGTAGAAAAGTTTTACCTCTTTTTTGACCCCTGGTTTTCCTTGGTCAAAAAGAAAATTGGCGGGACCGAATACGGCATCGGCTGGCTCCCCCTGGGCGGCTATGTGAAGATTGCGGGCATGGTGGACGAGTCTATGGACACCGAACAAATGAAGCAACCCGCTCAGCCCTGGGAGTTTAGATCTAAACCCGCATGGCAGCGTCTGGTGATTTTGTTAGGCGGCGTTACGGTCAACTTCATTGTGGCGATCGTGATTTACGCAGGCATGATGGCCTACTACGGCGATACCTATGTGGCGAATGATAGCTTGAAGGATGGCGTTTGGGTCAATGACTTGGGTGAAGAATTGGGCCTCCAAACAGGGGACCGAATCACCGCCGTCGACGGCAAAGAAATTGCGCGTTTTAATGACGTAAACATTGAAATTTTGTTGGGTTCGGGCAAAGAAATGACCGTGGTGCGCGGTGCCGAAACGCTCCAAATTCCCATCACCGCGGCCTTTGTGAAGAGCGCCATTGAAAACAAGGCGCCCTGGATGTTTCCGCGCGTTCCCTACTATGTGAAAGCCTTTACGGAGGATTCGCCTGCGATGGCAGCTGGCCTGGAAGTGGGCGACAAGATTACGGGTTTGAACGGCCATGCCATGCCCTACTTTGACCAGTTTTTGGATTCGGTTCCTGCGCACGCGGGCCAAGCCGTCACGCTGCAGTTTGAGCGCGAGGGAGTGGCAGGTGAAATTGCGTTTACCGTTTCGGACAGTGGCCGAATGGGCGTCTACTGGCAGGACGACGTAGCCAACCTCTTTCCCTTGACCACCGTGAAGTACAGTGGCTTCTCCGCCATCGCACAAGGCTGGCACCAAGCAACCTCGAAATTGAGTTTCTACGTGCGCCAAGTCAAGCTGATGTTCCAGCCTGAGACAGGCGCCTACAAAGAGGCGGGAGGTTTTATTACCATCATGCAACAGTACCCGACCGAATGGGATTGGCAGCGCTTTTGGAACTTCACGGCCTTCTTGAGCTTGGCCTTGGGATTCTTGAACGTCCTCCCCATTCCAGCCCTGGATGGCGGTCATGCGGTGTTTGTGTTGATCGAAATGGTGACCGGAAAGGCGCCAAGCACGAAAGTGCTGGAGGTGGCCCAAATGATTGGTTTCTTCCTGCTCCTGGGCCTATTGCTGCTCGTGAATGGGAATGACATTGTGAAGCTATTTAGCTAAGCGCGGGCTGCGCCCGCGAGCTAGAGGGCTAGGGGGTTAGGGAGCTAGGGAGCGCCGATGGCGCGCTAGGAAGATAGAGGGCGCACGCTGCGCGCTGTGGCGACCTTGCTGGAGAATCTCCTGTTGGCTGGATGGTCTGATCGTTTAAACGTTTAATCTCTTGTACTTACGCGAGTTCCGCTGGTACTTCGCTGCGCGCTAGAACTTTCGCACCCCCCCAACAAACGACGCAAAGCACCTTTTAACCCTTTAACCCTTCAACTCTTAAACCCTTTAACCCAACGCCACATCCAAACACATCATGACGATAAAACCGCCAATGAATCCAAGGGCGGCGACGTCGGTGTAGCGATCGCGCTGGGTTTCTGGGATTACCTCTTCGACAACGACGTAGATCATAGCGCCGGCGGCAAAGGCCAGGGCGAAGGGAAGTACGGGCTGCATGTACATGACGGCGATAGCGCCAATGACACCGGCCACGGGCTCGACAATCGCAGAAAGCTGCCCAAACCAAAAGCTGCGTCCGCGGGAAACGCCCTTTCGGCGCAGAGGAAAGCTAACGGCAATGCCTTCGGGGAAGTTTTGGATGCCGATACCAATAGCTAGGGCGATGGCGGCACCCAAGGTGGCCCCGTCTATGCCGGCGGCATAAGCGCCAAAAGCGACACCCACAGCGAGACCTTCGGGGATGTTGTGTAGGGTGATGGCGAGCACCAAAAGGGTGGTGGATTTCCAATCGGTTTCGACCCCTTCAGCTTCGTTTTTGTTGAAATTGATGTGCAGGTGGGGAACGAATTTATCGAGGCCAAAAAGGAAGAGCGCGCCAGTGGCAAAGCCAATCGCGGGGGGGAGCCAGGGCAGGTAGCCGAGATTTTCGGACAGTTCAATAGAGGGCGCAAGAAGGCTCCAGTAGGAGGCGGCAATCATAACGCCTCCCGTGAATCCGAGCATGCCGTCCAGCCATTTGCGAGGCATTTCTTTAAATAGGAAGACTAGAGCCGCGCCGGTTGCCGTCATCAGCCACGTAAAGGTGGTCGCCAAAAAAGCGAGGAGGACGGGGTGGGTGTGCGCGAGCTGTTCCAGGTTTTCCATGGCGGTTGCGGTTTGGTCAAGCAAAGTTAGGTCTTTCTAATTCATTCAACAAGCTGCCCTTAAGTTCGCGGGATGTGCGGATTCGCGCTATCTTCGGGACTATGTCGGTGACGAAGTTCCAACTTCCTTCTGGTAAACGAATTTACTTCGCAAGTGACCTTCATTTGGGGGCTCCCACGCATCAGGCTTCGGCCGAACGTGAAAAACGCTTCTGCGCGTGGCTGGACCGCATCAAAGAGGATGCCCAGGCGCTCTACCTCGTGGGCGATTTATTTGACTTTTGGTTTGAATACCAGAAGGCGGTGCCGAAGGGCTTTGTTCGGGTCTTAGGCAAACTAGCCGAACTGCATGATCGCGGCATTAAGCTCCATTTCTTTACGGGCAACCACGACCTTTGGATGCGAAACTATTTGTCAGAAGAAATTGGTTTTCAAATATATACAAAACCTGTTGTCCATGTTTGGGACGATAAAACCTTCTACATCGGCCATGGCGACGGCTTGGGTCCGGGAGACACAGGCTATAAGCTCCTAAAGCGGGTTTTTACGTTTAAGCCCTTTCAATGGGCCTATTGTTGGGTGCATCCAGATGTGGGAATCGCCCTGGCGTCGTGGCTGTCCAAAGGCTCACGTGCGCGCACCGGCCACGAGGATTATGCGATGAAGGACGTTCGGGACGAGGCGCTCTACGTGTATGCCAAGGAAACCTACGCGCAAACGCCGGCGGATTACTGGATTTTTGGGCACCGCCACTTTCCGGTGCTGACCGACCTGGAGCAAACGGGTGCGCAGTTCTGCAATTTGGGCGACTGGATTAAGTGGAATTCCTGGGCGGAATTTGACGGGGAGGCGGTGAAGTTGCACAACCCTAGCGCGCAACCCTAGCGAAGAACACAAGCCAATAAAGGCAAGAAAAAACCCCCACCGCATCGCGACAGGGGTTGAAAATCAAGATTTTAGAAGACTTACTTCGCGGCTTGGAAGCGGGTGTTCACCTCGTCCCAGTTGATGACGTTGAAGAAGGCCCCCACGTAGTCAGGACGGCGGTTTTGGTACTTGAGGTAGTAGGCATGCTCCCAAACGTCCAATCCCAAGATGGGCGTTCCTTCGCAGCCGACACCGGGCATCAAGGGGTTGTCTTGGTTGGCCGTCGAGCAAACCTCGAGGCGACCGCCCTTGTTGACGCACAACCAGGCCCAACCGGAGCCAAAGCGCGTACCCGCAGCCTTGGTGAAGGCAGCCTTGAAATCTTCAAAGGAACCAAAGGCGGCGTTGATGGCTTCGGCCAATTCGCCTTCGGGCTGACCACCGCCATTGGGCGACAAAACAGTCCAAAACAAAGAGTGATTCCAGTGGCCTCCACCGTTGTTGCGAACGGCCGCAATGTCCGTGTGCGAAGCGAGCAACTCTTCGAGTGACTTGCCTGCCATGTCGGTGCCTTCGATGGCAGCGTTCAAGTTGTTGATGTAGGCTTGGTGGTGCTTGGAGTGGTGAATCTCCATCGTCTGCGCATCAATATGGGGCTCCAGAGCGCTGTACGCATAGGGGAGGTGTGGAAGTGTAAACATGTGATTGAAATTTTATTGAAGGTATAACAAAGGTAGGGGCTGAAGGTTGTTTTGGCCCCCTATCTTTAGGGTATGGCCTCCTTTCCGATCCGAACCAAATCCCTCAGCGTCTTCAGTGCGAGCGCGGGGGCGGGCAAGACCTTTCGCTTGGCGGCGGAATATTTGGCGACGGCATTGCGCGACCCGCAGCAGCCAAAGGCCTTTGTGCATATTTTGGCTTTGACCTTTACCAACAAGGCGGCGAACGAGATGAAGCGCCGAATTTTGGACAGTCTCCGCGACTTTTCGGAGGTAGCCGACTTTGGCGATTCCAAGGGCTTGGCTTCGGCGGTGTGCGAGATTTTGGAGATTTCGGACCGGGAGTTGGCCATTCGGGCCCGAAAGACGCTCGAACTCATGCTGCACGACTACGGCTCTATCGGCATTGGGACGCTGGACCAATTCACGCACAAGCTGGTCCGAACTTTCGCCCTCGAACTGGGACTCCCCGGGCAATTTGAGGTAGAACTCGAACAGGAACTGCTTCTGGATCTGGCCGTCCAAGAGTTGATGACGGAGGTCGGCAGCAACCAAGCGCTCACCAACGTCCTGATTGCCTTTGCCGAATCCAATGTCGAAGACGAAAAAGGGGGCGACATCTACCCGGCCCTCCTCGATATGGCGGCCCATTTGAGCAAGGAAACCAGCGTGGATGCCCTGCGCGCCCTGGGCCAATGGTCTTTGGACTCCCATGCGGATGCCCAAAAAGCCCTGCAGGCCTTCCAGCGCCACCTCCTTGAATCCGCAGCGGCCATTGGAACCGCCATCTTCGACGCCCTAGAAAGGGCCAACACGGGCGCCATCTCCAACCTCAATTACTACACGGGCATCGCCGGCCGCCTCTTGAAACGCGACCCCGCCGAATGGGTCCCAAGCGCCTCCCTCCAAAAGGTCATCGAAGACCCTATGGCCGTCTACAAGACTGCCGAGCGCAGCAAGCAGGGCCCCGAACTTGGCCAGGAACTGGGCGGCTATTTTCAGCGCGCCCTGGAGCTCGCCGGGCAGGCCATGTTGGTGAAGGAAATTCGGAAAAACGACCGGAGCGCATCGGTCATGGTGGAGCTTTCCAAGGCTTTGGAGCGCGTGCTCGAGCGCCTGCGCATTCAGCCCCTTTGGAAATTCAACCGCCTTATCCACGACGAATTGGGCAAGCAGCCAGCGGCCTATTTGTTTGAACGGTTGGGCGAGCGCTACCAGCACTTTTTTGTGGACGAGGCCCAGGATACCTCCACCCTCCAATGGGCCAATTTGTGGCCTTTGCTGGAGAACGCTCTATCGGCAGAATCGGGGAGCAGCCTCATCGTGGGCGACGGCAAACAATCGATCTACCGCTGGCGCGGCAGTGACGCCGAATCTTTTTTGACCCTGATCGAACGCAGCGAGGCCGCCCAACCTCCCCTAGACGCGTACCCCTCCCTGCAGGGCCGCACGGAGCACATTCCTTTGCAGGACAACTGGCGCAGCCGCACCCAAATTGTGGACTTCAACAACGCCCTTTTCGCGGACCTCGCGGCTCAGGGGGTCTTTACGCGGCCGACGCATGCCACGAGCTACCAGCGCGCGCCTCAAAACCCCAAAGGCAAGCCAGGCGGGCGTGTCGATGTCCGATTATTACCCAGCCTCAACCAGGTGGACCTCTGGCCTCTCGCTTTGGACACCCTCGTGCGCGACTTGCGCACTGCTGAAGCCGCCAAGTGGGCGTGGGCGGACATGGCCATTTTGGTGCGCGACAAGCGCCAAGGCCGAGCCATCGCCCTGCGCCTGGCAAAGGAGGACATTCCCGTGGTGTCGTCTGAACTGCTCGCCCTCTCCAGCTCTTCCTACGTGTTGGCCATGGCGGCCATCATGAATTGGATGCTGGTGCCCCGCGAACGCGACCGTCAGTGGGCCGTTCTGAAGGAACTCCATGCCGCGGGCCTGTGGGCCGTTCCCGCGTCGGAACTGCACCTCGCGGGTGCCGCCCTGAGCCAGCCGGAAGCTCCGCCGTTTGCCACGCAGCTCAAGGCCATTTTGCCCGGGTTTGATGCGGACATTGCGTGGAAACTCAGCCTCTACGAAATGGGCGAGTACTTGGCCCGCGCCCTGAAGATTGCGCAGCTGGGGGACCCCTTCGTTTTGCGCTTTTTGGACGCTTTGCACGATTTTTCGCACAAGCAGCTCAACCGTTTGGAAGCGTTTATGTCCGAATGGGCCCGAAAAAAGGACGCCTGGAGCATTTCTGCCCCGCCGGGCATGGACGCCATCGAACTCCTCACCATACACGCCTCCAAGGGCCTGGAATACCCGCTGGTCTACGTGCCCTTCGCCACTTTGAAGCCCAAGGACGGCCGGAGCGCGTGGATGGCCTTGGACTGGACCGAACTCTTTGGCCTCGACACCGAGGCACCGCCCTCGTCGCTCCTCTCCCTCAAGTCCATGAAGGAGCCCAAGGTGCGCGAACCCCTACACGCCGTGCACCCCGAATACGTCGAAGCCGCCGAGCGCGCCGTCGAGGAGCGCATCTTTGACGACTACAATTTGCTCTACGTGGCG
>Ga0255764_10004570_pt1 | contig 10816 bp, 8 predicted proteins | sample 071ome_30_FD_179964 | JGI IMG/M metagenome (GOLD analysis project Ga0255764, IMG submission 179964) | Coastal salt marsh microbial communities from the Groves Creek Marsh, Skidaway Island, Georgia - 071406AT metaG (version 2) | ecosystem: Environmental > Aquatic > Marine > Intertidal zone > Salt... | reverse complement strand
AGTATAAGTAATCAGTTCGCTGTAGCTAGATAACTCATTATTGCTTTTAATAGGCACCAGATCATCCAGTATGCGACAAAGAGTGGAGACTATGTCTATGTTAGTTTTTTCATTCAGTCCGCCAATATTGTAAACCTCGCCGGGTTCGCCTTCCGTAAGAACCTCCCGAATTGCACTACAGTGATCGCTAACATATAGCCAATCCCTTACCTGTAGGCCGTCGCCATAAATAGGGAGTGGCTTATGTTGGAGCGCATTGTGAATTACCAGCGGAATCAGTTTCTCTGGGAACTGATAGGGACCGTAGTTGTTTGAGCAGTTAGTTGTAAGCACGGGCAAGCCGTAGGTGTGAAAATAAGATCTGACGATATGGTCAGACGAGGCCTTGCTTGCGCTGTATGGGCTATTGGGCGCGTATGCATTTTTTTCTGAAAAGGCTGGTTCATTCTTAAGTAACGAGCCATAAACCTCATCGGTGGAAACATGTAAAAAGCGGAAGTTTTTTTGCTCGTTCTGATTTAATTTTAGCCAGAAAATTTTGGCGCACTCGAGTAGTCGAAACGTGCCGATCACATTGGTCTGCAAGAAGCTTTCAGGGTTACGTATGGAGCGATCTACGTGAGACTCAGCGGCGAAGTTGATAATCGCTCTGGGTGAGTATTTATTCAATAGCTCAGTTATTACTTCCGTGTCGTTGATATCAGCTTTTATAAAGATATGTTTTGCATTGTTTTGTAAAGAGGCCAGATTATTTAGGTTTCCCGCATACGTTAACTTATCAACATTAATTACAGTTTCATCAGATTGTAAAAACCAATCTAAGATGAAGTTGGAGCCAATAAAACCTGCACCGCCGGTAACTAAAATACTCATCTTTAAAATTTCTTGAGAAGGATTGCAATTGAAAGGCCGATCTGGCCGATAAGGGTCTGCCTGAAAATGTCTCGGGTATAGAGGTACTTCACTCTGCCCCAGAGGCTTAGCTGTCTAGCCATTTTAAAATCTTCTAGTGCTTTTTGATTTTGGGCGGTGAGAAGATGCTTGACCTGCTCAAGGTTGCGGATATTTACATCATTCCATTGTTGGAAACGACCCTCTAACAGTCTGGCTAATCTTTTCAAGAGGCCAGAAAGGGTTGAATGTGTGCCGACAATGTTATTACCGTGCTGTCTGTAGAAAAGGGTCGCTTGCTTATCAAATATGACCCTTCCTCCGGCGCCAGTAATAACAAGATAGGCCCACCAGTCATGAGATGTAATGACTTTGCCCTGGTAGGAGGAGACAAGTAAATCCCGAGCCTTTTTGTTCATTACGATCGTGTTTCCTTGGGCAATATTTTGTACAAGTGCGTTTGTAAAGGAAGGTTGTTTACTAAAGTTAGTTGAAAGCCCTAAATGTTCACTGAGGTTTGATGAGGTTGATAAAACTCGTGAGCAGTAAAGGGTGGGAATATCCTCTGGCTCTTGGTTGAGTCGGTCTATTGCTATCTTAAGTTTTTGTGGCATCCACACGTCATCTTGGTCGCAGAAGGAGTAGAAGCGATATGTGTTATCCATAAGGGCAAGGGTGCATAGAAAATTCTGTGCAAACCCTGTATTAACATCTGAGCGGATTAATAATTTTCTATCGGACTCGGTTATATTTGGCGGGTGTCCGGAGCCGTCGTCAGACACAACCAAATTAAAAGATTGATAGGTTTGGTTGTCTAAAGAGTCGATCTGCTCTTGAAGGTACTTATCACCATTGAAGAAACTCAAAATGACGAGGGTTTCATTTGCAACAAGAGTTGACTCGAAGCTAAATTCTTTCGGCTCATGCAAGGTTCCAGGCAGTTTATTTTTTGAATCTAAGCTAATCACTCGCCGGCTCTTGGAAAATCAGTTCTTCAGAATTTGATTTTACCATGGTCACTAAGATGAAGCCGGCGATGCCTACCCACGAGGAGACGACTTCGTTGAATAGCATTGTGTTTGTCATGCCAATAGCGAAGAAAATTGAAGTAAATGATAAGGCTAAAAACAAGCTCTCATTACTGCGGCTTTTCCCGGCTGCGTGAATAAGCAGTGGGGAGGATAGGGTCGCGAGTGTGGCGATTCCTCCGATGACTCCAGACGCTAAAAGACCTGCAAGTAGATCGTTGTGAGGGTGGCTGTGTCTTACTGCCTCAAAGGGGTGGCGTAGATAGGGTGTGATTGCATTGAAACGGTTCTCTATTCCGTAGCCTAAAAGAGGGCTGTCCTTAATGGCTTTAAGTGAAGCTAGCCACATTTCGCTCCTATCGTTGGTCTTGCCCTCAAAGAGCATGCGGTAGGCGTCACTTATCAAGAGTGAGATGCTTCTAGATTCAATAATGCTCTCACCGAAGAGAAAAAATACAACAGCTGTTGTGATAGCGATTCCGGCAAAAATTAATACCATCGTTTTAACTGAATCACTGGTATACCAAATGGCCAGTGGAATGAGAGCGCCTAGTGCAACAAGTTGCCCTCTTGTCCCGGACTCAAAGACAACGACATAAGCAGCTAAAAAGAAAAAGAAGATGGCAACTAATTTACCTAGAAGATCTCTAGCTTGAATATTTAATAAGCACATAACCCCAAGCGACATAACGGGGACGGTGAATGGGACAGGGTGTCCGCTAAATAAAGTCAACCTTGGGTCAGAGTAAGAGTTTACCAAGCTGCCCTTGGGTGAAACTTCAACAATGAGGTAAATCACGAGCATCGTACCTAATGAAATCATTGCTAAGTTGGCAAGCTTAAGTAGGTTGATTTTTAGATTTAGGTGATGGGTTGAAAGTATGAGAGAGCCTACAAGCACCAGGCTAAAACTTGACCCGAGCCCCCGAATAAAAACGTTAGTCTCAGAGTCTCCAAGTAAAATTCCGTGCGCGAAAAATGTCCACCAAGTCCCGGTGACAATAAGGAAAAAGACCCACGGGGTGCGGCTGTTGTTTTGGCATTTAATCTTATCTAAAAAGAATAAAATGGAAGCTAATAGTGCAAAAATTGCGGCAAGAGCTCCAAAAAAACTATAGGTAATAAGGCTTAGTAAGAGGAAGGTTCCTCCTGTTGACTGAAGCAATCCTTGAAAATTATTTTTAAAAACGTCGAGGCGCATCATAAATTTAAGGCGATCTTAAGGGTTTTAAGAATAATTCGAATGTCACCAACAAATGATCTGTTATTAATGTAGTAAAGGTCAGCTTCAAGTCTCTTTGCTTGCTCACTTGTTGAGTGCATGGGGCCGTGCAAGCCAAGTGATTGCGCATAGCCTGTTATGCCGGGAGAAACAACATACCTTTGATTAAATCTAGGTAGAGACGACATTTGTTCATGATCTTGAATGCTATACGGTCTTGGACCAATAAGATGCATTGTTCCATTTAAAAGGTTAAAAACTTGGGGAAGCTCATCCAGTTTAGTTTGACGTAAGAACTTTCCTATTTGGGTTGTCTTTTTCGGAGTGGTGAGCGTCATGGTTCGCAGTTTATAAATAGTAAATTCTTTTTCACCTTTACCAATTCTGCGTTGCGAATAAAAAATAGGTCCAGTGCTGGTTGCTGCAATAAGAATGCAGATGGGTATAAGAGCAACAAGTACGGGCGGTAGAATAAAAAGTGCAATAAGGCGCGACACAGGCTTTAAGTAAACGTTAAGATTAATTTCATTATCTTACATGTGATTTTCTTATGAAAGTTCTGGTTACTGGTTCTGCTGGTTTTATTGGATCTACCCTGTCAATGCGGTTACTTGAGCGTGGTGATCAGGTGATTGGTATCGATAACCATAACGACTACTACGACCCTGCCTTAAAAGAGGCTCGCCTCAATCGCTTTATCGATATCCCAAACTACACGCACGTTCGTATGGATCTGGCTGACCGTGCAGGCATGGCGGCTCTGTTCGAAGAGCATAAGCCACAGGGCGTGGTGAACTTAGCAGCTCAAGCGGGTGTGCGTTACTCGCTAGAGAATCCGCTCTCCTACATTGATAGCAATCTTGTGGGCTTTGGTCACATCCTTGAGGGTTGTCGTCATAACGGGGTAGAGCACCTGGTCTATGCCAGCTCATCGAGTGTGTATGGTGCGAACACGCAGATGCCATTCTCTGTGCATCACAACGTGGATCATCCGTTGAGTTTGTATGCAGCGACCAAAAAGGCGAATGAGTTAATGGCACATACGTACAGTCATTTATATGGTTTGCCTACAACGGGTCTTCGGTTCTTTACGGTGTATGGTCCTTGGGATCGTCCGGACATGGCCCTGCAGAAGTTTGCGCAAGCGATAACTAAGGGTGAGACTATCAAGGTGTTCAACTACGGTAACCACCGTCGTGACTTCACCTACATCGATGACATTGTTGAAGGTGTGATCCGTATCCTGGATCGCCCCGCGCCGCCTGATCCTGACTGGTCTAGCGAGAACCCAGATTCCGGGACAAGTTCGGCGCCTTGGCGTGTGTACAACATCGGTAATAATAATCCAGTGAATCTGATGGATTACATCAGTGCCCTCGAAGAGGCCCTTGGCAAAGAGGCTAACAAAGAGTTCCTGCCGATCCAGCCTGGTGATGTCCCCGATACCTACGCAGATGTATCAGATCTTGTGAAAGAGTTTGACTACAAACCTAACACCTCAGTCAAAGAGGGTATTGCTAACTTTGCTCAATGGTTTAGTGATTACTATGGGAATTAAAAGAGTAGCAGGTCATCATCTCGCCAGTTACGAAGGTAACGCATGGCCGTTGTTTCTGACTTCCAGCCACCTCTTAACATGATCTTCTCAAGTGATACTCCCCGCTCCAGTAGATCTATGGCGGCGCCAACGCGGAATGAGTGACCTGATAGCTCATCAATGTCATGAAGTCTGGCTGACTTCTGGAGCCGCTTAAGGACTCTATTAATCGTCTCGGGTTTTAAGCAGTCTTTGACTCTATGACCTCGCCATAGGCTACGTAAAATTCTTCCTGTGTTTTGATCAATAGTGACTGACCATTCATCGATCATTGCCTTTAGTGTGTGTGAAACAGGGATAATCTTTCCTTCTCCATATTGATCTGTTTTGGATTTGCGTAGAAGGAGGGCGTAATTGCCATTGGGTAGTCGTTGAATATCTTCAAAGGTGAACGCACAGATCTCTGATCGGCGACGCATGGATTCATAACCTAGCTGCAACAATAGCTTGTCCCGCATTCCTAATAAGTCATCTGTGCATACAGCCTGTAACTTAAAAAGAATACTTTGAGTGAGTGGTGCGGCCTGCTTCTGCGCACGACCTAACTTCCTGTGTATTCGCTTTAGGGTCAAAACAACATCCGTGGCAGTGGTTGGGTCATTTTTCTCCATAAGGCGTAATACGCTGCTGATGCTGGCTACTCGACGGCGGATGGTGGCGGTACTCAACGTTTCACCCATATCCGATACGTACTGAGAGAATAGGGCTCCATCTATGTCGTCAATTTCATATTGATTACTTTTGCACCACTGGGCATAGTGTTCAAAGTCTGAGCGGTAGGCTTTGATAGTGTTTGGGGCGTAAGCGCCTTCAAGGTTTTTAAAAAAAAGATTCATAAATGAAACCCAATTAACGGAATAATTTATTCCATTTAAGGATAACATTTGCTCAATATCTGTCAAATAAAAGCTGCTAGAGCTCTTCTTGGCTGGTCGGCTCAACGATTAGCTGATGAGAGTGGGGTTGGTGGTACTACTATTCGTCGATACGAAATGGGCACTGGGCTGCCGAATGCCAATGTAAAAACATTGACTGCTCTTAAGCAGGCTTTAGAAACAGCTGGTATTGAGTTTACTGGCGACCCTCTAGTGAACCCTGGTGTAACACTCCACTTGAAAAAATAAGCTATCGCTGACCTTTGATTTTTTGCATCTCGTAAAACTCACCCAGAATCTTCGAGAACAGTCGCTCATCAGCCGTCCTGTAACGGTGAAGTAAAGACATCTTTTGAGCATCAGGTGTGGCAGCCGCTTTCAGCGCATGTTTTCTTTTATTGAAGTTAACCATTACGCTCTTTACTCTCAATTCGCGACTAATAACTTCAACTAACTTTTTAAGATATGTTCTAAGGTTCGTGCTGCTTATTTTTTCAGCATCTCTGAGAAGCTCTTCATTGGTTAATTTTAATTTTGGTTTATCAATATCGCTTGCGTGTACAACTACGATTCGGACACCGCCGCTGTAAGTTTCTCTATCAATGAAGTCATGGATGCTCAGGTGTTCTTTTTGTGATTGATCGCAGAGATAGCTGTAAGTGTAGGGTAGGTTCTCTACAACGTATGTAAAGCCAGAAATATCACTGGGCAATATGGCGTCAAGTTCAAATAAGAGATGCAATCTATCCTCATTCAGTTGAGATGGTTTGTGTGTTAATGCGGAGTATTGATTAATCGCATCTTTTCTAAGTGCTTCGTTGTTAGTAAGGCTATTTATAACTTTTTCAGGATTAGTGGCTTCGGATTTCGCTAAAGAATAGAGAGCATCCTCAATGCGTTGGGTGCGGTTCATTCTGACGGTGCAATCGGCAAGACGAGCAATCATCAGTTCTTGTGCAAAGCCTTGGGGTTTAAGGTCCGCGGAAAGTTCTTTTAACAGATCGTCGTATAAAGCTTGTTCCTCATCGTCGAGCCACTTCTTGGCCGTTAATCCGTGTGTGCGAGCGTTCTTACTAGAGATCTCTTTGCCGCTTTTTGTCTTCGGTCCGCCAGTTCGTTTGGATACTTTAGCCATGGGTACAGCGCCTCCTTTTAAAGGTTCAATGTAACCCATGGATGCGCAAAACACCGGATGTGGAAATCTGGCATAAACAGTAAATTTCGAAACGAACTAGGCGCGATAATTTCTCTTATGCAAAAGAGTTTGCGAGGGATTGCGTTTATAGGCCGCCCTAAGCTTTTTGTCTAAAACTTTGATTTTGAACTACATTTAGATTGAGATACAATTGTAGATCTCTAGGAGATTTTCTTATGAATCACAGTTTTAGTTCTATTCAGATAAGCGGTTTTGCAAAGCGCGCGATCGTTGGCGCCATGTTTTTACATGCTGGTCAATCGCTTGCAGGAAACAGCTTTAATGCTGTTACTGATTATTACGCTACCCAGGTTTTTGATGAAATCAGTCACGACGGTTTTGTTGATCTGCTTGTGAAGTCCGAGAAGGGCGATCCTTTGGCTAAGGAGTTTGCTGATGCAATGCTCGCCGCTAGTGATTCTGAAAATGATTTGGCTTTGCTAAGAAGTTCAAATGCTAATTTGGTTACAAATGCGATAAAGCTAATTTCCTCGAACCCTGAAAAGCTTTATGCAATACACAAAGAGCTTAAAGAAGGTAATTATCCAGAGCCTTTAGCGATAGAGGCCTTGTATCAAATACACAAGGTTTATGACTCAAAATTTGAGGCCTTTGCAAATGCTCAACGTGTCAAGGGTAGTGAAAGTGCAGTTGCAGTAAAACAATCCAAACCTAAAGTTCTTTTTTCAGATGAGACTGCTGCTCAAGTTGATCCAGGTAATGTGCAAGTTAAATCTTACGATGAATTTACTTGGTTCTCTGCGCCTGCCGAATCTCTGACGTTAAATAACGCGTCATATTTTAATGAGGATTTGTCTTCAAAGAGGGTGTTCGATCCTTTGGATGCTCTTGCTCTTATGCCGGTCGAAACCTGTGATTTTGTAGAGCCTGTTGTAGAAGCCGTAAAAGAAGAGCCGAAGGATACAAAGCTATTTGTTACAGACGTAGCTTTAAAGGTGTCTGAGTTGCAGTTTTCGATACCCGTCATACCTGTAGGTAGATCTCTTCATCTTGTTGCTCGTAAAGATGATGAATATGCAGTGAAGAGCATGATTGAGCGTGATAATAAAGCTTATAGCTCTTCTGTCTTTTTTAGAGAGTCTGATTTTTCATCGGTAAAAGAAGACTCTTCTCTTTGGTTGCTTCTAGTGGATTATTCATAATTTAATAGTTTTATGGATAAATCTCGGTTAACTGTATAATTATTGTCCTAATTTATCCGTCGTATTTTTTATACCATCAAGCTCATTCAAGTCATAACGTAAGAAAATTCTTATATAATGGTTCATTGTGAACTCAGCCAGACGAGATGAGTGAGGTAACCGCTCTTTTGGCTAACCGTATTGGCGATAACCCGGCAGCAGATGCTAACGGTAATGATGGCGACGGAAGTCTGCGAACTCCACGTTTTTGGATTAACTGGACGAGACAGTTTTAATGAAAGGTATGAATCGTATTTATCGTTTGGTTTGGAGTCGTGTCCAGGGCCGTCTAGTTATATGTTCTGAGCTCGCTCGCTCACGCACAAAAGTGAATGCCAGTGGAGCAGGCCGAACCGGCTTATCCATGCCTTCTGCGGTTGAGCGTTTTGCGCAACACATGCGACAAGCGCTGGTTGCAACCTGGCTGGCAGCGATTCCAGCTTCAGTGCTTGCAGAGGTGGCTAATACCGAGTTGCCAACAGGCGGCACGGTTGCTGCCGGTAGTGCGGTGTTCAACACCAGTGGCAATACGCTGAATATTAACCAGTCATCTGACAAAGCGATTGTTAACTGGAACACCTTTAATATTGGTCGTGACGCCGCGGTCAATATCTATCAGCCATCGGCGAGCTCTACGATTCTTAACCGTGTGTTATCAAGCGATCCATCGCAGATCTTCGGTCAACTCAATGCGAATGGCCAAGTCTTTTTGGTTAACCCACATGGCGTAATCTTTGGTGAGAGCGCGCGTGTAGATGTAGGTGGCTTGGTCGCCTCAGCGCTTGATATTAATGATGATGATTTCATTAATGAGAACTACACCTTCTTTGGTGGCGGCACTGGCGCGATTCACAATTACGGCAGCTTAACCGGTGGTTTTGTTGCACTGATTGCGCCTGAAATTCAAAACGATGGCGATATCCTTGCGCGCGTTAGTTCTGTTGCGCTGGGTAGTGGTGATCTTGCGACCTTAACCTTTGCGGACGATGCATTAATCTCGATTGCTGTTGACGAAGCGAAATTAAAAAGCGCCATTGTTAACTCAGGCAACATCACTGCTGAAAACGGTTTAGTCATTCTTAAAGCATCAGCGGCACAGTCGTTGGTGGATGACATCATCAATGCGCCTGAAGGCTCAGCGAATATGGTCACCGTTAATGGTGTGCCTCAGTTGATTGAGAATAGCGGCACCATTGTTGCGAAGAACATCACGCTTGATGCGGGTGACAATGGCGCGGTCAAAGTCAGTGGCACCTTGAAGGTAAATAACACCTCAGGCACGGCTGGCAAAATTGAAGTGCTGGGTAAAGAAGTTACCTTAACAAGTACTTCTGTGATTGAAGCCAAAGGCTCAACAGGCGGCGGTCAGATTCTTGTTGGTGGTGACTGGCAGGGCTCGAATGATGTTCGCCAAGCGATCTTTACCACCGTTGAGCGCGGTGCTTATTTAGATGCTTCTGCAACACAGTTAGGTGATGGCGGCACGATCGTTACCTGGTCAAACGTGGGTGACGCTCGTTCGGTTACGGATGCTAACGGTACGTTCTTTGCGCGTGGTGGCCGAGACGGTGGTGATGGTGGTCGTATTGAGACCTCAGGTCATGCGTTGAGAGTGAGAGAGATTGAGGTCGATACAACCACGTCAACTGGTGATGCGGGTGAGTGGCTGCTTGATCCCTACAATTTCTTTTTAAGTTCTTCCGAATTAACAACATTGGCAAGTGCATTGGCGACCTCTGACGTGACTTTTGTTACATCGTCGACTACTAATGCGGGAATATCCGCCGACGCTTCTGCTGAATATTGGGGTGGAACAAATTATGAGTTATCCGCTGGCGGGCATATTGTTTTTGAGGGTGACTTTACGTATTCAGGCGTATCTAACCGCACCCTTACCTTGACAGCGGATGGAGATATTTACCTCCAAGGGATTAATTCAGAAAACGCTGCCTTGAGCTTAAATTTGAATGCCTCTTCAGATCAGATTTACTTAGATGGTGATATTTCTACAAATGGGGGCGCGGTTACTTTTGCAAGTTCCGACGTGCATTTTCAAGCTCTTGGTAATCAAGCCCTTTTAACTTCAGGCGGAAACATTAGTTTTGGCAGCTCAAATATTAAACTTTTGAACAGTGGTGGTTCTGTAACTTTGAATTCGGGTTCCGGAACATTGAGTTTGGGCACTGGAAGTGTCACCAATACAGCCAGTCTTCATGGCATTAATAATTCGTTACTAGAAAATTGGACTGGTAGGTTTGCAGACAGTACGGCTCATACAGATTTGGATACTGGGGTCGATATCGTCGCTGGTAATGAATATTCCATGCGATTGTGGTTTTGGGATAGCTGGGATGGGGAGGCGTTTCGAGTACAGGTTGGGGCGTATGAATCCGGCACGGATACAAGTGGAAGTTTGTATTTAAGAGCTACAGCTGTTTGGAATGGCGGTGTCACTGTTACCGACTATAAGCCTGGCGTTTCCTATTCATCTTCTGCAACTTCCTCTGGAAGTTATTCTCACAATGCCACATACGATGACAGATACATAGACATTGCTTTTGTTGCTGATCGTAGTGGCGATTTAATTTTGCGCCACAGCCTTAATCAGGGCTCGTCAGATGAGTCTGCTGAGATAGGTTACATATACGAAACTGCATTTTCTACAACGTCCTATTCAAGCACACGAGGGCTTTCTCTTGTTTCCACTACAGATGTAACTGTTGCTAAGACTATTACCACCTCTGGGTCTGTAAGTGTTACTGGTGATGATATTAGAGTTAGCAATGACATTACTTCGAGCTCTGGT
>Ga0255764_10004560_pt1 | contig 10825 bp, 9 predicted proteins | sample 071ome_30_FD_179964 | JGI IMG/M metagenome (GOLD analysis project Ga0255764, IMG submission 179964) | Coastal salt marsh microbial communities from the Groves Creek Marsh, Skidaway Island, Georgia - 071406AT metaG (version 2) | ecosystem: Environmental > Aquatic > Marine > Intertidal zone > Salt... | reverse complement strand
GGTTTTCATTGCGGTATTGATAGCGTTGTTTAGGTCGACCTGTGACAGGCAGATTTTATTATAGAAATGTTATGATACGTGTCTATCAGGAAATAAAGAACATGAAAACCTGTGCTCACTGTCAGACAAGCAATCCGGATACTGCTAATTTTTGTATGACTTGCGGTAATGAGCTTGATATTTCAGATCTAAAGGCAGAGTCAACGCAGTTCCTGTCAGGTATTAATCCCTTTTTGTTATCTTTAATTGGCAGTATTGCCCTGTCTTTATTATTAATATTTGTCTTCAGGTTGCCGGTTTTCTTTCTGGCAGCATTTTTACCGCTACTGTGGGCAGGCAAGAAGAAAAGCGGATCATAAAAGCTGGCTTGTTCCACAAGCAGCTCTCTAGTAGGCTTCTGAGCTCATGAATAAGGTCATCCGAATAATCATTATTTTTTGTCATTTGCTGTTTTGCTGTGAGGTGATCGCGCAAGAGCCTGTCAGTGAATTTGTCGGATCAGAGCAATGTGCCAGTTGCCATCAGGAGGCTTATGCTAACTGGCAGCTAAGCCATCACCGGCATGCCATGGAGATTGCTGATAATGAATCTGTATTGGGTAATTTTAACAATGCCAACTTTGACTATCTTGGAAATACAACAAGGTTTTACCAACGCGGGGATGAGTTTTTTGTTGAAACAGATAACAGCAGCGGTGAGCTTGAAGAATTTAAAGTTTCTTATACTTTCGGGTTTTATCCCTTACAGCAATATCTGGTGGAATTTCCTGACGGACGTCTGCAGGCTTTAAGTATCAGCTGGGATAGTCGACCTGAAACTGAGGGTGGGCAGCGCTGGTATCACCTTTATCCGGAAGAAGAAATTACTGCAGGCGATCCTTTACACTGGACCGGTGCTTTTCAAAATTGGAATTCAAGATGTGCCAGTTGTCACACAACAAATTTGGATAAAAACTATTCAATTGAAAATAACAGTTATGAGACACAGTGGTCAGAAATAAATGTTGGCTGTGAAGCTTGTCACGGGGCCGGGTCGCAGCATCTCGCCTGGGCAAATGGCAGCACTGAATTAAGAGAAGGCTTGAGTGATATGGGCCTGCTGGTAAATATTGACAAAGTCTGGGAGCCGGTAGCCGGTCAGTTACAGATTCCTGAGGATGTTGACTTCACTTTAAGCAAACAGATTCAAACCTGTGGCGCCTGCCATTCACGCCGGGGAGAGGTGCAAAAGCGGGATATCACGGATGATTTTTTAAATAACCATAGCCTTAGCCCATTGCTGGAAGGTTTGTATCATCCTGATGGCCAGATTCAGGATGAAGTATATGTAATGGGCTCTTTTCTGCAGAGCAAAATGCATGCGAATCTGGTTTCCTGTTCCAACTGCCATGAACCTCATAGCAGCGAGTTACGCATACAGGGTAATGGCTTGTGCTTGCAGTGTCATGAAGCGCAGACTTTTCAAAGCGAAGATCATTTTTTTCATGAAGTCGGCTCGGCAGGCGCGCAGTGTGTCAATTGTCATATGCCTGAAACCACTTATATGGGGGTTGATCCACGTCGGGATCACAGCTTCAGAATTCCGGATCCTGTTGCCAGCGTTGAATTGGGTGTGCCGAATGCCTGTGCGAGCTGTCACAGTGATCAAGGTAATCAATGGCTGATGGATTTTCTTGTTCTCCGCACAGATAACACCGGTATGCAATATGAGCATGCTGCTATCATTGCTGCGGCCCGACGGGGAGATGCTTCGGTTGCACCGGATTTGCTGGCATTGGCAAGTAATGAAAATAATTCTGCCATGTTGCGCTCAATCGCCCTGATTGAAAGTGTGAGGTTCCCATCATTAAGGAATCTTGGTGTTGCTCTGGCGGCTTTAGCTTCACCGGATGCTCTGGTTCGGACAAATGCAATATCGGCATTGGGTTTTCAGGATATCAGTTCGCGTTTTCAATATTTGCAGGGGCTAATTGATGACCCGATAAAATCAGTTCGACTGGCTGTTGCCAGACAACTGGCCGGTGTTCAGCTGGCGCAATTGCCTTTTCATCTGCGAGCTTCATTCGGTAATCTTTTTTCAGAATACGAAGAAAGCCTGCTGTTTAATGCTGACATGCCCGAATCGATGAGTGACCTGGGTGCTTTTTATGTCGCGCAGGGTAATCTTGACGCTGCCAGGGAAGCCTTGCTGCATGCCAGAGAACTTGCCCCGGGTTATTTACCGGCAGCAATAAATTTAAGTGATGTTTACCGTGCTCAGGGACGTGATGATCTGGGTGAGGTAGTGCTTGATGAAGTATTTAGCATGTATCCTGACTCAGGTGATGTCAATTATGCTCTGGGTATTTTGTATGTGCGGACAGGACGAATTCAACAGTCATTGTCTCTGTTTGACAGCGCCAGAACATTGGCCCCTGAAAATGCTCAGTATGCTTATATTTATGCAGTCGCACTGGCAGAAGTAGGCAGGGTGGAAGAAGCTATCTCTATATTGGTGGAAGCACAACAGAACTTTCCCAACAACCTTCAAATAAGGGAAGCGCTGCGGGCATATCAGGCTTTATAGCAGTCAAACTGCTTCTAATAAAAAAATCAGGATGGATTGCTAGCCAGTTTGGTTTCCATGGTGTTAATGATATCCCAACCAACCTTGGCATCAGCCGGGAAGATTTCTTTGCAGGTAATCCGGGCTTCAATTTCGACAGTCTGGTCATCGAATAATTTTTGATAATTATTAAATATAGACTTTAGTTTTTTGCTGATTATTTTGGCTTCATCGATTTTAGTTTCAGGCAAAATAATAAGATACATATCATCACCCAGCCTTCCTGCTGTATCTGAAAAGCGTAAGACTTTTTTGAAAATCTTCACAATATTTTTAGTCACATATTTCTTGTTTATACCAACAAATTTATAGTGCTCGGTATTTTTTATTTGGAAACTAATGAGAATCAGGCTGCTGGGGCGAAAATACCGGCTTACTCGGTTTAGCTCAACAGAGAGTAACTTTTCCAATAATACGTTACTGGCGAGGCCTGATAATTGATCAATGATTGAGTTCTTTTCGAGTATTTCCTGATTTTTTAGCAAATCTTTTTCAGCCTTATCTTTAAAATACGAGAAGGCATAGGACAGTAATGAAATGATGATAAAAACCAATAAAACATGATTGATAAAAGTATTGGTATACAGGCTGTTGTCAAATCCGAACAGATTAAATGCATAGATGAAGCTGGATAAGATTAATAAGCTTAATACTGAATAAGCACCCAGGAAATTTCCTTGCAGAAATAAGGCAACCGGCGGGAATATTAAAAAGATGATGGGGCCCGTTCCGCCGGAACCTCCAGTGTAAAAAAGGTAAATACAAAGAACCGCCATCATCAGGGTTGTGAAATGTTTGGCCAGCCAGTCCTCTCCGGTAAACCAGATTGCACCTATCCCGGCTGTTGTTGCGAGCGCAAAGCCGAATAAAGTGAAAGCAAAGCTTATGTCCTGACGGGCCAGTGCAGCAATACTGAAGATAAGCAGCGTGACTATGGCGATTGCGCAGAAGATTCCGCATAAGATGAAGTTAACATCATCAAATTGAATTTTTTCGGTATGAAACTGTTTTTGAGTTTTTTCTTCGTGTGTGCGGGAGTCTCTGATTTTCTCAGTTGTCGGCAGGCCTGGCATTAATTTGCTAATTTTCATGCTAACAGCCTAACAGGCAGTTTAATCAAAGCTTCTGTACTTCTTCCTTAGTGATTGGCTGAGTCAAATTTATCCATTTAACAAAATCAATCTTGGATGTTATAGCTTATAGCCTCGCAGATCAGGTAATTGTATTAGTTTTTTATCTTTTTGCTTCGAACGTAGTTCGGTGAGCTTGTTAAATTGCCGTTGCATTGAAAAAGCGTTGCAAGGCTTCCAGGTTGGCAATAACGCCCGGCATGGTCGGGTTGATCTGCAGCGCTCTGCGCAGGGCGTTGCGGGCATCATAGTATTGCTCCAGTTCTACATAAACCATACCCAGGCCACTCAGGGCGCCAAAATGATTTGGTTCCAATTCCAGGGTACGCATAATATCAGCCTCGGATTGGCGATAGTTCCCGAGTAAAAAGTGAGTAGTGGCACGCATATTCCAGGCTTCGGCAAAATCCGGAGCACGTTCAATGATTTCGGTGAAAGATCGTAGGGCAAGGCTGTACTGATCACCACTTAATTCATCCATGGCGTAATACATCATATCGGCAATTTCCGGGTCAGGATGCTCTCCCCAGATATCCCATATTCTGACTTCTATCATCCCGGCAGCCATGGCATCTTCAGCTGCTTTTAATTCTTCAAATAATTCGGGCAGGCGTGGATCATTCTGGTCTGCCAGAACCCAATTGGATGACAGCAGGAAAATGATGGTCAAGAAGTTTCGCATAAGCTTGTTCCAGGCTTTGTTTTAGACACAAGGTCTAGAATAAGGTCTGGAAGCAACTATACCAATACCCTGGCCGGGATTACAAAGAGAGGCCTGCAATTAATAATAAACAGCCAGAGAATGCCTAGGAGAAAGGATGCTTCAATATGATGGTTTCTTCACGATCCGGGCCGGTGGAGATGATATCTACCGGCGCTTCAATTTTTTCTTCAATGAAACGGATATAAGCACGCGCATTTTCAGGCAGCTCATCCAGAGACTTTACACCGAAGGTTGATTCGGACCAGCCGGGTAGCTCTTCGTAAACAGGCTCGAGATGGTCATATTGATCAAAGCTGGTGAGACAGGCCATGGATGAGCCATCTATACCTTTGTATCCCGTACAGACTTTGACTGTTTCCAAACCATCCAGCACGTCCAGTTTGGTCAGACAGATACCGGAAACTGAATTAATACGGATAGCCATTTTCAGCGCGGCGGCATCAAACCAGCCGCAACGACGGTTACGGCCTGTGGTTGCGCCGAGCTCTTTACCCTTGGTAAATAATTGCTCACCGACTTCATCAAACAGTTCGGTCGGGAAAGGGCCTGCACCAACACGGGTGGTATAAGCTTTAGTGATACCAAGTACGTAATCCAGGTATAAGGGGCCGTAACCACTGCCAGTTGCTGTTGCGCCAGCTGTTGTGTTGGAAGAAGTCACAAAAGGATAGGTGCCATGGTCAATATCCAGCAATGAGCCTTGCGCACCTTCAAACAAAATGTTCTCTCCGGCTTTGCGAGCATTATGCAGGACATCAATAGTATCGTTAACCATGGGTCTGATCTTCTCCGCCATGGCAAGGCTTGCTTCCAGAGTCTGCTGATAGTCAATGGCCTCTACACCATAATAGGATTGCAGGGTGAAATTATGGTACTCCAGCACTTCTTCGAGTCTGCTGGCGAAATGGTCGGCATTCAACAATTCACCCAGACGAATTCCACGACGCGCGACTTTATCCTCATAAGCAGGGCCAATACCGCGGCCGGTTGTGCCGATTTTAGCATTACCTTTTTTGAGTTCCCGGGCCTGATCCAGGGCAATATGATAAGGCAGTATCAAAGGGCAGGCCGAACTGATATTCAGTTTGTCAGAAACAGAGACGCCTCTTTTTTCCAGTTCTTCAATTTCTTTTAACAGCGCTTCGGGTGACAGGACGACACCATTGCCGATAATACAACGAACATTCTCACGCAAGATGCCTGAGGGAAGTAAATGTAAAACAGTTTTCTCGCCGTTGATGACAAGGGTATGTCCGGCATTATGGCCGCCCTGAAACCGAACAACGGTTGAAGCTTTTTCCGTCAGCAAATCAACAATTTTGCCTTTACCTTCATCGCCCCACTGAGTGCCAAGAATGACTACACTTTTACCCATGACTACGCCTTTCTGTTAAAACTGAAATAAATTATCCAAAAAATGTTTGTTACTGCTTATAAGGGATTAAGTACCCACTTGCCATTACGTTGTACGATTTCCTGGGTACAGGCTAATTCCTGTGCGGAGCTCTTGTCACCAGATAATGCTGTTAACACTTGAAAGCCCTGCGACCGCAAAGTCACTATCATTGCTTTTAGTTCGCTATCTTCATTTGCCGGGGCCAGTATTTTTTCCGTGCCGGGAAATTCACGTTGACTTAATGTCAGCAAGTTTTTCAAATCGCTGTCAAAGCCGGTAGCGGCTCTGGCCCGTCCAAAACATTCGCCTATATCATCGTAGCGGCCACCTTTGGCGATAGATGAACCGAAGCCATTGGTATAAGCGGCAAAAACAACGCCGGTATGATATTCGTAGCCACGTAACTCACTTAAATCGAAGTACAGTGATTGTTCCGGGTAAGCATTTTTTATCGCCTGACTGAGTGTGCGTAATTGCGCTATATCGTCTTTTACGGATCCGGGCGCATTAGCAAGTACCTGTTCTGCAGTAGCCAATACAGTTTCATCACCACTGAGTTTAGGTAATGCTTTCAGCATCTCCAGTAAGCCGTCATTAGGTTTTAGGCTTTTGAGCAAGTCATCAATGTCTTTTTCAGATTTGCTTTGTAAGGCAGCAAACAGTTTACGTTCCAGTTCTGTATCAAGTTCAGCATGAGCAATCAGCGAACGGTAGATGCCGACATGCCCCAGTGCTAATTGGACTTGCCCGATTTCAGCGAGCTTTAGTGTTTCCAGCATCAGGGAAATGATTTCCAGATCACTATCAAGACCATGATGACCATAAAGCTCTGCGCCGATCCGATAAGGACTTCTTGAGCCCAGCATGGCGGATGGTTTTGTACGTAAAACACTGTCGGCATAGCACAGCCGGTTCGGCGTATTTTTCTGCATAACATGCGCATCAATACGGGCGGCCTGGGAGGTGATATCTGCACGGATTCCCATGGTTTTTCCGCTTAATTGATCGACGACTTTGAAGGTTTCGAGATGCAGGTCTTCACCGGGAACAATACTCAATGAGTCCAGAAACTCAATGAGGGGGGTGATGACAAGTTCATAACCCCAGCTACGGTATAAATCCAGAATATCGCGACGCAGTGTTTCCAGATTATTTGCCTGAGGCGGCAGGATTTCATCCACGCCATCAGGTAATAACCAGCGATTGGCATCTGTCATTATCGCTATTTACTCTATTGTGCTGTTGTTAAGATATTTGAAAAATTCGCTGTCAGGGCCCAGTAAAAGTACGTCACCACTATCACTAAAGGTTTGGCGATAGGCATTTAAACTGCGAGTAAATTCGTAAAATTCCGGATCAACATTAAAAGCCTCTGCATAAATTGCTGCAGCCTGAGCATCACCGTTACCACGAATAATTTCAGCATCGCGATAAGCTTCGGCTTCAATCACCGTTGCCGTGCGATCTGCTTCAGCTCTGATTATTTCAGAAAGCTCACGGCCAGTAGAACGGGCTTCTGATGCTTCCTGCTGACGTTCAGTATTCATACGGTTGTAGACCGAAGCCTGGACATCGTCGGGTAAATCAATTTGTTTTACTCGGATATCAACGATCTCTATCCCTAAATCGTCAAGTACGATGGCGTTCAGGTTTTGCGTCAGCTCTGTCATCAGTAAATCACGTTCGCCTGAAACCACTTCATAGACAGTCCGGCTGGCAAACTGGTTACGCAGGCCAGTATTAATTCGTTGTGCAAGCAGGTTGTTGGCAATATTGGCATCCCCTGAGGTGCGCGTGTAATAAGTCGAGACATCAGCTATACGCCATTTGGCATAGGAATCCACTTCCAGGAATTCACGCTCAGCAGTCAGATAACTTTGCGTGGGTGCATCAAGGGTTTGTATGCGTCCATCAAAAATACGCACAGTATGTACGCCCGGGATTTTAAAATGTAATCCCGGCTCGACGTCGGCGTTGGTAACTTCGCCAAAGGTCAGCAATACAGCCCGATCAATTTCACGTACGACAAATAAACAGTTGTAAGCAACAATCAGAACAACTGCAATTAAGGCAAGGGTTATGGCACTGGAGTTTTTCATTATCTGCCCGTCCTTGTGGTTGCCTGTCGGTTTAAATCCTGAATCACCTGATTGGACAGGTTACGGATATCCTGTGTACTCATGGCTTCCATACTGACGTTGCCACCACCACGTTGTAATATCTGATCCAGCGGCAGGAACATCATGTTGTTACCGCCTTCAACATCAAACAAGACTTTCGAGCTGTTACTCAGCACTTCCTGCATGGTTTCAAGATAAAGGCGTTCTCTGGTCACTTCCGGGGAACGCTGGTATTCCACCAGCAGTTGCGAAAAGCGTTGCGCCTCACCTTGAGCGCGAGCTACCACCTGGTCACGGTAGGCTTCGGCTTCCTCCCGAACACGACGCGCCAAACCACGTGCTTCAGGAATGACCTGATTGGCGTAAGCATTGGCTTCATTCTGAAAGGCCACCTGGTCAATCCCTGCTTTAATTACATCATCATAGGCAGCACGTACCGGGGCAGGTTGTTGCACTTCGGCAATATTGACTTCACTCACAATAATGCCTGTTTGATACAAATCCATATATTCTTGTAGGCGAGCCATGACAGATAAGGCGATTTGTTCACGGGCGGATGTAGTTGCCGTTTCCATCTCAGAACTGCCAATTTCATGGCGGATGGCTGATTCTGCTGCATCCTGTAAACTGATAATCGGATCTCTGACATTCAGATAAAAAGCACGGGCATCAGTAACCTGGAACTGCACGGTCATGGAGACATCAACAATATTATCGTCTTCGGTCAGCATGGAATTGCTGAAAGATTCATCATAAACGCGGGTTACGTTTATCTTGGTGACTTCATCAACTAACTGGGGATTCCAGTGCAGACCGGGCATAACAACCCCCTCCATGGCTTTGCCAAAACGCAGAACAACACCACGTTCCTGTTCATCAACCGTATAGAAACCGGTCCCTACCCAGATGATTGCCAGGATGGTAATGACACCGAGAACCAGCCCGCCGGAAATGGAATTGTCGCCGTCGGAGCCTCGATTGCCAGAGCCGTTTTTACGTCCGCCAAAAATACCGGAAAGCCTTTTCACCAGTGAGGAAATAATCTCATCCAGATCAGGAGGTCCCTGGTCATTACCCCCACCGCCGGGTCGCCTGCTGCCCCAGGGGTCGTCATTATCATTTTTCTTCCCGTCGTTATTGTCGGGTTCATTCCAGGCCATTGCCTTCTCCAAAGTTTCAAATGGTGTCTAACCATACAGATGCAAGATTCTATCGAATATTCTAGGCTTTTTACACAGTTTCCGCTTGCTGTTTCCGCAAAACATCAGCCAATTTCGGGCTGTATCAAAGCGACAGGCAGTCTAGGCTAGATTTCCTGAGCGTGAATTGTGCTATGGCAAATAGACCTGGGCATCAAGCCCTTCTTCTTTCAGCAAACGCACAAAATCCTGTTTGGGTAAGCGTAATGAAAGGTGGGAAGTGCCTTGTTCATCAAGACTTTCATTCTTTACAGCACCCTGACGATAGAGTTTGGCACGCAGACGCCCCTGTTGTGGATCAAGTTGCAATTCCGGCTCAATAAAATCCTCACCTAACAATTCGCTGATGGCCTGCAACAAATTATCTATGCCTTCACCGGTCAAAGCAGAGACCCATAACCGCCAGGGCAGGCCCTTGTCATCACGTTCTATGTCAGGCAGATCAGAGTTCGGCAAAGCGTTCAGCAGGTCTGCTTTGTTATAGACCAAAAGAGTGGGTATTTTTTCCGCACCGATTTCCTTTAGTACGTTGTCGACTTCTTCCTGCAAAATAAAACGCTGTTCACTGTGACAATCAATAACATGCAGCAGCAAGCTGGCTTCTGTGGTTTCCTCCAGAGTGGCGCGAAAGGCTTCGACTAACTGGTGGGGAAGGTCACGGATGAAACCGACAGTATCCGCCAGAATCGCTGTGCCAAAATCGGGTAACTGTATTTTCCTTAATGTTGAATCCAGAGTGGCAAATAACTGGTCGGCTGCATAGATGTCAGCTTTGGTCAGTGTATTAAACAATGATGATTTGCCCGCATTGGTATAACCCACCAGGGAAACAGTAGGCACTTCGGCTTTTTTACGGGCTTTACGACCTTGCTGGCGCTGTGTACGGACTTTCTCCAGGCTTTTGTTGATTGCTTTTATACGCACTCCGATCAGACGCTGGTCAATTTCCAGCTGGGTTTCACCGACACCACGTAAACCGATACCACCTTTTTGGCGGTCAAGGTGAGTCCAGCCTTTGACCAGCCGTGTCATGGAGTGTTTAAGCTGAGCCAGTTCAACCTGCAGCTTGCCTTCATAGGAACGCGCACGCTGGGCAAAAATATCCAGAATGAGATCGGTACGATCGAGTACCCGGCACTGAAGTTCTTTTTCCAGATTTCTTTCCTGGCTCGGGGTCAGGCTGTGATTGAATAAAACCACTTCAGCCTGGTGTAAGTGAACGGCTTGCAGGATTTCCTCCAGCTTGCCGCTGCCAACAAAAAAACGTGGTGATATATGCTGTCGTGAGCCTGTGATTAATTCTACCGGACAAGCTCCGGCAGAAATTGCCAGTTCTTCGAATTCGCGTGGGTCACTTTCTGCTTCAGAGTGAATATCCAGATGAACCAGTATGGCAAGTTCACCACTTTCCGGACGTTCAAAAAACATGGAGGAACCTCTGATTAGCTCGCTGATGAGCCAAGTTTGTTTCCGGTGGTGATGATTGCAAGGCGCGTTCCGCAGGTTGCATGCTGCAGCTATACAACAAGGAGCGTAACACAGCAAGCGCACCATTCGGAACAAACCCTTTGGGACAGCCTAAAGCGACCAATCTGCGGCGTTGGCTTGCTTGCCAGGGGCAGCCAGCCCTGCCTGCTCAAGCCGCCTGGCAT
>Ga0255764_10004552_pt1 | contig 10831 bp, 16 predicted proteins | sample 071ome_30_FD_179964 | JGI IMG/M metagenome (GOLD analysis project Ga0255764, IMG submission 179964) | Coastal salt marsh microbial communities from the Groves Creek Marsh, Skidaway Island, Georgia - 071406AT metaG (version 2) | ecosystem: Environmental > Aquatic > Marine > Intertidal zone >... | reverse complement strand
AGGTGCAGGCGAAGCACTGGCATACCTAGAAGGTGTGCGTGGCATGCTGGCTCAAGGTGGGGACCGTAGCCAGCAAGTCACTGTCAAATGGGACGGTGCACCTGCTATTGTGTGTGGCACAGATCCAGAGAGCGGTAAGTTTTTTGTAGGCACAAAAAGTGTGTTTGGTGCAACACCCAAACTAGGACGCACACACGAAGAGATTGATGATGTGTATGGCGAAAGTCCAGTTAAGGACAAACTACACTTGTGTTTAGATGAGTTAAGCAAACTGGGCATTCAAGGTGTGGTGCAAGGCGACATGATGTTCACCAAAGACAGTTTGAAAAACGAAACCATTGATGGTGTAGAATACTTGACATTCCGCCCAAATACTATTACATATGCAGTGCCTGCAGACAGTGATGCTGCAAAACGCATGAGTGCTGCCAACCTAGGCATTATATTTCACACTGCATATGAAGGCGAAACCATTGCAGACATGAAAAGCAGTTTTGGCGTTGCTGTAAAAGGCTTTAAGAAAACACCAAGTGTTTGGGTAGATGATGCATTTTACAAAGATGTAACAGGCAGTGCCACACTAAGTGACAAACAAAACAGCATCATACAACGTGGTATAAAACAAATCAGCAGCACATTGGCCAATACAGACAAAGACAATTTTGACAAAGTCACACAACAAGCAGACTTTAAAAAGTTTGTGCAACCTTACATAAACAATCTTGTTAGAAAAAATCAAAGTGTTGGAGACAGTAACACATTTTTACGTGGACTACAAGACTTTTTTGCAAACAAAATGCAAGGCGAAATTGCAAAGTTAAAAGGTGGTCAAGACAGTCCAGCAGCACAAGCAAGATTGCAAAGAATACAAGACATGCAAGATTCATTTGCAGAAAACAAAGACACACTGTTTAGCATACTCACTGTATACAAGCAGATAACAAATTTAAAATTAATGCTAATTAAAAAGTTAAATACAGTTGAAGGAATGGGAACATTTGTAAAAACCGACCGAGGGTATGAAGTTACAAATCCTGAAGGTTATGTAGCAGTTGGCAAAGCAGGCGGTGCAGTAAAGTTTAACGATAGACTTGAATTCAACCGCAATAACTTTGTCATAAAGAAGGAATGGTAATGGCATTTGAGTTTATAAGAGAAGAGCTCACAGAAGCAAGATACTTGCGCAATCCAAAAGATGCCACTGGTTACAGTGAGTATGACATTGCCAACACTTTCTTTGAGCACATGTTGATGCTGCAACAGATGCGTTATGAAAACCCCGAGGCTGCTGCAGCATATGCAAAAAAGACACTGCAGTTCCAAACCTTTTCAAATGTGCGCACAGGTGCAACAGACTTGCACAATCTTGCAGCAATACTGTCCAATCAAAGCAAATTCAGTGATAAACTAACAAGTTCAGGCAATGTGTATTTGGATGAACTCAAGTTCAAACGTTATTTGCGTCAAGTTGCCAGTGGAAAAATAAACAAAGCCCAAGACAGAGAGTTGTTCTTAAGCATGCAAAAGAATTTACAAATTCGCAATAGCCTGCTTAAAAACGCACGTCGCATAGCACAGGACTATGGTAGTGCATCCGACAATGAACGCAAAGCAGTTGCCCAACGCATGATAAACGCAAATCGTCAAGACCAAAAATTCCGCAGCGACATGTTCCGTCCATATGCTGCAGCAACAGTATCACAAGGACTTGTTAGCGGCGGTCCGCAACGCGACAGTATTGCAAAAGGTGCAATAAAAACTGTGGCAAAAGCAGCGGCAGCATTTGGCGCTGGTTACGCAATTGGACGAAAATTCCTATAATCCGTCATAAATAACTGTAAGCAGATGCAAAGCATTTGCACACATTTGGAGAAAAATTATGGCGGAAGTAACCCGTGTACATGGTTCAGCATTCGGTGTTGTTAACCAAGACAGAGGCGCTAGCGGCAGCGGCGCTATCAGTGCAGACGAAACAGTGATCCTAAACGGACCACAACTTGATTTCTTTAAGATCATTGTACAAGACGTATCAGGTAACGTAGAAGATCTACGCAACGAGCTAGACGCTGGCGAAGGCGTTGAAGCAATCTTTGAAAAAATCATGAACGGTGGTGCAAACATTGAAATGTATCAAGTTGAAGGTGATACAACAGGTCAAATCAGTGTTGCTGTATACCCAGCTGGTGCTTACACAGCAAGTTCACTACAAACTGCAATTCGCACACTAAGTGCTGCAGGTGCTAATAACCTTGACTGCAGTGGCAGTACAGTAACAGATCCTGGCTTCGAGCTAGTATAATATTTTAGAGAAGGAATAGAAAAATGGCTGTATTATCAGTAGGCGTACAAAACGCAAATACATTTAGTGGTGACCGTCAGGTAGCCCTAACAAGTCTTTCAAAGTCAAACCTAACACAAGACGAACTAGATGCATGCATCCAGTTCATCCAACTTACAGCAACAGTCATTGGTGTTGGCGACGACACAACAGGCGGATTTAACGCTGGTGCAAGTGATGTTGTTCACATTCTCAGTGAAGGTGCTGCTCCAGCAGCAGGTTCAAACTTTGCTGGTCAGACAGGTGTAACAGCAGCAGTTGTTGCATACTTTTCAAACTTAACCTAAGTTTTAACCATAAACTTATTAAAGGGCGGTGTTTTTTACATCGCCCTTTTTTTATGGCTTAAATATGCACACTATGACACATTGTAAAAGCCTATGGCAGGATCATCCTGGAATACACAGTGTGGAACTGTCAAAACTATCACCCATGAGTTGGCATGCAGACAACCGTTGGTATTGGCGTGATATGCCACGCATAATAGATGATGGACTGTGGTACCCTATACTGTACTACAAATGTACACCTGAATGGTGGAATACAAGTTATCAGAAACGTAAAGGTTCACACGAAATGTGGGAACATATAAATCCTCCTGTGATAAACGAAGATGGAATGATCTGGGGTGTGTACATGGGCACAAATAGGTTGCAATGTCTTAGGTTTATGTCGTATACTAGTGTTGACTGTATTGATTGCAAGAACCAAGGTGCATTGATTGAACTAGGTTTGTATTTGCGAGACAAGGATCCGTTGCATGGAACTTAGAGAGTTTTACGCTCTGTTGACGCTGGTAGATATCACACACACCAATGAGTATCGCACAGCAGGAAAACAGAGAAATCAACAGAGAAACTTTGACACAGTAATACAAACTGTGGGTTTGTACACACAACCACACAGTATTCAAAATCCTATTGCAGGTACATTAGGAAAAATACATCATGTGTATGGTGATAAATTTGGTGACAAACACAGGGTAATTGGTGAACTTTTCAACGTTGATCACAACATATGGTTATGGCAGTTTGGTGTAGAACAAGAAGGTGTGCTAGGCGAAAATGCACAACTGTTAGAAAATGCACTACACAATACACCTGCTATAAGCGGGCTAGATGAGAACTGTCTCATGGAACCTAGTGTGTTTGCTACGCATGGCGAAAATAAAAACACTATTATATTGCGGGTCACCTCCTAATAAATAACAGTGATGCTAAAAGGCACACACTAGGCAATACACAGGCACATATAAAACACTCAAGCGTCAACTACACGAACCAGTAGGGTGGACTTATGTCAACGACGGATATTGAAAAAGAGAGCCTTGAAGCACACGTTGAATTGTGTAGTGAAAGGTACAACCAATTGCATACCAAACTTGATCGTATCATTGAACATATGGCCAAGCAGGACAACGATATTGCAGAAATAAGAACTGCGGTTGTAAAGAATGACCAGTTCCGCAATCGTCAACTGCTAGGCTGGGCCACAGCCATCATAGGTGCACTTGCTGTCGCACTCAGCAGCACAGTGTTTGTTTTACTCAAATAGTTTTTCCATAAATAACTACATGTTAATAGGTGATATCATACCAGAAGTGTTGGGCCTCAACGAGGGCATGGCTTGGGCCAAGCGTGGCAACAAAGTCGTGCGCAAATATCGTTGCACCAGCGGCAGACGCAAAGGTCGCATTGTTGCTACACCAGCACAGTGCTTTGCGGCACCTGACATCAAAAAACGTATCAAACTTAAATTGACAAAAGCAAGAATGGGTGCTAGAATGGCTCGTAAAGCAAAAAGAACCAAAAGAGTAAACCCTGCAAGTCGTAGAGTAAAGGCATTAAACCGATGAGACTAAGAGAATTTGTAGAAAACACAGCCATAGATGATGCTATTAGGCAAATAAATGCAGTGTATAGCCCAGAACGCAAAGCAGCAGAGCGTGAAGTACTAGACGCAGTACGTGCTGCTCAAATGGGCAAAGGCGATGCAGATGTACTCAAAAGTTTAATTGACAAAGAGCAAGCAGCATGGGATGCAAACCCAGACATCAAAGTCAGTGCAAGACGCAACATTGAAATGCTAAAAAGAACCTTGGAAAGAGGTGTTAGCGAACAAGAAATTAAAATTACAAAACGCATGGGCAACAAGATCGAAGCAGGCGATGGTGTAGAAATTGATCTAGACAAAGTAGATGTAGAAGTTGACCCAGCCACTAAAAAATCAACAATCAAACCCAAAGGCAGTGTGCCAGGAGCCAAAGATCCTAAAGCTGCACTCAAGCCTGGGCAAACAGTAGAACTAAGTTAATGAGAGCACACGAAGCATTTCCTGGTATTCCGGTTTATGTGAACAATGATGAACACAACATGTTTCAGCGCATAGAAGCAGAAGGTAATGTGCGCAAAAGAGATCTCACAGAATATGAACAAAATCTAGCAAATAGTTTAGTAAACAAATCAATTATAATGAGGAAAAAAATTGATGGCGACTTATTCTACAAAATTAGATCTGGTAAACAATCTCAGTAAACAGTTTAATCGTACAGTTGACGGCACACATGTCAAAGTAAAACTGTATAACAATACACCTACGAGCATAACAGTTAATGGCATTGTTATAGAGCAGTGTGAAGGTGTATGGCAATATAAAGACAAAAGTTTTGCTTACAAAAAGAGTGCTGTTGGATACGCAATAAGTTGCATTAACAAGGAATATCACAAAGCAAGGCTTATAGAAGATTTAGATTTCCGCATCAGCAAATTGAATGAAGACTGCTTATTCTATAAACACAGTATGCGCAAAGCCAGTAAAGTGCGTAAAAGTATTCTAAACTGCAGACTTAGCGAGGATATTGCTAGGTTAGAATATGCAAAATCAGAACTTCAGACAAATCTAGTTTCAATTAATTTAACATAAATACTATAATAGACACAAAAGGAATCTACCATGGATCTTAACGAATTGGTGCCTGCACCGAGTAGTAAGAAGATTGCGCAAGTTGCTAATAAAATCTTCGGCTATACTATCGATGTAGACAGGCTCTCAGAATCAAAAGCAGAAAAATTACACAAAAATCTAAGTGATACCCTTGCTGTAATGGAAAGCCGCGAAGGCGCTCGTGCATTTAACAACAAACAGTTTCAAGAACTGCGCATTGCTAAACAAGCACTCGAAGCACACTTGGAAGAAGCAAAAGCCAAACCTGACTTTTTGGATCTAGACAAAGACGGCAACAAAAAAGAGCCAATGAAGAAGGCTGCTAAAGACGCTAAGAAAAAAAGAACCGACGAAAGTGTTATCACAGAAGGTGAAGTTGAGAACGCAGAACTTGTACTAGCAGCCAAGGACATGGTAGATAGAATTCAGGGCATGCTAGAAGATGTTGGCAAAATGATCAACGAAGATCTTCCACCGCTTACAGATGCTATCCGCGATGAAATGGACAGTAGCGTTGCAGACAGTTTCAGCGGCAGCATGAGCACTGCACTACAAGGATTGCTAGACAATTTAGGTACAGCAAGAACAAGTGTAGATGAAGCAAGTCGTATATTGGTAGGCGAAACACCTGCAGAACCAATGGGCGACGAGCCAGGCGAAATTACAGCACCAGATGCAGAAATGGGCACAGATCCAACACTAGACGCAGAGCCAGAAGATGACTTTGGCGCAAGTGATGCTGCAGTTGGTGGCGAAGAACCAATGGGACGTGAAAAGGCTGAATAATGCTCTTTAGAGAATTTGTTGACAGTGTACAAAGTATTATAGCAGTTGCTGACCTTGTAAAAAATAACAGCAAGGATGGCACTGCTAGCATGGCAGATTTCTTGTACTCATTGTCCAATGCTGGTATAAGCATGGACTATGACAAATTCAAAAGTGTATATGACAGCGAACCAGAACTTAAAAATGTAATACAACAGTTTGATGCAGAAAACATAACTTTTGTTGGAGGAAAACCTGACGCAGACGCACCTGTAGGAGATGTTCCACCAGAAGAAAAAGTAGGGCAAATGGCTAAACGTGCAATGAACAAACGTGAAGAAAGCATACTACCAGAAGCATATGGTTCACAGCACCTCGCAGCCGTTGCTAAACAGTTTGATGAACTTAAAGATGCAAACGAACATGGAAAAGCAGCACAATTGTTGGTTCAAACTTTTGGAAATGAACTGGAACAAAAACTAATCAAAACAATCAATGATGTTGAGGCTGCACGTGGTTCTATCAAAGACGAAGAGCAAAATATACGTGATCACATCACAAGCAAATATTACAAAGTGTTGCAGAACGAACTTGCAATACAACAGGGTATTTCACGCAAGATCACAGGCGAACGTAAACTTACCAAACCAGAAAAATCTAAAATGAAAAAGTATGAAAAGAGTTTACCAGATGCAGACTTTAAAGAGCGTTATGGTGCTCGCTGGAAAGAAGTAAAGTATGCAACTGCAACCAAAATGGCAAAGAAGAACGCATAATGGCTAGATTTCCAACAGCAACAAACGCACGTGAACAAGCACAAGGTACAAGCACTGTGGTACAACAGATTGCTATCATGGAAGTTGCAGTTGCAGATGCAATTGCAAGTGGTGTGTTTACAGTTAACATAACCAACACCAGCACAGTCACAATACAAGGTTCAACAATCACTGGCAGTCCAATGACTGACAATGATGCAGATGGTCTAAACTATTACAAAGCCTGGCAAGGCACAATAACAGACGCAGTCAAGACAGAACAAATGAAGGAAGTCATCAATCACTTTGAAGGTTTAGGTTATACCATTGCTAGAAAAAGTTCTAGCGGCACATACTTTTACTGGAAGATTGATTGGTAATACTATAAAATAGTATGCCAGTTATATACGAACACACCAATTTTTCTATACTGAGCATTCCAAAAGTTGGCAGTGCTAATTTACAGATATGGTGCAACAATAACAACATCACTACAACAGATAAACAACCACAAGACAAACCATTGTATGCTTTCTGGCGTCACCCAGAAACAAGAATTCCTAGCGGTTTAGCCACTAATATAAACGAACTGGTTTATACTCTACATAATATAGAAGGACTTTGGAACTACAATCAGCATAAGAAATTGTATCACGAAATTATACTACGGTGGTGCGACAATCCAACTCATGAGCCCATGACTGTGTTAGGTGTAAAGGTACAAGGACAACATCATGCTCCTATGCCCACGTGGCTAGATGGATTTTCTATAACACCAACACATTGGATACCTCTGGAACAATTAAATTTGTTTCCTGAATATTTAAATAATAAGTACAACACAAACTTTACAACAGACATACAAGGTGCAAATGAACACCCAGACCAAAAAAATTGGCTGCCGTGGCGTACATTTCTTGAATGCTGTACACCCCAAGGATTAGAGTTTGTACAATTTTTAATAAAACGAGATACTTATAGACCATTAGTGATGTACTCTATCAATGCAAATTACTAGTTTTTCAACTCAAGCTGAATTTAACGAAGCAATGCGCCTAGCGCACACAAATGACAATCCCTATGGCATACTCAGCAACATCTACGACGATGATTACCCACATCCGTATTTTAATCCAGAAAAATTAGGTTTTTATAGATATAGAAATTTTGATCATCACGAATACACTGATCGTAATACACTTCCAGACAAGACCATTGTATTTGAAGATTTTGAGATGTATTGGCCAGGAAAAGGTGATATGCATCATGAACTTCATTATAACAAGATTAGCAATCCATTAACCAAACGTGATTACATGATCACAAGTTGTATTACCTCAACCGATCACATGTGGCCTGTTCCTTATGTATACAACAATTATCACTTTGTAAAAACACATGAAGTAAACAAAAAACAAATATTACCACAGGCATACTTGGGTCCAGAAAAAAGACTATACCTTGCAGATGTACTGCTTGGAAATCCAAAACCTCATAGAGCTACTTTTTTTAAATTGTTAAGAGCAAATAGTATGTTGGATAGATGCATTGTAAATCTTTTTGGGATATACAAAAGCAAATTCTTAACCACCGTAGACGATAAACCTCAACAGATAATAGATAATGCAACTGTGGTAGTTGATAGGTATATTAATACCACAGATCAATTGAATAATTTTTTTGTAAGCCAATACATTAGTTTGCCAATTATGAACGCAAGTTGGTACAGTATTGTGGGAGAAACAGTTTCAGATAACGATTGCTTTTTTGTTACAGAAAAAACGGCCAAGCCATTAATGGCAGGTAGACCATTTATAATGCTTGGCGGAAAACACTACCTGAAACATTTACGCAGTTTAGGATTTCAAACTTTTAGTCCTGTGATCGATGAAAGTTATGATGAAATCAGTAATGAACAAGAACGTGTCATTGCTGCATTCAACAGTTTTCGTGCTCTTTCTGAATTAGATCCGGAAGAGGTTTACCGAAAGTTGACTTCGGTATTAGTACACAACCAACAAATGATGCACAGTAAACAGGCACTGACACAACGTGCTAGGGACTTTTTAGAAGAGATTAAACTTGACCACTTATAAGGTGTGTGCTATACTTAACACATGATTAATTCTCCATATGACTACCACAAACTCAAACGTAAGAGTGTCGACGGTAAAAGATTGTACAGTACACCTGATGGTGCTGCAGTACCTAGTGTAACCACAATCCTAGATAGAACCAAAAGCGAAGAAAAAAAGCAAGCACTACTAAACTGGAAACGTCGTGTTGGCGAAAAGAAAGCACAAGAGATTGTGACAGAAGCAGCAGGCCGCGGCACACGCATGCACAAGTGGTTAGAAGACTACGTAACAACAGGCGAACTTGGACAACCAGGAAGCAACCCATACTCACAACAATCACACAAAATGGCCACGATAATTGTAGAGCAAGGACTATGCAACGCAAGTGAATATTGGGGCACTGAAGTACCATTGTACTTTCCGCAAGTTTATGCAGGTACAACAGACTGTGTGGGTGTGTACAACGGAAAGCCTGCTATCATAGACTTCAAACAAACTAACAAACCTAAAAAAACAGAATGGATTGAAGATTATTTCCTACAGTTGTGTGCTTATGCAGATGCACACAACGAAGTGTATGGCACAGACATTCAGCAGGGTGTGGTGTTGATGTGTAGCAAAGATTATGAATATCAAACTTGGACCATTGAAGGTGAAGAGTTTGACCATTACAAAAGACGTTGGTGGGATCGTGTAGCAACCTACTATGGTGCATAAATACACTATAATTCAGGAGAACCAACGTGGCTGTAGTACAGATATCTAGGATCCAGCACCGCAGTGGTGTAAGTGATAACTTACCTCAACTTGCAAGGGGTGAACTTGGTCTTGCAGTAGACACAAGAAAACTATACATTGGCAATGGCGGCACTGATGCGCCTACCACAGAAAATATTGAAATCCTTACCAGTTTAAGCAGCCTCATTGAAAGCAGTGACAGTTATACCTACAGCGATGACCAAATTGGTTTTAGTGCGCAAACAGGCGCAAGCGCCAACAGTCCAGTAACAAGAACACTACAAAACAAACTAGATGACTTTGCCAACGTGCGTGACTTTGGTGCAGTAGGTGATGGTGCAACAGATGACACAGCCGCTATAAACAGAGCACTGTATGAACTATTTGCTCGTGAACAGATCACAAGAGTGCGTAGAGCATTGTATTTTCCAGCAGGCACATACAAAGTGACCAGCACCATAAACATTCCAACATATGCAAAAATAGTAGGGGAAGGCCCAGACAGCAGCACAATTGAAGGTACACTTACTGCAGGTTCAACACCTGTGGCACAAACTGCAGACAGTTTGCAGCAGACAAGTGCTAGTGTTGGCACAGGCGGTGCTACACGCCCTAGCGACATTGTCATAGAAAGCATGACATTTAAGTCAACAACACAAAATCCTGTGTTTCTAGTAGATCAAGCAGATAATGTGTTGTTAAGTAACACAAACTTTATTGGTCCATTAAGTGCAACACCAACTTCAATTGGTGATGTCAACTACTGTGTAAAAATTGCTAGCAGTGCAACCTACACCACAAATCATGTTACATTCTTTAACTGTAACATGGAAAACAGTTATGTTGGTGTAATTGCTGACAATGATATGGACAACATTGTGTTCAATGCATGTCATTTTAAAACCATGTACAAAGGCTTCAAAATTGGTGAGTTTACAACAGGCAGTGCACCTAGTGTGGATGGTCCACGTGGCATGAAAGTTGTAAACAGTTTGTTTGATGCAATCTATAACAATGCTGTACACATCTATGATGGACTTGGATTTAGCAGTGGATTCAACTACTACAAAGACTGCGGTAACAATGGTAGCGGTAGCGGCAGTGCAACAGCACATGTAATTAACTATGAAGTTGGTAACAGTCACAGCATTGGCGATCATTTTGATAGACCAGATGCAGATGACTCAAACACCACACGCAGAGTCAACGTTGAC
>Ga0255764_10004544_pt1 | contig 10844 bp, 8 predicted proteins | sample 071ome_30_FD_179964 | JGI IMG/M metagenome (GOLD analysis project Ga0255764, IMG submission 179964) | Coastal salt marsh microbial communities from the Groves Creek Marsh, Skidaway Island, Georgia - 071406AT metaG (version 2) | ecosystem: Environmental > Aquatic > Marine > Intertidal zone > Salt... | reverse complement strand
AAATGTGTCGGAATGGACACCATATCTGGGCGCCGGGGTTGACGCCAATCCTTACGGCATGCCATCCGAGTTCGAAAGCCATGTTATCCGCAGAAACGTGGAATGGCTCACCGCAAGCACCGAGTCCTCGGTCAATTTTACGCCCTTGCAGGATCTTGAAGGTTTTGTGACCCCAAACGGGCTCTGCTTTGAACGTCATCACGGAGGCGTTCCTGAGGTTATTCCTTCAGATTACCGGTTGATGATTAACGGGCTTGTTGATCGTGAGATGATCTTCACCCTCGAAGATCTCAAACGCTTTCCCCAGGTCAATAAATTTTATTTTCTGGAATGCGCGGCAAATGGCGGCATGGAATGGAGAGGCGCACAGCTGAACGGATGCCAGTTCACTTTTGGCATGGTGCATAACGTGCAATATACCGGCGTCCGGCTGTCGGATCTTGTGCGCGAAACAGGCATGAAGCCGAACGCCAAATGGGTGCTGGCCGAAGGTGGAGACTCCGCCGGAATGAACAGATCCATTCCGATAGAGAAAGTCCTTGATGATTGTATGATCGCCTGGGCCATGAACGGGGAAGCTCTGAGACCGGAACAGGGATATCCTGCACGGCTTGTTGTACCGGGCTGGGAAGGCAATATGTGGGTCAAATGGATTCGCCGCCTTGAATTTGGTGATATGCCTTACATGGCACGTGAGGAAACCTCAAAATACACTGACCTCATGGCCGATGGTAACGCCAGAATGTTCACATGGGTTATGGATGCCAAATCTGTTGTGACAAGCCCGAGCCCGGAAAAGCCAGTATTGCAGAAAGGCGTGCACCAACTGCGCGGTCTGGCCTGGTCTGGGCGCGGCAAAATCACCCGTGTCGATGTCTCGCTTGATGGTGGCCGCAACTGGAGAACAGCTGAATTGCACGGCCCTGTCATGGAAAAGTGCCTGACAAGGTTCACCATGCCATTCGAATGGAACGGCGAAGAATTGCTGGTGCAATCGCGGGCTATGGATGAAACAGGCTATGTTCAGCCCACCATTCAGGATCTGCAGAATGTCCGTGGCGTCAATTCTGTTTATCACAACAATGCCATTGCCACCTGGCTGGTAAACAAAAGCGGGAAGGTAGACAATGTCAGACTTGGTTAAATACACAATAATAGTAACTATTGGCCTGATGCTATCCTTTTCCATGGCCAGAGCCAGTGAAAGAGCTTTTAATCTGGGGGAAATTGCAACGCCGGAACAAGTGGCCGGATGGGATATTGATGTCCGCCCAGACGGTCTGGGGGCACCAGTCGGATCAGGCACGGCCTTTGATGGCGAAGAAATTTACGCTGATCGATGCGCGGCCTGCCACGGTGATTTTGGTGAAGGCGTGGATAACTGGCCGGTATTGGTTGGGGGCATTGACTCGCTTGACAGCCACGATCCTGTCAAGACAACGGGGAGTTACTGGCCCTACGCCTCGACCATGTATGATTACATTTACAGGGCCATGCCATTCGGGGAATCCCAGTCTCTTACCCATGATGAAACCTATCAGATCGTCGCATATCTCCTTTATATGAATGATATCATCGATGATGAATTTGAATTGAGCCATGAAAATATCGGTTCAATTGAAATGCCGAACAGGAATGGTTTCATGTTGCCGGATCCAAGACCTGATGTGCAGGTAACCAACGGCGATCCCTGTATGTCAAATTGCGATGTGCCGATCAAGATTGTTGGTAAGGCCCGGGATATCGACGTCACGCCAGATGACTGATGCCTGATGGCCTGTTGAAATGTTGTTGGCAAGGGCAGGAAAACCATCTTGCCCTTGCTTGTTTTGAACAGGTTACGGGTTTGTGCTGCTTAAAACAGTAATCAGACGTCAAGATCTTCAAAAAACCGGACCTGATCTTAAAAGAAGACTTTGCACTACGGAAAGGATACTGCCATGCGTTCGCGTCGTGAATTTCTCCAGATGGCTTCAGTGACCGCGACAATGCTGGCCGGTCGGCCCTGGGCCGCCCTGGCGGCAACACAGTCACTGACCATGGATGATCTGCTCAATTTTGACGCCAAAGGTCAGGTTACCCTTCTTCATTTGACCGATATTCATGGCCAGCTGAAACCGGTTTATTTCCGCCCACCCTCTGAAAATTACGGAGTTGGAGCTTTTGAAGGCATTCCACCTCACCTTGTGGGAGCAGACTTCCTCGCCCATTTCGGTATCGCGCCTGGTACCCCCCTCGCCTATGCCCATACCATGATGGATTATATCCCACTTGCCCGTGAATACGGAAAACTGGGCGGACTTGACCATACCGCCACCCTGATTAAGGCCATCCGTGCCGAAAGAGGCGATGATCGCGTTTTGCTTCTTGATGGCGGTGATACATGGCAGGGATCATACACTTCACTGAAGACTAATGGCGCGGATATGGTTTCCGCCATGAAGTTACTGAAGCCTGATGCCATGGTCGGGCATTGGGAATTCACCTTTGGTCAGGACAGGGTGGAGGAATTGATCGAAGAAATGGGGTATCCCTTCCTTGGCGGTAATGTCTTTGACACCGAATGGGATGAACCTGTGTTTGAAAGCACGGCTTATTTTGAAAAGGGCGGAGTCAAGATCGCCGTTATCGGCCAGCATTTCCCCTATACACCTATAGCAAACCCACGCCATCTGGTTGAAGGGTGGTCTTTTGGCATCCGGCCGGATGTTATCCAGGACAATGTGGATGCCGCAAGAGACGACGGCGCGGAAGTTGTTGTCTTGCTTTCACATAACGGCTTTGATGTGGATCAGAAACTCGCCCGTATGATCAGTGGCATCGATGTCATCCTGACCGGTCATACCCATGATGCCATCCCTGAGGCAATCCGGATAAACGATACACTGCTTTTATCCTCAGGTTCTCACGGCAAGTATCTCGGTCGGGTGGATCTGAAGGTTGAAGGCGGAAAAGTGGTTGATGCGAGTTCAACACTTATTCCGGTTTTTTCAGATGTCATACCTGCTGATCCGGAAATGAAGGATCACATTGATGAATTACGGGCACCCTTCGAAGCGGAATGCAACCGAGTGATTGGCCAGGCAGAATCCCTGCTCTACCGTCGCGGCAATTTCAACGGCACCTGGGATGACGTCATTTGCGATGCAATCATGCAAGAGCGGGACACAGAAATCGCACTCAGCCCGGGCTTTCGTTGGGGAACAACACTGCTTCCCGGGCAGGAGATCACGATTGACGATCTCTATACCCAAACATCCATGAGTTATCCTTCCGTTTACCGCAATGAAATGAGCGGAAAGATGCTGAAAGACATAATGGAAGATGTCTGCGACAATCTCTTTAATATAGACCCCTTCTTCCAGCAGGGTGGAGATATGGTTCGTGTCGGTGGGTTCAGCTATACCTGCAATCCCAAGGCAGAGATGGGGCAACGCATCAGTGATATGCGCATGATCAGCACCGGCGCACCAATCGAAGCAGATAAAACCTATATTGTCGGAGGATGGGCTTCGGTCAGCGAAGATGTAGAAGGCCCTGCCATCTACGATCTGGCCGAACAATATATCTCCAAAACCGGCAAGATTGCCCCCAAAAACCCGGGCAATGTTCGTGTCATCGGCATGGATTAAATCTCGGCATGATATTTTCCTGATTGAGTAAAACAACACTAAAAAAGGCGGCCTGTGGCCGCCTTTTCGTATTGATATCTATAGATCTTAGGAGAACATATCGCTGGTGATACCGTTATACCAACCGATGGATTCTTCATACGTTGTCTTCCTGAGATCAGCGTCTTCCCCGTTTTTGGAGATAAATCCATCAACCTTGTCAATCTTCTCAGATCCGGCAGTATAGTTGGCCCCGACTTTGATGCCATCATTTGTCGCCACCAGGGACCAGCAGGTATTGGCAAAACGAGGCTCATAAACGCGGCTTCCGGTCAGCGCACCACGAATATGGTTAGCGGCAACTTTGGCCTGGCTGTTGGCTGAGAAACCAGATTTTGGCATGGCCGAGGCAACAGAAGCATCACCGAGCACATAGATATTCTCATCTGCCTGTGATGCCATGCTGGCAGGAACAATCGGGCACCAGTCGCCGTCATTGACCCCCGCGGCCATGGCGATAGCGCCGGCACGCTGAGCCGGTACAACACATGCCGCATCCGCCTTGAATGTATCAAGATCGGTTTCAATTTCCATTTTTTCAGCATTCACATTGAGAATGCCGCCATGGGTATCCGGATCAAGCCATTCAATCATGCCAGCGTAATGCTTGTTCCAGCCTTCCATAAAGAGCCCCTGTTTGGAAAACTTCGGCTTCGGATCAAGAATGATGATCTTGGCCGTTGGATTTGTTTCCTTCAAAAGGTGGGCAATCATGGAAACACGCTCATACGGGCCAGGCGGGCAACGATATGGGTTGGGCGGCGGCACCATCACAAAGGTTCCGCCCTTGCGCATGTTCAGCACCTGATCGCGAAGAACCTGAACTTGCGTACCAGATTTCCACGCATGCGGCATGCGGGTCTGGGCTTCAGCTGAATACCCTTTTACACTGTCGTATTTAAGATCAATACCTGGTGAAATGACAAGCTTATCATAGGAAACAGAAGACCCTGAAGCTAAATGAACTTTCTTTGCCGCACCATCCACGGAAGATGCCCATTCATGAACAACATTCACTCCATGATTAGAGGAAAGCTTTTCATAGGTATGCCCGATTGAGCCATAATCCCGGAAACCACCAAGATAAAGGTTGGAAAAAAAGCAGGTGTAATACTGCTTGGATGCTTCGATCAGAGTGACATTGATTTCACCCTTTGAGTCCTTGGCAATATATCGTGCCGCAGTTGCACCACCTGCACCACCGCCGATAACCACCACTTTTGGGGCAGCCCCAAAAGCCAGTGATGGCATGGCAAGCATGGTCGAACCAGCCAGCACACCACCCGTAAATCGCCTTCTTGAAATAGTCATAAAATAACCTCCCTTGAGTTATTATTTACCTAATGAAAATATAATATGGTGATTTTTACAAATAAAAACGGTTAAACATGCAAATAATCACATGTGTCAATCATTCTGCAGCGGGCAAACCACCAAAATACACTGCAAGTGAGGCAATCTGCTCATCGTCAAGTCGACCAGCTACCATTTGCATAACATTATGATCAATTTCCTTGGCCCGATACCCCCGCATGATCCAAACAAAGGATGCAGGATCAAGCCCCGTAATTGATGGAATACCTTGACTTAAGCCCTGACTGTGATGGCAGGTAACGCATTCACCTGAGAGGTATTCACCATAACCGATATCAGCGCCGGCAAGCACATTTTCACTTCCCTTAGCAACACCGCCAAGACAACAGATGAAAATCAAAATTGCTTTCACACGGTAAAACAGAATGAAAATCCCCCTCAATAGTATTGATAATCATGACAAACGAGCCCCGCAAGTCAATACCTCTTTACCGAAATATAGAGATTATCACATATATATAATATGTGTGACAGAGCTATAAATGGGATTAAAAAAGTCCCGATGTCTTTCAGCAAAAGAGGAGGATGTCACAGCACCGATTTTATCAAAAGGCCAATAACGCTGATACTCGCAACTCCGGCGAGCCACAAGCCGATAAACCAGAGCAACTGATGGATACGTGATCTTACCATCAATGGTATCCTTCACCTGATCTGGTTTTGCCGCGGAATACCCAGTAGCTATAGGCCGTATACCCGATGATTACAGGCAACAGAACCAATGCCCCGACCAGCAGAAACCGGAGACTTTCATCAGGAGCAGCGGCCTGCCATATGGTGATCGACGGCGGTATCATCAGCGGATAGATACTTATCCCGAGGCCGATATAGCTTGTCAGAAACAGCCCGAGAGTCAGCACGAAAGGGCGATTATCGCGTTTTGAGTTCAGGTTGAGAACAAGACCAACAAAAAGCATGAAAGTCAGCACAGGCACAATACCGACATAATAAATGGACGGGCTTGAAAACCACCTTTCCATGAACACCGGATCAAGAAATGGTGTCCAGATACTGATAATCCCCATCACAGCCGCCATTGCAGGCGTAAGATACCAGGCCAGATGATAGGCACGACTATTCAGAGCATGATCGGTCTTCATGATCAGCCAGGTTGCCCCGAGAAGAGCGTAGCCTGTTGCAAGCGCGACTCCACACATAAGGCTGAATGGTGTTAGCCAGTCCCACCAGCCGCCACCATAGGCCCGGCCGGACACTTCAATTCCCTGGATAAGAGCCCCGAGGATGATGCCCTGCGATAAAGCAGCCGTCAGCGAGCCAAGAAAAAAAGACATATCCCAGGTTGTTTTCCACCGGTTGGTTCGCCAGCGAAATTCAAAAGCAACGCCCCTGAAAATCAACCCGATGAGCATGGCGATGATGGGAGCATAAAGCGCGGGCAGAATAATGGCGTAAGCCATCGGAAACACGGCAAAAAGGCCTCCACCACCAAGGACAAGCCATGTTTCATTCCCGTCCCAGACAGGAGCGACCGTATTCATCGCCTGATCCCGATGGCGGACCCCTTTTAGAAAAGGAAACAGGATGCCGATGCCGAGATCGAAACCATCGAGAATGACATAGGCCAGAATAGCTATGGCAATAAGCGAAGCCCAGATAAATGCCAGATCAATCATCATTCGTCCCTCCTCTATTCCGCTGGTTGCGGTTGCTTTTCATTTGCATGAACAGCGATACCGCCAGCCGCCCGGGTTGGAATTCCCTTTTCCAGACCGGATTCCCCGTCATGGGGTTGTTTGCCCATGAGCCGCAGGATGTAAAAGACACCTGTACCGAAGACAACGAAATACACCCCGGCAAACACGGCCAGCGAAACAGCAACAGCAGGTGCATCAAGAGGAGACGCAGATTCCGCTGTTCTCAGAACACCATAGACGGTGTAGGGCTGGCGTCCGACTTCTGTGGTGATCCATCCCGCAAGCACCGCAACAAACCCCGACGGCCCCATCACCATCGCCATCAGATACGTCACCGGCGCATCATAGAGCGATTTCCTGAAGCGAAGCCAGAGGCTCCACATACCGAGCGCCATCATCGCAACACCAATGCCCACCATCACCCTGAACGACCAGAAAACAAGAGTTGCGTTAGGCCGGTCTTCAGGCGCCCATTCTTTTAGTCCTTTGACCTCGCCCTCCCAGTCATGTGTCAGGATCATCGAGCCCAGTTTCGGGATTTCCAATGCGTATTTTGTCTCTTCATCCTCCATGTCCGGCAGGCCGAACAGGATGAGCGGAGCCCCCTTCCGGGTTTCGAAATGGCCTTCCATTGCCGCCACTTTTGCGGGCTGATGTTCCAGCGTATTCAGGCCATGGATATCACCGGCAATGATCTGGATTGGTGCCACGATCGCAGCCATCCACATCGCCATGGAAAACATGACCTGAGCGGCCTTGTTTCCCCTGTTCTTCAGCAAATGATATCCCCCAACACCTCCGACGACAAAAGCCGTGGTCAGATAGGCGGCCAGCACCATGTGAACAAGCCGGTAAGGAAAGGATGGATTAAAGATGATGTCCCACCAGTCGAGAGGGATAAACTGACCTGCCGCATTAAAACCATATCCGGCGGGCGTCTGCATCCAGCTGTTAACGGAAAGTATCCAGAACGCTGAAAAGAGGGTTCCTGTCGCCACCATCAGTGTTGCAACAAAATGCAGGCCTTTACCCACCTTGTTCATGCCAAACAGCATAACCCCGAGGAAGCCGGCCTCAAGAAAGAAAGCGGACAGCACCTCATACCCCATCAAGGGGCCAAGCACAGGCCCTGTCATATCCGAGAAGACAGACCAATTGGTCCCGAACTGATAGCTCATGACAATACCGGAGACGACACCCATACCAAAGGCCAGTGCAAATATTTTCAGCCAGTAATGGAAAAGATCCATATAAACCTGCCGTCCGGTTTTCAGCCACAAGGCTTCAAGCACGGCAAGGTATGAGGCAAGCCCGATGGAAAATGCGGGAAAAACAATATGAAAAGACACGGTGAAAGCGAACTGGAGTCTGGCCAGATCTATGGCAAGTGGTAATTCCGTCATCATCAATCCCCCTCCTGGGTAAATCAAAGAGTTTTAGCTACACCAACATTCTTTCCGGCGGTAATGGCCAGTGTTCTGATCGCATCCATATGCGATAAAAAGACCTGACCAGAAATATGCCGGGTAAAGACAATTCGGTTCAGTCTGTCCATGACAGGCCCTTTGACCTCGGACAGATGAAACTTCACGCCCATGGAATTCAGTTTTTCGTTAATGGCTTCGAGAGATTCGATCGCGCTCGCATCGATTTCATTAATGGCTGAGCATTGCAGCACCACATGCTCAACAGACCGGGACCCGGCTATACGTGATGTAATAAAATTCTCAAGTGCCCGGGCATTGGCAAAGTAAAGGCTTTGGTCAACACGGATGGACAATACATTGTCCCAGGTCCTTACATCGTGACGAAGCACATTTCTGAAATGCTCGCTGTCCCCCACCTGCCCCACAATGGCTATATGTGGCTTTGCTGTCTTCAGGAGATAGAGAAAAATTGAACTCAAGACACCCAGTGTCACGCCTACCTCAATCCCGACCAGAAGGGTGCCCGACAGGGTGAGGAATACCGCTATGAAATCTGCTTTTGAATAGATCCAGGTCCGCTTCAGAACAGAAAGATCAACCAGCGACAAGACCGCCACGATGATGGTTGCGGCCAGCGCAGCCTTTGGCAGATAGAAAAGGAACGGCGTCAGGAACATTGTTGCAAGAGCAATGCCGATCGCCGAGATGGCTCCTGCCGCAGGTGTCGCGGCCCCCGCATCGAAGTTGACAACCGAACGTGCGAACCCCCCTGTTACCGGATACCCCCCTGAAATCGATGAAGCCAGGTTTGAAGCGCCCAGCCCGATCAGTTCCTGATCCGGATGTATTCTCTGCCTCTTTTTTGCGGCAAGTGTCTGGGCCACGGATACCGATTCAACAAATCCGATAATCGAAATAAGGAAGGCGGATCCGGCAAGTTGCGCCCAAAGCTCAACATCAAAGACCGGCAGACTGATAGCTGGCAATCCTTGCGGGACAGAACCGACGATATCGACGCCCTCTTTATCAAGATGGAGCATCTTTGTGATACCGACGGTCAAAATGATAATAAAAACAGGTCCCAGTTTTGACGCCAGACCCGCAGCCCGTTCACCAAGACCAATCTTCTGCAAAACCGACTTCAGGCCTGAACGCACCCAAAAGAGGAAAACAAGTGCCGGCAGCCCGATTAATACAGTCGGCCAGTTCACCTCATTTCGCGCGCCCCAAAGGGCAGCAACCAATTCCGCAAGATTATGACCAGACGCATCAACCCCCAGAATATGCTTGAACTGGCTGAAGGCTATCACTATTCCCGATGCCGCGATAAAACCAGCAATGACCGGATGACTCAGAAAATTTGCAAGAAACCCGAGGCGCAATACGCCCATAGCCATCAACATTACCCCGGAGAGGGCCGCCAGTGCTGAAGCCGCCATGATGATTTGTCCGGGATCGGCAAGACCAAGCTTACCGATGGCGGCGGCCGTCATCAGCGAGACGATGGCAACCGGACCGACAGCCAGAGCAGAACTCGTGCCAAAAACAGCATATGCCACAAGCGGAAGTATCGAGGCATAGAGGCCGATATGGGCAGGCAATCCGGCAAGCAGGGCATAAGCCAGGGACTGCGGGATCAGCATGACCGTGACGATAATGGCCGCCACACCATCATCGGTCAGCTGGCGGGATGAATATTCTTTCCCCCAGGTCAGTATCGGGAAATAGGATGCAAATCTCTCCATTTCAAATGGTTCCTGTCACGATGCCTGCTTCCGGGGTTTAGCCATCCATTCCTTGCCCTTAAGCATCCCATGCCAATAGAGGGAAGGCAAAATCTTCTCTTTAAGGAACCACGCCAGCCGCGTGGGTCTTGTGCCATTCAAAAGCCAAGTTGGAAATGTTGGCTGAATGCTCCCGCCATAGCCGAATTCAGCAAGGACAATCCGTCCCCTTTCCACTGTGAGCGGGCAGGAACCATAGCCTGAGTAATGCATAATCGGTGCATGACCTGCCGCGACGGCAAGCAGGTTTTCCGCAACAATCGGGGCCTGTTTTCTCACTGCTGCGGCTGTTTTGGCATTCGGTGTGTTTGCGGCATCACCCAACGACCAGATATTCGCAAAGCGTTTATGCTGCAATGTTTCCTGATCCACATCCACCCATCCCGCATCATCTGCCAGAGGGGAAGAGGCAATGAACGCAAGGGATTTCTGAGGCGGGCAGACGTGGATCATATCGAAGGTCTTTTCGACCCGTTTTTTCTTACCGTTGCCATCGGTTTCCTCAAAAGTTGCCACCTTTTTATCGCCGTCTACGGCGATCAGGTTTGATGAGAAATTCAGCCTGGCCCGGTATTTTTCCACATATTCCATGAGCGCGGGAATGTATTCTTTAACCCCGAACAGGACACCGCCCGCATTGTTGAATTCAATGTCAATATTGTTGAGCACACCAGATCGCATCCAATGATCCGCCGACAGATACATCGCCTTCTGGGGCGCACCAGCACATTTGATGGGCATCGCTGGCTGGGTAAATAAAGCCTTGCCGTTTTTAAGGGAAGTCACCAGCTCCCATGTATATGGCGCGAGATCAAAACGATAATTTGACGTCACCCCATTACGACCAAGCGTGTCTTCCAGCCCGTCAATGGCTTTCCAGTCAAGGGCAATTCCGGGGCAAACCACGAGCTGGTCATAGAAACCTTTTCACCA
>Ga0255764_10004498_pt1 | contig 10913 bp, 10 predicted proteins | sample 071ome_30_FD_179964 | JGI IMG/M metagenome (GOLD analysis project Ga0255764, IMG submission 179964) | Coastal salt marsh microbial communities from the Groves Creek Marsh, Skidaway Island, Georgia - 071406AT metaG (version 2) | ecosystem: Environmental > Aquatic > Marine > Intertidal zone >... | reverse complement strand
ATTGCGCCCGAAGGATATCCCGAGCTTGTGAATCAAGGAAGAATTTTTACTCCCTTTTGGACCGAAGGAACTGTTATAAAACCAAGTCATAATGGAGGAGCCAATTGGCCACCAAGTTCTTATAATCCAAATACTGGAATTCTCTATGTTTGTGCAACAGATAGGATGTCCTTTTTTAGGGGCGGTGAGCCAGAGGAAATTCCCCCTCGTCTTGAGGGTCGATTTTTGGGAGGAAGATTTGGAGCAGTGCCAAATTTTATCTCTGGAGTATTTGCAGCCATGGATATGACAACCAATAGAATAGTATGGCAACAAAGATGGGCCGACCGCTGCTACAGCGGATCAATCACAACTGCGGGAGGACTTACCTTTGTTGGCAGAAATGATGGCAGGCTTACTGCATTATCATCGCGTACGGGTGACTCGCTATGGGAGTTTCAAACGGGTGCCGGTATGAATTCTCCAGTCACAACCTTCAACTACAATGATAAGCAGTATATTGTTGCGTATGCCGCTGGCAATACTTTCGCCGGATCAGAAAAAGGAGATAATTTATGGCTCTTCACAATCGATGGTGGCATCTCAGATATTTCAATGCTTGATAGTATGAGTGGCCTTGAAAATTTTGATCTCTCATCATCGGATATGGCTAACGGTAATACTATTTATGCTTCAGCTTGCAGCTTCTGTCATGGGGTAAATGGTGAAGGAGGACATGGCGGTGGTATTGCGCTTATGAGTGCGTCAAATCCTGGTTATGTCATTGATAGAATTAGAAATGGCTTTAATGCGATGCCTGCTTTTAATGGGGTGCTAAGCAGAGAGGAGATCCTTGATGTAGCGGCCTACGTAACAAACGAGCTCGCAAGTCAATAATTAATGTATATCAGAGTTGTAGTGAGTGCCTAGATTGACTCTTTGATTCAATGCTGACTGAGCTAAACTAAGAGAGACTTTTAATCTAAGTCTTGTTCTTAGTAGATCGTTACCCGGATCCTTCATGCCGATTTTATCATCGACTCGTTGAATATAGTTTTGAATCTCATTAATCGCAAACTGCATACCTTCATCGGTCCTAATGATACCGACATAATCCCATAGAAATTGCTTACAGCTCTTGATAAGTTGATAGCAAAATTGCTTATGCTTTTGTTGTGTCAGATGAGGCTGACTCGTCATTTGATAATTACTCTCAACAGGGCTTTGGTTGATATCTGATGCAACATACAATGCAGAGACCAGCCCTTCTAATAACGAATTACTGGCCAACCTATTTGCGCCATGCAATCCAGAGTTTGAGCATTCACCAACAGCATAGATACCTTCAATATTTGTTTTAAAATTTTCATCAACTTCTATACCTCCGCATGTGTAGTGAGCCGCGGGTGTGATAGGTATAAATTTTTGTTTAACATTGATGCCACGTTTTAAACACTCCCTAAGGATATTAGGAAAATGATTCTCTAGCTGCTCTACAGAAACCTGAGTTGCATCAAGATAGACGTATGGGTTTTTTTGTTCAGTCATTTTTTGAAAAATTGCTCTACTCACTACATCGCGTGGTGCAAGCTCTCCGTCTGGGTGAAAATCTTTCATAAATGCATTTCCTTTTAGGTCTCGCAAAATAGCACCCTCACCCCTTAAAGCCTCTGAGATCAAATACAAATTTGTATTCTCGCCAAATAATGCGGTCGGATGAAATTGGACAAACTCAAGGTTTGTTATTTTACACCCGATCAATTCAGCAAGTGCGATGCCTGTTCCTCTTGCGGGGCTAGTAGTACGACTGTAAAGCCCTGAAAATCCTCCCGTTGCGATGATAAGGTTACTCGTTTGAATTTGATGCCTGTTACCATGAGTATCATCAAGCTCAACTAACTTTAAATTTTCATGCACTAATTGCAGGTTTACCGCCTCAACATTAGAGATTATTTTTATTCTTGAATCTTTTTCTATGGCAGCACATAAAGCCTTCATGATATGACTACCGGTAGCATCTTCAGCATGCACAATTCGCCTGTAGGAATGCCCCCCTTCTTGCCCGAGCGCTAATTTTCCATTTTTTTCTCTTGTAAAGGGAACACCAAGATCAGAAAGCCAATCAATTACTACTGGGCCCTTTTCAATAATTTTATGAGCCATCTTGCGATTCGTACTTTGACTGCTAGCTCGGCAAGTATCTTCGAGATGAGATTCAAAAGAGTCTTCGTTAGAGACAACCGCAGCTACCCCGCCTTGTGCCCATGAGCTCGCAGTATTGATCGCTTCACGCTTAGTAAGCACCAATGAGGGAATATTTTGTTCCGCTAATCTTAAGGCACAAGATAATCCAGCAATTCCAGAACCAAGGATTACAACCCCATAATTATTTTGAGTCATTTATTTTATGCTTAGCATTCTTTGGACTGAGGACAAAGCTTTGCTCGCAATGTCTGAATCAATATGAATTTCATGCTGGCCATTTTCTAAACAACTTAAAATATTACTCAGCGTGATTCTCTTCATATGTGGGCATAGATTGCAGGGTCTTACAAAATTCACCTCTGGAAATTCTACTGCAACATTATCGCTCATTGAGCACTCTGTAATCATGACCACATTTTCAGGTCTTTTTTGATCCACATAATCAATCATGCCCTTGGTAGATCCGACGTAATCCGCCTCTTCAAGCACATCAGGCGCACACTCTGGATGAGCAATGATTTGAATATTGCTAAAGGAATTTCTGTAGCCTCTTAATTCTTGTCCTGTGAATTGCTCGTGTACCTCACACTTCCCTTCCCAAAGAATAATTTCTTTTTCTGTTTGGCTTGCAACATATTTACCCAAATAGTTATCTGGAATAAAAATTACCTTTTCCTCAGCGAGGGACTCAACGACTTTAAGAGCATTGGAAGACGTGCAACAAATATCTGTCTCTGCTTTAACATCCGCTGAGGTATTCACGTAGGTCACAACTGGAGCACCAGGATGTTGCGCTTTTAAATTTCTTACATCTTGTGCCGTGATTGAACTAGCCAAAGAACACCCAGCTTCGACATCAGGAATCAGTACCTTCTTATCCATATTTAATATCTTGGCTGTCTCTGCCATAAAATGCACACCACATAAAATGATGATATCTGCATCAGCATCGGAAGCCATTTGAGCCAACCCTAAGGAATCGCCCTTGTAGTCTGCTACACCATGATAGATTTCCGGTGTCTGATAATTATGGGCAAGGATGATTGCATTAAGTTCTGACTTTAGCGTATTAATGCGATCAATAAGAGGGGCATGAACAGGCCACTCAACCTCAGGAATTACCTTTTTAAGCCTCTGATAAACCGAGCTAGTCCTTGCTTCTACTTCAGTTGTAAATTGTAAATTCTGCATTTTTTCTAGATCTAAATGAGTAATTTAATTGTAGCATAATGCTTTTTTTATAATTTTAAAGTCTAGCCAAATTAAAATAATAAAATTTGTGATAATCAGGGTATTAGCTCTGATGAACCATAGATATTATATCCCCTTTTAACGGCCTCTCTCTTGGCAATCGTCTCATACCAGCTTTTAACATTTTTATATTTAGATAAATCAATAGATTGCCTAGGGTATCTTGCAATCCATGGCCACATGGCAATATCAACAATGGAGTAACTATCTAATATAAATGCTCTGCCTTCGAGCCTCTTTTCTAGTACTGAGTAAAGTCGGTTCGTTTCATTAATGTAACGCTCCTCTGCATAAGGAGCTTTACCCTTGTTATAAAAATTAAAGTGATGATTTTGACCCAGCATTGGGCCGATATGTGCAGCCTGAAAAAAAAGCCATTGCATCATCTCTACTCTTGTAGCCGGATGTTCAGGCGCTAACGCCTTAAATTCGTCTGACAGATATAGAAGTATGTATGCTGACTCCATCAAATAGGCATCAATCTTTTGATCATAAAGTACTGGGATTTTGTGATTGAGGTTCTTTTTTATAAATGATGAGGTGAGCTGTTCATCATTTCCAATATTCACTGGAATAAGTTCATAATCAATGTCTAGCTCAGCAAACATTATTGAGATTTTCCTGCCATTAGGCGTAGGCCAATAATACAAAGAAAATCTTTTTTTGTTATCAATCATCTTCAATAAATTTTAGACAAATTTTAATCTATTTTTTTCATTTTCAGTTTGATATTCTTTGAGCTTCTTTTTGTATTCTTCATCAGATAACCCATGCCAGCCAATACACTTTCCGGTTGGACTTCTGCCGCACTTACACTCCATAATTGCAATCCTTAAAGGTTTTATATCTTTTAATACTTATTGTCAGACAATCATACAATTTTTCTGATAAAATTAGTATATATCTACAATTTTTAGTAGGAGTAAAACTTAATATTATTATGAAAAAAATTATTATTTCTTTTGCATTTATTTTCTGCTCAAACTTAAGTGCTCAGTTGTTTGATCGTTTACCAATGGATTCAGTCCTAGCCCAAGGTGAGGAGCTTTATAATGCTCCTGCAAGTTGTGCCACCTGTCATGGAGCTGGCGGCGAGGGTCTCATCGGCCCTAATCTACTTTTTGGCCCTGTCGCGAGTGACATTTTCGCACAGGGAGAGAGTAATCCAGTTATGGCACCTATGATGGCAAGCTTCAATTTTTCTGATGAAGAGCTTGCTGCAATTGCAATATACATAAGGTCCTTGGCCGGTCTTCCTTACAGCGAGGAAATGCGTATTGAGATGCTTCTTAATCAGGCTGCCGCCAGAGGAAACAGAGCCACTCAATTTGAATTTATGAAAACCGACAGAGATCGTCAAATCGAAGAAATTGAAAACTTCTCAGATTTAGCCGCAAATTGGGTAAGAAGATCCAATGAGGGAAGCTTAAGAAGAGATTACGACGCAAGAGTTGTTGCAACCTTTGATCCAGGTGAACCGAAATTCACTCCTGAGCCTGGGAAAACATATTTTTATGAGAATGTTGGAACCAATAGTTCACCGAGCGTTTTATTTGATGGGTATGTCGGACCTTCAAGCAATCAAGTGGTTGTTGGGGACGCGGAAACCTTTGAGGTCATTGCAAGCTATCAGTTCTCAGATGATTTAAGAGCCACAGTGCATACCTCTGCTGTCTCGCCTGATGGAACACAAGTATATATCACAGGCCCCAGAGAACCAGGACCCGACGGAAGGCCTGATCCAGGTGGTTCACAAACTATGGTGGTCGCTGATGCACTGACTTTACAGCCCATCAAGCAAGTCACCATTGGTGCACGCTTGCATCATGGTGCAGTGTTTGGTGATTACATGTTATTTGATATGTTTGCAAGGGATCCAGATGGACCAGGCTTGATGATCTACGATCCAGATACAGATGAAGTTGTTGCGGCTCTTTATGACCAAGATCTTGGTGGAATGATCTATACAACCTGGGCTGATCCTGATTATGAGTATATTTATGCGCTGATGGAGCCTGCAGGTTACGCACCTGGACGTGCAAGCGGTATGCGTGCAGTTACCTCAATTTATCAAGGCAGGCTGATGGCTATGAGGCCTTTTTGGGTCGCAAAGATCAATGCGACTACCTGGGAGGTTGAGATGGAGTTTCCTGTGCCAGGCTACCGTCCTAATTGGGCGCTCATTGATTCAGCTAAAGAAAATCTTTACGTGATTACCTCGACTTCCAATATATCTAAAATTAATCTCAATACCGGTGTTGTTGACTGGACCAATGGAACGGGTATTGGGCCATACGGAGCCTCATTTAATGCTGATGAGTCAGAAATATGGGTAGCAGATAAAGGCGAAGGTGCCTCTCACTTAGGAAGAACCTTGACCATTATCGATGTCCATGGGGGGCATGCGATTGAGACAGTTTATGGTGGCTACAAGGTGGATCATGTCCTCTTGGCGCCAAATGGGAGAGAAATGTGGGCTACAAGTAATGCTGAAGGTAGGCTTTATGTATATGATGAACCAACTCGTGAACTTTTGAAGGTTATCGATATGCCCCAAAACGGTGATGCCCATGGAATCATTTTCGTTCATTATGACGAGAATGGGAATCCAAGCGTGGTTAGAGATCAGGGTAACTTTCATAATGGGATTAACCCAATCGAAGGGGTCGCACTTAACTATTAAGTATGCGACGTAAGTTATTTTGTCTCGGGGCAATTATGATGATGATTGCCCTATCTTCATATGCACAAGAGGAGCATGTGCATTCAATGGCCATGCAAAATGTTTCTGTCATGGATGGATTTAATATTGTTCCAGAGTTTCAGCTTACTGATTATTTAGGCAATACTATCGATCAATCCATTTTAGACAATAACTATACTTTGGTCGGTTTTGGATTTACTAACTGTCCAGATGTTTGCCCATTGATGGCATTTAATATGGGAATGGCGCTTCAGGAAATGCCTGCCAATAGCCAAGGCGTTTTTATTAGTGTAGACACTGAGAGAGATTCGCCTCAGATCACTCATGACTATGCCTCTACTTTTCATCCTAGAATGTCAGGGTTCTCAGGCAGCATTGATCAAATTAATAATACGAGTAACAATTTTAAGGTAAGCTACACAGTGACAAAGACACCTAGCAGCTATGTAGTGCAACATACCTCAAGTATCTATCTAATTGGCCCAAATAGAGAACTGATGAATATCTTTTCATTCAATGATTCGGCAGAAGTAATACTAAAAGGTTTTAGAGATTTTCATGGAAACTAATTTTTATAATCCTGTTAAGCTTGTTAGCTTATCCTTGTTAGCGCTTCTTATTGCTTGCTCTTGGCTTATATTGCCCTATACCATTCAAGGCAATAATCTTATGCAATCAGCCGGTAACGAGTCCCGCCTTATAAAAGCAGACACTGTCGCAAGCTATCTAACTCGACAAATCATTAACACTAATCTCATTGAGATCACAGGTACCTTTGCGACTACAGAATATTTTCAGTACGTAGACCGTGCAATGACTATTAATAATTTACGTCCTGATAGAAATTTTATTTTCTTTGTTAACGAGACAATGCATACCGATGATTTACCGGGTGCTCTCCCGAATGTCATTCTAAGAATAAATGACCAGGAATACCTACCTAACTTTTCTGAGGGTCCTAATGAGGTATCTCATCATAGGTTATCAACATTCTCTTTCTCAAAGTTTGACCCAGATAATAACCCCATTCAAATTACCGATGATGATGTCATCGAGCTTTTTATATCAAGCAATTATCTCAATAGTCAGGAGCTACTCACTTTTGTTGGAAGATGGGAAGGAGGTATAGAATTACCTGAAGAACTTAAATCTAGAAATGATATAACCTGGATTGCTGTGCTTGCGCTAGGGGCAGGACTTTTATCTTCGGTACTCACGCCTTGCTTACTACAACTTGTCATTATGTTTGGTGGGATTATGGGGGGTCTAACAAATTCTGCGCAATCACATAATCCTGTAAATTATTTGCAATCTGCTCGAAATAAAATGCTACTTATCGCAACAAGTTTTATCATTGGTTTCCTGCTGTTGTACGTGCTCGCAGGCATTGTGATTGGCTATGCTGGTAATCAGGCTCAGTTATTATTTTCGGTGCATAGTCGAAATGTCTCTATTGCCTCTGGTCTTGTTGTCATTGGACTGGGTATTTGGATGATTCTTAGAGGAAATAAAATTTCAGCATGTCCGGTCATGGCTCCTGATGTAATTCAAAAATTCAATCAAAAAGATTTATTCGCGACTGTCATTGGATCGATAGGTTTTGCGCTCGGTTGCACTGCGTGTTTTGGAGGTGCCATCATTGGGACTCTCATAGTTTATGTGGGTGCCATTGGCAGCCCAGTAATAGGAGGGTCGATCATGTTTATTTTTGGACTGGGTGTTGCCATCCCCTTCTTCTTAAGCGCACTATTCTTATCAAAATCTAAAACATTTATGCTGGCTATCAGTAGCTACAGGAACAGCCTAAATTTAATTAGTGCCGCTGTTGTAATGCTGTTTGGACTTATTTTGGTAACTGATAATTTTCATACAGTCAGTGATTTTATATACCCCTATCTAGGCTTAAGCTAGCTCATAAATGAAAAAATATTTAATTATTTTTTTTTGTTTCGGAAGTTCAAACCTACTCTCGCAAACTGGTATCTCTAATACACTTGATTTACTTTTTGTCTCAAGCAATGAGGTGAATCAAATTGAAATTATCGATTTATCTCAAAATGACTCCATTGCAGTCATTGATACCCACAAGCAAGTCCATGAATTATTTGCTACGCCCTTTGCTCCGGTATTAATATTTACAAGCCTCGAGGATAATACTGCAAATTTTATCGATTTGAGAAATTTATCCATAGCCTCAGAAATGAGCCTTGATGTCACTCCTGAATTTGGAGTAATGGATCCATCAGGAACAAAAATTGCTTTCACTAATCTATCCGAAGGTGGGATTCAATACATTAGTGCCTACGGAGCAAGTACTATTTTTACAATCCATGATTTTCCTCCTACCAGTGCGGTCCTATTTGATACAAATGAAATTGAGCTTTTCTTCTCGGGATATCAGAATGCATGGATTGGCTTTTTGGATCTGAACTCACAAGTATATTCAGAAATTGAATTACCAATTATCTCGGAAAGAGCATTACTATCCTCACCATCAAGAAGTCTTGATGGAAGATATATATATATCTCAAATAATCTTAGCGGCGAGGTTTATGCCATCAATGCCTTTTCAAAGATAATCTTTAATTCTTTTCAGATTGGTGATTTACCTGCAAGACCATATACAACACCGTCTGGGTCTTTTATGTATATGATCGATCAAGTGAGCGGGAGATTTTTATCAGTAGATCAAAATCAGTTTGGTATTTATTTTGATGGTACGTTAAGTGCAAATTTAGACCTTATTACTGTTGGTCGGTTTGACCGATTCAATTTATTTATGGGGACCACAACAAATAATTACCTTCTGTTTGATAATGTCACGCTCAATATTGTGGATTCAGGTAATTTTTCTGGCATTCCTATTGAGACCTTTGGTTCAGTAGATGGAAGATCCGCATACATTGCATTCGCAGATACACCAAATATCTCTGTGTACTCACTTGAAAGTCAAAGCATCGGGCTCATCGAGACAACCATTAAAACTGGTTTTGACGCCATGACCGTTGGACTATCAAACAATGTGTGCCACTAAGTGGCGCGCCCGGAGAGATTCGAACTCCCGACTTCCGGCTTCGTAGGCCGGCGTTCTATCCAGCTGAACTACGGGCGCGTGGCAGTCATTATACTATTTAAAATAAACCTAAACCTATTCACTTAGGTCAAGAGAACTAAACTCTTTCAAATGTAACTCAACTTGCTCTTCATAAAGTTTTTGGATTACACGCACTACTGAATCACTGCCCACATAATATTCTTTCTCAAAAGCACCGGACCTTATCGATCCTACAGGCATCACGCCTCTGGTTGTACTGGTGATGAATGCTTCTCTGGATTGTTCTAATAAAGCATTATCAATTTCGGCCTCGATAAATTCATAAGAATCTATATTGATCTCCTCTAGGAGTATTTTGCGAGTAATACCTTTTAATAAGCCATGGTTTGCAGGTGCGGTAATAATCTGATGATCATGAATTACGAAGAAATTTGAATTTGAGCATTCAGTAATAAGACCATCATGATTATAAAATAAGACATCATCACATTGATGATTTTTAGCATCTGTCAGCCCTAATATATTATTTAAGTAGTTTCCTCCCTTAATGCTAGGACTTAGGGATCTAGTAGAATTTCTTAATACGTCCCCTAGCCACAATTTTATCCCTCTTGAGTAGAATTGCTGATTCCATGATGGCAATTTCTTTGTAAAGATGATTAAGCTAGGATCACTGGCCGAGGCAATATCAAGATCCAATCCTATGCCTCTGGTAAATATCATTCGAATGTAGATATCTTCCTGATATGCTATCTCCGAGAATTTGAAAATTTTCTTTACACTAGAAAAAAGTTCCTCTTTATCAAACGGTAGATCGAGACTGATGAGCCTGCATGACTCTAAAAACCTCTCCCAGTGGGCATCAAAATATAATGGAATACTATTTTGAGTTTTAAAGACTTCATAAATGGAGTCACCAAACAAAAAACCTCGATCGAAAATCGAAATCTTGGCATCTTTAAGATCCAAACATTCTCCATTAATTAGTGCTGATTCTTTCATTAATTTAAACTTTTTATACTTCTATAGCCAAACTCTCTTTGCGCCGAAGAGAGCATAGAATCGATTAGCGTCAATCTTTGAATGGTCTTATTAATTTTGCTGATACTGGTGACCTCGAGTCCTGGTATTCCGCAAGTATGAATATCATCAAATGGTGCAAGATCATTATTAAAATTCAAAGCCAGTCCATGATAGGATCTACCTTTTTTTATTCTAACTCCTATGGAAGCGACTTTTTTATTCTCAACATAGACGCCAGGTGCAGAGCGGTTACCAAAACTTTCAATATCAAAACCAGCGAGCGTATTGATAATGACATTCTCTAAAGCGACGATAAAATTTGAAACACTCAAGTTCATCCTAAATATGTCAACCATAAAGTAGAAAATAAGCTGGCCTGGACCATGATAAGTAACCTGACCACCACGATCTATCTTCTTTATAGGGATATTATTTTCCTTAAGAATATTTTCATCTTTGCCATTAAGACCTTGCGTATAGATATGATTGTGTTCTACCAACCAAATTTCATCTTGTGAATCATTAGTGCGTCTTGAGGTAAATTGTTTCATCTCTTCCCAACAAAGATCGAAATCAATTCTACCCATTTCTTTATAGAGGCAATCATTCATAAAGCAAGTTTTACATGGCTGCATTTTGCAAGATGTCTATATACTTCATCAATTTGATCTCTGCTTTGGGCATTAACGGTTATAG
>Ga0255764_10004481_pt1 | contig 10938 bp, 9 predicted proteins | sample 071ome_30_FD_179964 | JGI IMG/M metagenome (GOLD analysis project Ga0255764, IMG submission 179964) | Coastal salt marsh microbial communities from the Groves Creek Marsh, Skidaway Island, Georgia - 071406AT metaG (version 2) | ecosystem: Environmental > Aquatic > Marine > Intertidal zone > Salt... | reverse complement strand
TACTATGACAAAAAAAAAAAAATGTTTGTAGAATAAAATATATCTACTTTCATATAATTTCTCTGAAGGTATTGTTGAGGTTGATAGAAAATTTAATGAAATACCAATCAACAATAATGATAATGATAAAAAAAGGATTAATTTATCTAGGCTTCTCCACCATATTGCGATTTTACTATTATCATATCTACTGATAAACATTTATATCTCTTTAGCTAATTTGGTAAAAACTTCACCACGATGTTGAAAATTTTTAAACTGATCAAATGAAGCAGCAGCGGGACTTAATAAAATTACAGATTCTTTTATGTTTTTTTGCAAAGCATCTTTATAAGCTAATTTAAATGCTTTATTTAAAGTTTTCACAATAACACAATTTACATTTTTTTTTATTTTTTTTTCAAATAAATCACAGCTCTTCCCAATAATATAAGCTTTGATAATTTTATGTTTTATTTTATTTAAATAAAAATGATCTCCTTGCTTCATAAGACCCCCTACAATCCAAAAAATATTTTTGAAACATTTTATTGAAAATTCAGCAGAATCAAAATTGGTTGCCTTAGAGTCATTAACAAACTGAATATTTTTTATTTTCCTAACAATTTGTTGTCTATGTGGTAAAGATTTAAAATGAGATAACCCTTTTTCAATTATACGTTTTGAAATTTTTAGTTTTTTTAGTATTTCAATACATATATTTAAACTGGAATTAAAATTTTCATTATTTAGGTAATTATTCTTTATTGTGAAATTTAAATATTTATTAATTTTTTTTATTTTATTTTTTAATTTAAATTTTGTTAAATTAATATTTAATAATTTCTCATATTTTTTTGAAACAAAAACAAAACCTTTTCCATTGGGGACTAAACTTTTAAAAACTTTGCATTTAATAGAAAAATATTTTGAAAAAGTTTTATGTCTTTCTAAATGATCTGGAGTTATGTTTAAAATGGCAGCATAATGAGTTTTTAAATATTTAGATTGCTCAATTTGGTAAGAAGATAATTCTAATACATATATATTTTGATTAGTATTAATTCGGTGAGATAACACTGGCTTTCCATAATTTCCCAGCAAATATGTATTTTTACATTTTAATTTAATAATATTATAAAGTAATTTTGCAAAAGTTGATTTTCCATTTGTGCCTGTAATTGCAATGATTTTATTGCGTTTTAAATCCAAACTTGAAACGAAGATATCTATGTCTGTTACGATTTTTTTTTTATTTTTAATAAAATAAGATTTATGTTTATGTTTTAGTAAATCTATACCAGGACTTATTACAATATAATCATATTGTTTACGATGAAAATTAGGGTCGTATTGAATTTTTTTATTCTGAATTTTTTTTTGATTATCATCCCACACTGAAACAATAGATTTATTTTTTATTAATGATTTTAATGTGGCAATTCCTGAAATTCCTAACCCAAAAACTAAAACTTTTTTATTTCTTAATTTTTGTAAAGAGACCATTATCTCAATTTTAAAGTAGATAAAGCTATTAAAACTAAAATTACAGAAATAATCCAAAATCTAATTACAATAGTAGCTTCTTGCCAACCTTTTTTTTCAAAATGATGATGTAGTGGTGCCATTTGAAATACTCGTTTACCAAATAGTTTGAATGAAATAACTTGAATGATAACTGATGAAGCCTCCAAAACAAAAAGTCCACCCGCAATAAATAGTGCTATCTCATGTTTTGTAATCAAACTGACAGTTCCTAAAAAACCACCCAAGGCTAAAGATCCAGTGTCACCCATAAAAATTTTAGCTGGCGGAGCATTAAACCATAAAAAACCAAGACAAGATCCAACGATAGAACCTAGCACAATACAAATTTCACCTGAGTTTCTGATGTACGTAAGTTTTAAATATTCAGAAAAGTTTATATTTCCAACCATATAAGTGATAAGAATAAATGTTAAAGCAACTAACAATACAGGCATTGTAGCCAGACCATCTAATCCATCCGTTAAATTAACTGCATTAGAAGTGCCGACTATTACTATAACACCAAAAAAAATATAAAATATTCCAAGATCAAAAACTAAATTTTTATAAAAAGGTAAGTGTAAAATATTTCTTATATCAAAAGAAGTTGAAATATTTATTAAGTAAACAATCATTATAGATATCAGAATTTGAATTAAAAATTTAAACTTTGCAGGAATCCCATTTGAGTTTTTGTTTTTAATTTTTAAATAATCGTCAAAAAATCCAATTAAAGCAAAAGCTGATATTGCAAACAGAGATATAAGAACATATAAATTTTTTAAATCAGCCCAAAGTAAAGAAGTAAATAAAGTTGCGAAAATTATTAATACTCCGCCAAATGTTGGTGTACCTATTTTATTAATAATATGCGAAATAGGACCATCATTTCTAATAGGTTGATCAAAATGTTTGGAGGATTTTAGATAGTTAATAAATGGACCTCCTAAAAGAAGAACAATAGTTAAAGATGTGAAAATTGAAACGCCGGTTCTAAAAGTAATATATCTAAAAACATTTAAAAAACTGTACTCAGAAGATAAATAAGAAAATAGATAATTTAACATTCTTTCAAAAATTGATTTAAACCAACACTATTAGAGCTTTTTAACAAATAAATAGAGTTATTTTTAAAAATATTTTTTTTATTTTTTTTTAATTGATTAATATCTTTAAAATACTGGCCTTTCTTTCGAAGATTTAGATGTGAAAAAGTATCTTTAATTTTTTTACCGACACAATGAATAGTATCTATATTGGAACCATTTAATTCTCTGGCAAGATTTTTATGAAATTTTTTTGTCATTTTTCCTAATTCTAGCATATCGCCAAGTATGGCGACTTTTTTTTTATTTATTTTTAATAAAGAAAAATTCATGACCGCATTTTTCATTGAAATAGGATTGGCATTATAACTTTCGTCTAGAATTTTAACTTCTTGATTATTAATTATTTTTTTTACAAAACTACCTCTGCCTGAGGGAGTGGGAAATTTATTAATATATTTGATAAGTATTTTTTTATTAATTTTTAAATAAGAAAATATAGAAATTACAATTAAAAAATTCATAATAAAACTATCATTAAAATTTTTAACTTTAAATTTATAATTTTTATTTATAATTTTAACTAAAATATATTTTTTATTTTTTAATATTATTTTTTTTATTAGTTGAAAATTCGCTTTATTAGATTTCCCAAAAGTAAGAATTTTTAATTTATTTTTTTTAGATTTTTTTTTTAATAAATGAAAATATTTATCGTCAATATTTAAAAAAATAGTTCCATTCTTTTTAATATTATTAATAATTTCAGACTTGCATAAGGCAATATTTTTAATATTTTTTAATTTTTCTAAATGAGCTGGTCCAATATTAGTTATAACACCAATATCTGGTTGAAGTATTTTAGATAAGTTATGAATCTCTCCTTTGTTATTCATTCCTAATTCAAAAATATTATAAATACTATTTGCAGGTAGATTAGAAAGTGATAACGGCAATCCAAAATGATTATTAAACGATTTGGGTGATGAATAAGTTTTTTTAACTTTGCTTAATAAAAAAGAAAGCATAAATTTTAACGTAGTCTTTCCAAAACTTCCTGTGATGCCAAAAAATATTCCCTTAGATTGATTTCTTTTATATGTTGCTACATTTTCTAAATATTTCAGTGGACTTTTGCACCTAATAAATTTTTTTTCTTTTTTTTTTCCTAAGTTTTTATAACCCCTTTTTACTACAACAAATTTACAATTTTTTTTGATAGCCTCAGGTACAAATAAATGTCCGTCTGTATTTTTTCCTTTTACTGCAAAAAAAACAGTTTTTTTATTTACTTCTTTGCTGTTTAGTGTGCAAAGACTATTATTAAAAACTTTAGAGATATTATTTAATAATAATGTCATAGATTTAAAACTTCTCTGCAATAATGGTAGTCTGAAAAATATTTTTTTTGATTGTTAATTATCTGATAATTTTCATGACCCTTTCCTGCAACAATTAAAACCTCATTTTTTAATTCTTGAATAGCTTGTTTAATGGCAGCTGCTCTTGATGGAATAATTATTGCATTATTGCAGCCTTTTTTAATTTGCATTCGTATTTTGTTTGGATTTTCAAACCTTGGGTTATCATCTGTAATATATGTTTTATCAGCCAATTTACCTGCAATCCTTCCCATTAAATATCTTTTTTGAATATCACGATCTCCTCCACATCCAAAAACTATATTTACTTTTTTATTAAAAAAATTTTTTGTTTCTAATAAAACATTTTTTAAAGCATCTGGTGTATGCGCATAATCTATTAGAATTATTTTTTTATTTTTTTGAATTAATTGCATTCGTCCTTGTGGATTGTTAATTCTTTTCGATATTTTTATTAATTTATCAAAATTAATACCTAATTTAGCACAAGCAATTAAAGCTGATAAAAAATTATTTAATTGAAATTTTCCTATAATATTCGTTTTTAAAAAATAAATTTTATTTAAAAAATTTAATTTAATTTCAGTACTTAGGTTATTTTTTTTTATAGAAATTATTTTTGCAGTATTTCCTTTTAACCCCCATGAAGCAATAGTAACATTTTTTTGTTTTAAAATTTTTGAAATAATTTTAAACTCAGGTATATCTGTGTCAATAATTACTAAGCTATTTTTTTTTAAGTGCTTTTTAAACAATATCATTTTAGCATTAAAATAATTTTTTTTTGTTTTGTGATAGTCTAAATGATCGTGAGTTATATTAGTGAAAATTCCACAATCAAAATGGAAACCAAATAGTCTGTTTTGGTACAATCCATGACTTGAAGCTTCTATAATAGCGTTGCTAATTTTATTTTTGTAAAATTGATTAAATATTTTATGATTTGTTAAAAAGTCTGGTGTTGTAAGTGGGCTTTTTATTTTTTTTCTATTTTGATAAATACCTATTGTTCCAACCGATGCGCAGGAAATATTTAATAATTTATTTAATTGTAAAAAATAATGAGCAACTGATGTTTTGCCATTAGTTCCTGTAACTGCACATAGATAATTTGGTTTTTTTTTATATTTTTGAATAACGCTTAATCTAAAAAATTGTAATAAATTATTAACAGTATAAATTTTTGTTGAATAAATATTATTATATTTTTTATTTTTAGTAACAACACAAATTGGTTTTTTCTTTAACGCTTGAAGAAAATATGGTCCAAAGCAATTTGGCGTACTACCCAAATCAAAAAAAATTTCATTTTCTTTTAAGCTTCTAGTATCACTAGATAATTCATACTTATTAATTAATTTTTTTAACATTAATATTATTTTGATAAGATCTAACTAATTCTCTGTCATTTGTGGCTAAAGTAGGTCCTATATTTTGAATAATTTTGCCCGCTATATAAACTGCATTCCAACCCGATTCCCTTCTGTTGTGTTTCCAAATATGTGGCGCACCTTTAGGTTCGTCTATTAAAACTGACAATACGTATCTGGGATTTTTCTCTGGAAATGCAGATGCAAATACATTTACAATTTCCTTGGAATAGCCTTTTTCTATTTTTGATGGCTTTTCTGCAGTTCCAGTTTTGCCAATAACTTGGTAAGCTTCCACATCTGCATTTCTTCCACTTCCTGCTGTTTTATTTTTTTTATCCACGTTTGCTCGTAAAATTTCATTCATAACTTTACTTGTTTGATTATTAAGTATTTTTTTTTGAACAATTTCCTTATCTTTTATTATGGATGTATCAATCAAGAAGCCACCATTTACGATCGCAGCAAAAGCTCGAGAGAATTGAATTAAAGTAGTATTTACTCCATGTCCATATCCGGATGTCAGAGTATTGCACATGCCCCATCTATTTTTTACTGATTTTGATACTTCGGCAACTTCTAAAGTTGGGTACTCAAATAATTCAAGCTTTTCTAAAAAATTTTGATGATTTTCTAAACCATTTTTTTTTATAATTTCTATTGTGCCAATATTTGATGACTTAACTAGTATTTCTTCAGTGGTTAAATTTAATTTACTTTTATCCCATCTGTATTCATCTATTGGATATTTGCCACAATAGACTCTTTGACGAAGATTTGTAAATAAAGTTTCTTTTTTAATCACTTTGTTTTCTATTGCACTAGCAATTGCAAAAGTTTTAAAAACAGACCCAAGCTCAAATAAACTTTTAGTATTTTTATTTAACAACAATGATGAATTATTTTCTCTACTATTATTATCAAAATCAGGCAGTGAAACCATGGATATAATTTTTCCTGTGTTTGCATCCATTAGTATGGCCGCCGCACCTTGAGCGGCAAAATCTTCTATTCCTTTTTGTAAGTTCTGACGTATTAAAAATTGTATTCGGGAATCAATAGATAAAGTGACCGGTATATTTAATTTTGATTTATCCTTGATTTCTTGATCTAAAAAAAATTCTAAACCAGATATGCCATTATTGTCTATATCTACCTGACCCAAAATATGAGCCATTATGTTTTTTTGAGGGTAAATCCTAGATTCTCTTTTAGTTAATTCCAATGCAGGTTCGCCAAGCAAAATTGCCTTATTATACTCGGATTGGGATAAATTTCTTTTTAAAATAATAATTTTTTTACTTTCTAAATCTTTTTTAATTTGAGAAAAATTAATTGATGGAAAATTAATTTTAACTTTTAGTAAAAGATCATTGATATTTCCAATTTTATTTTTTCTTAAAATTAAATCGTGAACAATAATATTTTTAGCTAAAATAATACCGTTTGTGTCTACTACTTCTCTTCTTTCAAAAAAGAGATCTTCCCTTGTTTGATTTTCTACAAAATCTATTTTGTTAAATCCTAAAATAAGTAAGCGTAAAAAAATAATGAAAGAAAAAAGTAAAATACAAGATAGGACTAAATTTATTCTACCATTATTTGAATTTTTTTTACTCTCGGTTCTATCTTCAAAATATAAATTTAATTGATTATTTTTTTTCATTTGTAAAAATTTCAGGATAAATATGAATATAATCTTTTGCTAAATATTTTTTTGCTAACATGGCTATTCTTTCGGGACTTGCTAAATAACTATATTCAATTGTTTGTGTTTCTATATTCTGGTTTAACAATAAGATTTCTTTAGAAGTGAGGTTTATTTTTTCCTCCATATCTCTTGTTTCATTTTTTAAGAAATGAATAGAAATTAGTCCAGCCAACAAAAATAATAGTGAGAAGATGGTTTTGCTAAACATTGTATTTTTTTTCTAAATCAAATAATTTTTCCATTTTTAAAGATCTTCTGTTTATTTCTAATTGATCATCTCCATATTTTATAGAAAATCTTAATTTGGCAGATCTTGATCTTGGATTTAATTTTATTTCACTTTCAGTTGGCTTCATAGATTTTCCTGAAGTTTTTATAAAAGCTGATTCCTTTTTATTATTTAATTGTGGATGATATCTTGAGGGATTTTGATTTGTTTCTTTACTATAATTAAATATTTTTTTTACAATTTTATCTTCAAGAGAGTGAAAAGTTACAGCTGTAAAGCAAGTTTCGTTTTTAGCGATTGAAACTAATCTGCTTAATGTCTTAAATATTTCTGTAAGCTCCTGATTGACTACCATTCGAATAGATTGAAACGTTTGAGTGCATGGATCTTTTTTAAAATAACGGTTTCCTTTGGCTTTGAGTATTACACTTCTCAATTCATCAGTAGTTGTTATAGATTTTATTTTTCTACTTTTTTCAATTTCTCTAGCAATTTTTTTTGAATCTTTATCCTCACCAAAAAACTTAATAATATTATTTAAGTCTTCAAAGCTAGCTTCATTTACTAATTCATAGGCACTTATTTTATTCTTTCCCATTCTCATATCTAATTTAGCATTAGACTTAAACGAAAATCCTCTTTTATAATTATCTAACTGAAATGAGGAAATGCCAAAATCAAATATAAAATGATCTACTTTATAAGATTTATTAATAATTATTTTTTCTATTTCGCTAAATTTTTCGTTAACAAACTCAAATCTATTTTTAAATTTTTTTTTTATCAAATTTGCATATTGATGAACTTGTTCATCTCTATCAAAAGCAATAATTTTGGTTTTGGAAAATAATTCTAATATTCTTTTACTATATCCACCGCACCCAAAAGTTGCATCTAAAATTAGATTCTTTGGATTTGGAGATACATGATCAATTACTTCATTTAACATTACCGGATAGTGGGGACTACTATCCGGTAACATTTAATTCAAATGATATATTAATTAGTTTGTCTTCTTAAAAAAGCAGGGATTTCAAGATCGTCTTTGCTTTCTAATTCTGAATCTGAAAAAATTTCTTCTTTAAGATCATCATTATCAAATGAATGAGTTTCTCTAGTTTCTATTGTACTATTAACCTCATCATCATTTGTAAATAACTGAGTTTCATTTTCTATTTTTTCAAAACTTTCTTCCTGAAATTCAATGGGATCGTTCTGAGAAAATAAAGATCCTTCTTCTAATTTATTTTCTGAAGTATCAATATTTTTTTCAGTTTTAGTTTCAGTTTCAGTTTCAGCTTGATTCACATTGTAACTTACTTGCACACTTGCTTCTTGCTGAGCTACCTCTTCCTGATCAGCAAAAGTATTCATATTTAAAGCAGTAGCTCCGTGAGTTGCAGTGTGAGCCGAGGTCTGCAATGATGAATAATTACTTCCACTGAAAGTGGATGGTCGTGAATAGCCATTGTTTCTATTTTGTATATGTCTAATCATGCTAACCACAGGTTTGTTCATACCCACTTCTCCATTTAACCCTGTAGCAACAATAGAAACTCTTAACTTGCCAGCAAGATTTTCATCAAAAGTAGTTCCAACTAAAATTTCAGCAGACGGATCAACCTCTGCTCTAATTTTATTTGCAGCCTCATCTACCTCAAATAAAGTTATATCGTTTCCACCTGTAATATTAATAAGCAAACCTTTTGCACCTTTTAAGGAATACTCATCAATTAAAGGATTGGAAATAGCAGCTTCAGCAGCTTCAATAGCTCTCTTCTCGCCTTCAGCCTCTCCCATTCCCATCATGGCTTTTCCCATTCCGCTCATAACAGTTTCTATATCAGCAAAATCTAAATTAATTAGACCTGGCTTAACAATTAAATCTGTAATTCCTTTAACACCTTGCATCAAAACATTATCTGCCATCTTAAATGCATCTGGAAAAGTAGTTTTTTCATTTGCAACTTTAAAAAGATTTTGATTTGGAATTACAATCATAGTATCGCAATACTTTCTCAACTCTTCTAATCCTTTTTCTGCTACTCTAATTCTACCTGGTCCCTCAAACATAAATGGTTTTGTTACCACGCCGACTGTAAGAATATTTAAATCTTTAGCAGCTTTAGCAATCACAGGTGCTGCTCCCGTTCCTGTTCCTCCACCCATTCCAGCAGTAACAAAAACCATATTAGCACCTTGAAGTAAATTTATAATTTCATTCATAGACTCATCTGCAGCTGCCTGACCAATATCAGCTTTAGCTCCAGCTCCAAGACCACGAGTCAAATTTGCTCCAAGTTGAATTTTACATTCAGCAAAATTCATTTTTAAAGCTTGCGCATCAGTATTAGCAGCAAAAAATTCTACACCTTCTATTTCTGCTTCCAGCATATTATTTATTGCATTGCCTCCTGCTCCACCAACTCCTAAAACTACGATTCTTGGTTTAAGCTCTCTTAACTCTGGTGCTGTTATATTGATTGCCATGTTTCTTATCTCCCTTTGTTTAATTGTTTTGATTCCATTTTAAATTTGATCTTTGTGATTTAGCTTTTTTTCTAGCCTCATCACTAAATTTTTTAAATTGTGAAGGTTCCCACATTTGAAAAGTTTTTCCCTGTCCTACAAATAAAACTTTTTCCTTCACTCCTGTATGCTCTATTAATTTTTCTGTTAGCGTTACTCTTCCTTCGGTATCAAAATTTAATTGATGACTATTTGCTAAAATTGAAGTTGAAAAAATATCTCTATTTTCTTCAAATGGATTTAAATTATCAATTGTTTCGATAATTTTTTCAATTCTGCTTTGCGCACAAAATTCAATTGAAAGATTTGTAAAAGATGGATAGCAAACAACACCGTTGTAACCAAGATTGGTCAAGTGAGATCTAAAGGTTGCTGGCACAGAAACTCTTCCTTTTTTGTCTAATTTGTTTTCGAACGTAGAAATAAACATTTTTAAATTTCATTATTTTCCCTATATGGGATATTATGGGTTTATATGGTATTTTTTTAGTAAATGAAACAATTATAAACAATTATTAATTGTTCTATTTTTGTACTTTTTCTGTGAATTTTTTGATTATTTTGCTAGTTGGTCTGTAAGCTGGGTTTTGTCATTTAAAATGATAATTTATCTAGATCACTTGTCGCCAAGTGATTCAAGCAACCAACCCGAGTAGCTAATTTAGGAAATTTGGTTAATTAAAACCACGCTACTCCTATTTGGTCTTGCTCCAAGTAGGGTTTTCCATGCGTTTTTTATTACTAAAAAACCGGTGAGCTCTTACCTCACCTTTTCACCCTTGCCTTGATTAGGCGGTATATTTTCTGTGGCACTATCCCTAAGATCACTCTTGCCAGGTATTACCTGGTACTTTTTCCTATGGAGCCCAGACTTTCCTCTTTTAGCAATGCTAAAAGCTACCATTCAACCAACTAGCAGGTTTCATATAGTTCTAAAATTAAGAAAATTCAATATAAATTCGATAGATTGTTCCTATTAAGAACTTTCCAAGGAAATTTAGGACCAGGATCAATTTTTCTATCTGGGGCAATGTGAGAATGACCAAGAACTCTATTTTTCCTTATTTTGTATTTTTTTTTAATTTTTTTTATTAGTTTTATTAGGCTTTTTATCTGTTTATTTGGATAATCCTCAAAACCATTATTGTCTAATTCAATACCTATT
>Ga0255764_10004479_pt1 | contig 10940 bp, 8 predicted proteins | sample 071ome_30_FD_179964 | JGI IMG/M metagenome (GOLD analysis project Ga0255764, IMG submission 179964) | Coastal salt marsh microbial communities from the Groves Creek Marsh, Skidaway Island, Georgia - 071406AT metaG (version 2) | ecosystem: Environmental > Aquatic > Marine > Intertidal zone > Salt... | reverse complement strand
GATTTCAAGACCAGAATGTTGCAATTCGTTACGAATCGGCTCAATAAACTCTCTTATGTAGCGTTGTCGTGATTGTTTTGTTTCACTAATTTTATCTGAGATAAAACGGTAGGTTACGGGATCTGTGTACTTCAATGCGAGGTCCTCCATCTCTGTTTTTATAGCATTCAGCCCTAGACGATGGGCAAGGGGAGCATAAATAAACATAGTTTCGGAGGCAATCTTAAGCTTGGTTTTATCGGGAACGGAACCCAATGTCCTCATGTTATGCAATCGGTCGCAGAGCTTAATCAAGATTACCCTCAAATCCTCACCAAGGGTAAGGAGCATTTTTTTGAAGTTTTCAGCCTGTATACTTGCATCAGCATCCACTGTTTCAAATACAACGGATATTTTGGTAAGGCCTCCAATGATATCGGATACTTTTGAACCAAACTTTCGGTCAATATCGTCAAGCGTGATTTCCGTGTCTTCAACCACGTCGTGAAGAAGTGCACAAATCACAGAAGTTGCACCTAGGCCAAGTTCACCGGCAGCAATTTGTGCCACGGCTAATGGATGAAAAATATAAGGCTCACCGCTTTTTCTAACGGTTCCTTCGTGGGCCCGTGCGGCATAATCAAAGGCTTGACGAATAGATTTCGTTTTATCCTTTGCAATCTTACCGCTGAGGGTCCTCAGAAGAAGACGGTATTTATTTAATAAATCGTGACGATATTCCTCGTAAACTTCACCGTCTAAAAGCGCCATTACTTGTTCATTTCTGCAAAGTGGTAAAAAAATCTTGGGATGGTTTCAATACCTCTGAAATAATTGAAAACCCCGTAATGTTCGTTTGGAGAGTGAATAGCATCGCTGTCCAATCCAAAGCCCATTAATACCGTTTTGGTCTCCAACTCTTTCTCGAATAGGGCAACAATGGGTATACTACCTCCACCTCTGGTAGGGATTGGATCCTTACCAAAAGTATCTTTCATAGCTGCAGCTGCAGCCTTATATGGAACACTATCAGTAGGGGTCAGTACCGGCTCTCCTCCATGATGTGGAGTTACCTTAACCTTTACACTTTTTGGAGCAACGCTATTGAAATAATCGGTAAATAGTTTAGTAATGGTTTCGGATGACTGGTTGGGGACCAAACGCATCGATATTTTTGCATAAGCCTTGGATGGTAAAACCGTTTTTGCGCCTTCTCCGGTGTAACCTCCCCATATTCCATTTACGTCTAGCGTAGGACGTATTCCAGTTCTTTCTAAGGTAGAAAATCCTTCCTCACCCATCACGTCATCTATTTCTAGATGACTCTTGTATATATCAAGGCTAAATGGTGTTTTAGCCATAGCCGCACGATCTTCAGGGGATACTTCTAAAACATCTTTATAAAAACCAGGGATGGTAATGTGGTTGTTCTCGTCTTTCATTCCGGCGATCATGTCGCACAATACATTGATGGGATTTGCCACAGCTCCACCGTAAACACCCGAATGTAAATCAATGTTAGGTCCAGTAACTTCAACCTCCACATAGCTCAATCCTCTAAGTCCTACATCTATACTCGGCATATCGTTGGCAAGCATCGAGGTATCGGAAATAAGGATAACATCCGCTTTTAATTTTTCTTTATTGTTCTTGCAATACGTATCTAAATTACTGCTTCCTACTTCTTCCTCACCCTCAATCATGAATTTCACGTTACATGTCAATTCATTTGTTTGCATCATTGACTCAAATGCTTTTACATGCATGAACATTTGTCCTTTATCGTCGCAGGCTCCCCGAGCGTATATTTTATGATTTTTGATAGTCGGCTCAAACGGAGGAGTGTCCCATAGCTCATCGGGCACACTCGGTTGAACATCATAATGTCCGTATATCAGAACCGTCGGGAGATTTGTGTCAATTATTTTCTCACCGTAAACGATGGGATAACCAGCTGTTTCTTCCAAAATCACGTTATCGGCACCTGCTGTTTTCAAAAAGTCAGCAACGGTTTCAGCACATTTACGCACATCACCTGAAAATGCTGAATCAGCACTAATGCTAGGTATTCGTAATAACTCAAATAATTCTTCTAAAAAACGTTCTCTGTTGGATTCGATATAACTCTTACTTGACATATACCGCAATTTACGGATTATTTAGGCTAAAAGTAAAGGTTAATCGCTTAATTTGTAGGTATGAATCCAGATACGACTTCTGCATCATTGAACGCATTCAAGGGGGAAGTTTTTATGTATGAAATCATCATTTCGGCGATTGTTTTTACCGCTGTTTATATGGTTTTAAAACGCTACCATCAAAAGGAAAAAGAGGCTAAAAAGCATAATTCCAAATACCATAACGGGCAAGGTTGAATTTGCCTGGCTACTTTGTAGGCTTCCTTGACACCTTATCCCCGTCCATCATTGTTTTAGCAATAGACATACTAGGTGAAGTAATGACATTTTCTCCTTTACTTAAACCAGAAATAACTTCAAAGTAGTCTAGATCTTGTATTCCGGTTTTTACTTTCTTGGCAACGGCTTTCCCGTTTTCATAAACAAAAACCCAAGTTTCAATTTCATCTAAATTTGAATCTTTACTTTTATCCTTCTTTGGATCTCTTGTGGTTAATGCCGCAATGGGAAGGGCAAGTGCGTTTTCTCTTTTTTCAGTTTTGATCTCAGCTGAGGCAGTCATGCCTGGAAGCAATGGTTGTGGCCTGCTTGCGTTATTTAAATCAGCGTAGCTGGATGGGTCAATTTGTATCTTAACTGTATAATTCGTGACCTGCTCATTAATGTCCATGTTGGCATTGAATTTTGCTGAATTAGCTATTTCTGTTACTCTTCCGGTGAAGGTTTTCTTTGGATAGGCGTCAACTCGGATATCGGCTTCGTCGTTTAATTCAAGGCGAACGATATCATTTTCATTTATTTTAACTTCAACTTCCATTCGGCTTAGGTCGCTAATCCTCATGATTTCAGTTCCCGCCATTTGTGCAGTCCCTACGACACGTTCCCCTTTTTCCGAACTCAACTGTGTTACAATACCTGATTGAGGAGCAAGAATCTTTGTTCTATCCAATGTTTTCATTCCTTCATCTAAGCGGGCTGCTAAACTTTTTACGTTATATAAAGCAGCCGTTTTATTCTTTGACGCAACGGTAGCTTCTGTTTTAATTTGTTCATATTGAACTCTGGCATTTTCCCACTCTAGATCTGAAGTGATATTTTCCTGATGCAGTTTTTTTTGTCTCTCAAAATTATCTTCAGCAATATCCAAGGCAACTTTAGATCTAAGTTCTTGAGCCTCGGCCGACGACAAGTTCGCTTTAGCATTATTAAGATTTGCCCTTAACTGATTAACGGTGGTTAGATAAATTTCTGGATTAATGGTTACAAGTAGCTGTCCTTCAACAACAGAATCACCTTCGTTGACAAACATATCAATAATCTCACCGCTTACATCTGGGCTAATTTTTACTTCAGATTTGGGAAGGATTTTACCTGTGACTGTTACCGTTTCTACGATCGTTTTATCTTGAATTTTCTCGGTAGTTACTAACTCTTCGCTTTTTCCACCTTTAAATATGCTTGCTGCAACGATGAGCGTTAAAATTATAATACCCGAAATCCAATAAACTCGTTTTTTATTCTTCATCTGATTTAGTCAATTCTTTTTATATCGCCATGAGCAATGAACTGAAGGATTATATCCCTCAATGCCGCTTCGTATTTCGCTGAAAGCATTTGTTGATATGCTTGTCGTTCTTGATTTTTTGTCTGTTGAACCTCGTAAAAGCTAACTTGTCCCAAATTGAACTGTTTTTGCACGAAGTCTAAATTTTTGGATTGGGCCTCATAGTTACTTCTTAAGGCTTGGTAATTAGTGGCAGCCGAATTAAAGGTTTGTTGGGCGTTTACCACATCGTTGATCACGGCTTGTTTGATTTGTTTTTGGTTCCATTTACTTTGGATTAGAGCCAATCGTGATTGTGCGATATTGGTTTGAGTTTGTAATCGATTGAAAATGGGCACCGATAGAGTGGCCCCAAAACTCTGTCCAAAGTTGTCCCGCATTTGAGTTCCAAATCCTATGGTTTGGGTACTATAATCAAAGGTGGGTGCTTCTACGATATCTCCCGATCCCTGAACAAAACCGATGGGCTGGGTGCCGCTGATTTGAGCCCCGGTGATTTCAATGGCGTTGTCGGAATATACCGTGCTCAAGTTAGCCCCCACAGACAATGTAGGTTGTAATGCGCCTTTAGCCGCTTTCAGTGCATACAACATAGATTCACTACGCTTGCTAGAGGCTTGATAATCTGGCCTGTGACTAAGGGCCGAGTCAATTAACTCATTCACTTCAATAGGGAATTCAACATATTCGGGTACCGCCGTTGTCATATCAGCAAGTTGAAGCATTTCCGTGTGATCCAATCGCATCAAGTTTTTAAGGGATAAAATTGAATTCAAATACTGGTTTTTCGATTGAACCTCCAAAGATGTTGCTTGGGCTTCTTGCGCTTGTGCAGCTAATAAGGCACCTTGATTGGAAGCCCCAGCTTTGTATAGCTTCTCGATGCGTTTTGTTTCTCTTACTGCATTTTGTGTATTCGATTGTTGCGCGGCCCAAGATTCTTTGTTTTGTTGGCATTGTAAATAGGTCAGAACTACATTTAAAGCAATATTCTGTTGTACTTGTTGGTAGTCAAGGTGAGCCGCTTCGAGAGTTTTTTTTCTCTGTTTGATGGTGTTTCTAATAGAACCACCAGCGTATAGTAACCAGTTACTTTGAAGCTGTGCAGAACTGTTACCTACCGTCTTTTGTACGAATTGATTACTGAAACGGTCAATACTACGACCACTTTGGTAAAACTGTCCGCCGTTGGCTGAAAGATTTGGCGCCATATTTTGTAATGATTGGCGATATGAGATGTCCGCATTTTCAACGTTCAGCTCGCTCAATTGAATATCAATGTTGTTTTCAATTGCCGTTTCAATACAACGCCGTAAATCATATACCTGTTTATTTTGTGCTCTGAGTGGTGCGACACAAACTGCAGCGAGCAAACAAAAGATTTTTAGCTTCATTTAAATGGTTAAGCAAGTTACATCCATCAATGAGCTGCTGTGGAAAACCATCGATAGACCTGATTTTGTTTCGATTAATTATGTGGAAAATAAAACAAAACGAATCTCATCCTTTAGTCTAGTTTTGTCCTAGAGTTTTGGTTCTTGATTTAGTCGGGCAAGACAAATCAAGACGAAAAGGGAATGTAGTGTAAATCTGCAACTGTACCCGCAGCTGTAACCTCTGCTAAAGCAAATGCTGTAGGCCTTTATGCCACTGTTAAGAACGGGAAGGCGCCTGCCGCGAGGAAGTCAGAAGACCTGCCACACTCTATTTAAAATCGGCTTTCGGGAATAAAAGCACGGTGGAGATTCACGTACTGCAGTACCTGTCGCCATCTATTTTATTTTCAAAAACCGGCTTGATATATGTCGATGGCCTTCATACATACCGCCCTGTTTGCACTGTCCGGAATAGATTCTTTGGAAAGCCATCTGCATTACCCACCAATAGAGCCGGTTGATACTGTTCATATTCAAGCTTCACGGACGCCTTTTGCAACGGTTGGTCGTAAAGTGCGATATATAGAATCAAAACAGTTGAATGTCTCATTACAGGAGTCAGGTCAGTTTGTTAAATCTTACGGTATTTCAGGTTCAGCTTTGATATCCAAAAGAGGAGCTGATGCAACACAAACCCAAGTACTTTGGAATGGATTACCTATTAATCATCCCATGTTGGGCATGATGGACTTTTCAAACATAAACGGTTTTGGTATGGATCAAATCACAGTTGTTGAGGGAGGGAACTCCGCCATGTTTGGTAGTGGTAGCGTGGGTGGAACCATTGCGTTGGAAAATGCGCTAGCCTTCAATTCCCCTTTACGCTCAAGTGTTGAATACGAGTATAATTCTTTGTTGAATTCTAATTTAGGTATTACCATGTCGGCAGGTAATGAATCCATGTACTTCTCGTTCACCTCTTTTACTAAGAATCAGCAGAATAATTTCACTTATACGGACGAATGGACAGGCGCTAGGGAACGTGCAGATAATGTACATTTCGAACAGATTGGAGCGAGACTAGTTACAGGCTTGAAAAAGTCGAATCACACATTGAAATGGGTAACTGAGCTGAGCAGTAATGATCGCGGATTAGGATTCATTGGCGCACAATTACTAGGAGGGCAAACCGATGATAATATTCGGTCTGCCCTTCAACATGAATATAACAACAGTCAATGGGTTTGGGTAAATAAAGTGGGTTATGTCCGTGACATCATCACCTATCATCCGCAAACATTTGTTTATGACACCTCAATCGGTCGGTTATACTTTGCCCAATCAGAGATATATCGAAAATTTAATCAAGGGCAATTAACCTGTGGATTTGATTTACAACATCAACTAGGGGAGTCGCAGAATTATACACAACCGGCCCAAAGAACATTACCCGCTATTTACTCGGCGTGGATGGGAAAGATGAATCGTTTTAAGTATCTATTAAATTCAAGATATGAAGTACATGAAGGATTGTTTACTTATGGGTTTAGTAACGAGTTTAGCTTAAATGAATATTTAAGTTTAAAGTCTGATATTCACCGAAGCTTCCGAAGGCCTACTCTGAATGATATTTATTGGCAAACATCTCAAATGAATCCTTTAAAGAATGAAATTGGTTGGGGAGGAGAAATCGGAATTAACTACAAAAAGCGGTTCAAAAAACACCTTGTAATGGGAGATTTAACACCTTTTTACAGGTACTTAGATAATCCCATTGTATGGCTTCCCTCTGGTGCACTATGGCGATCCATGAATTTAAATGAAGGACGTTATTGGGGTGTGCAATCTTCACTGTCGGGAATGGTGAAAATTCGTAGATGGAGACTGCAATTAGTGAATAACTTGGAATACGTCTATTCAAAAGTCCTGAACATGCATACTTTAGCTTCTCAGCAAATTTTTGTTCCAGATTGGATGATTAACAGCGAGCTTAACATTGAAAATCGCCTGTTCAAGTTATTGGTGCGTCACAATCATGTTGGTAAACGATTTACGAGCACGGATAATAGTTCATTCATGAACGCTTATCAATTATGGGACATCGAGTTGCAAACTAGAGGGTTGTTTAAATTCAAGGAGGAATATATCCATTGGAGATTGGGTGTAGAGTTCCAAAATATTGCAAATACCGAATTCCAAAACATGCCGGGAAGGCCTATGCCAGGTAGAGTCGTTGGCGTAAAAAGTAGTATCAGCATTTAAAAATTTATATAAATGAATTACAGCATTAAAATCATGTTTTTAGCACTTCTTGGATCAGTGAATGTATCCATCGCTCAACCCTTAAACAAATTAAATGTGGGGTTTGAGGAACTCCATGATTCATTGGGTACCTCAGGAGTTCGTAACGGCTCTCGGGGTAATGCTACTTATAATTTTTCTCAGGGTGAGTTTAATTTACATTTGGATACAGATTGGGATACTTCCTTCGGTGGGTATTGGGCCGGTGGTTGGGCGTTATCAAATCTCAAATACACTACAGAAGAGACTAGTGATTTCTCAAAACACCTATATGCATCCAAACCAGGAAAGGGTAGTGAAAAATCAGGTAATGTGTATGCTGTAGGTACTGATGGGAGTTATATTCAAAATGAAGACCCAATAAACCAATCAATGGCGGGTTGTTATATTTCCAACAGCACTTATGCGTACAATTCAATGAAGCTAGGTGATAATTTTGCGAAAAAATTCGACTCAAATGATAGCTTCGCTTTGATTGTGGATTTCTATCTATCCGGCAAAGAAGTAGGTTCTCAAAAAGTTTGGCTGGCAGACTATAGATCAGCATCAGCAGATGATCACTTTATACTAGATACCTGGCAGTGGGTCACCTTTCAATACGCTAATGCCGATAGCATTGTGTTTCATTTTGAAAGTTCGGATATGGGCGATTGGGGAATCAACACGCCAAAGTATTTCTGTTTGGATGAGGTTCAATTGGTTTCTGGTGCGAATATGGAGGAGTTCCCCATTCCATTAGATCTTGAGGTATATCCAAATCCGTTTAATGAATACATTAAAATAGATATTAAAGAGAAAGTGAAAAGTGTTCATTTGATGGATTTATCCGGTAAAGTTCAACCGATATCAGTAGAGAATGAAACAATTTTGAATACTTCAATGGTTTCAAGAGGCGCCTATATCCTGACTATATTCACTGAGGGTGGTCGCGTGCATCATAAAAAGGTTTGGAAATGAGGATCGCATATTACATCGCAATAGTATTCTTTTTTCTAGGTTGTAGGGATACTCCTAGTCACGGAGGTTCCAAACTTACGACCTACAAAAACAATAAAGTTGGAATACTATGTGAGGGTAATTTTCTATGGGGGAATGCACAATTTGATGTTTGGGCACCCGATTCTAATCTTTTTGTTGACAAAGCATTTGAAAAAGCAAATCAAAAACCAATTGGGGATATACTTCAATCCGCATTCAAGTATGGCAACTCTCTTTATCTAGTGGTTAACAATAGCGGACTACTATATGCATTAAACCCAACAACCCTGGAAGTTAGGAAGCGTATAACCGGTTTTAAGTCTCCAAGATATGCGGCAGCGTACGACGGTAAAATCTATATATCTGACCTTGAAGCAAATGCGGTGAGTGTTTTTGACACGTTAACAGATGAGGTGAAGAGTATTCAAATTCTTGAAAATGTAGATGGAGCTAGATCCGGATGGACAGAGGAGATTTGCTTTTGGAATCAACAAATTGTGGCGACAGTAAATGATGGCTTCTTATGGGTATTTGACCCTACAACAAATAGTTCAAAACTGATTGAAACGGACACGGGATCTAGATATTTAGCCGTTGATAGCCGCAACCGACTTTGGATTGGTAGCAGTTCAGGTAATCAGTCAAGCCTGAAAGCATTAAATCAAAATCTGGAAGTGGTATACGCTAAATCTTGGACAAAAGAAGGAGAATTAACTCGGTTGAGTGCATCGCTAACTGGAGATACCCTATGGTATATACGCTCTGGATCATTAACAGGCATGTCGGTTGAATCTATGGAACAAGAATTTTCGAAGGTAGTGCCATACACAAATATTTACGGGATGGGAATTGATCCTAATACAGGGGAAATATATGTTTCTGATGCAGGGGATTATGTAAGTCGGGGCCGTTGGTCAGTGCTCAACCCCGCAGGTGACAGCATAATTCACTCAGGTAAAACGGGAATAATCCCAGGTGGATTTGTTTTCTTCTAGTTCATTCGTTTTCTCATTGATCTAGCGAAAATCCTACCTTTGCTTTTGTGAAGCGCATCGATCTACTCATCCTCAGAATGTACTCACGGCTTTTTGTCGTGACGTTCATATTGAGTCTGTTTTTGTTTTTGATGCAGTTTCTTTGGAAATACATCGATGAGCTCGTAGGAAAAGGAATTCCAACCCTTGCTTTATTTAAACTTATCTTCCTTTCATTGGCGGATCTAGTCCCGATGGCACTACCGATGACCGTTATGGTTGCCGGGTTAATGACGTTTGGGAATCTATCGGAGAGCTTCGAACTGGTTGCCATGAAAGCCAATGGTGTATCGTTGATCCGAATTTTACGCCCGGTTTTCCTATTTATGTCAGTCTTGGTAGTTACCAATTTCTTGTTCCTAAACTATGTGATTCCTAAAGCTAATCTTGAATTCAAGGCAATGCTTATGGAGTTAAGGTCTAAGAAGCCTGCTTTCAATATTGACAGGGGAGAGTTTTACCAACAAATTGATGGGGTGGCTATTCGCGTCGGAGAAAAAGAAGCCGATGACGAAACCGTTCATGACGTGCTGATTTATGAATACAAGGATGACGATAGCAAACGCTTAAATGTAATCCATGCAAAACATGGGAAAATGATGCTTTCAGACGATAAGCGGGCATTGAACTTCACCCTATTTGATGGCGTAAGGTATGAGGAGATGACATCAGCGGAGAATTACCGTCGGACTCGCCCTTTTAATAAAATGTATTTTGAAAAGCAGCGAATGATGGTGGATTTGTCCAGTTTAGATTTTTCGTTTGCAGACCGTAATCACATAGCGAAGGATTATCGCTTACTTAATGTTTCTCAGTTATCTGCAGAGATTGATACGTTCGGTATGCGCATGAATAAGCACTATTTAGACAATGAACGGTATCTGAGCAGATTAATTCATTATCCAAGTTTATTTCCATCTAGCAAAAAACGTAACGCTAAAAGCATAAAAGGTTTTGTATCACTTTCAAAAAGTGATATTTATAACCACTTTGATTCATCCAAGCACCGATCTATGAGAAATCTTGCTTTGTCAACTGCCAAGGGGATTAAGGGTACGCTTGATGGATATGCATCTTCGCAAGAGTATGAATACAAAGATGTTGCTTTATACCGAAGTGAGCTTCATAAAAAATATTCGTATTCTTTGTTGTTGATGATCTTGTTTTTTATCTCCGCTCCATTAGGAGCAATCATTAAAAAAGGTGGAATCGGATTGCCACTCGTAATTAGTGTTCTTCTTTTTGTACTTTTTTATGCTCTCAATCTTACAGGAGAAAAAATGGGGAAGGGCCTAGTGGTACCAGTTTACGTTGGGATGTGGATGAGTAGCTTTATCCTTGCAACAGTGGCTACTTTTATAACCTCTAAGGCATTGAGTGATCGTTCTTTGTGGGAAAGAAAAAAGCGAAGGAAAAAACTAAAAATGGTCTCATCTATATGAGAATTCTCGTAATAGGAAATAGAATTCCCTGGCCATTGCATGATGGTGGTGCTATAGCGACTTACCGCTTATTGAAAGGATTATCTAGCCTAGGGCATGAAGTCACCTTCTTTACATACAATACCAAG
>Ga0255764_10004476_pt1 | contig 10941 bp, 6 predicted proteins | sample 071ome_30_FD_179964 | JGI IMG/M metagenome (GOLD analysis project Ga0255764, IMG submission 179964) | Coastal salt marsh microbial communities from the Groves Creek Marsh, Skidaway Island, Georgia - 071406AT metaG (version 2) | ecosystem: Environmental > Aquatic > Marine > Intertidal zone > Salt... | reverse complement strand
GTTCTCCACCGTGAAGTCCTCGCGTGAAGTCCACGCGCGCTCGAGAAGACGCCGGACGCGACGACGCCGACGACGGCGGACGACGACCGATGGCGAAGGTTGGTGCGGGCGATGCGCGATGGATCGTCGAAGAACGCGCGGACGGGACGAACGTGCACGGATGGCACTGGCAAGAGAAGGACGCCATGCCGTGGGCGCGCGCGAGGTTTGAAGAGACGTGCGTGGGATTACGGACGACGAAGGTTGTGGAAGACGAGGGCGGGGACGGGGCGGCGACGATTGGGATCGAAACGTGCGCGGGTGAGGCGTACGTGAATAAGAGAAAGGGGAAAATCATTCCCGGGTATGAGATCGAGCTCGAGATCGCGTACGTCGGGACGTCGAACGGGAAGACGTGTCGGGGAAAGGTGCGATTGCCGTACGTGGCGGATGAAAACGCCGACGAGACGCCGGAGTGCGTCGTGGCGCCGGCGGGAGATTCGCGAGAGGACGACGAGGTGAAGGCGATGGTGCAGAGAGAGATCGTGCCGAAAGTGTTGGACGCCGTGCGAGGGTTCGTGAAGGATATGGCGGCGGGTGGACCCGGCGGAGACGCGCCGGTGAGCGCCGAGGAGGAGAAAAAAGCGCGAGACGCCAAGGAGGCGGAGGCGGCGAAGGCCAACGCTAAAGCGAGCGCGTCGGCGCCGCGAAGCGATAAGACGGCGCCTTTGTCGCAAACGAATCACACGATCAAGATGACTGAGAATTTCTACTGTCGTCCGAGAGATATCTGTGAGTGTTTGATGGACGTCAATCGCGTGCAACACTTTACGCGAAGTCGAGCGAGCGGATTGAACGGAGCTCCCGGGCCGTTTGAGATGTTCGACGGCAACGTCGTCGGTGAGACGGTGGAGTACGTTCCTGGCGAAAAGATTGTGCAAAAATGGCGGTTCTCATCGTGGCCAGACGGTCATCACTCCATCGTGACGCTGACGTTTCGAGAACCAGAGCCCGGAAATTGTTTCGTCGACCTCGTGCAAACCAACGTACCCGAGTGCGATAAATTCGGCAACGAGACCGTGATGGACACGACGGAAAATGGATGGAAAAATCTCATCTTTGCTCGCATCCGTCAAGTGTTCGGTTACGGCGCGTAGCTCATAAATCAATATGAAAATCAATTTTTTGTAAGCGACTTGTCGCAATTGACAGTCACGGTACCTCAATCCGAGCCGCGGTGCGCGAACGACATGTCGTTTGAAAAGATCACGCTCGGCGAGAGCGGTGCCCAAGCGCACGAGCTGATCGGTGAATCGAACACCGAGATGGCGATTTTGGTAGTGCAGGAGTGGTGGGGCATAAACGACGTCGTGCTCTCGCACGCGCGCGAATTGCGCGATCGTCTCGGTGCGACGGTGCTCGTGCCGGATCTGTACAGAGGTAAACTGGGCGTGGACGTCGAGGAGGCGCATCACTTGATGTCAAACTTGGATTGGGGACGCGCGGCGCAGGAGCTCAGCGAAGCGGCGACGCATCTTCGAACGAAGAGAGGGGCGAAAAAAGTGGGCATCGTGGGCTTTTGCATGGGCGGAGCGTTGACCCTCATCGCGGGGGCGAACGGCAACGTCGACGCGTGCGCGCCGTTTTACGGAATTCCTGGAGAGGACGCGTGCGATGTCTCGAAAATCACCGTTCCCGTACAGGGACACTTTGGCGCCGAGGATAATCTCGCCGGATTTTCCGACCCCGAGGCTGCGAATAAACTTAAGGCAAAGCTGACGGGCGCAGATCAAGAAATCTTCTTTTACAACGGCGTCGGACACGCGTTCATGAATAAATCGCCGCAACCGTACGACAACTTTGAGGCGAGGGAAAAGGCGCAAGGATTCCCGCCTCTCGACGAAGCCGCTGTCGACTTGGCGTGGTCTCGATTGGAAACGTTTTTCCGCAAACATCTCGCGTGAGATTACAAACGCAAAACTAATCAAAATGTACTCTATTATCGTCGCTGTACGAATACTCCCCACGTGTACGGTGGAATCTTGAATACCCCGTCCACAAACTCGCTCGACTTGGAGACCTGGTCTTCGACGAGCGGATGGAGCTCGAGATTGACGCCGGCGAAATCGATAGTCAGATCCAATTCTCCGTGAGAAATAGCGTGTGGCGTGGCGTTGAACACGAGCACGATTCGTTTGTAATTTGCATCAAGGTTCTCGAGCCCAGGCGTCGATGCGTCGCCATCGTTGATGCTCGCGATGATCAACCCGGGCACCTGCGCCGGACCTCGGTTGTAAAACTTCATGCGCCGCTGAATCTCACGGCTCGTTTGCAGACGTAACAGCGGCGTCGAGCGACGAATGCTCAACAGTCGGCAGAAGTTGTTCGTCGCCGCCCGTATCTGCTCCTTCGTTGGACGCATGGACACGTCGGCGAGCATCGGCGCGATGAATTCGTAGCGGTCTCCATTTTTCTTTTCGCCCGGTAATCCTATGCCAAAGTTGTGGGTCTCTCCGCTGTAATCTAATCTATTGAACCAATCTCCACTCGAATAAGAATCTCTATCTAAGGACTTGCTTCGCAAAATCTCATCGCCGGCGTGGAAGAAGGGAACGCCCTGCGACAGAGCGACTATCGCCGTGGCCAAATGGTTGACTCGACAGCGGTCTTCCAGCGACACGCATTCGGCGGCTCGCAGCATGACGCAATCGAATAAAGTCTCGTTATCGTGAGCGCTGACGTAGTTGACCGTCTCTTCCGGTTCACCCGCGTACGCCACGTTTGAGTCCGGCCACGCCGCCGAACTCGATTTGACTTCGAAACCGTGGCGATTGACGAAGACGTAGTCTCGCAAGTTGCCCGCGAGCGCGGCGATAATCTTCTCTCCATCCTCCATGATGCGATACCGCTGAGAGTCGGCATCGCCTTGATCGACGGCACCGTTGGGCGTGTAATATAACCCAGTGAGGAATCCTTGCATGCGAGGATCGCCGAACGGGCTTCCGCCTATGCACCCCTCTCGAACTCTATCGTTGAAGCTTCCTATTCCCGTGTGCGCCAAATTCAACTGCGAGGCATTTTTCCCGACTCTCCCGTTCGCAACCTCGGCGTAATCCCAGCCCTCGCCGTAGAGATAGAGCGATCTACCGTCAACGCCATCCTTCTCCAGCGTGAGCGATCTGAGCGCCTCCCTGGCGCGAGTCATCGTCGAAAGCATCAAGTGACCCATCAGGTCAAACCTGAAACCGTCCACCTTGTACGTTCGCGCCCAATGCACGAGATCGTCGACGATGAGACGATCCATCATGTAGTGTTCGCTCGCCGTGTTGTTGCAGCACGTACTCGCCTCGATGATACCGTCAAAGTTGCGACGATGGTAGTAGCCCGGGACGATTTTGTCCAAGACGCTGTTCACATCGCTCGGACCCGAGGAGAGAGTGTGATTGTACACGACGTCGCAAATGATCCGTAATCCGTGCGACGCGAGCGACTTGACCATCTCTCTGTACTCTAAGATGCGTCTCGAACCGTCGGGATCCGTTGCGTAGCTGCCCTCAGGCACGCCGTAGTGCACCGGGTCGTACCCCCAGTTGAAGGCGTCCGAGTGCGCGACGTCCATGACGGCTTTTTGCTGATCGCGCGCGTTCGGCGGAAACTTTGCGAGATGCGAAAAGTCAACTTTGAGTTGATTTTCCTCGAGCTCTGGAACCGAACCAAAGTCATACGTCGGCAGGAGATGCACGTGCGTCAAGCCCGCGTCGGCGAGAGCGCGCAGATGAGTTACGCACGCGCTCGAGGTTTCACCAAACGCCGCGTATTTCCCTCGCGCTCTCTCGCTCACGGTTTCGTCCAACGCGCTGAAATCTCTCACGTGGAGCTCGTAAATCGAACAGTCCACGGGGTGCGTAAATGGAGGCTTCTCCAGAGCGTCCCATCCCGCGGGCTTGAGCTCGTCCTTTGACGCGTCGCACACGTGCGCTCTTCGACCATCCGCGGCTAGACTCCGCGCGTACGGATCAGAGGCGACGTTGGTCGACACTTTTCCGGTCGTGGGATTGAACACCGTGACCGCATAATTATAAAACTTACCGTCGAGATCGATTCCGCGCGCGCTCCACACGCCCGTCGCCGGATCAAGCGTCATCGCTCTCTCCTCTCGCGCGTCGTCTCCTCTCGGCGAATCGTAAAGAATCAGCGTCACGTCCCTCGCGGTCGGCGCCCACACGCGAAGCGTGACCTCGCCGTCGCGTCCGAAATCCGCGCCGAGCGGTCCGTCGTACGCGTATAAATCGTCGATGGCGCCTTGTAACTGCACGCCCGTCGCGTCGAGCGGCGCGCTCGCCGCGTCGGACGCCGTCACAGCGAGCTGACGCTTCAACACCTCCCGCGCGTCGACAGAAGGCGGCACTTGGAGCGCGCGATACCCCGCCGCCTCGAGGTGCGGAAACTTGTCGCGAACGCGCGCCGGAAGCGTCTCAATCTCTCGAAGTTCCGTCGTCGCATCGCCTCCGACGACGCCTTGTTCGCCCGTCAATTCCAAACTCGCCTCGGTCGAGCTCGTCAAAAAGAAAAAGACGTCGCGTTCGTCGTCGCTCGCGTCCGCGAAATCCGGTGGCACAGCGATGACGTCTTTGCTCACCCAAATCGCGCGCTGTTTCTCGATGTCACCCTTTGGCAACGCCCTCAAATCTGGCTCGACGTCGAACGCGCCCGAGTACCCGCTCACCAACCACACCTCTCGTCTCCCGCTCTCGTCGATCGCGGACACGTCCACGTCCTCCGCTCTGCAATCTTGCGCCTCTCCCGCGTGTACGAGAACGCTCACCGATCGCGCGTTCGCATCGAGCTCAATCTCAAACGTCGCCCACGTCTCGTCGGCGTCGCGTTCGGGCGCCGCCGGCGCGTCCCACGCCGTGGGTCGACGCGCGTCGCCCCACACGTGCAACCCCCACCCATCATACGCGCCGTCCGGGCGATGATACCGCACCACGATGAGTGTCTTCGTCGCGTCCGTCTCGACGTCCGCGGTCGAGCGATGCGCGACGTCGAGACGAAGACGATGACGAAAAAGATGACGACGTCCGAGGCCGAGCTGCACGACGCGAGGCGCGAGGCGCGTCGTGCGCGTCGGCGTCGGCGTCGTCATCATCGACGGCTCCGCGCGAGTGAGTCACGAGTCAGCGAGGCGCTTCGTTCGCTCGTTCGCTCGCCGGCGTGTGACGGGGCGCGAACGATTATTTCAGTCGAGTTGACGGGGGCTGGCGACGACGACGCGAGCGACGCGAGTGACGACGAACGTGAGCGACGTGAACGACTGGAGCGACTTGAATGACGACGACGACGAATCATTAGAACGATAGATGTCTATATTCATGGTAACTGTGCGATATGTTGTAAAAATGATTGACTGAATTGATTGAATGATTTGATTTCATTGCAATGGAGTGAGCGACTCTCGAGGTGCGGAGACGCGTGCGTGTGCTCGCTCGTCGGCGGCGGCGATTGCACGAGAAACGGGAAACCGCCTAATAAACGTATCCCTTCTCGTACATGGACGCGCCTTCAGTCGTGCTCTTAGTCACGTCAAAGATGCCGCGTTGCGCTTCAGAGTTCTCGCGAGCGCGGCGGAGAAGGATCTCTTGCGCTTCGGCGATCTTAGAATCGTCTCCGCTCCAGCATTTAATAACCTTTAGGGTTTAGAAAACGGTATTCGTCGTCGTCAGTCGTCAGTACTCGCCCTCGTCAGACGCGTCGCGCCTCTCACACACACAAAAAAATAGTAATAATGAATAATGCGATGATGATACGTACCGAGTTTTGCAACGCGCGCGCGTACGAGAAAGACACGTGCCACGGGTTCGGCGACTGGTTCATGGCGTTCAAGTACATGGTGGAGTCCAATTCGGACAACCCACCGGACAAGAACATGATACCAGCCGTCTCCGGCGGCACTCTCGAGTTGAGCATCTTCAAGGTGTACTCGGCGACTTCCTTGGCGTTGGACTTCTTCGGGCAGTCGGCACCCGGGGCGACCATGGACGGCTTCAAGAGCATGCGGTCGAACTTGACGTTGTTGTCGGCCAAGTACTTGAAGGTTTCGGCCCACACCATGGACGCGACTTCAAAGTTGCGGTCGATGTCGTGGTCGCCGTCCAAAAGAATCTCCGGCTCGACGATCGGCACCAAGCCAGCGTTTTGGCAGATGGCGGCGTAGCGGGCGAGGCCGTAGGCGCAGTCGGTGACGGCAATCTTGGACGGACCGGCCGGGATGGAGACGACGCTTCGCCACTTGCAGAAGCGGGCGCCTTGCTTGTAGTACTCGGCGGCGCGCTCGGCGAGGCCGTCGAGACCTTGGCACCAGGATTCGCCGTTGGAGTTGGCGAGCGGGCGCAAACCCTTGTCAACCTTGATACCCGGGTACATGCCTTCCTTGCGGAGCGCGTCGACGAAGGAGGTACCGTCGGAGCAGGATTGGTACAAGGTTTCCTCGAAGAGGATGGCGCCGCCGACGTATTGGCCCATACCCTTGGTGGTGATGAGCAACTCGCGGTAACGGCGTCTGTTCTCTTCGGTGTTTTCGACACCGACACCTTCGAGACGGGTACCGCACGTGGCGTTGGACTCGTCCATGGCGAGGATACCTCGGCCCGGCTTGGTCATGTTTTGCTGCGAACGAGCGAAAAAGAAAAAGCGAGGTCGTCGTCAGTCAACCGAGGATTTCGCGTCGTTCGGGGCCCCGAGAACGACGTCGTCGTCGTCGTCGTCGTCGTACACATCGTTCTTCGTTCACCCTCCACTTCTGAACGCGATCGAATCCAATCGCGTCCAATCGCGTCCCCGTCCCGCCGCCTCCCCTCGACGTCGTCTCGGGACGCGCGCCAACCCTATCCACCCACATCGCCCGCGTCGTCCCTCTCCCCGACCGCGCGATCGATCGATCGATCGCTCTCGACCGACGCGCCCCCGACCGAACGCGCGCGACAATATTCCGAGCGCGCGCACGATTCATCGTCGTCGACCGGGCGCATCCCACCACCCCGGACGGTCGTCGTCATCGTCATCATCCGTTCGCGCGCGCGCGCGATCGATCCCCGCGCGAGGGCATCGTCGCGTCGTCAACTTTTCGAGACGCGACCGACGTCGGACCGACGTTCGAACGACGACACACAAAAACGCACCGCGGTCTCGAGCAATTCATCGTCGTATTGACCCGCGCGCGCGGCGACGGCGCGCTTCGCGCTTCGCGCGGTCGTCTTCGAGACAACCTTGACGCCGGCGAACGCGGCGGTGGACGTGGAAAGGGCGAGCATGGTCGGCGTGCCGTCCTCGCGGTGGGAAGTGACGCGCGGACGTCGATCGCCGACGATCGATCGATCGATTTTTCTCGATCGATCGATTTTTCTCGATCGATCGATCGATCGATGCGCGAATGGATATTTTCCCGAATGCATGAACGGATGACGCGGACGATCGATCGACCGACCGATGGATGGATCGATCGAGCGAGCGAGCGAGTGTTGGATAGAATAGAATCACCGGTCGTGACTCTGTGTGTACCCCCTACCCCCCCGCCCCGAACGCGTGCGTGTACCCCCCTCTCGGCACGGACCCGGATGACGTCGTCGAGTCGCGAGCGGTGGTGGTGGACTCTCGCGAGATCGATCGCGAGGGGCCGGGACCCGAGAGGGTTGGGGACGCGAGGGGCGATCGTGAAGCGTGTGGAACCGAGGCGACGACGATCGAGGCGGGGACGATGACGACGGAGGCGGTGACGACGACGAGGATGTGGGGTGAGGGGAGGGACCGCGACACACCGCACCGCACGACACCGCGCCCGCGTCGGGCGTCGAGACGATGGCGGGACGGCGATGGTGTGACGTCGTGCGTCGCGTCGCGCGCGCGTCCGCGACGACGACGACGACGAGCGAGGCGACGACGCGAGCGAGAGGAGGGGGCGTGATGATGACGATGACGCCGACGCGTGCGAAGGGGACCAAGGCGACGACGCGACGAGGCGTGCGCGCGACGGGAAAGGGCGCGACGTCGTCGGTATCGGTGGCGTCGTCAAAGGTGGCGACGCGAACCAAGGCGTCGCCGGCGAGAGTCGAGACGACGACGTCTTCGTCTTCCGCGTACGCGCCCGCGGGGACGGTGAAGACGGGGGTGTACCCGGTGGCCCCGACGGCGAGTAAGACGTATCAGAACGTGGATGGGATGCGGTATAACGATGGACGATACACCAAGTTTCAAGAGGACATCAAGAGCATCGTTCCCGAGGAGCGCATTTACACCGATCCCGTCAAGACGTTTGCGTACGGTACGGACGCCTCTTTTTATCGGCTCTTGCCGCAAGCCGTGGTGAAGATTCACAACGAGACCGAGGTGAAGAAAATCTTGCCCGTGGCGGCTGAAAATGAGACGCCGGTGACGTTTCGCGCCGCCGGTACCTCGCTCTCGGGACAGGCGGTGTCCGACTCCATCTTGCTCAAGCTCTCGCACACGGGGAAAAATTTCAGAAATTACGAAATCAAGGGCGACGGGAGCGAAATCACCGTCGAACCGGGTTTAATCTTGGGCGAAGTCAACAGACTTTTGCAAGCGCACAAAGCGAAGGGTGGTCACGAGATTCAGTACAAGATGGGACCGGATCCGTCATCCATCGATTCGTGCATGATCGGCGGCGTCGTCGCCAACAACTCATCGGGCATGTGCTGCGGCGTCAAGCAAAACACCTATCACACGCTCAAGGATATGCGCATCGTCTTCGTCGACGGCACCGTGCTCGACACCTCGGATGCGGAGAGTAGAGAATCCTTCATGCGCACGCACAAGCATCTCGTCGATGGCGTCCAAGATCTCGCTCGACGCGTGCAAGCAGATGAAGAGCTCACCGCCCTCATCAAGAAGAAATTCGCCATCAAGTGCACCACGGGGTACTCGATCAACGCGCTCGTCGATCACGACGTGAACGATCCGATCGAAATCATCAAGCGCTTGATGATCGGAAGCGAAGGTACGCTCGGTTTCGTCAGTCAAGCGACGTACAAGACGGTGGTGGACCATCCCCACAAGGCGAGCGCATTCATCGTCTTTCAAGACGTCGAGGACGCGTGCAAAGCCGCCGCCGTGTTGCGTCGCGAGACGGACGTGGACGCCGTCGAACTCTTCGATCGCGCCTCTCTCACGCAGTGCGAGGATCACGAAAAGATCATGAACTTGGTGCCGACGATCAAGGAGGCGCCCAAGTACGGCGCCGCCCTTCTCATCGAGTGCCGAGGCGCGACGGAGGACGCGTTAAACTTGGGCATCGGCGCCGTGGAGAAATCTCTCGACGGCGCGGGCGTTCGTTTCTTACACCCGCGCGCGGAGATGTATCCGTTCAGCAAGGAGGAGGACGTGTACAAGGTGTACTGGGACGTTCGTAAGGGGCTCATCCCCATGGTTGGCTCCAGCCGCGAGGCGGGGACGTCGGTGCTCATCGAGGACGTCGCCTGCGAGGTGGACAAGCTCGGTGCGATGACCAAGGATTTGATTGCCATGTTTGAAAAGTTTGGTTACGACGACGCCTCGTGCATGGGTCACGCGCTCGAGGGTAACTTGCACTTGGTCTTCTCCCAAGGTTTCCGCACCGACGAGGAGGTGCAAAAGTACTCGGCGATGATGCAAGAGATGTGCGAAATCGTCGCGGAAAAGTACCAAGGCAGTCTCAAGGCGGAGCACGGCACCGGACGCAACGTCGCACCGTTCGTCGAGATGGAGTGGGGCACCAAGGCGTACAACATCATGTGGGAGCTCAAGGAATTATTCGATCCCGAGTACGTCTTGAACCCGGGCGTCATCTTGAATCGCGATCCACACGTTCACGAGAAGAATCTCAAGCCGAAACCCGTCGCCGATCCAATCGTCGACATGTGCATGGAGTGCGGCTTTTGCGAGTCCAACTGTCCGACGCGCGATGTCTCCCTGACGCCGCGCCAGCGCATCACCGTCTATCGTGAGATTTCTCGTCTTCAAGCCATCGAACCGAACGCTCGATCCGCGGAGGAGCAAGGTCGTTTGGATGAATTCCTCGACATTTTCGCCTACGCCGGCAACAGCACGTGCGCCGCCGATGGTATGTGCGAAGTCAAGTGTCCGGTCGGTATCAACACCGGTGAGCTCGTGAAGAGCATTCGTAACCGTGAGATGGAAACCGCTCGTTCCGCGAAAACCATGGCTGGCGTGGTGGCGCGAAACTTTGGCGCCGCCACGTCCATGGTGCCACCGCTCCTCAACACGGTGTCCGCGGCGCACGGCGTCCTCGGCGAAGGCGTGTTGAAGGGGGTTTCCAGAATGCTCAACAAGGCGACGGGTAACATGATTCCGGTCTGGAATCCATACATGCCGACCGGTGCGCCCAAGCTTCCGGAACCGCTTCCGGCTCGCGCGGACGCCGCGCCGTCCAAGGGCATTCCTCGCAAGGTGGTGTACCTGCCGTCGTGCGTCACGCGCATGATGGGTCCGGTGAAAGGCGAAGAAGCCAACGGAGGCGTCGCCGACGCGATGATGAGCATCTTGGACAAGGCCAAGTACGAAGTCGTCTACCCCGAGGGGCTCAGCTCTCAGTGCTGCGGCATGATTTTCAACTCTCGCGGTCTCAAGGATCAGTCTTTGGCCAAGGGTGACGATCTCGAGCGCGCGCTGTTAAAGGCGTCCGACGGCGGTAAGTACCCCATCATCGTCGACACCTCTCCTTGCCTGGCGCAAATCAAGGAACAGCTTCAGAGCCCGGAACTTCGATTCGCCCTGTACGAGCCGTCTGAGTTCATCGCCAACCACTTGGTGGACAAGCTCGAGTGGAAAAAGGTGAAGAAGCACATCGCCGTGCACGTCCCGTGCTCGTCTAAAAAGATGGGCGTCGAGCAAACGTTTATGAAGTTGGCGAGCAAGTGCGCCGACGAAGTTTCAGGCTCCGGAATTCCG
>Ga0255764_10004472_pt1 | contig 10947 bp, 9 predicted proteins | sample 071ome_30_FD_179964 | JGI IMG/M metagenome (GOLD analysis project Ga0255764, IMG submission 179964) | Coastal salt marsh microbial communities from the Groves Creek Marsh, Skidaway Island, Georgia - 071406AT metaG (version 2) | ecosystem: Environmental > Aquatic > Marine > Intertidal zone > Salt... | reverse complement strand
CGGATCTCATTCCCGGCGCCAACGGCATTTACCTCGTGGAGGATCCGTCCATCACGTTCCGCAATAGCACCCTTTCCACCTCCTACCTCACCGTTCCTCTTTGGTTTTACCTCAATGGCAGCCGAACGGGCCGAAAAGGACTCAGCGCCGCCGCCGGCCTCTACGGGGGCATCCGCGCGGGCGCTACCACCCGCACCCTCCGGTACATGGACAGCAACAACGGCTGGACCCGCGAACGCGTCACCTCCCGTTACTACACCAACCCCCTCTCCGCAGGCGTCCAACTTCGTGTGGGCTACAAAAAATTCCACCTTACGGCCCGACAGTCCTTGACCCCTCTTTTCAACCCTCGCTTGGACATCGTCCGCCCAGACGTCTACGTGGCCTCATTGGCTTTGGGCTGGGATTGGGAATAGGAGCTAGGGAGCTAGGGAGCTCGGGCTCTGCCCGCACGCTTGGTAGCTAGAAGGCTCGGGCTTCGCCCTGTGGCTAGAGAGCACGCGCTTCGCGTTGTTGCTTTTCCCTTAAACGCTTATTCTCTTTTACCTTTTAACCAGGTTGGGGACCTTCTCCGCGCGCTGGGACTTCCCGTTGTTTTGCCAAGCCCCCAAACAAAAAAGGCCACCCCTTTCGGAGTGGCCTTTGACATTCTACAGGGAATGGATTACATGATGCCTTGGTCGAGCATGGCGTCCGCCACTTTCACAAAGCCGGCGAGGTTAGCGCCTTTTACGTAGTCCACGTAGCCGCCTTCTTGGGTGCCGTACTTGACACAAGCAGCGTGAATGTTCACCATGATGGTGTGGAGCTTCTCGTCCACTTCTTCACGGGTCCAGTTCATGCGGAGGCTGTTCTGAGACATTTCCAAACCAGAGGTGGCCACACCGCCCGCGTTAGAGGCTTTGCCTGGGCTGAAGAGGATGTGGTTGTGGTGGAATGCTTCGATGGCTTCGGGCGTACAAGGCATGTTGGCACCTTCGGCCACGCAGGTGGCGCCGTTGGCGATCAAAAGCTTGGCGTCGTCGCCGGTCAATTCGTTTTGGGTCGCACAAGGGAGCGCGATGTCGCACTTCACTTCCCAAGGAGTTTTGCCTGCTACAAAAGTGGCAGAAGGGTAGGCGTCTACGTATTCGGAGATACGGCCACGCTTCACGTTCTTCAAATTCATCACGAAGGCCAATTTGTCGGCGTCAATACCGGCGGCATCGTAGATGTAGCCGGAAGAGTCGGACATGGTGACCACTTTACCGCCCAATTGGGTGGCTTTTTCGACAGCAAATTGCGCAACGTTGCCCGAACCAGAGACCACAACGGTCTTGCCGGAGAAACTGTCGCCTTTAGTGGCGAGCATTTCTTTGGCGAAGTAGACCGTGCCGTAGCCGGTAGCTTCGGGACGAATGAGCGAACCTCCCCAGTTCAAACCCTTGCCCGTGAGGACGCCGGTGAACTCATTGCGGATGCGCTTGTACTGACCAAACATGTAGCCGATCTCGCGACCGCCCACGCCGATGTCGCCGGCAGGAACGTCCGTGTTGGGGCCGATGTGGCGCGCCAATTCGGTCATGAAGGCCTGGCAGAAGCGCATCACTTCTGCATCGGATTTGCCTTTGGGGTCAAAGTCCGAACCGCCCTTACCGCCGCCCATGGGCAAAGAGGTGAGGCTGTTCTTGAAAATTTGTTCAAAGCCCAAGAACTTCAGTACGCTGAGGTTCACCGTGGGGTGGAAGCGCAAGCCGCCTTTGTAGGGGCCGATAGCGCTGTTGAACTCAATGCGGTAGCCGCGGTTTACGTGGACCGAACCGTCGTCGCCCGTCCAAGAAACGCGGAACGTGATGACGCGCTCGGGTTCAGCGATGCGCTCCAACACCTTAGCGGTCTTGTACTTGGGATTCTCTTCAATGAAGGGGATAACGGACTCAGCAACCTCTTGAACTGCTTGGAGGAATTCAGGTTCATGCGGGTTGCGAGCACGAACACCTTCCATAAACGCACTAATTTGCGCGTTATAATTCTGAGCCATAGGAAAGTTATTTCCAGCAAAGGTATACCGAAATTTGCGTCATGCTTGATTCCCCCAATCCCCAAAAGACACCTTTATCTGAACTCGGCGAATTTGGCCTGATCCAGCGCCTTACGGCGGCCGTTGAATTGAAAGCTCCGTCGAGCAAACACGGCGTGGGCGACGATGCGGCGGTGCTGGATTTTGGCGACTCTGAAGTACTGATATCCAAAGACTTACTTGTTGAAGGCGTGCACTTCGACCTTGGCTATGTGCCCCTCAAACACCTGGGGTACAAGGCCGCGGTGGTGAACTTTTCGGACATCTATGCGATGAACGGAACCCCCAGCCAATTGCTGGTGGGCATGGCTGTGAGCAGTCGTTTTCCGGTGGAGGCATTGGAAGAAATTTACGCCGGAATCCTCCTCGCATGCTCGCGCTACGGTGTGGATTTGGTGGGGGGCGACACCACTTCGAGCCAGTCAGGCCTCATGCTCAGCGTAACTGCCGTGGGACATGTAGCAAAGGGCAAGTCGGTGCGCCGCGATGGGGCACAGGCGGGCGATTTGCTCGTTGTGACGGGTGACTTGGGCGCGGCCTACATGGGACTTCAGGTTTTGGAGCGCGAAAAGGCCGCCTTCCAAGCCAACCCCAATTTGCAGCCAGAGCTGCAGGGCCATGAGTATGTTTTGGAACGTCAGTTGAAGCCCGAGGCGCGGAAAGACGTGGCTGCCTTGTTGGCCGAACTAGGCGTGACGCCCACGAGCATGATGGATATTTCGGACGGTTTGAGTTCGGAAATTCTGCACCTCGGCACGCAAAGCGGCGTCGGATGCACCATTTACGAGGACAAAATTCCCATGGATCCGCAGATGATGCATTTGGCGGAAGAGTTTGGCATCAATCCCATTACGGCCGTGCTGAATGGGGGCGAGGATTACGAACTGCTGTTCACGATGCCCATTGCCGATTTCGATAAGATTAAGGCCAATCCAAATTTGACGCCCATCGGACACATGACGGAGGACAAGGTTTTCCAAATGGTGACCAACGCGGGCCAAACGGTGCCCCTCGAAGCCCAAGGCTGGAAAGCCTTCTCTCCCGAAAACTAAAAAACCCCGCCGAGCAGCGCTCAGCGGGGTCTTCCATGGTTTAGCGGAGGCCTGACGGCAGTTTTACTGCTTGTCGAAGCCGTATTCCGTGTTCATCGTGGTTTGGCCAAAGGTGGGATCCACTTCGGTCGTTTGGTTGCGCAAGCGCATAGAGGTCTCCAAGAAAGAGAGGATTTCAAAACCCATCTTGTCGCCGTCTACGGTCATGTACAAGGAGTCAGGGGTAACGCCGCCACCATCAACGGCATACCAGGTACCCATGCTGTTGTCCTGGATGTCGTTGCCAAAGGCTTGGCCCATCACGTTCAACGTAACGCGCACATCTTGGTTCCAGGTGAAGGTGTTTTCCATGTCTTCCACGAAAACCAACTCCAGAGTGTTGTTGGCGCGGATCAGGGAGTCTTGACCGGTGAATGAAATCGCTTGGCCTGCGAAGTCAAACGAACCGCTGATCGCAACGTCATTGAGGTTCCACGTGCCAGCCAATTTTTCTTCGAGCGTGGGCTCTTTAACGCAAGACATGGCAATCAAGCCAAGAGCGACGAGGGAGAGGAGTTTTTTCATGGTTTAAGAGTGAAAGGGTGAAAGGGTAAAAGGGTTTAAGGGTGAAAGGGGTGTGCGACTTTGCACTTCCTTGGAGCAAAGGATGTGCCAAATGGTTTAAGCGTTAAAGGGTAGACGGGCGCTGGCTCGCTTCGCTCGCGCTCGTTGGCTTGTTCGCTAGTTAGTATGTTGGCTAGTTAGTATGTTGGCTAGCTGGTTCTAGGGGCAGCTGTTGCGGGCGTACAAAGGCTTAAACCCTTTAACCCTTTAACCCTTCAACCCTTTAACTCTATCAAACTAACATACGAGCTTACGCTGCCGAGCGCTCCGCGCTCCGCAGCTTACTGCTTGGCAAACCCAAACTCGATGGTCATATCCACGCCTTGGCCTTGGAAGTCGACCACCTGCTGGGTGCGCAGGCGAACAGAAGATTCAAGCAAGCTGAGCACCTCATACTTGGTGGTGGTGCCGTCCGTACCCACAAGATGCACGGAGTCAGGGGCAACGCCACCGCCGTCGATGGTCACCCAGGTACCTGAACCGCTTTGCGCCCAGGGCACATCGAGGGAGGTGCCGGCAGAAACGCTCAAGGTGGCGTCCACGGCGTAGGATACGGAGTTGGGCTCTTGAATGAGGGTAAAAAGAGACGTCGCTGCGATGTCCTTGTCGTTGGCCACCAAGGGGATGTTTTGGCCGCCAAAGGAAATTTGACCCGAGGCGATGATGTCATTCACCAACCAGGTGCCTTCGAGGCGATCCGCGAGGGTGGGGTCTTTCTTGCAGGAAGCAAGGGCGACTAGGACGAGGGCTGCAGCGAAAATCTTTTTCATAACAGAAAGGTAGTCAATTACTTGGATGTAAGAGAGGCCGACAAAAATTCGCGGTTCATGCGAGCGATGTTCTCGATGGAGATGCCTTTGGGGCATTCAACTTCGCAGGCGCCGGTGTTGGTACAGTTGCCAAATCCTTCCAAATCCATTTGCTTCACCATGTTGAGAACACGGTCGGCGGCTTCCACTTGGCCTTGGGGGAGCAGGGCAAACTGGCTCACTTTGGCGGAGGTGAAGAGCATGGCGGAGGCGTTCTTACAGGTTGCCACGCAGGCACCGCAACCGATGCAGGTAGCGGCGTCAAAAGCGGCGTCAGCGTCGGCTTTTTCGATGGGGGTGGCGTTGGCGTCGGGCAGGTTGCCGGAGGTGTTTACGGACACGTAGCCACCTGCTTGGATGATGCGGTCAAAGGCGCTGCGGTCGACCATGAGGTCTTTGATGACCGGGAAGGCTTTGGCGCGGAAGGGCTCGATGGTGATGGTGTCGCCGTCGCTGAATTCGCGCATGTGCAGCTGGCAGGTGGTGACGCCGCGGCCGGGGCCGTGGGCTTCGCCGTTGATGAACATGGAGCACATACCACAGATGCCTTCGCGGCAGTCGTGGTCAAAGACAACGGGGTCAATGCCTTGGCTGATGAGCTGCTCGTTGAGCACGTCGATCATCTCCAAGAAGGACATGTCCGAGGTGATGTCCTCGACCTGGTAGGTTGCCATGTGGCCCTTGTCTTTTGGACCGTTTTGGCGCCAAACGTTGAGGGTAAATTTCATTTGTAGGAGCGTGTAATCAGTTTAACATTTTCAAAGACCAGTTGTTCTTTGTGCAGCTTGGCTTTGCCGGGGTCTTGGTCGGCGAACTCCCAAGCGGCCACGTAGGCAAACTCGTCGTCGCGGCGGACGGCTTCGCCTTCTTCAGACTGGTACTCCTCGCGGAAGTGACCGCCGCAAGATTCCTCGCGGTTGAGGGCGTCGATGCACATGAGTTCGCCTAGCTCGAGGAAGTCGGCGACGCGGCCGGCTTTGTCGAGTTCAGGGTTCATTTCGTTCATGGTGCCGGGCACTTTCACATCCTTGTAGAAGCGCTCGCGGAGGGCGCGGATGTCTTGGATGGCCTTTTCGAGACCTTCTTTGTTGCGGGCCATGCCGCACTGGTCCCACATGATTTTTCCGAGTTCGCGGTGGAAGACTTCGACGGGGGTCGTGCCTGGGTTGTTCAGGAAGGACTCCATGCGCGTTCGGGCCGTTTGTTCCGCCTCAGCAAATTCAGGCAAGTCGGTAGAAATCGTACCGGTCCGAATGTCATCCGCCAAGTACGTACCCACCGTGTAGGGAGCCACAAAGTAGCCATCGGCCAAGCCTTGCATCAAAGCGGAAGCCCCCAAGCGGTTTGCACCGTGGTCGGAGAAATTAGCCTCGCCCAAAGCGAAGAGGCCAGGGACGGTAGTCATCAAATTGTAATCGACCCAAATGCCGCCCATCGTGTAGTGCACGGCTGGGTAAATCATCATGGGGGTCTTGTACGGATTTTGTGCGGTAATCTTCTCGTACATCTGGAAGAGGTTGCCGTACTTGCTCTCTACGACCTTCTCGCCGAGCTCTTTAATCTGCGCAGCGCTGGGGTTGTGGATGCCCTTAATGTTGGCTTGCTCCAGGCCATAGCGTTCGATGGCGGAGGCAAAGTCCAAATACACGGCTTCGCCCGTTTTATTCACGCCAAATCCGGCGTCGCAACGCTCTTTGGCGGCACGAGAGGCCACGTCACGGGGCACCAAGTTTCCAAAGGCGGGGTAGCGGCGCTCCAAGTAGTAATCGCGGTCTGCTTCGGCGATTTCCGTGGGCTTCAATTTGCCAGCGCGGATCGCTTCGGCGTCTTCTTTTTTAGCGGGAACCCAGATGCGGCCGTCGTTTCGGAGGGATTCGGACATCAAGGTCAATTTTGACTGGGAGTGTCCGCTCACGGGGATACAGGTGGGGTGAATCTGCGTGAAGCAGGGGTTGGCCATGTAGGCGCCCTTGCGGTGCGCTTTCCAAGCGGCAGTCACGTTGGAGCCCATGGCGTTGGTGCTCAAGTAGAACACGTTGCCATAGCCGCCCGTGCAGAGCAATACGGCGTGGGCTGAGTGGCGCTCCAATTCGCCGCTGACGAGGTCGCGGGCGATAATGCCGCGCGCTTTGCCGTCGACGACGACGAGCTCCACCATTTCGTGGCGGGCGTACATTTTCACGCGGCCCTTGGCGACTTGGCGAGAGAGGGCCGAATAGGCACCCAAAAGCAGCTGCTGGCCGGTCTGGCCCTTGGCGTAGAAGGTGCGGCTCACCTGCACTCCGCCAAAAGAGCGGTTGTCCAAAAGACCGCCGTAATCGCGGGCAAAGGGAACCCCTTGAGCGACACACTGGTCGATGATGCTGGCAGATACTTCGGCCAAACGGTAGACGTTGGCTTCGCGGCTGCGGTAGTCACCGCCTTTAACCGTGTCGTAGAAGAGGCGGAAGGTAGAATCTCCGTCGTTCTGGTAGTTTTTTGCGGCGTTGATACCCCCTTGAGCAGCGATAGAGTGCGCGCGGCGAGGCGAATCTTGGAAGCAAAAAGCTTTGACGTTGTACCCTAATTCGGCTAAAGAGGCAGCGGCAGAAGCGCCGGCAAGGCCCGTACCTACGACGATAACGTCAATGCGGCGCTTGTTGGCGGGAGAAACCAAGGGAATCTTGGCCTTGTGCGTCGTCCATTTATCGGCTAAGGCGCCTTCGGGAATGTGAGCGTTTAATGACATAGCGCGTGGTATCAGATCAATTCAAGAGAATGTAGAGGGGGATGCTCGCAAAGGTGGCGGGGACCAAAACGGCAAAGCCGTAGCCCAAGGCTTTGATGAGCGGCGTGTAGCGGGGATGCGACCAGCCCATGGTTTGGAAGGCGCTGGCAAAGCCGTGCCACAGGTGGAAGCCCAGGCCGATCATGCAGAGCACGTAAAAGAGGCTGTACCAAAGGCTTTCAAAGGCACCTACCGTCAAGGTGTACAGGTCCTTGTTGCCGGCGGCGTCCATGCGGTCCTCCCAGGGGCCAAAGTGCATTTCAAACCAGAAGCTCTTCATGTGCACCAAGATGAACAAGAGGGTCAAGATGCCCAGGAGGGCCATGTTGCGCGAAGACCAGTTGGCGTTGGCGGCACCGTTGTAGGCCTTGTAGCCTTGGGGGCGGGCCTTTTTATTTTGGTAGGCGAGGACCATGCCGTCGATGCTGTGGAGCAGGATACTGCCATAGAGCAAGTAGCTCACGGCTTTGATCAACGGGAAGGTGGTCATAAAATGCGCATAGGCATTAAAGGCTTCTTGGTTGCCGGTGAGCAAGGGCAGGTTGCCGAGCAAGTGAATCACCAAAAAGGAGCACAGGAAGAGGCCGGTCAAAGCCATCCAATATTTGCGTGCTAGGGAGGTTCCGAAGAGACCGCGTGACGTTGCCATACAGAGTAAAATCTAGATTGCCACAAAAGTAGGGGCCAATCGCTGCGCTGCAAAGGCTTGGCGCGCCGATTCGGGCAAAAGCGATTACCTTCGCTGACTATGAGATATCTCCCTTTGAATTCGGCCCTTTTCGTGAAGAACCGCGCTCGATTTGCGGCCACCCTTGCGCCCAAATCGCTGGCTATTTTTCATTCCAACGATATGTATCCCACCAGTGCAGATGGCACCTTGCCGTTTAAGCAGGCATCCGACATTTTCTGGATGAGTGGGGTAGATCAGGAAGAATCTGTCTTGGTGGTTTTCCCAGATGCCCCCAAGCCGGAACACAAAGAGGTGCTTTTCTTGCGCGAAACCAATGCCCACATCGCGGTGTGGGAAGGGGCTAAGCTGGACAAGGAGCAGGCCTTTGCAGTTAGCGGCATCAAGACGGTGTACTGGCTTCAGGATTGGGACCGCGTGATGAAGGAACTCATGAGCCAAACGGAGCATGTCTACCTGGTTACCGAGGAGCATTTGCGCCGAAACAACCCCGTTGAAACCCGCACTATGCGCCTGAACAAGGCCCTCAAAGAAGCGTACCCGCACCACAGCTACAAGCGTTCGGCACCGGCCCTCAACGCTTTGCGCGCCGTGAAAACAGAGGAAGAAGTGGAGGTCATGCAGATCGCTGCAGACGTGACGGCAGCCGGATACGACCGCATTTTGCGCTTTTTGAAGCCCGGCGTGACGGAGTACGATTTGGAGGCTGAATTCATGCACGAATTCCTGCGCAAACGCTCGCGCGGCTTTGCTTACACGCCCATCATTGGCAGCGGCGCCAACGCCTGCGTGTTGCACTACATCGAGAACAACATGCCCTGCAACGATGGGGACTTGGTTCTCTTTGATGTCGGCGCCGAATACGGCAACTACGCCTGCGACGTCACGCGTTGTTTCCCGGTGAACGGCACCTTTACGCCCCGCCAACGCGAGGTCTACGAGGCTGTGCTCCGCGTGGAAAAGGCCGCTATTGAACTGCTTCGCCCGGGCGCCATTTTGGCCGAATACCACGTCCAAGTGGGCGAGCTTATGACCAAGGAGCTCATCGGACTGGGTCTCATCACCCAAGCCGATGTGGACGCACAGGATCCCGCTTGGCCCGCCTACAAAAAGTACTTTATGCACGGCACCAGCCACTATTTGGGCGTGGACGTGCACGACTACGGTTTGTGGGACGGAAGCCCCATGCAGGAAGGCATGGTATTCACCTGCGAGCCTGGCATTTACATCCCAGAGGAAGGCTTGGGGATTCGGATTGAGGACGACATTGTCATCACGAAGGAAGGCCACATCAATTTGACCAAAGCCATCCCCAAAGAAGTGGACGAGATCGAAGCCATCATGGCCGGTCGTGCGTAAGCCCGACCTGTTCCAAACGCTATCCGTTTTAACCCGTTTATGAAGCGCCTCCTTCGCGGAATTTTCTATGCCTTTGGGCCTCGAGCGCGCCGCGTGGTGCGTCGCCTGGCTTATGCGCCCGTGGATTTGCTCCTCGTGCTTCGCCATGGAGGGCGCCCCACGTACAACGGCCTTCCCTTGCCCTTGCCGGGCGAGATTTTCACCGGAGGTGGGGACTTCCTGGAAAACGGTTTGATTTTCAAAACGCATTTTCAAAAGCTTGGGGCACTGAAGCCTCAGGAGTCTGTGCTGGATATTGGCAGCGGCCTGGGCCGAATGGCCATTCCCCTCACCGATTTCTTGGAGGCCCCAGCCGAATACCACGGCTTTGACGTCGTGGCCTCGGCGGTGGCGGATTGCCAGCAGCGCATTTCTACGCGCTTTCCGCACTTTCACTTTACGCATGTGTCCTTGGTGAACGACCTCTACACGCTGGAAGGAGCTTCGGCCGACCGCTTCACCTTTCCCTATGCGGACGACCAGTTTGACTTTGCGTGGGCGACGTCAGTTTTCACGCACATGGAGCGCACCGAAGTCCAAAACTACCTGCGCGAAGCGCGCCGCGTGCTCAAGCCCGGCGGGCGCTTTTTGGCCACCTTTTTCTTGACCGACGAAGAGGCGCTTTCCTGTGCCAAGGGCGGAGCCTACGAATTTTCCGTGCAGCGCGGCGAAGATTGGTACATGAGCGCAGAAGTCAAGGGCGCCAATGTGGGCTTCACGCCCGAAAATGTGCAGCGCTGGGCCGAGGAAGCGGGCTGGTCGGAAGCGCGCATCTACGTCGGCCGCTGGTCGGGACGCTCAGGCGAGACCACCGATTTTCAAGACATCGTCGTCTTTTCGTGAACGCCTAAACCGGTGCCGTGCCTACCTTCGGGGGTATGGAATTGAATTTGGTTGGAAAGCGCGCGCTCGTCGCGGGCTCGACGCAGGGCATCGGCAAGGCCGTCGCCAAATTGTTGGCTGCACACGGCGCCCATGTGGTGCTTTTGGCCCGCAACCGTGAAAAACTGGAGCATACGCTGACAGAATTGGACCGCCGCCACGGGCAAGGGCACTCCTACCTCATTGCAGACTACAACGAACCTGAAACGGTGGAAGCGGCATTGGAGGAATACCTCGAGGAAGGGCACCCCATTCACATTTTGGTGAACAATACAGGTGGACCCGCCGCGGGCCCCATTGTGGACGCGACGCCGGAGGCCTTTTACTCGGCCTTTACCAACCATTTGATCAACAACCACCGCTTGGTGCAATTGCTCGTGCCGGGCATGCGTGATGCGGGATATGGCCGAATTGTCAACATTATTTCGACCAGTGTGAAGGCTCCGCTGCATGGGCTGGGGGTGAGCAACACCATTCGTGCCGCGGTCGCCAACTGGTCCAAGACCTTGGCCAACGAACTCGCACCTCAGGCCATCACGGTCAACAACGTTTTGCCGGGCGCCACCTTGACGGAGCGCTTGGGGAACATTATTGAAGGTCGCGCCACCAAAACGGGCCAAAGCCAAGAGGACGTCAAACAGGCCATGTTGGCCGAAATTCCCATGGGCCGCTTTGCGGAACCTTCGGAA
>Ga0255764_10004396_pt1 | contig 11057 bp, 9 predicted proteins | sample 071ome_30_FD_179964 | JGI IMG/M metagenome (GOLD analysis project Ga0255764, IMG submission 179964) | Coastal salt marsh microbial communities from the Groves Creek Marsh, Skidaway Island, Georgia - 071406AT metaG (version 2) | ecosystem: Environmental > Aquatic > Marine > Intertidal zone > Salt... | reverse complement strand
AGAAAACCAACTACACTACAAAGGCCATTCCGCTACGGACGAACAATTTTACATCGTTCCCTTGCACCCAAGTATTTTGATTGGTGCAGCTGACCGCAATCATTGAGGATGCAGTAGGCGGATTCAGCTAGCGGATTGGGTGTTAGATGAATTTACCCCAAGGAAGCTGCTAACAGAACAGAAATATAACAAGCCGGCCGCAGGCGAAGACTGATAGCCGTGCTTGACCCTATCGGTTAAATTGCTTGGGATACAAACCTTTGGGAATTTTAGTAATTCAATATGATAAGAACAACGGATAATATAAGTGATATTTCAGGAGTTCCAATGAAGAATACAACTATACTAGCTTTCTGCCTTACCATTCTCTTTCTTTCCATGTCATGTAGGCCAGAACCACAGATTGATGATTATGCAATTGAAAAAGTTACTCGGCCTCTGTCGAATGAAGACCTAGGTTTCGCATTCAATGCACTCGGGCTTACAATAGAGCGATTTGATTGCATGTTTCCAAAGAGAACTGTAATTCGGATTTCTTCAGAGCAATATGTAGATGGCAATCCATCCGGAGCTACAAGCGAAGGAACTTTGTATATCGATAAAGGTCTTCAGAGGTTTTACATTTTTAAAAAAGAACATCATGACAAAACAGTCGAGTTCTCTTTCAAAAACCGAGGAACATCCCTGGTGTGTGGTCAGTCATTGCATGAGGGATATGATTCAAGTACTTACGCATTAATTGAGATCGACGAGATTACACAAGACAAACAACCAATATATGTATATGCAGCCGGTAAAGGTGGGATCACGGGTGTTTCGAGCCCTCTCGTTGACATCAAGGCTTTGGCTACCCAACACGATTTTATGCTGGTTATCTATTTATCAATAGAGAATGAGTAATGTTATAAACACTCAATTCATCGAACCCACTGGCGCAGTCTGATGATCTCTATATTGGATCTGAAGAAATGAAATGGATACGAATAACACTGTGTGGTGCTGTCATGCTACTGGGGATGCTGATCTGGCTGCAAGCGCAGTTTGCTGGTGCCCACTCGACGATAACACTTGAACGTCACACTGAAGTCGTCGACAAGATCGAAGGTCAGCTGGCAGACGGAATGACAGAGAAGGACCGCATCCACCTGCAAGGTCCCAGCGACTTCGTCTCCGAGGTACTGGCAAGAACGAACGCCATTGCCTTGGCGGGTTGTGCTGTCAGCGTCCTTGGGTTGCTCCTGCTGATTGCCGAAGTCACACGAAAGAAGGGATCCAAGACCTTGGAGGATACGTCGCAATAGCGCCGAAAATCATGATGGACGTTCAGTTTAGAAAATGAAATTCTACTTTTTACACCTATTCAAGATCTTACCACCAACGCTTAAGGTTTCATGGGCATTCTTCCTCATCGGGTTCCTAGCGTTGACAGTGGCCTTGTTCACCGCGACTAGCTGGCAGAGTTACGGAGGATTAGGATGCCTGGTTGTGGGCTATGTCGTCTTTATCATCGACGGGGTCAACCCGAACAGAACCAAGGGTGATGTGGGGCGTGCGGGGTTCATTGGAGGGCTCATCGGCGCCACCTTGGCGGGACTGATCGGTGCGATTGTTTCAGCACTGATTTTGGGCATTGTCTTTGGTATCTCCTCGATGATTGAAAAAAGCATTCCGCTTACCGTCATGCAATCCCTGCAAATTGTCGGATGGCTGTTTGCATTACCTCTAGTGTTAGGTGTGCCGAAACTTGTAATCAAAGCGAAGAATAAAGCGGTAACCGAACGAGGTGGTGCTGGATAACCGGCTACCCGTCCCGGGTCGAAATGATTTCCGTGGTTGCAAACATTAACCCGCAGTCCAAGGCGAACCGACGGTAGCCGATGCCATACCTTAGATGTTATACTTACCAAATGCCTTGGTTAGGCTAGGTAAATATCTTTCATGAGCAGGCATCTTTACATCCATTTTCGCTCGATTGCCATTGTCATTCATCCCTTTGCAACGTCTATTTTATAGATGATAAAAGTAACGAATAATATGAGTAGAGCCATCCTCTTGTGCGCAGCCCTTCTCGCCATGATTGGGGTAACCGCAGCGGGCAAGACCCCCACCGTGTCGGTGGCGGTCCCCGCCACTGCGGATGCCACGCATCAGCGGATCGCGCAGGTCTTCGCGTCCCAGCTACACCAACGCTGCGGCCTCCGGGTCGAAGGCGGAAGCGGAGGAGACATCGTGGTCGAACTGGTGCTTGGCTCCGGCGGAGCCCCGGACGGATACAGCATCAGCGACCGGAAGGGCGGGGGCACGCTGATCACCGGCAATAACCACCGCGGCCTGCTCTATGGCGTCGGAAAATTCCTCCGCTCCAGCACCTACGAGGACGGCGGGGGAAACGCCACCTTCGTCCCCGGAACCTGGCGGGGCTCCTCCGCCCCGGTCCAGCCCCACCGGGCCGTTTACTGGTGGACACACATCGGCCCTCGATGGCGGAATTCCGAGCTGGAAAACATCCGCCTCGATGTCGAGGAAATGGGGCTGTGGGGGGTGAACGTCATCGCCGGGTGTTTTCCGGTGCAGGGCGGCTACGGCAAGATCCCGGGCTACAGGGGGTTCGACGATCCCAAGCTCGCCGGTCTGCTCGCGCGCATGGAGACCATGCTCAAGACGGCCCGGGCACTGGGCCTTCGAACCTGCCTCTTTGTCGTCCCTAACTCCGCTTACAGCGGCGCCCCCGCCGACATCCGCGCCACCCCGCACCAGAACCAGTGCGGCGGGAATCACGGCGTCTTGGTCTGTCCAAGCACCCCCCAAGGAGAGGCCTACCTGCTCAAGCAATGGGAGGGTGTCTTGAAACACTTCCAGGTCATCGGCATCGATGAATTGGTCTTCTTCCCCTATGACGAGGGCGGTTGCGGATGCGAACGCTGCCGCCCTTGGGGCGGCAACGGGTTTTTAAAAATATCCCGGGCGATACAGCGGATGGCCGACACCCTCTATCCGGACGTCGAGATCGCGCTGTCCACCTGGTGCTTTGACAAGGATCCCAAAGCCCCTAACGAAACCGAGAAGCTCGCGGAGGCGTTGGATAAAGATCACCGTTGGGTCGATTACATCATGCCGGATTACCGTGTGCCGGGATACTTCCCGCAGAAAATGATCGACCATGGCGTTCCGGGCAACCTGCCCGCGATCAACTTCGCAGAAATCAGCATGAAATGGCACGGCTGGAACAACGAGAAACGGGGCCTCTCCCCGAATCCCGCGAAGGTCGCCGAAATGTGGGCGCTGACCAAGGACCACTACCAAGGCGGCATCATTCCCTATTGCGAGCACATCTACACCGATGCCGACATGGTCATGCTGGCCCAGCTCAGCTGGGCGCCCGACCGTCCCGTGGACGATGTCCTGCAGGAATACACACGCTTCGAGTTCTCGGCTACTCATTCCTCCGACGTGATCGAGGCCATCCGTCGCAACGAGGCGGGCCACACAGACCAGGCCGCGCGCATCCTCAAATCGGTGGAACCCAAACTCACCACCTTCCAACGTGACGCCTGGAGGTGGCGCTCACTCATGTGCCGGGTGACCGGCGCCAGCGCTAAGTCCATTAACTATGGTGTCGAGCCGCCGCGTAACCGAATCGGACTTGCCAGGGCCAATCACCGCGAACAAGGCGCTGCAGCAGACGCGGACAAGCCGCGCCGCTGAGCTTAGTCGTTGGGCTCGAAACATTCCAAAGAGAAAGAGCATGAGTAAAATAAACCGAGTGATCCGTTGCGTGGTGAGCGCATGTTGCGTTGGCGTGTTGCTTTATGCCGATGCCCATGCGGAAGACGCGAATCAACAGGCAAGCGCGGATGCGTGGACCTTCTGCAGTATTCCCGACTTTTTGAACTTCGACATCGAATACCCGCAGAAAGGGTGGGAAGACGCCCTGGGATTCATCCTGGAATCGATGAAGAAAGAAAATCCGGCCTTCGCCATGGTTGCGGGTGACCTGGTCATGGGGCACTGGGGACCGACCCGGGCGGACGTGGAGAAATGGGCGGACAAATATTACCCGCAATGGACCCGGCGCTGGGCGGATCATGACCTCAAGATCTATGCCGCCTTGGGAGACCATGAAATCGGGGACAATCCCTGGAGGGGTGAGACCGCCAGGCTCGTTCCGGTCTACAAAGAGGCCTTTCGCATTCATCCCTTTGCAACGTCTATTTTATAGATGATAAAAGTAACGAATAATATAAGTTAGACGGATAGAGAGGAATAGAGTGCATGATAAAGATATTCAAATTGCTGTTCTGCATATGCTGCATCTCAAACGCAGCACTGTGTGTGCAAGGTGGCGGCGAGAAAACATACACCGGCTCCAAGGATAAACTACATATCTATCTCCTTATCGGCCAATCCAATATGGCCGGTCGCGCCAAGGTCACACCTGATATTGTTGATGAACTCAAAGGGGCGATGCTGCTCAACGACAAGGGTAAATGGGAGCCCGCGAAGAACCCATTGAACCGCTACTCGACCATTCGCAAGGGCATGAAGATGCAGAAATTGGGACTTGGTTATGGCTTCGCGCTTGAAATGCTCAAGCAATACCCTGGAGTCAGTGTAGGGCTCGTTGTAAATGCAAAAGGCGGATCGAACATCGATGAGTGGAAGGAAGCCGGAAAGTTCTTCAATGACGCCGTCAAGCGAACCAAACAGGCGATCGCAGCCGGGGGTGAGCTCAAGGGTATTTGTTGGCATCAAGGCGAATCGAACGCCATTGATCCTGATTACCTGGAGAAGGCTACAGCTTTGATTGAAGCATTCCGCAAGGTGTTCGACGACGACAAGCTCTCTTTTGTTGTCGGGGAAACTTGCAAGACGAAGTCGGAGCGTCCGGTCAATAAGTATTTGAACGAGATTCCCCAAAAGGTCGAAAACACCGTCTGTGTCAAGTCGGACGGTCTGAAAGCCTTCGACGGTAACACGCATTTCGACACCCAAAGTCAGCTCGAGCTTGGCAAGCGCTACGCGACAGAGATGCTGAAGATTCAAAACAAACAACGAGTCGAACAAGAGAATTCACCTGACAATAAATAGCTGTGCCATTTTTTGCTGGTGATTCAAGACTTTCCTCCACCTTTTCCAATTACCTAATGCCTTGGTTAGGCTTTTGCATGAGGTTGATGAAGTGACGCAAAACAACAGAGATTTTACGCAAAAATTGTCGTTAAATAGTTGTTAGTTTTTGGATAATGGAGTGGTATCTTAGCAATGCCCCATTTAGTTCCCTATCTGCTACTTTCTTGCTTATCCTGCGTGGTTTTTACTGAGGCCGATGCCACCAATTATGTTGGCAAGATTAATAGCCAAACTAATCGTGAGTGGAGCGCTTTTAACAAACCCTACAAGGAAGCTACAGCACAGGAACCGAAAGTGGGTGCCGCTGCCCCGGTCGTAGAGGGCAGCAAACCGAACATCGTCATCATTTTCACCGATGACCAGGGATACGCCGACCTGGGCTGTTACGGAAATCAAAAGAACAAGACCCCGCGCATGGACCAGCTGGCCAGGGAGGGCACACGCTTTACCAGCTTCTATGCGCAGTCCGTCTGTGGACCGTCGCGCTCAGCCCTCTTGACCGGTCGTTACCCGATACGCAGCAAGGGTTGGGCTATGCCGGCCAGCGAAATCACCTTTGCCGAACTGATCAGAGATGTGGGTTATCAGACGGCGTGTATCGGCAAATGGGATGTTCCTCGTAGGCCGATTATCGACCGTATGCCGAATGCGCAGGGATTCGATTACTACTTCGGACCTACTGGTGCAAATGATGGTGGAAGAGTGAAATTTTTTGAGAATAATGAACCAGCCGGCGCGACCAATGATATGGCGAGTCTTATCCGTATGTACACCGATAAGTCTATTGACTATTTAAAAAATAAGCGCGACCCGGGAAAACCCTTCGTTTTGTACTTGGCCCATACGATGATGCACACCGTCATTGATGCCTCCGAACGATTCCGAGGCAAGTCCAAGGGAGGACTCTATGGCGACGTGGTGGAGGAGTTTGATTACGAAACCGGTCGCCTGCTCGATACACTCGAAGAGCTGGGTTTGCGCAAGGACACACTCGTCATCTACACGACTGACAATGGCCCCTGGAACCAACCGGCTTATTACGAGTCTAAAATGGGTTTGCGTCCTGACCCTGACTTAAAATACGGGTCAAATAACAAAAAAAGGCCGGCTGGCTGGTTTCAGGAGAAGGGAACCATCTTTTGGGGAGAATCCGGTCCATTACGCAACGGCAAGGGGTCCTGCTATGAGGGAGGATCGAGGGTGCCCTGTATTGTCCGTTGGCCGGGTAAGGTGCCGGCCGGGAAAACGTCGGATGCCATTTTTGCGACCATCGACTTCCTTCCAACCTTTGCCGCCCTGGCTGGGTTCGAGATTCCGGACGACCGGATCATCGATGGGGTCGATCAAAGCGAACTGTTGCTCGGTCACAGCCGGGAAGGGGCTCGCCAAACCTTCTTTTATCAGGGCAATGGCGTGCGCCAGGGGAAGTGGAAGTATCTCCAGGCCGTCCACAGCGCTCCCCCCTATTGGCTGGATCATTACAGGAAGGAGGTTGAAGAACTGTATGACCTCGACTCGGATATCGGTGAGACAACCAACCTCGCGGAAAAGTATCCGGAAAAACTGGAAGAGCTCAGGGCCCTGATGAAGAGCATCGCAGAAGGTAAAAACAACGCTGCACCGGTTAACCGCTAACTCAGCAAACCGTTTTTATGCAAACAGCGATGATAATGAAGAATTCCAAATGATTCGACACACAATGGACGTAACAAAGAAAATCCTAACAACTCTCCTCCTTACCCTTCTCACCTCCGTGTGCAGCGCGCAGGAACCGAAAGCGGTTGTGGAAACTTCCGCCAAGAAAATGGATGTTTTATTCATCGCCATTGATGACATGAACGACTGGACGACGGTGTTTGATAAGAATAACCCGATCCAAACGCCGAATCTCGAACGCTTGGCGGCACGCGGGGCATTATTTGAGAAGGCCTACTGCGCCACACCCGCTTGCACTCCCTCGCGCACCGCGACCCTCACCGGTCTGCGCCCGACGACCAGCGGTGTTTACGATAACCGGGACTACCCTTGGCGCAAGAACCTGCCCGACGCGGTCACCTTGCCAAAGTATTTTAATCAACACGGCTACCGCACACGTGGTGCGGGCAAGGTTTTTCCCGGTGGAGGTGATTCCGCCCATCAATCTTTTGAAGAATACTTCGAGATGCGGCCCTGCCCGCAACCAAAGATCCGGAAGGGCGCATTTGGCTGGTATGACTGGGGTCCGGTGAAGGAAAAGCTGACGGATGAATTCACCGTCAATTGGGCGATGGAAAGAATGAAGGATTCGCCTCGCGATAAGCCCCTGTTCCTCGCTGCCGGGATCTTCCATCCACATCTACCGCATTTTGCTCCACCCAGGTTTTTCGACCTCTATCCATTCGATCAGCTCATTCAACCGCCCATGCCAGCCGATGATCTTGACGATGTGCCGCAACTTGGGATCGCTATGGCTCGGTCGCAAAGGCGTTGGAACGGCTTTCTATTTAATGATCCCCCGGCTGAAGACGATCCCGCTTCCCTGAAAAGTCTCGTTCGTGCCTATCAGGCGTCCTCCTCCTACGCCGACGCCAAGGTCGGGCAACTTCTCGATCAACTCGACGCCACCGGACGGGCGGAAAACACCATCATCGTGCTCTGGTCGGACCACGGCTATCACCTCGGGGATAAGGAGAGCGTGGTGAAGTTCACCCTCTGGGAGAAGGCCAATCATGTGCCCTTTATCATCGTGGCGCCGGGCATCACCCAACCGGGGACGCGAATCGATACGCCCGTCGGCCTGGTCGACATCTACCCGACGCTGCTCGATCTGGCTGGGTTACCTGCGAAGCCTGATGTGGATGGCCAAAGCCTTGTCCCGCTGTTGAAAAACCCACAAGCCAAATGGGACCGTCCCGCCCTCATGACCCAGGGCCGCGGCAACCATGCCGTCCGCTCCCGCGACTGGCGCTACATCCGTTACAAGGATGGCACCGAAGAGCTCTACGACTGCAAAACTGACGATCCCTGGAACCACAGCAACCTGCTGGCTGGCGAAGACCGAGATAAGTATGCCTCTGTAATTGCCGAGCATCAGAAATGGCTGCCGAAAGACGAAGCTCCGGAGCGAGGCCCTGAACAAGTCCGAGACAACAAGCAGAACAAACGTTGAATATGTCATGAATGTTTCGCGATCACTCCTCCTTTTTACCCTCATCACCTTCGTGTGCAGTGCCCAGGAGCCGGAGACGGTCATCGAGACCCCGGCGATGCAGGAGAATCCGCCTGAGACTTGGCTAACCTATCACCTGGCTCACCCCGTGCCTGAACGCGCCCTGGATCCCAATCCGGCCTACTTCTGGAAGGGGCGCTACCACCTGCACTACATCTATCGGAACCTTACTGGTTATGTCTTTGCCCATGTTTCCAGTGACGACATGGTGCACTGGAAATGGCACCCCACCGTGCTGGGACCCACGACCACGGGGCACGGTATGTTCAGCGGTACGGGTTTTATCACCAAAGATGGCCGGCCCGCCATGGTTTATCATGGCAAAGGATCCGAGCGGAACTGGATTTCCTATGCCCTCGACGACAACCTGGACCAATGGAGCAAGCCGCATGAAATGACGCCGCGTGATAAGGACGGCAAGCTGATGACAGATATGCCTTATTTTGATCCCGATATCTGGATCAAGGATGGCATCTACTATGGAGTGAACGGGGTCAGCGGAAAAGAACCTGCCGTGATCATGAAGTCCGATGACCTCAAGGATTGGGACTACATCGGCGAGTTGCTCCATCCAGATTTTGACGAGGTAAAGCTCGGGGTTGGAAGAGACGAGGATGTCTCCTGCGCCAACATCTTCAAGCTGGGGGAGAAGTGGGTGCTCCTGTGCATTAGCCACAAGCTGGGTTGTCGTTATTTCATCGGCGATTTTAAGGACGAACAATTCCTGCCCGAGCAGCATGGCCTGATGAACTGGTCACGTGCGGAGTTCTTTGCTCCCGAGTCCTTGCTCACACCCGATGGCCGCAGGGTGATGTGGGCATGGTGCGCCCCACGTGGTGGCAGAAAGCCTATAAGCGAGAGGTTGCAGAAGGGCATTCAGTCGCTGCCCCGCGAACTGAGTCTTTCCGAGGAGGGCACCCTGCTGATCAAACCCCTGCGCGAACTCAAAAACCTACGCAGCGAAGAAAAGACGGTTGTGGATCTCACGGTCAAAAGTGACTCCACTCATAGGCTCGAGGGCATTTCCGGCGACACGATGGAACTGGAGATCGTGCTGGATGCTCCCACGGCCCAAGAATTCGGGGTCAGGGTGCTGTGTAATGAAGAAGGTAACAACGGCTTAACCATCTCATCGGGCAAGGGCAGTAAGACCTTGGAGGTCGGCTATATCGATCCGCCCTTCGAGCTAGAGGAAGGGGAAGACCTCACCCTACGCATCTTCATCGACAAGAACATGATCGAGGTCTTTGCCAACGATCGCCAGGCTGCGTTAGCGTGGCATGTGTATGATGTCGATGACATTCATGTTAGCCTGTTCAGTAAGGGCGGTGACCTGAAGGTAAAACACATTTCAGCTTGGCAGATGAAGTCGATTTACCCTTAGTCAGAAACCGAGTTAAAGGGGAACACGCAATGAACATAACCAAGGAAATTCTGACAACCCTTCTCCTTACCCTGCTCACCTCCGCGTGCAGCACTCGGGAGGCGAAGATGGTCATAGACACCCCGGCGATGCCGGAGAAACCGCCCGCCACCTGGCTAACTTATCACCTGGCGCACCCCGCAGCAGAAGAAACCGCAACCGCAGGTGACCCCAATCCAGCCTTTTTCTGGAAGGGGCGCTACCACCTGCACTACATCTACAAAATTAAGGAGGAGTCTGTTTACGCCCATGTTTCCAGTGAGGACATGGTGCACTGGAAGTGGCATCCCACTGTCCTGGGGCCAACAACGATGGGGCACGGTTTGTGGAGCGGGACGGGTTTTATCACTAAGGATGGGCGGCCGGCGATGGTCTATTTTGGCCATAAAACGGAACGAAACTGGATTTCCTACGCCCTGGACGACAACCTGGACCAATGGAGCAAGCCGCATGAAATGCTGCCGCGTTACCAGGATGAAAAGCCGGTAACGGATATGCCTTACTTCGATCCCGATCTTTGGATTAACAATGGCATCTACTATGGATTGAACGGGCGCAACAGACGTTCATCCGCGGTGATGATGAAGTCCGAAAACCTCAAGGATTGGGATTACATCGGCGAGTTGCTCCATCCGGATTTCGACGAGGTAAAGCTCGGGGTTGGAAGAGATGAGGATGTCTCCTGCGCCAACATCTTCAAGCTGGGGGAGAAGTGGGTGCTCCTGTGCATCAGCCACAAGCTGGGCTGCCGATATTTCATCGGTGATTTTAAAGACGAGCAATTCCTTCCCGAGCAGCATGGCCTGATGAACTGGTCCGCCTGGGACTTGATGGCTCCCGAATCCCTGCTCACGCCAGACGGTCGGCGAGTGATGTGGGCCTGGTGCACCCCGAGAGTTGCCACCATTCAGGCATTCCCCAGAGAGAAGAACTTTTATCAGCTTTTGCAGGACAAGATCCAAACCGGTATCCAATCCCTGCCGCGCGAACTCAGTCTTTCCAAAGAGGGCACCTTGCTGATCCAACCCCTGCGTGAACTCAAAAAATTACGAAGCGATGAAAAGAGCGTGCACGACCTCACCGTCAAAAGTGATCGCACTCATCTCCTCCAGGGAATTTCTGGGGACACCATGGAACTGGAATTGGTGCTGGAAGCCCCCACGGCGAAAGAGTTCGGCATCAAGGTGCTGGCTGACCAGGACGGCAATGCGGGATTCATCATCTCTTCCGGCAAAAGCAGCAAGACACTGAATGTCGGCTACATCCAACCTCCCTTCGAGCTGAAGGAAGGCGAGG
>Ga0255764_10004386_pt1 | contig 11067 bp, 9 predicted proteins | sample 071ome_30_FD_179964 | JGI IMG/M metagenome (GOLD analysis project Ga0255764, IMG submission 179964) | Coastal salt marsh microbial communities from the Groves Creek Marsh, Skidaway Island, Georgia - 071406AT metaG (version 2) | ecosystem: Environmental > Aquatic > Marine > Intertidal zone > Salt... | reverse complement strand
CGAATGGCTAAGCCGGGCCCTGGGAAAGGATGACGTCCAAGCAATGCAGGCGACAAGCCCAAGGCCTTTCCGACGCGACGGACTTCATCTTTGAAGAGCGAACGCAAGGGTTCGACCACGGAGAGCTTCATGAAGTCCGGCAGGCCGCCCACGTTGTGGTGCGATTTGATGGTCACCGAAGGTCCATTGACGGAAACCGATTCAATGACATCGGGGTAAATGGTCCCTTGGCCTAAAAATTCCACGCCCGAAATAGCCATGGCTTCGCGGTCAAAAACCTCAATGAATACGCGGCCAATGGCTTTGCGCTTGGCTTCGGGATCTTCTTGGTTGTCCAGCGCAGCATAGAAATCGGCGGAGGCATCCACGCCTTTGACGTTGAGGCCGAGGCCTGCATACTGCTCCAGCACGGAGGTGAATTCGTTCTTGCGGAGCAAGCCGTTGTTCACGAAGATGCAGTACAGACGGTCGCCGATGGCTTCTTTGAGCAGCATAGCCGCCACAGTACTGTCCACACCGCCACTCAGGCCCAAGACCACTTTTCCTTCACCAATCTGAGCGCGCAAGGCGTTTACGGTGCTTTCAATGAAGGCATCCGGCGTCCACGAAGGACTACAGCCCGCGATGTCGTACACAAAGTTTTTCAGCAACTGCACGCCGTGTTCCGAATGGTGGACCTCCGGGTGGAATTGGATGGCGTAGGTTTCTTCCCCTTGAAAGCGGAAGGCCGCCACATGCACATCGGCGGTGGACCCCTCCACTACGGCATTCTCTGGCAGGGCTACAATGGTGTCGCCATGGCTCATCCAGACGCATGACCCGACGGGAACGCCTTTGAGCAAGCGCGACTCCCCTTCTACTGCCGCCATGTTGGCACGGCCGTATTCGCGGTGCGTGGAGCGGGCTACCTGGCCGCCGCGGGTTTTGGCCAAATACTGAGCGCCATAGCAGACTCCTAGCACGGGAACGGAGCCGAGCATCGGGCTCAAATCGGGGGCAGGCGCACCTTCTTCCAAGGTAGAGAAGGGCGAACCGCTTAGAATGATCGCCTTAAAGTCCGACCAGTTCTCCGGAATGTGGTGAAAGGGATGAATTTCACAGTAGACCTGGAGTTCGCGAACCCGACGTGCAATGAGCTGGGTGTATTGCGAACCAAAATCGAGGATGAGGATAGCGTCTTGCATGGAGTACAAAGATACTTCGCATCCACAGGGCAGAAAGCCCTAAAAAGCAGGTTTTTCAACAGGTTTATTCCCCTGATTCAGGGAGCATCCATGCCCACAAAAAGGGCATACCCTCGTTCAAATCCAGATGCTGGATAAGCCCGTCTTCCATCGCCTGAAAAGGGGCGTGGCCAAAGTGGTAGGCCAGCTCTAAGACCGTCCACGTGCGCTCTTGCATGGCTCCCGCTCCACCGCTTTCCACGGAACCGGGGAATTGGGTGGATTTAACCGCCAAGAAGGCCTCCCAGCGTTCACGTTGGGACCGCAAAACCGCTCGACGAGCGCGTTCGCGCATTCGGTCCTCCTCCTTGGATATACGCTTGAGCCAAGCCTCTGTAGAGCGCTCTAAATCAGGATACTTACCGTATTCCTTCTTAACCAAATTACGCAAGGCCTCCGCCACGGGAAATGCACCCGCTGCGGGCGCACCTTCCTCCTGCAGCCAAGCCACGCGCACCTCTGAAATACTGCTGTGGTACGACAGGTTCTGCGGGGCAAGCTTCTGCCATTTGCGCCAGGAGGTACTAGGCCACCATTCAAAGGAGGTCCTTAAGTGCATGCGCACAGCAGGAAAATTGCGTTCCTGGAAATAGGGAATGAGTTGCAGCCAATACTCCATCTCCCCTGCACCGCCCGCGTAGAGCACGTTGGGCAAGATACACTCTTGGTAGATGGGGCGCAGGATCGCATTGGGACTGAGCGTTTCGGGCTGGTTTTGGACCCGGGACAGAAGTTCTTCTTGACGCATCGTGCATGAGCCCGCCTGCCAGGCTCCCTTTCCAAGGAAGTCAAGGCGCGTTCGGCGCCCGTTCTCGAGTAAGAAGAGCGTCGAAGGCTTGACGTCTACGGGAGGCTCCCACCCTTGTGCCGTCCATGGCACATCGTTTTGCGTCGAAAACATGCGCTGATGCTGAATTTCATCCGTCCACAGCTCAGCGGCCAACGCCTTTAAACGTGCATCCGAAGCGTCCAAACAGAGCACGGAGGGGTGCCAATGGGCCATGAGCCGGCGCGTCGCATCTGCGAGCGTTTCGCCTTGGAGATAGGCCGCTCGGTAGACTTTCAGCTGCTCCGCCAGCGCGGCGTGCTGCCCCCAGTCCTTTTCCAGGGCGTCGATCACGGGCCAAACCGCTTCCGAGGGAATGCCGCCAGTGGCCCATCCTTCAAAGGCATTGGCCATGCTGTACCGCCTTCCCTCAAAGGAAATGTGCCGAATTTCTTCCACATCGTGGTCCTCTGTCGCCATCCAGAAGATGGGCACCACGGGATGCGTGGGCACCTCCCATTGGGCGCTCAGGGCTGCCACTTCGCGAATCTTGCTGTGAACGTACAAGGGCCCACCTCCTAAAACCAGCTGGTGCCCACAGGTCATGGTCACGGCGCCCGGTTGGGCCAGCGCATGAAGCTGGGCCTCTTGCTCCTCGGTTAGCCCTTGCAATGCGTAGTGATCTCGCAGCACAGCCACCAGTGTGGCGCGCGCCTCAGCCGAATAACCCGCCGCACGCTCCTCGATAAAGGCATCGCTCAAGCCTTGCAGATGCGGTGAACCCGCAAATGCCCCTTCGCGCAGCGTGAGCGCGCGACGGGCCAGCGGCGTGCCTGCATGAGGCTGAGGGCTAAACTGCATTATTCTTCGCTTGGAGGGTAGTAAAAGTACGTTCGAGGCTCTAGTTGGCCGTTGGCGAAGGCTTGCTGCAAGATCTTCTCGATCCAAGCATCTTCCTCCACCTTGCTGGGTTCGTAGGCCTTTTTGATGGAGATGTCCCACCAAGAAGCCGTCACATTCCACCCCACGGCTTGAAGCCAAGAGCGGTATTCCTTGATTACATCAAAAACCGTCATGTGGGTTTCGCGGTACACCAGTTTGCACAAAATTTGGCCCTCCGAAACGGTCAACTTGTGCAGCTCCGGCTCAAAGCGATCCGCCAAATACTTCTGGTAGCGCTTGACCATGCGCTTGCGCTTGAAATAGTTCTTCTCGCTGGCGAGGCGCATATTCAAACTGTCCAAACGCTCCCCCAGCCCCTTGGCATAGGGATAGACTTTAATCACGCGCCGCTTCAGCCTCAGGTAGTTCAGGCGCGCTTCGGTGTCCGAAAACGTCGGCTTGTCCAAGACCATCACTTCGTCCAAGAAAATCCAAGGCACCGTGTCCTGACCAATGACGGTGGCCTGCGACGGCTTGCCTTGGTAAATCACCTCGATCTGCCCCATGACCTGCACGCTTGCCAATAGACACGCGGCGCTGAGCAAGAAGATTCTTAACGGCGACGCCATGCGCTCGGAGCGGGATTCGCTTCAAGGCGGGGGCTTCTTCGATACTGCGCCAAGGCAGCAGCCAAGTCATGGTCTGCGCCTGTGGGCAAGGCCGAAGCCTCAAAGTAGGTTTGAACAAAATGCGTGTCAAATTCCCCGGATATAAAGGCCTCGTGCTCCAGAACAAAGCGGCCAAAGGGGAGCGTGGTTTCCACCCCGATAATGACATAGCGTTCAATAGCTTGGAGCATTTTGGAAATGGCGTCCGTTCGGTCGGTGCCATGCACGACGAGCTTGGCAATCATGGGATCGTAGAAAATGGGGATGTCCATGCCTTCTTCAATGCCATCATCGACCCGAACGCCCTCCCCCAACGGGCGGCGGTACACTTTGAGCTGACCTATATCCGGCGCAAAACCGTTCCGAGGATCCTCCGCATAGACGCGCAGCTCCAAGGCATGGCCGTCCATGCGGACGTCTTCCTGTCCATAGCCCAAGGGCTCCCCAGCGGCGATGCGCAGTTGTTCCTTCACAAGATCGAGCCCGGTGATGCATTCGGTCACTGGATGTTCCACCTGAAGCCGGGTGTTCATTTCCAAGAAGTAAAACGCCCCTGAGGCGTCGTAGATGAACTCTACCGTGCCCGCTCCCACGTAGCCACAGGACTTTGCCGCGTTCACCGCCGCTTCGCCCATGGCTTTTCGCTGGGCTGGACTCAGTACCACGCTTGGGGCCTCCTCCAGGACTTTTTGATGGCGTCGCTGCACGGAACATTCGCGTTCGTGGAGGTAGACGCAGGTGCCCTGGGTATCTGCCAGGACTTGAATTTCGATGTGGCGCGGCTTCTGCACGTATTTCTCGATGAAGACGGCCCCGTTGCCAAAGCTCTTTTCTGCTTCTGACACCGCCATGGCGAAGGCCTCTTCAAAGGTTTCCGAATCGTGCACAATGCGCATGCCCTTGCCTCCACCGCCCGCAGACGCCTTGACCATCACGGGAAAGCCAATGCGCTCTGCTTCGATGAGGGCTTCCTGTGCGGAGGCAATCGCATGAGCAGTTCCGGGCACTAAGGGCACCCCGAAGTCCATGACCGCTTGCTTGGCCGAGAGCTTGTCTCCCATGGTCCGGATCGCCGCGGGGCTTGGTCCCACAAAGACGATACCTGCCTCCTCCACCGCCTGGGCGAATTCTGCGTTCTCGCTGAGGAATCCGTAGCCTGGGTGGATGGCGTCGACGCCAAGGCTGCGCGCGGCCTCCAGGATTTTGTCCTGGCGGAGGTAGGATTGGGCGCTCGGTGCTGGGCCGAGACAGACGGCTTCGTCGGCAAAGCGCACGTGCGGCCCGCGAGCGTCCGCATCGGAATACACGGCCACCGTGGCCAATCCCATTTCTTTGGCGCTCCGCATGATGCGAAGGGCAATCTCTCCTCGGTTGGCTACCAGTACTTTACGAATCCTAGACATGACGGGCTTTTCCCATGCAAAGTACGCATGAAATCCGTACTTTGGCGCCCATGGAACTGTACTTGGATTCGGCGGACCTCAACGAGATCAGCACCGCATTTGAACTGGGCTTTTTAGCCGGTTTAACTACCACTCCCACCTTTATGCAACGCGAGGGCGTGGCGGATTTGGACGCTATGCTTTTGAAATTGGCCGATATGGTGCCCGTGCTCCAGATTGAGGCCTTGGGCCGAACGGCGGAAGAAATCGTCGCGGAGGCCAAGCGTCAAGAGAAACTCGGATTGGACCGAAGCAAAACGGTGTACAAAATCCCCATCTCCTTGGAAGGAGCGCGCGCGTGCAAAATGCTGCGTAGCGAGGGCTTTTTGGTCAACCTGCACCTGGTGTACACGCTGCAGCAAGCCTACATGGCGATGGCCGCGGGTGCCACCTATGTATGCCCCTTGGTAGGCCGCCTGCAAGACCAAGGAACCGATGCCCTGCAATTGGTCGCTTCCATCGTGGATATGAAGCTGCAGCACGGGTACGACACGAAGATTATGTTTTCGTCGGTGCGCCATTTGGAGCACGTTCGGAACGCTATTGAGCTGGGAGTAGACACCATTACGGTGCCCTGGAAGGTCATGAAGCAAATGACCAACAACCACTTGACTGAATTGGGTTCTGAACAGTTTTTTATCGACAACCGCCGCGTGACCACCAAAGTGGCGCAGGCGATGCGTGCCGCAGACGTACAAGTCGCCCCGAGCGCAACGATTCAGGAAGCGCTCGTAAAAATGACCAAGTCCGGCTACGGGGCTGTGGTCATCACCGACCAAGGCCAGCTCCAGGGCATCTTCACCGATGGAGATGTGCGCCGCTGGCTAGAAACTCAGAGCGAACCCAATTTGCAAACGCCCATCTCGGCCGCTGCTGGCAGCTCCATGCCGAGCACCATTGATGCCGACGCTCTCCTCAATGAAGCGGCCCAGGCCTTCTCTGTTCAGAAAGTGGATCAGCTCGTCGTCCTGCAGAACGGTCAGGTATTGGGCCTTTTGGACATTCAAGACCTCGTGGGATGAACGCACTGATTCTAGATTGGGATGGGGTTTTCCACGACGGCCGAAAGGGTTCCGACGGTGGAAGCAGCTTTTCCGAACTAGACAGTATGGGCCTCAACCTATTGCGCTTTGGCCACTACCTCCAAACGGGCCAAATCCTGCCCGTCGCCATTGTCACGGGGGAGCGAAACGAAACCGCCGAGGCGTTCGCGCGCCGAGAACACTTGCATGTATTTGGGTTCTACGCCAAAGAAAAAACACGGGCCATCGAGCCGTTGGAAGCCGTCTGGGGCAGCAAAGCTGCGACTTGGGGCTTTGTGTTTGACGATATCCTGGATTTTGGCCTCGCCGCCCGCGTAGGACTGCGCGCCATGGTCTACCGGGAGGCTTGTGAAGAGACCTACCACTATGCCGTCAACCAGGGCTGGGTGGACATCACCTTGCAGGCGGATCACGCGGTTCGGCGCTTTGCAGAGCAGCAGTTGGTCGAGTCTGGACTTTGGGAACAGGTTTTAGAAGGCCGCATGACCATGAGTTCCGAGTACCAGGCCTACTGGGCGGCTCGGCAGGCCTTGCCCTTGGAGGTCATCGACTTCTCCCCCAAGCTGTAACAGCAGACGAAGTTTCGCGGCAGCAGTCGAAGATTCGCGGCAGCAGCCACGGTTGCCTGGTACCTGCTAGGTTTCGCGAACACTGCCGCGGTTTCTCGGCAGCAGCCGAGCGTTCCCCATTCGCCAACGATCCACCAAAAAAAAAGCCCACCCCTTGAAGGGCGGGCTTTTTGAGTTCATGCGGTCGCCTGGTGGCGGCGCGCCTAGGGGCGTCGGGTTATTTGGCGATGCTTGTGGCGCGCGTTTCACGAATCACCGTCACACGCACTTGACCTGGGTAGGTCATCTCGTTTTGGATCTTCTGTGAAATATCAAAGGCAATGGTGCTTGCCTCCGAATCGCTGACGCGCTCACTTTCTACCATGACGCGAAGTTCGCGACCGGCATGGATGGCGAAGGCCTTATTGACCCCGTTGAAGCCCATGGCCATTTGCTCGAGGTCTTTGAGGCGCTGCATGTAGCTTTCGGCCAACTGGCGGCGTGCCCCAGGACGAGCACCCGAAATCGCATCACATACCTGAATGATGGGCGACAGAAGCGACGTCATCTCAATCTCGTCGTGGTGTGCACCAATGGCATTGCAGATATCGGGCTTCTCGCCGTACTTCTCGGCCCACTGCATGCCGAGCAAAGCGTGCGGCAAATCGGTCTCCTCAAATGGCACTTTACCGATGTCGTGCAAGAGGCCGGCGCGCTTGGCGGCTTTGGGGTTCAGCCCAAGCTCGGAGGCCATGACCGCGCTCAGCTTGGCCACTTCTTTGGAGTGCGACAAGAGGTTTTGGCCGTACGACGAGCGGTACTTCATTCGGCCCACCATGCGCATCAGCTCAGGATGCAAACCGTGGATGCCCAGCTCAATCGCCGTGCGCTTGCCCAATTCGGCGACTTCGTCCTCAATGCTCTTAGTCACCTTATCGACCACCTCTTCAATGCGCGCGGGGTGAATACGTCCATCCGTCACCAAACGGTGAAGCGACAAGCGCGCAATTTCACGGCGAACGGGGTCAAAGCAGCTCAAGATGATGGCTTCAGGGGTGTCGTCCACAATGATTTCCACACCTGTTGCGGCTTCGAGAGCGCGAATGTTACGCCCCTCCCGTCCAATGATGCGGCCCTTCATTTCGTCGTTTTCGATGTGGAAAACGGATACGGCGTTCTCATTCGCTTGTTCAGTCGCAATGCGCTGAATGGTCTGAATAACGATCTTCTTTGCCTCTTGGTTGGCAGTCATCTTCGCCTCTTCTAAGGCGGTCTGAATGAAACTCGAGGCCTCGTGCTTGGCTTGGGCCTTTACCGCTTCAATCATCTGCTCTTTGGCTTGGTCCGCCGTAATGCCGGCCAGACTTTCCAATTTGCGCAACTGCTCTTGCAAAGCTTTGTCCAACTGGCTTTCTTTCGCCTGAACGCTCTCCAATTTGCGGGTGAAGCTCTCTTCGAGCTTGTTGATTTCTTTCTCGCGGCGGCGGGTTTCTTCCACATTTTTGGAATGGTCGCGCTGGGCCTCCTTGAGTTGTGCATGCTGGTCCCGAATCTTAGCCTCCCGCTCTTGTGAGCGTTGTTCGTGCTTTTCTTTCAGTTCCAAATAGCGCTCCTTGGATTGGAGCATCTTTTCTTTCTTGAGGGCTTCCCCCTCCTTTTCAGCTTCCCGAAGGATAGCTTCCGACTTTGCCTTCAGCGCAGTCTTTTGCAAGGCAACGGCGCCCACAGCACCTCCTGCTAGACCGGCCAAAACGGCTAAAATGGTCTCTATCATGGTTTCAATCTCAACGTCCAAACTCCCTCAGACGTTCTGAGAGAGGCGGGCGGAGAAATCTCCTTAGTGGCTTAAAACCGCATCCAACTGGGCTTGGACGCTCTCAAGGCGTCCGAGAATGGCTTCCTGATCCTTGCTGTCTCCTCCTTTTAGCCCCAACAATTGGTTGGCGAGCTGAAGGGCGCACATGGCCAGCGCATCTTGCTTATCTCCTACTGCATAGCGCTCTTCAAAGCGCTGCATGGCAGATTGTATCATGGACACCGCCTTCCGGACCTGTTCTTCTTCCTGACGTTCTATGGTCAGTGGATAATTCCTTCCGGCGATGGACACTTTTATTTTGAGCGAGTCATTCATTTCCAGCTGGGCTTAGGCGTTCAGTTGTGCCACGCACTTGTTGATTTCCCGTACCCATTCGTTTAACTGAAGCTTCAGCGCCCGGCGTTCTTCCTGGCTGCCGTTAAAAGCCATCAATAAACGAAGTTGCTCAATTTCACTGCGCAGGTCCGCCACTTTTTTGCGCTCATGCGCCAATTCTTGGTTTAGCGAAGCCATGGTTTCGGCTTGTGATTCCAGCTCGCCTATGGCCAAGCGGTAACGCTCGATCAAGGAATGTACTTGATCTTGAATGCGTTGTACCTGATCTAGGGCGTTGGACATGCGTAGGAAATTGGGTTCCTCAAACTTAGCCATTCCCAAGCGCAATTCCTATCTTCCGCTTCAGCTATGCCACACATTTTTATCGTCCTCTTTTGTATCATTTGCGTTGAATCATCTGCACAGCCACTCATAGCTGTTCAACCGATTGCCGGTGAAGTGGATTATTCTGGAACCTTCGGTGAATTGAGATCCCACCACTTTCATTCTGGGGTTGACATTCGAACGGGCGGACAGACTGGGTGGCCGATTCGAGCAGTTCAGGACGGATATCTAAGCAGAATGGTAGTCAAGCCTGGCGGCTTTGGTTGGGCCCTCTATATCAATCACCCGAATGGATGTACGTCGGTTTACGCCCATTTGGAGGATTTCCAACCTGAATGGCACACCTTAGCCGAGGAGCGAGCGACTGCTACTAGGTCAAATACCTTGGACATCTATTTTGGTGCGAATGTGCACCCAGTGCGCGCAGGAGACACCATTGCTTGGTCGGGAAATTCTGGTGGATCTGGGGGGCCCCATCTTCACTTTGAATGGAGAGATTCTGAAACGCAAGAGCCCCTCAATCCTTTTACTTTTGGCTTACACTATGGCGAGGACAGTTATCCCCCACGAATACTTGCATTGCATACGGCTGAAGGCCAGAAAGCCACTATTAAGGAAGGCAGGTGGAGCCAGGTGCTAACCGTACACAGTTGGCAGGACCTTTCAGCTGAGATTAAAGATAAAAAGCATCCTGAGGGATTAAACTTGGGTATTCAAGCGCTAGAGATTCATTGGAAATGGGACGATAAGCAGGCAACACATGGCTTTGAGTTGGATCGGTTCTCGTTTGACGACACCCGGTGCGCAGATGGTTTGATGCAACCGGAGGTGCATCGTATCACTGGGCTTCGTACGTACCGCCTGGCACCAAGTTTGGGGAATATTCCAATTTGGTCAGCACCAGAATTAGATGTCTCCCATCCGGGACTATACACTGTAACACTGACTGCTAAAGCTTCTAATGGTGAAATCACGCAAGCAAGTGGCCCCGTCGAGCTATTACCTGGGTCAGGCTATCCCTGGACGGACCCTCTTCTCCCTGGCAAAGTGGATGTTCAATCTGGAAACCTGCAGGCGGAAGATCTGCGTATGGTCTGGAACCGGAACAGCTTCACAGACCCCATTGTACCTAGCCTGAGCAAAGTGAGCGACCGAAAATGGCAAGCCAGCCCGGACGTACCGGTTCTTCGCTCCTTGGTCTATTTCTGGACGCCGCCTTCGGACTATCCGGAAGCCTGGCGGAGTAAGACGGTATTAATTGGCCGCGATCCACGAGGTTCCTACCGAATCGTTGGGGACCCCCAATCCAATGGCAGCTTGCGCTTTAGCATTAAAATTTTTGGTGAAATGAGTATTGACCAGGACCTTGAGGCCCCTACATTTTCTGGCCTCAAAACGGGTAGTTTTCAAGGCAGGCCCGCCTGGTATATCACCCTGAAAGACAACCTCCTAGATATTGTGAATTACGATGCATACGTGGATGGAGCTTGGACTTGGGCATACTACGATGCCAAGAACCGGCGTTTGTACGTCCCCAAGCAGGGACATTCGGGAGGACTCTTGCGCCTGAGCGCTGAAGATGAGGCTGGAAACCGAAGTACCTTTGAGGCTACACTTCCATGATGCAGCGCGTTTATACCTTCTTTTTTGGGGCACTTTTGAGCCTTGCCACCTATGGACAGCAAGCCGTCCAGGTGAGCGGGGTGATTTTAGCGCAGGATTCGGCCCGTCAAACCATTCCAAACGCCAAAATCCAAGTGAAAGGCCGACCGCTGGTCATGGAGTCCGGCGACGATGGCTTCTTTAGCATCGCGGCCATTCCGGGCGATTCGGTCATTGTGCGTCGCTTTGGCTTTCAATCCGAAAAACTGTGGGTGCCCGATACGCTCACGGGCGACTCCTACCTCGCGGTCATTCAAATGGCCTGGAATACCTTGGAGCTCGAAGAGGTCATCCTCTACCCTTGGCCCCGCCCCGAAGATCTGAACCGGGAACTGCTCGCGATGGAAGTCAAGACGA
>Ga0255764_10004373_pt1 | contig 11088 bp, 6 predicted proteins | sample 071ome_30_FD_179964 | JGI IMG/M metagenome (GOLD analysis project Ga0255764, IMG submission 179964) | Coastal salt marsh microbial communities from the Groves Creek Marsh, Skidaway Island, Georgia - 071406AT metaG (version 2) | ecosystem: Environmental > Aquatic > Marine > Intertidal zone > Salt... | reverse complement strand
CGAGTCCAAGGACCGATGGGGATCCGGACATACTGGCTTGGGCACCTATCCCACACCCGATGAATGGCTCGAAAGACTTCATGCTGATGTGATCCTGGCCTTCTTTGGTTACAACGAATCCTTCAACGGGGCTGAAGGGCTTGAGCGCTTTCAAGCAGAACTCAATGCTTGGGTGCTTCACACCCGTTCAAAAATCTACAACCAGAAAAGCCCTGCTCAACTGGTCCTGATTTCACCCCTTGCCTTTGAAGATCTCTCGACGACCCATCACACCCCTGATGGCCGCAGAGAAAACGCTCACCTTGCCCTCTACACCGGAGCCATGGAAGCGGTGGCCAAGGAGCACGACCTCCTTTTCGTGAACCTGTTCACTCCCAGCCAGCAATGGTTTAACCAGCATCCAAGGCCCCTGACGCTCGATGGCTTTCAATTGATAGAAAAAGGTCAGCAGATACTGGCCGAACATCTGGCCCAAGCCCTTCTCGGTCCTCCAGTTTCGGAGGACATGGACCTCCAAACCCTGCGCGCGGCAGTGGTCGAAAAAAACTGGATGTGGCACAAGCTCTACAAGATCCCCAACGGGGTCCATGTTTTCGGCAGGCGGCATCGCCCTTTTGGCCCTGACAATTACCCTCATGAACAGATCAAGCTCCAGGAGCTCACCGGGAACCGAGATCAGGCCATCTGGGCCGTGCTTGAAGGCAGGGACTTTGATCTGAGCCAGGCTGACCTCCAAACCCATACCCTGCCAGCGATCGAAACAAACTATCGTCCTGGAGGCCAGATCGGTGCTGCCAAATACCTTTACGGTGAGGAAGCTCTACAATCCATGACCCTTGCTGAAGGGTTTCACATCGGGCTGTTTGCCTCCGAAGAGGCATTTCCCAATTTGGCCAATCCTGTGCAAATGTCCTTCGACAATGCCGGTCGCCTGTGGGTAGCAACCATGCCAAGCTACCCCCATTATCAACCGGGTGACCCACGTCCTGACGACAAGCTCCTCATCTATGAAGATACCAACGGCGATGGCAAAGCTGATTTGGAAATCGTGTTTGCCGATGGTCTGCACCTACCCACTGGCTTTGAGCTTGCAACCGAAGGGGTCTACCTGGCTCAGGGGACAGACCTCATGCTGCTGAGTGACACCGATGGGGATGACCGCGCCGACCAGCGCGAAGTCATCCTGAGTGGTTTTGACGATCACGACACCCATCATGTGATCAGTGCCTTCTGCGCTGATCCAAGTGGTGCCATTTACATGGGTGAAGGCACCTTCTTGCACAGCCACGTGGAAACCCCCTACGGACCTATTCGCAGTTCCAATGGCGGATTCTTTCGCTACGACCCCAGGCTCCGAAAGCTCGAACGAACCGCCCGCCTATCCATCCCTAATCCGTGGGGAACAGCCATCGATGCCTGGGGACAGATTTTCTTTACCGACACCTCCGACCCCAACATGCGGTGGATGATTCCAGGAACCGTTTCGGTGCCCTATGGGAATTTCGCTCCAAATCCCAGAAACCTCATTGAGGAAGCCCACCGCATTCGTCCGACCTCGGGTCTGGAGTTTGTCTCCAGCCGTCATTTTCCAGACGCCATGCAGGGAGACTGGCTTATCCACAACACCATTGGATTTCTCGGGACCAAAGTCCACACGCTCGATGAGGGCTCCACCGGCTACACCAGTCAACACCGGGTGGATCTCATACGCAGCCAGGATGGCAACTTCCGCCCTGTGGATATGGAATTCGCCCCTGACGGATCCCTTTACTTGGTAGACTGGCACAACGTGCTGGTCGGGCACATGCAGCACAGCGCCCGTGATCCCCTTAGGGATCATCTCCATGGGCGCATCTATCGTGTGACCTACCCCGCAAGGCCGCTGGTCAAACCCGCCCAGATCGCAGGGGCGTCGATCGATCAGTTACTGGAAAACCTGAAACGACCCGAAGATCGCACGCGTTACCGAACCCGCCGGGAACTGAGAGGCAGGCAGAGCGAGGCTGTGATGTCGGCCCTGAAAGAGTGGGTGAAGAAACTCGACCCATCGGATCCTGGTTACATCCATCATCAGCTGGAGGCGATGTGGGTAGCCTGGGGCCATGACAAGCTCGATGATTCCCTGCTCGATCCTCTGTTGGTATGCCAGGATCATCGGGCGCGTGCTGCTGCGGTGAGGGCTATCCGATACAATGCACATCGTATCACCCTAGCTGCCAAGCGCCTGGCAAAAGCAGCCAAGGATCCCCATGGGCGAGTCAGGATGGAGGCAGTGGTCGCCGCTTCCTGGTTGACGCCGGAGGAGGGCTTGCAGGTGCTGGAAGCTGCCACAACTCATCCCATTGATGATTGGTTGGAGCCGGTCCTTGAGACAGCGCTAGCTACCTTGAGAGGCACCACAATCAAAGCCCCTTCTTGGAATCCGCCCAGCACTCAGTTGACAGGATTGGAGGGCAACTTGTTCCGCGAGGGTGCGGAGATTTACCGCCGAGAAGGCCATTGCGCGACTTGCCACCAGGAGAACGGGCAGGGGCTACCCGCAGCCCAGTTCCCGCCCCTTAAGGATTCGCAGTGGGTTCAGGGCAATCCTGACCGCTTGATTGCCCTGACCCTCCACGGCCTGCTCGGCCCTATTGAAGTCAATGGCAAGGCATACCAGGGCCTGGTTCCCATGACCCCTTTCAAGGGCTTGGCAGATCGAGAAATCGCAGCCGTGCTGACCTATGTTCGGAGTCATTTTGGCAACGGCGCCTCGGCCATCCTACCTGAAGCTGTCAGCAGAGTTCGACAAATCACCTCGCAACAGCAGGGCTTCTATCATCCCGAGGCTCTCACACGCGCTTTTCCGCAAGCTCCCTGAGCGACCACTCCAGCTCATCACTCATCTAGAGCAACTGGCAACTCGAACCACTTGGGCAATGCCTGCAAGGGTTCAAGCCAGGATGTCACGAAGCACCCGGCCGTGGACATCGGTGAGTCGAAAGTCTCGACTGGCATAACGGTAGGTCAATCGCTCGTGATCAATCCCCATCAGGTGAAGCAGCGTTGCGTGGAGGTCGTGCACGTGAACGGGCTTTTCAATCGCCTTGAAGCCAAAGGGATCCGTTGCCCCATAGGTCATGCCTCCCTTGACGCCCCCTCCAGCCATCCAGATTGAAAAACCGTAATGATTATGGTCCCGCCCCAGTTTGCTTTCACCCTTGTTGGTTTGTTCCACCGTCGGGGTGCGACCAAATTCCCCTCCCCAGAGCACCAGGGTTTCATCCAACATACCTCGCTCCTTCAAATCAGTCAGTAAGGCAGCGATTCCCCTGGAACATTCTCCAGCCAGCTGACGATGATTCTTTTCAATGGCATCGTGATTGTCCCAAGGTTGCCACTTGCCATGCCACAGTTGCACAAAGCGCACCCCGCGCTCTGCCAGCCTGCGCGCCATGAGCAGCTGCCGCCCCTGAGGCGTATCACCATAGCGCTCCCGAACTGAAGCAGGCTCACGGAGGATATCCAGGGCATCGGTGGCTTCAAGCTGCATGCGGTAGGCCTGCTCGTAGCTTTGAATGCGGGCCTCAAGCTGTGGATCCGGGCCGCGCTGGGCCAGATGCCGTCGATTGAACTGCTGCAGCAAATCTACCTGACGACGCTGAGTCCTTAAATTGAGACTGGGATGCCGGACATGCTCAATGAGCTGATCAACCTGAGTGTGTTCCGAATTGATGTAGGCCCCTTCGTAGATGCCCGGTAAAAAAGCAGAACGCCAATTATCAGGCCCCTTGACGGGATAGCCCCCAGGACACATGGCAATGAATCCTGGAAGATTCTGATTGACCGTCCCCAGCCCGTAGGTCAACCACGAGCCCAGACTAGGTCGGCTCAACACGTTGTCCCCACAGTTCATCATCATTAAGGAAGGTTCGTGATTGGGCACATCGCAATACATCGAGCGGATCACGCACAGGTCATCGGCATGGGGTCCTAGTTCGGAAAACAACTCACTGATCGGCACCCCACTCTGACCATAGGCTCTGAAATCAAAAGGCGAGGCAAAGGCTGCGCCGGTCAGCCGCTCGGTAATCAGGTTGGGATTGGGCAGCAGGGTTCCATGGCGGCGCTGGAGCTCTGGTTTGGGATCGAAGGTGTCTACATGAGAAGGCCCACCGTTCATGAAAATGTGAATGATGCGCTTGGCCCGCGGGGCAAAGTGAGGCGGTTTCGGGTCCAGCGGCGAGCCCTCCAAAGCGGTAGGCTCCGATGCCTTGGCCAGAGCCTGACAACCCAACGCGGCCATCCCCATGCCCGAATGCTGCAAAAACCACCTGCGGCTAAGGGGCCACCTATCAGTCGACAAATTGGAATTCATTGGAGAGGAAAAAGGTCTGAATCAGTTCGGCCCATGGGGCCAAGGTATCGCTTTGGATTTGTCGGGCTCGCTCTTGGAGGTAAGCCACCATGACCCTTAGCTCCTCGGGGTCGGGTAGGCGCTGGTGGCAATGAAGGAAGAGTGCTTTGACCTGATCCGGATGATTATCGGGCTGGCTAAGGTCTTCGGCAGACAGGAAGCGTTGGGCCAACTCACGCGCCTGTTTGAGGATGAAGGGGCTATTGAGCAAAAACAGCGCCTGCTGTGGTACGGTTGTCTGAACTCGGTGTGGGGCAGAAATGTCAGGGCTAGGGAAATCAAACACGCGAAAGGTGTCATCCAGGTTCTCCCGATCCACATAAGTATAAAGCGTGCGTACGGTGTTATCGGGATCCTGTGGGCTTTGGCGCACCGGGATGCCACCGGAGGGATCCCTCAGCACCCCAGCCAAATGCAGCAATGCATCCCGACTGGATTCATAATCCAGTCGCTGACGAGGCATACGCCAAAACAGTCGATTGGCCGGATCGATTTGGAGGCCATCAGGGTTTGGATCACTGGCCTGTTGCCAGGTTGATGAAGTCAGGATAAGTCGATGCATCGCCTTGAAGGAACCCCCGCTGAGGACCCACTGCCCAGCCAACCAGTCCAGCAATGCCACATGCTCAGGACGCTCACTACGCCAACCGAAGTCACTGCGTGTCTCAACCAAAGGCGCCCCAAAATGCCAATCCCATATTCGATTCACAACCACCCGAGCCACCAACGGATGCGATGGTTGCGACAAGGCTTGGGCTAGTTCAAGGCGCCCGCTACCCCGATTCACTGGGATGGCCTCTCCTAGGGTCAATGAAGCGGGGACGTGGGCTCTGATAGATTCTCCACGCATGTCAGGATCTCCTCGCTTAAATACGTAAGTATTGAAAGGCACCTCACGGTCCTTGAGCATCATGGGACGAGGAGAGGCCTCAGCCCAGTGTTTGATAAATACTCTTTCCACCTCGGCGCGCGCTTTGCGAATGGCCACGCTCTCATCAAGTGTGAGCAAATCCACAGCCTCTTCCAATCGAATCGTTGCCGGGGCATGCTCTCCATAAAGGGCAAGGCGCAAGGCCTCAGCATCGGCTGAAGGCATGCTCACACATCCTGGATCTGAATCGAGTTGTTGTCGCCACTCCGTATCAATTGACTCGAGCAGGTTGCCGTACACTTCAGCCACATCAGCCATGTGAGTGACCTGATGCGATGCAAAGGCGGTGATCACTCGCTGATTGGCGCCGGGCAGTGCCTGAAAGGATCGAAAAATGTCATTGAAACGATCGGAGACTTCCTGCCCATTGGCCAGGGCGAATAAACGAGCCCACAGACCAAAGACAGGATCATCGACTCCTTGGTTTTCCAGGAAAAGACGCCAGCGCTTAACCGCTCCACCCGCATAGGCAGAGACTTCCCGAATCATGCCTCGCTTGGTAATCAGATCTGGTTGATCCTGGCTACGGTGACGTGGTGTCGTCTGGATAATGTAGCGCAGGTAGTCACCAGCCCAGGCCCGCATTTCATACATCACTCGCTGATGCTGCTCCGAGCGAAGCTTTCGATAGGCTTGGCCCACTTCCTGGATTTCAGTGGCCCAAGCCGCTTCGCGGCCCGCATCCCTGAGCACTGGGGCCTGATCAGGGGTCGGCTCATCACTGTTCTGAAACATGCCATACAAGGCGTAGTAATCAGCTGCTGTCACAGGATCGAACTTATGATCGTGGCAGCGGGCACATGACACGCTCAAACCCAGAAAACCACGTGTGACGACATCTATCCGATCATCGATCACATCGTGTGGAAAAAAATTAAACCGGGATCCCACGGTAAGGAAACCCAAGGCTGCCAGCGCCAGAGGAGGCGATTGTTTTGGCTCCAGACGATCTGCTGCCAGTTGCTCCAGGATGAAGCGCGGGTAGGGCTTGTCTGAGTTGAAAGCATCCACCACATAATCACGATACGTGTAGGCGAATGGGAAAGTGGGCTCACCAGCATCGACATAGCCCTTGGCATCAGCGTAACGCGCCACATCAAGCCAATGACGGCCCCAGCGCTTCCCATAGGAGGGATCACTCAAGAGACGATCAACCCTAGCCTCCCATGCAAGGGGCGATGAATCGCCCTCGAAGCGTGCCACCTCCTCAGCGCTGGGAGGCAAACCGAGCAAGTCATAAGCGAGGCGTCGTAGCAGGCTGCGACGCTGAGCTTGCACCGAGGGCTCAAGACCATGCTCCCTGAGCTTGTCCAAAATAAAGGCATCAATGCCATTACGCACCCAGGAAGCATCTTTGAGTGCCGGAGGTGAACGATCCTCAAGGGGTTGAATCGACCAATGATCCTCAGTCGCAGCCTGGGCCTGCAAGCCTGTCCAAATCGCTGCAAACAAAGCTAACATGAACCAACCCCCACTCGGTGCAAACAGCGAGCAGATTGACCAGAGCCGTTTGTTGCAAACTCCCTTGGCAATGACGCAGCTGTAAGGATCCCGTTGAGGGTAAATCATCATGGCTGATTTGGATGGGTCATTATTTGACTTAAGATGGACCCTGTCAACGGGCCTCAATCCACGGGCGCAGAGGGCAAACTCACATGCTGATCTGAAATAGACGCTCGCAAAGTCGCGGCATCCCATGCCTCAGGGGTTTTTCCCAGATCCCAGGGCGCAGGGCCCACCATCTCAGACTCTCTTCCCTCAATAGTCAGAGTCCGTCTCACAGGATCCACTTGAACCATGGCATACAGGGCCTCTTTGTAGGGTACGGTATACTTGATCCAGGGATACTTGTTATCCACCTCCTGCCCATAACGCACATGCTGGTGGTCTCCCCCAACCCAGAAATAAGAGGCGCTGTTGATCTGGGGGTATGCAATGCCTTGGATTTGGCGCAGATAATCTCGATGATGATGCCCAGAAAAGCATGCCAGCACTTTTTGGTATCCGGCTGCAAGATTAGCCTCCTCTAAAATCGAACGGATGATCGCCCCATTCTGGACCCCACCATCATCCGCGCGCTCAAGACTTTGATGAACCATGACCAGGGTTGAGCGGGTTGTTGAGGCAAGATCTTCCCTCAACCAGGCCTGTTGTTTGGTATCGATGTAGCGAGGGTAACCGCTGACATGATCAGCAGGACGGTCATTACCATCGAGCACCACGATGTGAAAATCTCCCTGATCAAAACTGTAATAGGTTGAAGGCATGCCAAGGTAAAGAGCTGCCTGATCACGCGTGTAGCCTCCATCGGTATCATGGTTACCCAATACATGATAAGCCGGTCCCTGCCATCGTTTCCAGATGTCGAGAAAACCGCGATTAGCCTCCTTGGGTACGCAAAAATCTCCCAGCTGAATGATGAAATCAACTGATTCCCGAGTCGCGGCGTCGATGAAGGCACTCAGACGCTCATCAGCATCATGCATGATGTCCTTGTGCACATCGGCAATCACGCCAAAGCGCAGTGGGCGAGCAGAGGCAAGAGGATCTTTCGATGGGAGGGCCTGGCCAGGGAAAACCAGCGATGAGAACGAAACCACGGAGGCTTGCTGGATAAAGCGACGACGGGACAGGGACATGCTTTAAGATTAGGTTTGTTCTGGCCAGGGAGTCAATGGCACGGATCTGCCTTGGCGTTATCCCTTCCCCCTTCATGGGTATGGAACTACAATACAACCAGGCATGAAGGATTTTGGAAAAATCGGTCGCTGGCAACTCCTGAGCATTCTCCTGATGAGCCTCATCACAGCCGGCCTCCTGCAGGCGGCGGTATTGAGACCGCGCCTGATGATTCTCACCGATATTGGCGGTGATCCCGATGACCAGCAGTCCCTGATCCGCCTGATGGTGTATGCCAACCAATTCAGACTTGAAGGATTGATTGCCACAGCCTCGGGAACTCCAGGGGAACTTAAAGAAGCCATCACGCGCCCCGATTTGATCGGTGACATTGTGGAAGCCTATGACAAGGTGCGCCCCAACCTGCTTGGGCACGAAGGCAACTGGCCTGAGACCGAGGCACTGATGGGATTGATTCGATCTGGCAACCCCAGGCGAGGCAGGGAGGCCATTGGTCGAGATCAGGACAGCGAGGCATCCGGTTGGATTCAGCAACAGGTTCTAGCAGGATCACCTGAAGACCCGCTGAACATCGCCATCTGGGGTGGGCAGACAGACCTGGCACAAGCCTTGTGGCGGATAAAGTCACAGCAAGGCGATCAAGGGCTCGCCATGTTTGCCCGTGCTTGCCGCATCTACGACATTGCCGATCAGGATGGGCTAGCGGACTGGATAAACGAACAGTTCCCAGGACTTTTTTATATCCTCTCCAGGGCGCCTGCAGGAAAGGACAAGCGAGAAGCAACCTTTCGCGGGATGTATCTGGGAGGTGACATCAGCTCGACAAGTCGGGAGTGGGTCCAAGCCAATATCCGTAATCAAGGCCCATTAGGAGCCCTATACCCGTTGAAAACCTGGACAGCCCCCAACCCACATGGATGCCTAAAGGAGGGCGACACCCCTTCCTGGTTTTTCTTCCTTCCCCGAGGAGGCAACCAGGCGAATGACCCAACCCTACCTGGTTGGGGCGGTCAGTTTCGCCTCGATCAATCGGGTCGGTATGTCGATCTGGCGATTGCTGTACAGGACCCAAGACAAAGCGTCAGTCGGTGGCGTGAAGACTATCAAAGGGATTTTGCCAGGAGAATGGCATGGTGCTTGCCGCAATGAGACCCATGTTTGAACCTTCCCATGGGGGCCAACTTGACTCGATCAATGGCCGATTAGTCCTGCTGGCTGGCCACCTCAAGGACTTACCGAGAGGCGTAGCCCCTGCATCGAGCCGCAGGCCATGCTCTGGCATGACTTTGATTGAAATGCTCGTGGTGATAGCCATTGTAGGCATCCTGGCCTCGTTACTGCTACCGGCCACCAGCCAAGCTCTTGAGCGAGCCAGGCGGACAGTGTGTCAAAACAATCTCCGTCAAACTTATTTGATGGTCGCAAGCCATGCCTCAGATCATGGGGGACTGCTGCCAGCAGCTTGGGTCGTTCACCCAGGGCAACCCATGCAGGTGATTGCAAACTCAGCATTTGGCGAATCAAATCCCAAGTCACTGCATTGCCCAAGTGACCGTCGCCAGTTTGAGCCTCCACTCTATGATTTGAGCTATTATTGGAATGCACAAACCTTGGGTCAACCGCTGCTCTCCCTGCATCCCCAGCTCCATTTGGCGACCGAGAAATGGTTCTGGCATGATCGCAAATCGCCTCAACAAGTCGGAGAGTCTTCCACTTACCAGGGACAAGGAGTTGCTCTTTGGGCAGATGGAAGCACTCACTATCAATACCTCGGCCTGAGCACCCTCACCAACGAGATTGAAACATTGGATGAATGAAGGCCTGGGGCCGCAGCCTGGCCACCAAGGGGGCGTTTCAGAGCGAGGATGCAAGAAAGGAGAGGATTGGACCTGACAGGAGAGAGGATCCATGGCATGATTTTTGAAATTCCCAAGGAAACAGTCATGAATGCTCCAGACGACAAACCGGCTCAAAGCAACGATTCTCCCATGCCGGATTCGGATCCCAAAGCCACTCAAGAGGATGCCGCCCCAAAACCCCTGAGCAAAGAGGAACAGTTGGCTCGGTTTGAGGAATCACTCAAACACGATGACTGGGGGCACCAGCCCTGTTGAGTGAGGCCTGAAAACAGGCTCGACTAAGACGAGGTTTCGCGCTTTATATCCATATAAGCCATGAAATACCAGCCACTTGCAGTCGATTCGCCCCACCCAGCGCAACGAGGTGCCATGAGTCGCCGTCAGATGCTGGGCAACGTGGCTTGCGGGTTTGGATCGTTAGCACTGGCCGGCATCTGTCAATCGGCCCATGGCGCCACGGGGAACAATCCTTTGCAGGCCCTCAGCGCCCATCACCCTGCCCGGGCCAAGCGCATCATTTTTCTCTTCATGCAGGGTGGTCCCAGCCATGTGGATTCGTTTGATTACAAACCCAAGCTGATCCAGAGCCATCAGCAGGAAGTCGATATCCTTGGCTACCGATTCAACAACTTCAGGAAAAACACCAAACAGGTGATGATGAAACCCCTTTGGGAGTTTCAGCGTCATGGACAATGCGGGCATGGGGTCTCCTCACTGTTCCCGGAGACAGCCAAGCACGTCGACAAGCTCTGTTTTATCCATAGCATGCATACCGAGGGTGTGGCACACGGACCCTCGACGCTCTTCCTTCATACGGGTTCGGTCAACACCGTGCGTCCTTCGGTGGGAAGCTGGGTCAGTTATGGCCTCGGCACTGAGAACGCCAACATGCCTGCTTTTGTGACCATCTGCCCCACCGCCCGCATGGGTGGCCCTCAAAACTATGGCAATGCCTTCCTGCCGGCCGTGCACCAAGGAACACCCATCGGTAAGGCAGAGCAAGCGGTGAAGGAGGCTAAGATCAAGGACCTAGTCAACGAGAAGCTCAGCCCAGAGGAACAGCTCAGACGATTTGAACTATTACAACGCATCAATCAAACACAGGTGGCACAAAGGCAAGCCAACGATGCGATTGAGGCCAACCTGAATGCCTTTGAGCTGGCTTTCAAAATGCAGGCCACCGCGCCGGATCTCATGGATCTGAAGGGAGAGACTGAGGCGACTCGCAAACTCTACGGCATCGATGAAAAGGAGACTGATGA
>Ga0255764_10004367_pt1 | contig 11091 bp, 16 predicted proteins | sample 071ome_30_FD_179964 | JGI IMG/M metagenome (GOLD analysis project Ga0255764, IMG submission 179964) | Coastal salt marsh microbial communities from the Groves Creek Marsh, Skidaway Island, Georgia - 071406AT metaG (version 2) | ecosystem: Environmental > Aquatic > Marine > Intertidal zone >... | reverse complement strand
AGTGTTAAAAGACTAGCGGATGGCAAAGCAAACTATACCTATGATGCTACTGCACTACCAGACACCTACAATGATAACTTACCAGGAGCAGATGACAACGCAAACACAGGCGGACTAATACAAAAGCGTCCTTGGGTGGCAGTGGGTGCTATTGCGGCTCCAGCAAGTATTGAAGAATCAGTTGACGGTGGCTCTATCACGGATCTAGAAATTTGGTATGATGGTGCTGATGAAAGCACAATAGTTCCAACAGGTATTGCTGATGAAGATCCTGTCAATCAGTGGAACGACAAATCAGGACTAGCACATAATTTAAACTTTGATGGAGGCAACAACAAGCCTTCTTACGAATCAAGCGACACACAGAATGGATATGGTTACGTTCAGTTTGCTGATGGTGACTTGATGAGCATAAATCCATTATCGAGTCTAAGTGGAGCAACAGCCTACACGGTATTTGTTATTGCTCGTAGCACAGACTTGGCAACCAATGCCACACAGATTTTAACGTCAACTGAAAACGGAGAACTTAGCATTCAGATTGATACTAACGGCACAGCAAGATTCAAAGTAGGTGCTAGTTCAGCAACAACAGCATCAACAACCGTTGGACTAAACGAATGGAACATCTACACGCTTGTCTATAATGGTACAAACAACATTGTAGGCAGAGTCAACGATGGTAAACTTCCGTCACAGACTATTGTATCCGCAGGAGCAGTAGCAGGTCCGGCTACACTGGGTGCCAGCACATATCTTTATGTAGGCGGTGATAACACAGGAGGAACTTTCATAGGTGACGTTGGTGAAGTGATCCTGTTTAAGAAAGCACTTACAGCAACAGAATACGCCAACGTAGAGAACTATCTAAGCAACAAGTGGGGCATCTAACGCATGGCAAATCGTAAGCACTACGATCTAAAACAAATGGTAGCATCAGGCTACTCATCAGATCACACATTCAATCACAAGTTTGGTGCTGTACCGCAGTTGAGCATCAACACCACAGGAACAATATGGGACGTACCTAACACACTTTATCCTTGGACAGCATTAGACACACCAGCGGTAGTAAATGTGGAACGCAACGATGCTGATGACACAGGATTGATTGTTACCATACAAGGATTGGATGAGAACTGGAACTTCCAAAGCGAAGACATCACAATCACAGGTGCGGACCAAGTGGGAACCAAACTATGGCGTAGAGTGAACAGAGCCTACGTCAGTTCAGGCACAGCCGTAGTGAACGTGGGCAACATTGACATTGAAGCAGGAGCCGCAGGTGGTACTACCGTTGCTCGTATCACAGCCGACCTTGGGCAGACACTGATGGCTGTCTATACCATACCAGCAGGATACATTGGATACTTGTATCACGGAACCATGACCGTACAGGCTAACGCAGATGCTACAGGCTTTATGTTTATCCGTAGGAATGCCGTAGGAACAACCTTCCGTGTTGCTCATACTTTTGAAGTTGCTGGCGGATCACAATATGAATACACATTTAGTTTTCCACCACCAATACCAGAGAAAAGCGATATTGATGTAAGGGCCGCAGTTAGAAGTAACAATGCTAGGGTCACAGCCGCTTTTGATATCTTGCTTGTTGAGAACGATCCCGAAGCACCTATAACAGATCTACTATAAAAGACAAACAAAGTCATCTCAACAATAGAGAAAACGTTTAATCTGTTTCAGTATTCATTGTTTTAAGAAGTTCACGAAGTTTAGTTGATTGAGTTTTTCCACTAACCTTACCTACCGTAACACCCTCTGTAGGATCGCTTCTTGTTTCTTCTTGTTCGCTATTATCTATTGTGCTTTGCTTTTTAAGATTACTATAAATTGTTGAGGGTGTGCTTGTTCCACTGCTTTGAGAATCCTCTTCTAATAGATCACTAATACGTAAACTATCAACATCAAACTCAAGATCTACTTTTTGTCCTACACCACTTGAACTACGTGTTTTCATAAACTGAATTTGATAACGTCCACGTTCTTTCATTGCTCTGCTTGTAAAGATACCAATAACGTTGTCAGCAGTTTGAATCTTACTTAGACCACCTGCGATATGTGAATGATCAAACTCAATTTCTTCTACTGCCGCCCTGTTTAACTGCGATGCTGTAACAAAAACCGTTTGTGATTCCATTGCAAGATTACGTAATTCTTCTGATACATATTTGTCTTTAACAAATAAGTCGCTCGGTGATACTTTTCTACTTAACGGCATTAACAAATCCAAGTAGTCAATTAGTAATACATCAGCAACAGCATTGTTTTTAATTTGCCATTCTTTTACATAACTGCGTAGATCATTTGCTGTTTTACCACTTGGCATATACTTGATTTGAATACGACCTGACTTCTTGCCCTGCATTCGAACTTTCATTTCAACATCATCGATGTTCTTAAAAATTTCTCTAGTTGCCATACCAGTGAGCATAGCATCAATACGCATAGCAACAAGTTCTTCTGAAAGTTCTAACGAAACATAAATTACATTTAACCCTTCTTTTGCAAAGTTAACGGCCATGTTCTGCAAGAATAAACTTTTACCTGCACCTGAACCACCTGCCCAAATGTTTAGTTCGCCTCTGTTGAATCCACCAAACAATTTCTTATCAATGCTTGGCCAACCTGTGCTCACTTGTCCGTTGTTGTCTTTTAGTTTCATCAAACGTGATCTAGGATCATTAAAGTAATCAGTACCCATGTCTTTTGCAAGGCCTATTTGAATTGCGTCTTTAACTAAACCTTCTACCGGACCATACTCGCCTTTTTCAATTAGATCTGCACTTGTTAGAATAGCACGTTCTAGTGCCTTGTGTCTACTAAACTTTTCAAACTCATCTAACAACCATTCAAAATGTTCTTCACCTACACCTGTTGCATCTTCTAAATTAGTACTACAACTTTTATTAACAATGTTAAGTTCAGGCATAACTTTGTATTCATCGGCATATTTCTGAATAAATTCTGCAACGTCGTGTAACTTTTGATCAAAGTTATCAGGATTAAAGATACCTTGGCATCTTACATATGATTCTGCGTTAGCAAGAAACATTTCTAAAAATAATTTTTGTACGTTTGCGTTAAAATCAGCCACGTGTTATTCCCCAAAATAATACACTAAAGTATATAAAAGCAGTTATTACAAGATACCAAAACATGCTATCTCGCAATGGCGAGTCTTTGTCTATCTTAATATTGTTAAACCAGTTTAGTGTTTCGTAGATAAGTTTGTCTATCATGTTCTACTATTATACCATATATCGTTGTTAAAGTCAACCTGAACTTTTGTTTTGGCAAACACAGCACCTAAACAACTTCCTGGATCACCCGGATGTTTTGGAACATGAATTTTTTCAAACATTCCTGTTTCTCTAACTTTATCAATAGCAGGTTTATTTAATGCACACCCGCCCATAAAGCATACTTGATCATATTGATGTTTATTTTTTAACCAAACGCTAATACCCATTATAAGTTCTTCAAATTTTGTTTGTACACTTGCCGCCAAATCTCTTACATTAGCATCTGGAAGCCATGCATCCAATCCTCTATGCATATTAACATTAAATTTAATACTAGGATAATTGATGTCAAATAGTTCGTTAACATCTTTCATGTAACACCCTGGATCACCTTCTTTGGCCATTTCAGCAATGATATATTCATCTCTATTTGCTTGTAATCCTATACGCTGTGTCATTGCACTATACCACAATCCTATTGAATGTGGATATCCTTGGCTGTGTATTCTTTTAATTCGTCCACCTAATCCGTCCCATATGGTGTAAGTTTCAAACTCTCCAATACTATCTAGTACAACTATTGCCCAACGTGTGTTTCCTTGTGGTGCAGAGTAATAACCATATGCGGCATGACTTTCGTGATGTTTTGTATACGATAGTTTATATTTGTTTACAAGACCATAACGTGACAAATATTCCTTAACATTAGAATCGCTATATGGAATACCCTGACCTGCCCATAATTGTCTTAACCATTTAAGTCTAGGATACTCATACCATACTACTTCGGCTGGATATCCAAAGGATTGTTTTGCTACACTAACCATTGTGTGATTAAGGTGCGGATCGTTTTCTACCCCACTAAAGTCTTTTGCTAAACACGCCCATACAGGGTGTACACCTTTAAACACAGCCAGACTAGCATCGTGGCTGTTTGCTACTATTCCCCAAGTTATTTTATCATAATCAATCATTTTTAAAATACGGATCGTTAAAATTTGGATCGTCTTCCCCTATAACTAGATTTATCTCCGGAACATAATGCTTCATCATATTTTCGACTCCGTATTTCAACGTTTGTGTTGATCCTGCACATCCTGAGCAGGCTCCACTCATTTGTAATCTTAAAGCACCTGTTGTAGTATCAAAATCAATATACTTCACTATTCCTCCGTGTGCTTGTACCGAAGGATTAACTTTAGTTTCTAAAAGTTTTTCTATATCGTCAACTATTTCTTGTTTGGGTCTATCAATCATTTGTATATAAACGGATCACGTTTTCTTAATTTTTCTAGTTTTTTCTTTAGTTCCTTTTTCTGTTTCCATTTAAAGTACCAAAGTTTTATTTTTTTAATCATAATAAATTTTTCTCCTTGATGTACTCTAACAATACATCAGAAAAGTCGCCATGTGCTTCTTCAACAGGGTAACCAAGTTTTCTACGTTCATAATTACCTGAAATGCACCATTCATCAAAACTTTCACCAGTTGGCTGATAGTAATTATCAAATTTATATATATTGCTTATAACATCACATCTTTGTTTTGTGTTATGAAATAAAAATTTACAATTATTATTTTCTAAATAATTTTTAAGCATAATAATATTAGCATACCATTTTTCGTATTCTAATTCATAATCCCACATATAAGACGAAAGCCAATCAATTGCTTCACGTGATACATCTGAAAGCAGTTTACCTGATTCATTTACATTAGGTGTAATAAATTTAGTTCCAAACAAATGATATTCGGCACAATCAACATCGGACATTAATTCAAAACGATATTCTTCGTCATTTTTAATTTGTTGTTTAATCTCCTCTAAACTAATTTCAGTTTTGTAAATGTCAGTCCATCCTATAATTACAAATACGTTAGACAAGTTTATTTGTTTTTCTTTATAACCTTCTAAGTCTAGTATGGCTTTTCGAGCAATAAAATCATTTGATGCATTAGGTAATGCCCTGTTATCACATTTTTTAATTTTTAATTTATCAGCAAGATACATAGGATATGATAGTGCTTTGTTTGATTCATCAAAACTCTGATCATCCTGTATTTCGACTCCTGCTGTATATGAGTCTCCTCCAGCATATAAACATTCTATCATACGCACTCCTTCATTATATAAGGGTGTATCATTTCAGCAAATTTAACGTGTACAGGTTTTTGAAAATGTCCTTCCATTCTACGCAAATATGGGTAATGTGTATTCCCCCAGTCCATTAGTGCAAACGTATCATAATTGTAATAATTTTTTGCAAAGTATTCAGCCTGAAATAGATTAGGTCTAATCTTCATTAGACTATTCCACGGATGCACCGTGTTATGCATAAAATATTTGATATTATTATTTTTAAAGAACTCTACTAGCATAACAATGTTTGTAAACCATTTTTCATATTCTAATTCATCGTCCCACAAATATCTAGCACAAAACTCTTGTGCATCATCACCAAAATCAAATATTTTATTTCCGTCTTTGTCTAACAAAAATTTACTAATACTAGCATTAACAAAGTTAGTTCCAAAAAGTTTTAATTCATAACTAGTCATGCCTGCAGGTGGCCACATATCCTGTGCCTTTAACATTTTGATTTCATCTTTTGCAGATACTTCTAATCGACAAATACTCGACCAACCAATAACAACAAATACTTTGCTTAGATCCATACCGTCTTGTTTAAATCTAAGTAGATCCATTATTGTTTGTCTAGCAATAAACTCGTTTGTTGCACCGGGTAATGCACTATTATGATGTTGTGTAATGCCCATTAAATCAGTAATGTGCATAGGGTAGGCATGTGCTTTATTTTCTTCTGCTAGGCTTTTATCTTCTAGAATTTCCATTCCTGATGTAAAAGAGTCACCGTTAGCATACAATAGATCAAACATTTAATTCTCCGGCTTATTCATATAATTATCAAACTATATTCTATCCAAAATAAGTCTTGGCTCGTATTTTAATCTTTACAGGATTAGTTTCTATACTGCTAACAATTTTTTTAAGAACATATATTTTTCCATACTTTTGCACCGCTTCGTTAATATCTTTAACGTCTGACCATTCAGGAAATGCAACACCCCATTCGTTTTCAAGTGCTGAATTAACTAACTCCATACCTGCTTTATCGCTATCTGGAACAACTATAACTTGTCGTCTAAGCGAATTAATTAACATTGCTTGTTGGTCATTGATGTCATTACGTAGTACAGCAACACCGTCGATTGATATTGCATCAAACGGACCTTCAACCACAAAACAATAACGTCTATAATAATTTTGACTATCTAAATTAAACACGTATCCTGGTTGACTATCTGTAATATATTTAGGTGAGCCGTCTCCTATTTTTCTTGCCGTGTATCCGACTATGTCCCCTTGATAATAGAAAGGCACAATAAGTCTTTTCTTATATGATCCTTCTGGTGTCCACATAAAATTGTAATCTTGTATATCAAGGCCTCGACTTAAAATATATTCAACGGCTCCAAATAAATCTGGATCCACTCCTGTTGATTCTAATGCCATCCAGTCTGAGAATTCCATAATTGGTCTTGCACCTACTGGCAGTTTCCTAGATTCAAAAGTCGGCGTATTGAACGATCGCTGTGTCTCGTCTATGACATGCTCATCTTTGATCTTTAAAGCCTCAAGACTAAGTCTTGTAATTTCTGAATCAGGCATTCCTAACCAACGCATTAACTTACGCATCTTATAAGATATATTCCTGCCAGGAACATACGATGCAGTATAACCACAATTGAAACAATGATAACTTAACGTACCATCTGGGTTATCCATTATGCCTCCACGTTGTTTTGTATCACGTGTTTCACCATTATGCACACAACATGGTGCATCAAAAGAAACCCATCCGCTAGGAGTTTTCTTATGCTTTGCTGGTAAGGCTAGTGTAAGACTTTGTTGAATCAGATTCATAATATATATATTACGATCTAATTACTACTTTGTCAAGTGTTCCTGTGTTCGAAGTGGTCGGAGTATGAACAATTCTTATCCAATTAAAGATACCTCTTATATTTTGGTATCCTATACCTGAAGAATTTGTTAAGGTAATTGTTTTGATATCTGCCCAAGATGTATCATTGCTTGGTTGTAAATCCAAAGTGGCTTGTATTTTTAACTCGCCGTTATATCCATCTGATGTATAATATGCTACGGTGTGAACGCTATTCATTCTTTTATATTCTGGATCAGCGTTATAATGACTGCTTACGTAATCTGTAATAGTTGCACCACCTGCTTGATAGAAGTTTCTAGTTTCTGCATTAAACGTTGTAATTTCAGTGCTACCTGTAAACGGTGAATAAACACCATCTTTAATTTCTAGTCTTCCACTAGCGTCAAAGTATGTATTGCTGTATGTTACTTTCTTAACGTTATCTGTTGTTCTAGCAACAGCAAACGTGTAAAACTTTGATACTTTATCAGCGACATCGCTTTCATTAAGCGTAAGTTCAACCACGCCTTTTGTAGCAGTAGTACTACCGTCATCAACAACCGTAAGCGGTTTAAGCAAGTGTGTTGTGCCAGTACTAGCATCAATTAGGTGAAATTCAAAAGAATCACCAAACACCGTTTGAGGTTTCTGATCTTGATTCTTAACCGTGAATCTAATGGTGTTAGTAACACCTTTGTAAACTACTAAATCTTTCTGGTACATGGGCGAGTATCCTTGAGGTATCCCAGCGTCCAAATCGCTGTATATGGTAACACCGGTTTCATAAATATATATTGGTACTTTAAGCATTTCATTGTATCATCTTATATACGTATTTATGAAAAAATTATGAGCAATATAGATAAAGAATTACAGGAAAACATTCCATATATTTCATGCATTAAGCATGGTGCAATAGAATATGTAGGAATTATAATCAATCAAGATCACGCTGTTACGAGTATGTATGACATTAGTATTTGCAGAAGTGATAATGAAAAAAGGACGCTTTTAGAGTGTGCAGACGTATGGTGGTGGGAGTCAAATAGAAAGATTCCGATCAATATATTCATGAAATCAGAAATGAGTCAATTCAGGCACCTAATTAAGTCTTTTACAACAAAAGATGTTGATGTGTTATTTGGTCCTATTGTAAGGCTAAATGATATCGCTCAAAAACGAGTTAAAAGAAAATCTATCCAACTTGTTCGAAAGTTGAAATGAAACTTGAACACAGAATAATCGCATACCTTGTTTTTGCATTTATTGTTTTAGGAATATCTAACATAATTCTTTGGAAAGATAGACAAGAAGTTTGGCAACACTTACAAACTCAAGCAGTGATACTTCATAGTTTATTATCTGAAAAGTCTTTTATATACGAGGACGAACTTCCTGACTCTCTTAATAATAAACCAGAAAAAACATTTACCAGTTTTTAGTAAGTCCTTTATATTGCAAGTAGATTATAAAATCTATTAAAAGGTAGTTAGTAAGTAATCCTAATGGAGTGTAAACTATTCCAAAAATCATAGGAACTATTATCAAAAAGATAACCAACTTTATTAGATAGTCTAATCCTAACTCTGCAGGTGCAATCCAAAAAGGCCAACTACCTAGTTTCATATAATTCTTCGCATAGTAAATTCATATGAACAACAATGGCATGAGCATAAGCAATGGCATGTGCCTTCTTAAAATAATAACTGCCGTCAGTCGGTTTCGTCCAAACGTTCTTCATCACCATGTCCCACGGTTGTCCAAGCAAACTCCTCTTCGCGGGTCTGATAATCGCTAGTACTGCCGCTAGTTGTTCTATACTCTGTGGTTTCATTTGTTTTAGAATAGTGCTGTGTTCTGCGACGTGAAATAAGTTGTTGCTGAATTCTGGCTCTGTAAGTAGTTCCCATAATGGTTCCTTATTCAATAGTCTTGTTAAATGTTCTTCGTCTTTTACGTTTTCATATATATGAACATTTAATAAATCGATCTTAAAGTATCCTCGTTCGTCTGCTACTTTATGATCTAATGTACAACGACCGTCAAATGGATTTTTTGGTACTGAATGAAAGTAAACACCTGTATTGTGTTTTTTCATTTCACTTTTATCAAGACGACTTGCTTGAACATGATCAAATTGTTCAAGTGCTACATCTCTGTCAAAAAAATCTAAATCAATATCAGGCAATGCTTGCCTCCTTAATAATTTCTTTAACAAGATCAGTATCTGATGGTCTTGTTTTGAATGTTCTTTTCCAATGAGAAATGTCTAATGCTGGTTCAACTATTTCTAATTGTTCATCATTAAAGTTGCTAACTAGATTGACACCTTCTTTGGAATTAAGAAGCATCCATGGACTAATGTATCCATTCTTAATATCGTTTACTGCTCTATTTACATTAACGAAACGGAAATAGTCATTATAAGGTGCATTATTTTTATCACCCCAATCCATCATTGTTTTTAACGATCTTTGTACGGCACTTTCTACAGGTTCTATCTTAATCATTTCATACAAGTACGTATCGTACAATTCATCTCTGCACCAATGATCTAGTTTAACTCCGCTTCGAATTACGAAATCAATAAACTTTTCCGGATACAAACATTGTACGTTAGTTACAAAACTACCAAACTTTACAAAAGCATTGTAGTAAGGACTCTTACAAAAGTCTTCATATGACTTTTCTTTTGAACGTTGTACTTGCTGATAAAATTTATTAAAAGTCATGTAGCCTACTTGTACACGTTTTTCGTCCTTTTGTAAATGCCGTCTCTTTGCTTCGCACATATGAGCCATGAGCGTTTTCTCTTTTTGAAACGCTTTTTTGCAATGTACACAAACAAAGTCTTTATTTGGCATTTGGATCGTGTTCCTCCATGTAATCTTTTTGTTCACTTTTTGACATAACGCTTGATAAGGTTGTTGCATCATCCACCTTCATATTAGGATTTGTATCTAACAAATATTGTTCAAACTTATTTTTTGCTTGTTTCTTAGGAGCCGCCAAATATTGATGAAAGAAGTTTTCATAAGCACCCGTCATTGCCATTAGTTTCCATAACAATGCTTTGTGGTTTTTGCTCAAGGTCCAATGATGTTTGTTTACCAATTCGTTGGTCATTTCTAAATAATGTTCTTGAAAAAACTTATCACCCTTTACATTGCTAACATATCGCATAGCAATAAACGGAGCAAATAATTTTTTATCATCATCACTTAACTTATTATACCATTGTTTGTCTCGACGATCCACTGCGTTAAGCATTGCTTTTAGATCAAGAAACTTTTTCTTTTCAGCCATACTAGTTTTTATCTCCTGGTAAAAGCACATAATCGTGTACGGTTTTCATATCTATATTATACCCCCAATTCAATAAAATATCAAGTGCTTTTTTGTGATCTTGTGATATTTTTTTATCATAAACTTTCTTTTCAAAACTAACTTCAAGCACAATTATTGGTTTGTATTTTTTAATAGTTTGTTCTGCACCTTCGACAACATATTTTTCATGTCCTTCTACATCAATTTTTAAAAAGTCCATTTGATCCAAATTCATTTGATCCAACGTAACCGTTTTGATTGTTTCAACGTTCCATCTTTTCTTTTGAAACCCTTGACTTACAATTTGATTAGTTTCTTGGTTAGATTCTGTATCCGAGTTAATACTAAAGTGTGCTTCGCCCTCTTTGTTGCTAACTCCTAGTTTATGATTTACTATGTTCTTGTCTTTTGTGTTCTCAACTAATCGTTCAAAAATTGTTGGAGTTGGTTCAAATGCTGTAACCTTTTTCCACCCCATATCAAAAAGTATATTTGATACTCTGCCTACGTTGGCACCAATATCTACAGCATGT
>Ga0255764_10004349_pt1 | contig 11111 bp, 6 predicted proteins | sample 071ome_30_FD_179964 | JGI IMG/M metagenome (GOLD analysis project Ga0255764, IMG submission 179964) | Coastal salt marsh microbial communities from the Groves Creek Marsh, Skidaway Island, Georgia - 071406AT metaG (version 2) | ecosystem: Environmental > Aquatic > Marine > Intertidal zone > Salt... | reverse complement strand
AATCGTCATCGCGCATCTGAACAAAAACTCGACATCGAAACTTCTCCAAATTTGCATCGTTTTCTCGCTCGCGAAACTCACCGTCTTTTCCTTCGCATCTTTCGCCGCTTGGATCGTTTTCTTCCCAGTTTCTGTCGCGTACACTCTCGCTGTCGTCACGTAGCGTCGAATGCGCTTCGATCTGTACACTCGTCCCGCCATTCCCTTCGCTCTCGCGTAGTGCAATTTCGTTTTCGATTTCAGAAACGCCGTTGCTTTTTTCGCTCGAGAGAAGAAAAGCTTTTTCATTCGCTGCGTCGTTTTCGCGCTGATCCCACCTCGTTTCTTGAATAAAGCAGAAGTCGCGCTTCGATGCTTCTTCGCCATGACGACGATTCCAGATTTATTATTATTCACTTCGGATCGGCGTTTCTAAAGTAGGTAGTTTAACTTTGACGACGCGCGGAATTGAATTTGTTTTTGAATTGTTTGTTCCCCGTTTTCTTTTCCCGGAGAATTTTTTGTCTGAAACCCTAAAATATTTTTGAAAAAAAAAGGAAAAGAGAAAAAACACAACGCAACCAAACAACAAACGAAAAAAATGGAGAACGCTGCCGCGCGCAACAACACCAACAACGCGTTCTCCGCGACTCTCTCCTCCTTACCGCTGAAATATTTATTCAAAACGCTCGGATGTTGCGCGAAAATTTCCCCGGAAGTTTTAATCGAAGCGCACCCGACGTCCGGTTTACGAATCAAAGCGGTGAATCAAAATCACTCGGCGTTTTTGAGTTGCATTTTGAGGACGAACGCGTTCGATGGGTACGAGTGCGCGAATACGAGCGTCGTTACGAATAACGACGGGGAAGAAGGAGCAGAAGATGGTGTGGTGGTGACGGGAGTGCAAATGGCGTTGTTGGCGAAGCACGTGTTGGGATGCCTGCGATCGAATCGAGTCGATCGAGTGCGTATAAAAATGAAAGAAAGCAACGGAGAAAAAGTGGAGATTGTGTGCACCGGGGGAGGCGGCGGAGGAGGATATCAGCATCAACAACAAAAGACGTATAAGATTTACGCGATACAGGATGCTGAACACTTAGCGGCAGAGGTGGATAGCGATTCTATGCTCGTTCAGATCGTATTTAAAGCTAGAAGTTTAGGGAAGTTTTTAGGAAGTCACTTCAACGTCGGCACGCAACAAGACGTGACGTTTACGTTTTACAACGGAGAGTGGGAAGGCGACGGGTCGGACGCGACGGGGACCGTGAACGCGTTTAGTAGCAAGCAATCTCGCGGAGGAGGAGGAAGCGGTGGTGGTACTGGGAGCTTCTCCAAGCAACTACAGCGCAAGGCGAAAAAGTGCGTGGAAATATCTTCTTACGTAGATAAAAAAGCCGAACAGCACATGGCCGGCGGACCGTTTCAACAGTTGCAAACTACGGTACATTTAGACGCGAACGAGGAAGCAATTCTGAGGTACGAGAACAGACAGTACGATAAAGAGTTCGTAAAAGTGACAATTAATTTGAAAGATACTTTGGCGATGGTTAAACTGTGCGAGTCGATCGAACAAGAAGTGTTGATGTCGTGCGATAAAGACGGCGATCCGGTATCGTTGAGGCCGACGAGGGAGTTTACCGGAGGGCATTACGCCTCGTCCGAACAACAAATGCACCACATGGAGATACCGAGAGGAGGCATACCACAATTTGATTTTGACGCTGAGATGGTGTTGGCGGCGATGTTGCCGGATGAAGAAGACGAAGATGAAGATGAAGATGAAGAGAAACGAAAAGAAGACGAGGCAGCTCGAAGGATGACGACGAGTCACAATCCTCCGCAAACGCCTGGGTCGGTTGTGCCGCCGAGCCAAACAACGGAAGGTGGTTCTTATCGACCGCCCGCTGGTTTACCCAGCGAGAATAATAATGGCATCGGCGAGAAGCAGAACAACATCGTTTGGGATGGCGACGACGACGACGATGAAGAAGTTACCGCGACTCCAGCCGAGGAGATGTCAAAAAGACACAAGTCTTCGTGATGATGTGGGACATTATTTTTAGGAGGGGGAAAAAATATAGAACGCACGCATAAAGATACTAGAACATAGAGAGAAACACTGAATGATAGTAATAATAGTCATAGTAATAATATACAACACGCGCAATCATACATAATTAGATATGAGTGTACCTTTGCGCCTGCTCGAGATTGAAAAACAAAACAGCTCGTTTCACGATTTTATCAGTCTTCGCGGAATCCACGGCGTGCACTTCTCCGCGTCGACTTCACAACACACTTTCATGAAACATCGCGTTCCGTATCATCACGTTCATTACGCGGCGGTAGAACTCCCTCTCAACTCCCTAAACCGTCGTGTTACCTTGACCCACGCTCCGCTAGAAGACAACACCCCTAACAAAAGCAAACCGAAGCCAAAAACGGTCGCGAGTTGGCAAATCCAACCGACCAACGATAAGCACCTAAAGTCGCGATGATAACACCTGTCTCGATACATCGAACTCCAGTCCCCGACCATATCACCGTCTTGCAACACGTGTCTCACGTTATCCAGCATGATCAAAGGAATCGAGAGGAAGACGAATAAAACCGGCCTCCTCCGACTCGTCCTCTTCTCCTTCCTCTTCTCGTTTTCGTTGCGCCAAACGAACTGTAACATATTCGTCGTCACCGCTAAGTTAACACCAAAACTGATCGAATGCGCCATCGTTTTCGATGCCTGCGTCGCGACTGTGCCGAACAAACCCGCCACGAGCAAAGGCCAACATCACGAACCGACGATCGCCGGGAAACTAAACAAGATGGTGAAAATAACGGTCGCCAAAGAGGAGGAGGAGGAGGAGGAGGTCATGTTGGAGGACGAGGACGGAGTCGAAGACGGAGACTCCGCGGGTCAGGCGTCGCAAACCTCTTCTTCTTCTTCTTCCCGCTCTCGCTCTGCTTCTTCTTCTTCCTCTTCCGCTAATAAAGCCTGAAAAGCTCCTCGCTCTTCGTCCTCTTCTTCTCTTCGCATTTTTTTATTCTCTCTTCCCCAAAGAGCTTGTTTGCGTCTCTCTCTTTCTCCTGTCTGTGCAAAGGAGAGAAGCGAAAGCGAAAAAAAAAAGTGAAGAAAACGAGCAGAGAGAGAAAAATTCAAAAAAAAAGAAAACAAAGAAGAAGAGGAAACGCAAAAAGGAAAGCGCGCGACGAGAAGAAGAAGAAGAAGAAGAAGAAATGGACGACGCCAACAACGGGAACGCGGGGAACGCGAACGACGCGAGGAACGTCGTTCCAGACGCGTCTGGTTTCGTCCACTTTTACCGGACGACATTCGTCGACAAAAAGATGAATACAAACGATGTGCGAGAAGAGGAGGAGGAGGAGAGAACGCCGCTGAGATTTTTCAACCGCAAGACGGACGGGTGGTCCGCGCACGGCGACGACGCGATGTACGTCGCGCGACGATTTTATAAGACGACCACCGTGGTGAAGTATTATAAAGAGAGCAGTAGTCCTTCAACGGGAAAAGAATTCGTCTTGCCGTCCGTGAATATCAACCAAAACTTATTCGAAACGATTTTGAGAGACGTGTTGTTGCACGCGAGAGAGAGGACGGTGGAGGTGTACGAGAGCGAACGAGGCGCGTCGTCGAAGGATTTCAAGTTGACGAAAAAAGGAAGCCCGGGGAACGTGTTGGAGTTTGAGGATATTTTGTTCGACGGCGGCGCTGGGAGCAAAGAGAACTTTGACGCGAATAACAATATGAATAACAACAACGCGGATACGGATTCGTTGCCAATCGTGTGCGCGGTGAAGTGCGTTTTGAAACAAGAACAAAGACGCATCGGGTTGGCGTTTTTTGAGTACTCGACGAGGACGTTAAAAGCGTTGGAATTCTCGGACGAGGAACGGTTGGGACAGTTGGAGTCTATTTTAGCGCAGATTAACGCCAGGGAGGTGATTGTGCCGAATGAAATCGATAAAACGAACGGAGGGGCGATGACGGCGGACGCGAAGAGAATCGCAGACGTGATCGATAGATGCGACGCCATGCGGACTCCAAAAGCAAACAGCGAATATTTCCGATCGGACGACGTGGAGGACGATTTGAAGAGATTGTTAAAAAGTGGTGACAACGTGCAAGCGCACAGAAACGTTTTGGATTTGCCGTTAGCCGTGCAGTGTTTGCACGCGGTGATGAAATTCGCGGATATCGGCAACGACGCGCAAAACCACGGACGGTGCGAATTGGAGTTGTTCGACAACGGAGCGCACGTTCGATTGGACGCGGCGGCTTTGAAAGCGCTAAACGTGTTGCCAAGCAACGGTGGCGACAGGTCGTTCGGGGAAACCGCCGGGAAAGGGAGTGGCGGAGGGTTCTCTTTGTACAACTTGCTCAATCGATGCACGTCGCCGATGGGGAAGAGAGTGTTGTACAGATGGTTGAAACAACCGTTAGTTTCCGTGGAGAAGATTTCAGAAAGACACGACGTCGTGGAAACGTTCTCCGAGGAAAGCGCTTTGAGAGACTCCTTACGAAACGCGCACCTGAAGTCCTTGCCAGACGTCGAGCGCTTGGCGAGAAAGTTGGAGAAGAAGAAAACGACGCTGATGGATTTGTGTAAATTATACCAAGCGTCGAGCGCGATTCCGCACGCGATCGATTGTTTAGAGCGCATTCCGTTTTCCGACGAGGCGAGGAAAGCGCTGTTCATCTCCAAATACATCTCGCCGTTGAAAGAGTGCGTGGAAGAGGAAAAGTTGGGCAAATTTGAAGCTTTAATCGAACACGCGGTGGATTTGAACAAGATTCCAGACGAATACGTCATTTCTGCCGAGTTTGACGACACGTTAGGTCTCTTAGAGCAACAAAAGAAATCCACGGAGGAGGAGATCAACGTCGTGTGGCAAGAAGCCGCGGACGATTTGTCGATGGAGAGAGACAAGCAGTTAAAATTGGAAAAGAACAATCAACACGGGTATTTTTTTCGATTGACGAAAAAGGACGAAACCGCGGCGCGATCAAAGTTATCGAAATCCGCTCAGTTTCAAATCTTAGAGGCAAAAAAAGATGGTTCAAAGTTTACGAATAAAAAATTACGCGCGTTGAGTCAAAAGAGGTTAGAAATCGATCGGACGTACGAGGCGAAGCAGAAACATTTGGTCCAACGCGTCTTGGACGTGGCGGTTTCTTTCGTCGATATCTTTTTGAAAGCGTCGTCCGTAATGGCCGAGCTGGACGTATTGTGCGCGTTTGCCGAAGTTGCTCAAAACGCGCCGACGCCGTATGTGAGACCGCAAATGACCAACGCAGACGAGAAAGAGCTCGTGCTGCTCGATTCGAGACACCCGCTCGTGGAGGTGCAAGAATCCTGCGGCGAGTTTGTTCAAAACTCGTGTAAAATGACCAAAGGCGAGAGTTGGTTTCAAATCATCACCGGTCCGAACATGGGTGGTAAATCTACGTTTATTCGCCAAGTCGGCGTGAACGTTTTGTTGGCGCAAGTTGGGTCGTTCGTTCCGTGTTCAAAAGCAATCATCCCGGTGCGGGATGCGATATTCTGTCGCATCGGCGCCGGAGATTTTCAATTACGCGGCGTTTCCACGTTCATGGCAGAAATGCTCGAATCCGCGTCTATATTGCGTTCAGCTACGGAAAAGTCGTTGGTTATAATCGACGAGTTGGGTCGTGGCACATCAACTTACGATGGGTTCGGTTTAGCCTGGGGCATTGCCGAGCACTTGGCGAACGAAGTCAAAGCCCCGTGTTTGTTCGCCACGCACTTCCATGAGTTGACCGAATTAAAAGGCGAGACTGGCGTAAAGAACTTCCACGTTTCCGCGAAAATCGACGTCGCGAGTAAGAAAATTGCGATGTTATACGCATTAGAAGAAGGCGCGTGCGACCAGTCCTTCGGCATTCACTGCGCCGAGTTTTCGGGCTTCCCGGCCGAGGCTTTGGAAGACGCGCGCAAGTGCGCCGAAGAGTTAGAAAACGGCGGCACTCACTCCGCGAAAAGCAACGACAAAGAAAACGCCACTACTAACAACAACATTGACGGCGATGATGCGGACGCTACGTACGGTCGCAAACGCGCCATGCAATTCCTCAACGATTTCAAAAACATCCCGTTACCTCAACTCGAGCCGCGCGAGGTCATCGAGCGCGTCAAGAAGCTCAAAACGGAGTTGGAACAGGACGCGAGTAAATCAAAGTGGTTGCAAAACGTGTTCGAGGAGATTAACAGAAACAAAAGCGCGGCTTAAAAGTAGAGACCGGAGAAAGAGAGAGAGAGAGAGAGAGAGAGAAAGAAAGAGAGAGAGAGAGAGAGAGAGAGAGAGAGAGAGAGAAACACGCACACATGCATCATTGTAAACTATCGCACGTAGTATTAGTACCGACAAAAATTTGAGAGAGACGTGCTTGAAGGAAGCTTCACGATTCATTTTTCCCCTCAAAACGCACACTTCTCGATTTGGATCTCTGCATCTCTCATTTCTCTCTGATTTTTTGATTTGTGTCAATTTGCGGTCGTCGTCCCCGCGCTGTCCTGTCCCTGAAGGAAAAAAAACCACATACTAAAAATGGGGAAAGGCGCCGAAAACGCGACGAGGACGAGATCCTCTTCCTCCTCGCGCAAAAAAGTCGCCGTCGAGGACGACGTCGCGCCGATGATGGCTTCTCCGTCGTCTTTCGATGAACTCATTCCGGGGAGAAAGTACACGCAAATCCGGGGAAAAACGTACGACATCACCGATTTCGCGAAACGTCATCCCGGCGGCAGTCAACTTTTGATGCTGGCGCACGGGAGAGACGCGACGATTTTGTTCGAATCGCACCACTTGCGCTCGGAAATCGTGGAGAAAGTTCTGAAGACGCTGCCGACCGTGAACGTGGAAGAGAGTTGGTGCCCGGATGAAACCTTTCCGAAACCACTCGATTCGAGTTTGTATAAAACGATTCAGAAGAGAGTAAGAGAGGAAGTGGTGGAGCCGCGCGCGAAGAGAAGCGGTAGGAAAGCGAGAGGTGCGGGTGGGGTGAAATTCGACGCGTTCTGCGTCATTTTGTGCTACGCTGTGGCTTTGTACATGTTCAATGCAAACCCGACGGTTTTGACCGGCATGTTTTTAGGCTTCGCGGCGTATTGGAGCGGCACCGGGTTGCAACACACCGCTAATCACGGCGGGTTGACGCAATCCGGTTTTGTGAATGCTGTTTGGGGTTGGTTCGGGTGCGACGTGATTTTAGGTAAGAGTTCCATCGAGTGGAGATACCACCACATGGTTTCGCACCATTCCTACTGTAACGAAGCGACGAGAGACCAAGATGTGTACACGTCCTATCCTCTCATGCGATTGGACGAAAGCTTGGAATGGAAGTGGTTTCACAAGTATCAGGCGTTTTACTCGGTCTTCGCGTGGCCGTTTTTGTATTTAGCCGCGCAATCCGGGGATTTTGTGAACGTGGTGATCACAAAGTCGAGCCCTGGAGTGGAGTATTTAGGTCTGATGAAGCACGAAGTGGCATTGTTTTACTTGGGCAGAGCTTTGCACTACGGATTGAAATTCGCGTTGCCGATGTACAACTTTGGCGTCAAGGCGTGCATTTTACCACTCGTCGCGTATTCTACGTTTGGCTCTTTTATTCTGTGCTGGTTTTTCATCGTCTCGCACAATTTGGACGGTTTAACTCCGGCGGCATTGCCGAAAAGAGCTCAAAACGATTGGGCGGAGTGGCAAATCCGCACGAGCGCAAGTTGGGGCGAATCGGTCTGGTCGTTCTTATCCGGTGGGTTGAACTTACAGATCGAACACCATTTGTTCCCAGGGATGGCGCACAATTTGTATCCAAAATTAGTGCCGATTGTGAAAGAGGAGTGCGAGAAGGCCGGCGTGCCGTACCACGGTCACCCGGGTATCTTTGGTTTGTTTCCGATCACGGTGAAGATGTTCAAGTTTTTACACAAAATGGGACAAAAACCAGTCGAAAAGAGAAGGTCTAGTCGTACGAGAAGTGCGAAGAAGGCGCTCTAAGTCTATACTAATATGCTACGTTTTATGTGTTGTTGTTTTTCATTAATAATTCATCTCTTCTAAAGAGAAATAATATATTACTACTTAACCGTTCCTTCCATCATAAACTTCACCGGCGGCGGCGGATACTGCTACGTTCGCTCTCACGAAATCACCTTCTGCTAACGCCGCTTCGCTGTGTAAGTATTTTGCGGCGATTCTCGAACCTTCTACTTTCCCTCGCGACCGTTTCAACATCGCATCTTCTGCTATAACTAACGCCTCTTTCGTGTTGGCGACTTTAGGCGGCGTGCCGTTGGTGCGTTCGCCAGGTAAGAGAAATTTAGGCGCTCTAGAAAGCGCTCGGGCGAGATTTAAGGCATCCACCAACGCCTGATTAGCGCCTTGACCTTTAAAAGGTGACATGGGGTGTGCTGCATCTCCTAGAAGCGTGGTGAGTGCATCCACGGTTGATGCTTCTTTATCCAACGAGTCTTTCTTCCTACCGTTTCGAAACATGACTTCGTCTTCAATGAGCATATCAAACGCCGGGTAACCGGACATGTTCTCACTCCTCGTTGATTTCAACAACGTGTGCGCGGGCTCGCACCAACTTTCGCATCGCTTTCGAGATTCTTCCAATAATTTTTCGCGATCTTTTGAAAGCTCCACGGCTTCGTCGTACTCGCACGGGAACGAAAGTTGCCACATCATCGCATGGGGGATGTTCGTGTACGTTGGGTCGACGTCGTTTTTGTAGCCTAATATATCTTCCGCAATCTCGTTCGTCGAAAAAGGCATGCAAAACAAACGATTGTGCCCGTCGAGAATTTGGAACGCTTTGTTTTTACACAACTCGTGGTCCATGCCGTGGCAAATACCGAGGACGACGAGACAATCGAGGTAGTTCAAACCTTCGTGAATGGCGTCGAGGTTGTCGAACTTGTGCGCGCGAACGCGACTGAACAACCCATCCGCACCGACGACACAATCGGAGAGTACTTTTTCGCCGTTCGTGAACGTCACTTCTACGCGAGGGTCGTCGTTGTCTTCCCCGTCTTCTAAAATCGCCTTGGCGCTATCGAACTTCATTCCCCACCGAATGTTCTCTGGATCTACCGCATCCAACAGCATTTTCCGTAATTCCTGTCTCGGAATGTGCACGTTCCTCAACGAGTGAGCCACGCTTGGCAAGTGTTTACTATTACTATTTGCAGCGTTTGAATCAGTCGCCGTTCGTTCCTTCCTTTTCTCGACCGAGTGCCCGTACTCACCCAACACCTTCCCGTTATTGTGCAACGCCACGTTCGCGTCGGATCCAACTCCATTCAACTCCAACCCTAACTGTTTTAAGGCCGACGCCCCCGAGTACCTCTGCATGGTTAACCCGTACCCTTGCCTTCTCGCTTTAAACTCTTCGTCTTTTTCAAATATCGTAAACCGAATGCCTCGATGTTGCAACGCGACGCCCAACGCCATCCCGCCTATGCCGCCGCCGACGATGGACACGTGACCTCGACTTTTCGCGTCGGCGCCGTCGCGAAGAACGCCGTCGTCCTCGGTTTTCTCATTCAAATCCATCAACCCCGTCCCTTGGCAATCCGAGCACGTCGACCGCTTATCTCCCATCGCTTTTTTCTTCTGCTTTTTGTTCGTATTATTATTATTATTACTTTCTCCGTATTTCCCTCTGTACGAGTTTGGATACATCTCTCGTTTCTCTTGCCTCTTCTTCTCTTGCCGTTGCCTTCGAGATTGAGAAATTAAAACGCCTTCGCCTCGACATTTCGAGCACGCGAACAGCGATTTCAACGCATAGGAAGGTTTATTGTTGTTGTTGTTATTGTTGCCGCCTTTCTCGTTACAACTCGACGCGTTCGCTCCCATCTCGTCGTCGTCGTTCTTCTTCTTCTCGTCGTCGTGGTGATTCCCCGCAAAACAACTCTCACGGATACCTTTGCCGCCGTTCCAAAATCTCCCACACCGGCGGCGACTTATCGACAGATTCCGAAATAAACAACGCGAAGGAGAAAAAGACGAATAAAGAGAAGAAGAGCGAGAAGTGCGCGCGCTTGCGAATAGCAGATGTGTGCTTCGCGCGCCGGCGTGCATCAAACAAAAGCCCGACAGAGAGAGTTAACTTTTTTTTCTGAAGAATTCCTCAGAAAAAATTTTCCCCTAATATGAGTATGAGATAAAACACGCGCGCGGATTTAACCACTCTCTCTCTCTCTCTCTCTCTCTCTCTCTCTCTCTCTCTTCTAGCCTTTGCGTTTTTGAGAACGAGAAAAACAACGCGCGACAGTTTTTCCTGCCGTTTCTTTGTTGTTCACGTCATCCTCTCTCGCGATGAAGAAGCGCCAGTCGTCGTCGCTGAATCAAGAGGTGGAAATGATTACGAGCGACAAGAGCAGCGCGAACAACGGGAAAGCCCAGCGGCATCAGTGGTTCTTCGCGACGACATCTTCTTCTTCTTTTTCGGAGAGGCGAAAGACTGGAATTGTCGGCGCGTTGACCGTGATGATCGTCTGCGCGGTGTTTCTGACCGATAATCCGGAGGTTGGTCATTCGACGAGAACAACAAATCTTCTTTCTGTGGAGGAAGGAGAAGGCGCGACGACGCGCGAATTCAAATTCGATGCGGATACGTTCACGTTACCGGTGCACTTACCGCCGTCTCCGCCGGCACCGGGTGCACCTCCGGCGCCGCGAGTTGCGCGGAGTAGACACAGTTGGTCGCGAGAGCAATACGATATCGCGAAAGAGATGAACGACGGCGAGTCGCTGAGAGCGATTAGCGGTCAGATTTTCGGCGGTTTGGATTACGAGGTGCCGTTTAGCGAGAAACCACCGAAAGCGACGAATACGTTTTCACCGTGCGCTGCGCTGTATGGAGGCGCGCAGTGCGCGGAGAAGAATACGTTGCCAAAGTGCGTGAAGACGATGAACGCGTTGCCGTTTAAGAGCGACACTTGGATGTCGCTCCACACGGGCGGGAGAAACGGAAACGAAGGGGATTTAGCCGGGAAAGCGCAATCGTTGCACGGTCTGTTTGCGAATGGAGTAGAGTTTCAAGATATTAAGAAGGAGGTGGATGCGACGTATGGTGGATTTCCCAG
>Ga0255764_10004348_pt1 | contig 11114 bp, 8 predicted proteins | sample 071ome_30_FD_179964 | JGI IMG/M metagenome (GOLD analysis project Ga0255764, IMG submission 179964) | Coastal salt marsh microbial communities from the Groves Creek Marsh, Skidaway Island, Georgia - 071406AT metaG (version 2) | ecosystem: Environmental > Aquatic > Marine > Intertidal zone > Salt... | reverse complement strand
AGTCTACGAATCACTGCCCAGCACCTACGTGGTCCCGTTCCACTACAACCACCCCGTCACCGGCGAACCCCACGCCGACATGGAACGCCTGGCCGCCGACAAAGCCGCCGGCAAGAACGTGCGCTAAGGGGAGAAGAAAAATGAAAAATACCGCTAACAAGAAAAGCCCAAGCATCATGAAAAAACTGCTCAAGGTAAGCGTGTCGTTCCTTGCTCCTTGTTCCTTGCTCCTTGCTCCTGTCTCAGCCCAAGCACAATCGGCGGCAGAACTGAGAGCGCTGGAAATGGAATTAGACGCTGTCAGCCGAAGAATCGAAAGGCTTCAGGATGTTGAGGAAATAGAAATATTACAGCGCTCGTATGGTTATTACGTTGATAAGTCCTTGTGGTACTCATTGCATGACTTATGGGCTGACGATGGCACTCTGGAAATTGGCGGCCGCGGCGTCTTCACCGGCAAGGACCGCGTGTTCGAATACATGAATGTCGGCCTGAGCCCGGTCGGCCCCACCCAGGGCCTGCTCATGGACCACCAGCAGTTCCAGACCCTGGTCACCGTCAATCCCGACGGCGTCACCGCCGAACTGCGCGGCATCGCCTTCGTCATGTCCTCCGGCGGCTGGGGCCACTGCTACTACGAAAACGACTTCGTCAAAGAAGACGGCGTGTGGAAAATGAAAACCCTGCACGGCCCGTTCAACATGTACTCCGGCTACGACATCGGTTGGGTAGACAACCTCATCTACAACACCTGGCCCACCAAATTCCCCCCACCACCCGATCTGCCCCCGAGCGTGGTCTACCTGACCTATCCGAGCTATTACGCCGAGCCGTATCACTATGCCAACCCGGTGACAGGCGAGCCAATGCCGAAGCATGATCCGGCGGCCGGGGGTGAGGCGTTTGGGCGAGTCACGCGTTGAGATAATTTCAACACTTGGAAGCTGTTTAAGGCGGTATGCAAATGGATGGGCAAGAGAAATAGCAGCTTAGTGAGGTGATATTTGTGACCTATTGATAACCCCGACCATCAAGGATACTGGCTGGATCAGCTTACACAAATCCGTCGAGAAGTCACATTAACGCCAGGACCTGTCATCGTCCGCGGCAATATGTCCTCCCGTAACAAGAAAAAGAAGAAATTTGCAGACTATGTATTGCAGTGGGAGCACGGCGTTCCCATTGCGGTTGTCGAGGCCAAGGATTTCAACCATACCGTAAGCCATGGGATGCAGGGGGCCTTGTGCTATGCCGACATTTTGCAAGTTCCCAGTGTCTCTAGTTTCAATGGGGACGCCTTCGCTTCACATAACAAGGTCCACGAGCTTGCAGAAGAAATTGAGTGCGAGTTTCCCCTAGAACCCTTCTCTTACCCCAGTATTCTTTGGAAGCGCTTCAAGAGCTACCGCAATATTGAAGATGATGAAGAAGAGCTTGTGCTTGAGACTTACTTTGATAATGGGTCAGGTAAAGACCCCCGTTACTATCAGACAGCGGCAATTAACCGTACGATTGAAGCTGTCGCAAAAGGGGAGAAGCGTCTGTTATTGGTGATGGCTACAGGAACAGGTAAGACATACATCACCTTCCAAATTATCTAGCGTTTATGGAAAGCAAAAGCGGTCAAGCGCGTATAGTTTTTGGTAGACAGAAATATTCTAGCTGATCAAACCCAGGTTAATGACTTCTACCCCTTAGGTTCAGTCATGACCAAAATCAAAAACCGTAAGAATCAAAGGGGTCAGAGTAACTTGATTCAGAGTTCTTAAGTTTCTAACCCTAACCTAAATCAAGCCGCCCAAGTGGCAAATCCCGATACCGCCGGCCTGTAATCTGAAATATCGCCTCCCCAATGGCCGACTGCACTGACGTCGCCCGATCATGCCCCATCCCAGCAAGCCAATGGTTGGTCTTGAAGAACTGGATATTAATTTCCGGTGGGTCTTCATTGATGCGTGAGATGTGAAATCGATCAAAATTGTTTTCCACAATATGCCCGTCCTCGACATGGATGGCCTGGTGCATGGCGTCGTTGTAGAACCAGGCGATCTGGCCTTCGATCTGTTTTTTGACTGACAGCGGATTGACCAGGCCGAATCCGGTTTCGTGGGCGACATCCACCCGTTCCAGTTTCAGCACGCCGGCCTTGCTGATGGAGACGGTGTGGACCATGGCGCTGATGGTGGCCAGGCCGCTGCCTTCGGCGCCGCGTTCTTCCAGGGCGATGGCGCGTGCGGTGCCTTCGGGCAGGGGGGAGCCCCACTCACTCATCTCGGCGGCCAGGTCCAGGGCTTTGATCATATCCATCTTGTAGGGCAGGTTGGTGCGGCCTATGAGTTCGCGGCGGTATTCGTAGGGATCCCGGCCGGCCGCAAAGGCCAGCTCGTTGATGAAGCTTTCCCGGTAAAACTCATGGGCGGCCTGGCCGACGCCTCTGCGTGTGCCGGAGGGGATGTGAAACTGTGTGGAGTGATTGGAAAAACGGTAGTGGGGCACGGCATAGCGTGAGGCGACATCAAAGGCGGCCGTGGGGCCAAAGCCGTCTTCCTGCATGCCGGTTTTGACCTGCATCGCCATGGGGTAGCCGTCGGCGTCCAGGGCGGCTTTCAGTCTGGCGACGCCCATGGCGCGGTAGGTGGTGCCGGTAAAGTCCTCTTCTCGTGACCACAACAGGTGAATGGGTGTGCCGCGATGGGCATTGGCGATCATGATGGCCTGTTCGGCTTGCGGGCCGTTGCCGTTGCGCCCGAAGCCGCCGCCCAGGTGGCATTGGTGCAGGTAGACATTGGCTTCATCTATGCCGGTAATGGACGCGGCACTGAAACGCGTTTCCTGGGGGCTTTGATCGCCGATCCAGATGTCCACCCGCTCATCAGTCACCAGCACGGTGGCATTGCCTGGTTCCATGCGCGCGCGGGGCAGGTAGGGGGTGGAGTAGGTGGCTTCTATGATTTTCTGGTCCGGATTTTGTTCGACCTGTTTGAATATCTGATCGACATCGCCCTGGTCCACGCGCACGGTGCCGGATTGGTCGAGTGAAGCCAGCAATGCCTCGTGCATGTTGGCGCTGTTAAAGGCGGCGTTTTGCGGCGGGATATGCCACTCGATGGGCAGGGCCTTCAGGGCCTGGTTGGCCTGGTACCAGGTGTCGGCAATCACCGCCACGCCGCCGCTGAACACGCGACCGCGGGTCAGCGCCGGGTCGGGAATGGGGAACTGGAACACCGAGTGCACCCCGGGCATGTCGCGGATGGCGTCGAAGTCGTAACTCTTCACATCGCCGCCGTAAACCGGGCAGGATTTGATGGAGGCCCACAGCATGCCGGGCAGGCGCACATCAATGCTGTACTGGGTTTTGCCGGTGACCTTGTCGGGGACATCGAAGTTGGGTTGTTCGGTGCCCATCAGGGTCCACTGGTCCGGCGGCTTGATGGTGATGGCTTCCGGATTCGGGTGTGGGGTGGCGGCGGCAAGATGGGCGATCTGGCCATACGTGGTTTGCTGATTGCTGGCGGCGTGCCTGATGACGCTGTCCCTGGCGGTGAGTTCATTGACCGGGACGTTCCACAGGGTCGCTGCTGCTATTAATAGCCGCTCGCGGGCTTCGGCGCCGGCCAGCTGTAAATAGTAGCGGCCATCGCGCACCGAGGCGGCCTCGTTGGTGCGCATGCGCCGGTACAGGCTGTCGGGAATACCGCGCAGGCGCTGGCGATCACGAAACTCCGGCTCCCCGCCGCCCGCCGGATCGGTAGCGCCGTTGCCGGGCACATCCAGCGTCCAGTCGGGTGCCTGTTCACGCCCGTCGCGGTTTACCGAGGCGTATTCCGGGCGCACCTTACTCCAATCGCATTGCAGCTCCTCGCACACCATCATGGCATTGGAGGTCCACACGCCCTGGCCGAGTTCGGTCTGGGCTATGCGGATGATGACGGTATCGTCAGGTTCAATGACCACCCAGGCGTTTACTTCGGGGTTGGTTGGTGGATTGAGGTCTTCGGTAAACTGCGCCAGTGAGGCTTTGGGCGGCAGCCAGAAACCCATGACAAAAGCTGTGGCCGATGTTTGCGCCAGGAAGTCGCGGCGGGTCAGGGCGTTGCCTTTGCGGGCGGGTGTGTTGGTTGGTGGCTTTGGCATGGGGACAGGGTAAAACGGCAGCGGAAAAAATCAAAGCGGCGCGAGCGGCTGAACAGCCGGGATATTGTTATGTGGGAGCACATTGGAAGATGGCTGACGGTTTAAATAGGGTAGCATTAGGCAGAATGCTGCAACGATAATACTTGCAGTGAAGCGTGAATCTCAGTGAATAACGATCACGACTGTCCATCAAGGGGGAAAACAAATGGCAAACTATGTTCTTGTTCACGGCGCCTGGGGTGGCGGTCAAAGCTATGAAAAAACCGCAGGGGATTTAACGGCCGCCGGCCACAACGTGGTGGTCGCGACCCAGCGCGGGATTGGTGTGCGCCAGCCGGAACTTCACGGCGGCATCACATTGACTGATCATGTGAACGATGTCGAAACACAGGTTCAGGAAGCCGGTTTTGAGCGCTTTATCCTGGTGGGCCACTCTTATGGCGGCATGGTGATTACCCAGCTGGCCGCCCGGCACGGTGCGCGTATTGACGCCATCTGCTACATCGACGCGTTCCTGCCCCAACATGACCAGAGCCTGTGGGACATTACCCGCGAACACGAACACAACTGGTACATCGACTCCCAGAAACACACCCCTGGCCTGATAGCCCCCATCGGCGGTTTCGATTTCAAGGAAATTCCGGGACACATTGGTCGTCACCCGCTCCTGACCCTGCTGGAGGCCGTGCAGTTGACGGGCGAAGAGGAAAAGATTCCGAGGCGGGTTTACGTGTTTGCGACCAACTTCCCGGAAACACCCTTCACGCCGTTTGCGGAGCGCACGAAGGCCGATCCCGCGTGGGAATATCATGAGGCAGCAGCCGGGCACATGGTGATGGAAGAGCAGCCGGAACAGGTCCGGCAAATATTGCTCGATCTGGCACCATAAACCCCGAGCACTGGGCGTATTAACCATACGCCCTCATGCTAACCAGATGGCCAGGCCAACACAGAATCAAAGGGGTCAGAGTAAGTTGATTCCCTGTGAACTAAAAATACCGGGTTTATAGCGAACTTATAGATAGATATAAGACCCATCCGGCCGCACATACGGCTCCCCTTGATACAACCCTTCCGTCCTCGCCGCATCAATCACACTGATCAAATTCACTTCGTCCTCATTGAAACTGGCGCCGATGCCGGGTCGGTCGTTGGGCCACAGTTTGCCGTCCTCCAGTCGATAGCTGTCGTTGACGTAGTCGGGCAGGTTGCCGCGGTTCATCTCGTTGATGATGGGGCCGCTGGTGGCGAACAGGCAGTGGCTGACCGCAGCGGTGGAGAGCGGGGCGGTGAAGTGAGGGACGACGCCGACGTGGTGGGCGTTGCACAGCGCCGCGATCTGCATGAACGGAGTAACGCCGCCGACGTTTGGCATGGAGGCGCGCAGCCAGTCGACAAGGTTGGCTTCCACCAGCGGGCGGATGCCGTCCATGATGTCGCCGAACTGTTCGCCGGCGGCCAGGGGCACGCTGGTTTGTTGGCGCAGGCGTGCGAACTGGGTGGCGTCGGTGATGCTTCGGATGGGGTCTTCCACGAAGAAGGGGTTGAGCGGTTCCAGCAGGTTGCACAGGCGGGTGATGTCCGGCAGGTCGAATCGTGTGTGAGCGTCCAGGATCCAGTCGCCGTCATCGCCGACGCCTCGGCGCATTTGTTCAGCGACGCGTGCGGTTTCGTCCACGGCCTGCCTGGCGTTGAAGGTTCCCGATTCGTCATAGTCCACGCCGTGAAAGCGCACGGCGCGAAAGCCGGCGTCCATGACGGATCTGGCGCTGTCGCGGGCGTTGCGCACGTTGAGTGTGCCGAAGCTCTGGTAGCACTCGATGTGGTCGCGGGTCAGGCCGCCGAGCAGTTCATATAAGGGTACATCGAGCGCCTTGGCTTTCAGGTCCCACAGCGCGCAGTCGAGGGCGCCCATGGCGTGCAGCTTCTCGCGGCCGGGCGGATAGAACTTGTTGCGGTAGAGCTTGCCCCACAGGTATTCGATGCGAAAGGGATCTTCGCCGATGAGGAGGCCGGCAATGTCTTCCAGCAGGTCCTTGGTGCCGCCCTGGCCGGTGCCGGTCAGGCCCGAGTCGGTTTCGATGGTGACGAGGATTTCACTTAAGTTGATCCAGTCCGACAGGCCGTTGGTGCCGGTGGGGTTGTAGACGTTGATGCGGGTGATTTTGGTGTCGCTGAGTGCGCCTTTGGCGTATTGGCTGAAGCCGGTGTTGAGGATGCTGGCGGTGGCCAGGCTGGCAAAGATGGACTGGACGAGTTGGCGGCGTTGCATGGTGATTCCCCCGGCTGCAATGGATGACACTGCGCCTGAGCATAGCGCAGTTACCGGAGGGGGCAAAACGCCACAGGTCAGGTGTTTGTTTTTCCGGCGTTACAGGCTAACCTGAGCGCTAAAAGCCCGAAGAGGTTATCCCCATGCCGATCCTGAACCGTGTTCCTTTAGTACTTTTGTTGCTGGTCTTTGCCGTGGCGGGGCCGGGTGTTGCCCAGTCTGCCGATGATGATGCCGGACTGCGGTTGTATGTCCTCGATGGCGGCGAGCTGGAATCCAGCCCGGCCAGTTATGACCTGCTGGACTCGGAAGTGGCCACGACCTCCCTGGCGCTGTCGGCCTTCCTCATTGTGCATCCCCGGGGTGTGCTGTTGTGGGAAGCCGGTGCGGTGCCTGACAGCGAACGGGTGATGGAAGGCGAGGGGGCGCGGCAGATTGTTATCCGCTCGGACGAGGCGGAGCGACCGGTCATACTGGGGCCGTCCCTGCTGGGTCAGCTGGCCGAAATTGGCTATGGCCCGGACGATATCGATTACCTGGCGCTGTCCCACTTTCACTGGGATCACTCCGCCAACGCCAATACCTTCGCCCATGCCACCTGGCTGGTGCGCCCGGAAGAGCGTGCCGCCATGTTTCCAGATGCGCCTTTGCACAACAGTGCCCGCCCCATGACCTACGCCGCGCTCAGGGACAGCGATACCGTCCTGATCACCGATGAAGAATTTGACGTGTTTGGTGACGGCCTAGTGATACTCAAGGCCGCCCGTGGTCATTCGCCTGGGCACCAGGTGATTTACCTGAACCTACCGGAGACCGGAGGGGTAGTGTTGTCCGGGGATTTGTACCACTACCCGGAGGAGCGCACGCTGAACCGCTTTCCCGCGCGCGATTTCGATGTTGAGCAGACACGCGCGGCGCGCGCGGATTTGGAGGCGTTTCTGGTGCGCCACAATGCGACACTGTGGATAGAGCACGACCTGATCGCGCATCGCCAGTTGCGCAAGGCACCGGCGTTTTATCGCTAGTCTTTATGGCGTGGTTAGGGGTTACCGGGGCTTAACCGAGCTTTCATTTGCGGCTAAAGCCGCCTCTACGAGCTCGTTGGCACATTCGCGCCACGGCGCGCGCCGTTTTGTGCTAGTATCCGCCTCCCTCAAATCGGGCGCCGGCATGGTAAGCGTCCAGATCTGGCCTTTATTCTGTCGTTTCCACTAAATGAGACCTGCATGACACCCGAACCGGTAATTCCCTTCGCGCACCTGCAACTGAGCGCCCCTGTGCTCGAAGCCCTGGCTGACGTCGGCTATGAAAACCCCACGCCCATCCAGACCCAGACCATTCCGCTGCTGCTCGAGGGCCGCGACGTGCTGGGCCAGGCGCAGACCGGCACGGGAAAAACCGCTGCGTTTGCGTTGCCGGTGCTGAGTAATCTGGACCTGTCGCAGAAAGCACCGCAGGTGCTGGTGCTGGCGCCCACGCGCGAGCTGGCGATCCAGGTGGCCGAGGCCTTTCAGACCTATGCCGCGCGCATCCGGGGTTTCCAGGTGTTGCCGGTCTACGGCGGGCAGGATTACAGCGGGCAGATTCGCGCGCTCAAACGTGGTGTGCACGTGGTGGTGGGTACACCGGGCCGGGTGATGGACCACATGCGTCGTGGCACGCTTACGCTTGATGCGCTGAAAACCCTGGTGCTCGATGAAGCCGACGAAATGCTGCGCATGGGCTTTATCGATGACGTGGAATGGATTCTGGAGCAGACGCCATCCACGCGGCAGATCGCGTTGTTCTCGGCCACCATGCCGAAGGAAGTGCGCCGCATTGCCACCGCGCACCTGCGCAATCCCGGTGAAATCACCATTGCCATGAAAACCGCCACTGCCTCGCTGATTCGCCAGCGCTACTGGCCGGTGACGGGTATGCAGAACAAGCTCGATGCGCTCACCCGCATCCTGGAAGCCGAGTCTTTCGATGCCATGCTGATCTTCGTGCGTACCAAGATCGCCACGCTGGAGCTGGCCGACAAGCTCGCCGCCCGCGGCTTTGCCGCTGCCGCGCTCAATGGCGACATTGCGCAGAAACAGCGTGAACTGACAATCGAGAAACTGAAGAAGGGCAAGCTGGATATCGTGGTGGCCACCGATGTTGCCGCCCGCGGCCTGGACGTGGAGCGCATCAGCCACGTGGTCAATTACGACATTCCCTACGACACCGAAGCCTATATTCATCGCATCGGCCGCACCGGCCGTGCCGGACGTGCGGGCGATGCCATCCTGTTTGTCACCCAGCGCGAGAAACGCCTGCTCAAGGCCATCGAGAAAGCCACGCGCCAGGTGATCGAGCTGATGGAAATGCCGTCAGTGGAGATGCTCAACGACAAGCGCATCGCCCAGTTCAAGCAAAGCATCACCGATACCCTGGCCAACGAGGACCTGGCGCTGTTTGCCGATCTGATCGAGCAATACCGAAAGGAACACGATGTGCCCGTGTTGAACATTGCGGCCGCACTGGCCAAACAGGCGCAGGGCAGCGAGCCGCTGTTGCTGGAGAAGAAGCCGGAACGGGCGCGTCCGGATTTCAAAAAGGACAACGAAGACTGGAAAGCCCGCCGCGCTGAGCGTGATGCTGATCGGGAAGGTGGGCGTGAAAGCAAACGCCCACGCCGTGATCGCGATGACGGCGAGCCCCGCAAACGCAGCGAACCGCGTTTCAAGGATTCACCTGTTGAGGAGGGCATGGAACGCTACCGCATTGAAGTGGGACATACGCACCAGGTCATGCCCGGCAATATTGTCGGTGCCATCGCCAATGAGGCGGGCCTGGAGAGCAAGTACATCGGCCGTATCAATATCTATGAAGACTACAGCACCGTCGATTTGCCCGAGGGCATGCCGAAAGAAATCTTCGATCACCTGAAGAAGACCTGGGTGGCGGGGCAGGCCATGCGGATCAGTCTTGAAGGTGCTACACCGGCCCATGGTGGCGGCGCTTATCAAGGTGAGCGCTCTGGCAAACCGGGCAAGGGCATGCGAGGCATGAAGGGCGGCAAAGGCAAAAAGCCGCGCCGCGATAATGCCAGTGGCAAGCCGGGTGAGGCCAAGCCCCGGAAGCCGCGCAAGGACAACCCTTAATCGACGTCTGGTGTTTTCTGGTTCGCGGTTGAAGCCGCTCCTACCCGGTTCTCGACTGTAGGAGCGTCTTCAGCCGCGAACGAATGATGCGTTTGATGTGAAGGTTAAACGCCGGATGACAGCGCGTTGCGCCTCTTCCGGCCTACGGGGTTAACGGGCTACAGTTGTAGGTCGGCATTACCCTCTGGGGCATAAAAGGCCGAAGGCCGTTTGCCAACATATTTAATTCAATTTAGGTTGATCCCCGGAATAATCCTGTCGGCAAACGGCGCTTTGCGCCTATGCCGACCTACGTCGATACCGACCTACGGGGTTGTGGGGTTACCGGGTTACGAGGTTAACCGGGTGCAGGTGAGTTCGACCTCGCCGTCTTCAGTCGCCACATACAACGAGTTTTCCGACACGGTCACCGACCACGCCATGGTCTTGTTCACCCTACTGGCCAGCGCCTGCACCTGTTCCCACGGCAACTGAACATACTCGGCGTTCAGGGCGCTGTAATCCGCTTTCCCCTGCGACCACCATGTGTCCGATTTGCTGTTGAAGCTGTACACCTTCACTGATTTTGCCTGGCGCGCCGCTTTCTTGATGCGATCTACCGCCGGTTCTCCCACGTCGATCCACAATTCGATGCCCCCGTTCAGGTTCTTCGCCCACAGGTCGGCTTCATCGGCATCGCTCAGGCCCTTGCAGAAGATGAGGTTGTCACTGGCATTGAGGCAATAGGCCAGCAGGCGCACTACCATGCGTTCAACGGTTTCCGACGGGTGTTGGGCGAGTGTCAGGTTGAGGGCGTCATAGACATGCCGGTTGAGATCGGACAGGTCGATGCGAGCTTTGTAGATGGTGGGTTTGAGGGCCATGTGGCGGGGGAGTGTACTCTGAAAGCGGCTCGATGCCGGAATATTTTGTAGGTCGGCATAGGCGCAAAGCGCCGTTTGCCGACAGGATTTTTCCGGGTGTTAGCCCGAGTTACATTGAATATGTCGGCAAACGGCCTGCGGCCTATGCCGACCTACATCCATGCCGACCCACGGGTTCTCGGAGTTATGGTTGGTCTACTCGCACCGGCGACCAGGCCATGCCATCGACATTGTCCGGGTTGATGGCGATCACGGTGCGCTCGCCCACGAAGGCGGGCACTACCGCAGAGACTTCGTTGACGGCGCTGTCGGCCAGGAACAGCGTGTTGTTGGCCGCGTACACGCGGATGCCGGTGCCTCCGGCATTGCTGGCTGGCAGGGTCAGCTGGCCAGCCTGGGTGAAGCGGGTGCCGTCGAAGTAGGTGACATAACGCGCCGCGGCATCATCGCTCGTGCTACCGGGAATAACAGCGATGCCGTTGGCCAGCACTTCAGCGCGGTTCACCGCAATGCCCCCGATCGCGCCAATGATTGCCATGCTCCCGGCATCCACAATCGTGATCGTGCTGTCGTTCTGGTTGGCGACCCAAACCTTGCTGCCATCGGGCGCAATCGCAATCCCTTCCGCGCGGGCGCCGGTTGGTATCACCACGGTGTCTTCCATGACCTCCAGGTCAATGCGTGACAGCGTGCCGCTGCCACGGGCAGCCACAAAAG
>Ga0255764_10004321_pt1 | contig 11147 bp, 8 predicted proteins | sample 071ome_30_FD_179964 | JGI IMG/M metagenome (GOLD analysis project Ga0255764, IMG submission 179964) | Coastal salt marsh microbial communities from the Groves Creek Marsh, Skidaway Island, Georgia - 071406AT metaG (version 2) | ecosystem: Environmental > Aquatic > Marine > Intertidal zone > Salt... | reverse complement strand
AGACTCTAAGCCAGGTCGATCTGAGGGATCCCGAGATGCTCCCAAGGATAGGCTGAGCCCGAAGTGCAGAAAGCGGTCATGACAACCGATAGCACCTTCAACGCGCTTGGCTCATCCCATCTATACCAGGCGAAAGCACTCAAACCTGAAAATCGTGACCCATATGATGGCTGCCTGACCACGCAGATCGTCCGAAACTTTCCCAAGCATTGAGCCGTTATGGAGCCTTCGGCCGCACGGTCATCCTAATCCTTCTCTAATGCTTCGAAAAAGTCACGCATGCGCACCGCATCAAGACGGCCCTCCACACGAATGCCCGAACAAAGATCAAACCCCGCCGGACGCACTTCATGACGAGCCAACGCAATATTGTTGGGTCGGAGCCCCCCCGCGAGCAAGACGGGCAGCGAAACGGATTGCGTGATGGTTTTTGAAATCTCCCAGTCATGGGTTTCGCCCGTTCCGCCCAACGTGGGTTGCGCGGCGTTGGGTCGACCGCTATCGAGCAAAATGGCATCGGCAATCTCATCGATCTTAAGAGCCCGCTCGATCGCCTCAACTGAATCCACGTGAACCACCTGAACCCAAGTGACGTCTGGCCGAGATTCTCGAAGCGCGGCAAGACCATCTTGCCCAATATCGCGCACCACCTGAACCACTGCCGCCGGACATTCTTCAAGATGCTGCAGAATGTCGTTGGGCGTCTCTCGACTGGTCAGCAGAAATGAACAGGTTTCGGCAGGAAGTTGCTTGAGAATACTTGCGATCTGGGTGTCAGAGATGGGGCCAGGTCCTGAGGGCATCGACGCCACAAACCCCAATGCATCAGCCCCGGCAGACAAAGCGGCAAGCGCTTCAGAAATATCCTGAATGCAGCAGACCTTCACAAACCGGCCGTCTCGCGCCGCCAATCGCTCTCGAAAGTGCTGACCTTTCATCTTGTATCTCCCTCTTGCCCGTCAAAGAATGACACATCTCAAGTCGCTGAGCTCATACAATTCGCGTTGACCCTAGCCTCCCAACAAGAGGTGAGCTAGGCTAGCGAGCGCGCGGCTCAACGCTGTTTGAGCTGAATGACTTTAAGTACATGCAATTCAGGCATCGTCTAACACGCTTTATGAGAAAGTTTTTTTCCATACTCATCAACGAGCCTTTGACCTGGTTTCTGGGGTTGGCCCTTCTTATTTTTGCGATTGATCAGCATCTCAATCCTGAGAGCCGTTCGATCATCATCGACCAAGCAAGGCAGCAAGACATCGCGGATCGTTGGGCTGCCCAAATGGGCGCCGCACCCTCGAGCGAGCAATTATCCTCACTGACAGAAGACTGGCTTACTGAAGAACTGTTTTATCGCGAAGCGCTTCGCCTCAACCTCAATGAGAACGACCTGATTGTCAGACGCCGTTTGGTCCAAAAATATGGTTTCCTGGTGGAGCAAGTCCCTGACCAGTCTTTAACTGAGACGGCAATAGAAGATTTCTATCTTGCCAATCAAGCGCGCTATGAAGCACCGCTGCGCTTTAGTTTTGAACACATCCTTTTGAGTGAGCAAGCCGACGGATCCAACGTATTGAAGAAGCTTCAAGCCGGTGAATCGCCCAAGGGCTTGGGGGTGAACACCCTACTTCCAAGTCGGCTCACCCGAAAATCAACGACCGAGGTTGATTTCACGTTCGGACCAGGATTCGCCGCGGCGTTGAATCTTGATCTGAGCAATCAATGGCAGGGTCCGATCCGAAGCCCTTACGGACAGCATCTCGTGTTCATTACCTCAAGCGAACCCGCGAGGACTCTCGCACTTTCGGAAGTTTTCGATAAGGTGCAATACGACTACATGCAGTCGCTCAAACAAGCTCAACGTCGCGAAGCGGCGGCGGCCTTGAAAGCCCGCTACCCGGTGGTCTATGCAACCGCTGATTAAGCATTTGTTGTTCTGGTCACTCTGTTGCGTCATCGGCGCCTCTACCTCGCCCTCAACTGAAGCGCATGCGCTCAAGCCTTTGGTCATGAACCTGAGCGGCACTGAGGACGGTCTTTGGAACATCAGACTGTTACAGCGTGATAACGAAACTCGGCTGACCGGCGTCATCGCACAGGTCACATGCGGCGAGGCGAATACTGAGGTTAGGCTCGATACATTGCGTCTGAGAGAGGCGCACGCCTTTGATTGTGGGAGTCAGCCGCTCGATTCAGTCGCGATCGAAGGTCTCGCCTCGCAGCTGCTCGAGGTCATCGTTCGAATTGAGCCGCCTTCAGATGAAGTCAGCACCCATTTAGTTTCAAGCGCAAACCCATCGATTCAACTCCAATCGTCAACGCCTTCCCTTCCAACCTATCTGTTGCTCGGCATCCAGCATCTTTTAACCGGCTTTGATCACATACTCTTTGTGCTGCTGCTACTTCTTGTGGCGAACAGCTGGCGGTCGCTCTTTTTCGTCATTACCAGCTTCACCCTCGCCCATTCGATCACGCTGGGCCTCTCAACGCTCGACTTGCTTCACCTCTCTCCTCTGTGGGTTGAAGTCGTGATCGCGCTTAGCATCGTGCTGTTGGCTCGCGAAGCCATGACCCAGAAACACTCCCTCAGCCGGCGCTACCCCTGGGTGATCGCGTTCGGCTTTGGGTTGATCCATGGGCTGGGTTTTGCCGGTGCGCTGAAAGACATTGGATTACCCGAGGACGCGGTGTTCATGTCGCTTTTACTGTTCAATCTGGGCATCGAATTGGGTCAGCTGGGGATCGCGGGCGCGGCGGTGTTCACTCGATACCTTGCGACAAAATATCAACAGGCACTCACCCATCGGATTGATCAAGGCCTCGCGATAACAGCCGGCGGTTTCGGGCTTTACTGGATGTTATCTCGCAGCCTGGCGGGTCTGTAAACAGATTCAATCACCTGTAACTTGGTATGGCGCGAAACCCGCAGGCCCGTCGTGCAATTAACCTGTGATTAACCGCGCCCGCATTTGGGGTTAAAGAAAGCGTTGGGCGCTTAGGTACGCACAAACGGCCACGGCGACGTAGCCCACCCCTGTTTGCCAACGCAGGTTTCTTTGCGGCCCCATGAGGTCAGCCCGCGCCGCCAGGTAAATCATCACCATAGCCAGTAAAGGCAGGAGCAAGGCATTGGCGACTTGCGCAACAAGAATCAGTTCAACAGGCTGATGGCTTGTGACCGCAAGGACGGTTCCTGACAGGATGACCAACCCCCATGTGGCTCTGAATGCCAGGGTCGACGGATCGCTCACGCGATGGATCACGCCTTCGAGTGTCAGCGCGGCCGCAAGCGGAGCGGTGAGCGCACTACTGAGTCCGGCTGCGAGTAAGCCAACGGCAAAGGCGACACTGGCAAAAGAACCTGCAACCGGCGCCAGCTGCGCTGGCAGGTCTGTTAAACGCTCGAGCGACTGACCGCTTGCCGCGAGCGAGGCTGCGGTTGCCATCACCGAGAGCGTGACAACACCGCCGACACACATAGAGATCGCAAGATCGAGCCTCGCCTGGCGAAGCGCTTCATCAAGCGCCACCCCTGCTCGCCACTTACTCTGGACCAATGACGCGTGCAAGAAAAGGTTATAGGGCACCACGGTGGTGCCTATCAGCGCCAAAGTTAAAAACTGTTGCCGACTCGGAGGTTGCGAGCTCAATTGAACGACCTTGGGCGAGTCTGAGCCCAGCATCATCATTACGGCGGACAATGCAAACATAACCGCCATAAGTGCCACCAACCCGACCAACAACCGCTCAAATAAATAGTAGCGCCCCGTAAAGAGTAACCCCCCGCTCGTCACAGCAAGCAGGACCACCCACACGCTCTGATGGCCACCGAACAGAAGTTGAGCGCCCGCAGCCGCGCCGGTGAGATTGCCGCCCTCATAAGCGCTATTGCCCACGACGATCGCCACGACCACCAACGAAAGCAGCAACCATTTGAGCAAAGGCTGACCGATCGCATCCCGAAGAATCGTAGTCAGCGCGAGCCGCTTCACAAGACCGAGCCGTAAAGCCATTTCCTGAAGCACGAAGGTTAATGCCAAAGAGAAAAGCAGCGCCCACAAGAGTGAGAAACCAAACTCAGCCCCGGCTCGACTGGCGGTCAGCACCGTGCCCGGCCCAATAAACGCTGCGCTCACCAAAAACCCTGGACCAAAAGGCTGTGCTTTGTAGGCTGTTCCTCTCATGGATCAATGGCCCTAGTTCAGATCGACGTGCATAGCCTATCGCTCTCGCTTAAGACTCAGCACCCAAATCTCAGCGATAAGTGGTGGAACCCCCGCAATAGATGCGAGGCGACCCGTTCGTTGACGCCATCGCCCCGTGACAATCGATCGAAGCGTTTGACCAGCGCCTGCATGGCCGCTCTCGCCTCGAGGCGAGCGAGCGGCGCGCCGATACAAAAGTGAATACCAAAACCAAAGGTGTGATGCTGTATTTTCTCCCGGCCGAGATCGAAGGCCTGCGCGTTGTCGTACGCGGCATCATCTCGATTAGCAGACCCCATAATCACGTGAACCACATCGCCCGGATTCAATGTTTTGCCGTGAAAGCTGCAGGGCGATGTCAATGTGCGTCTCAAGAATTGAACGGGGCCGTCGAATCTCAGGGTTTCCTCAATCCCTTGATCGATCAGTTTTGGGTTGCCACGCAAACGCTGCCAATCAGTCGGTCGATCCGCCAGCACATTAAGGAAGTTTCCTAAAAGATTCGTTGTGGTCTCATTTCCTGCGATCAAAAGCAGCATACAAAATCCGACAATGTCCGGATCAGACAGCGCTTTGCCGTCGACACTGGCATTCACAACAGCGCTCACAAGATCTCTTCCACCTTGACCACGACGTTCGGGAATCAACCCTTGAAAAAAAACATACATCTCACCAATTTCGACTTCGCGCTCAGCAAGCGACGCACCTGCAAGCGTGCCTGTCAGTGCATCCGACCAGCGCTTGAAGTCATGGGCTCGCTCAGCAGGGATGTCCATCATTTTAGAAATAACAGCCACAGGCAACGGAATGGTCAGCGCCTGGACCACATCAACTGCTTGCTCGCTGGGAATAGCCGCCACTAGGCTCTCGGCAATATCCGCCACGTCGCCCTCTATGCTCTTCAGCATTCGCTGGGTAAATGCCTTGTTCACGATGCTCCGTAACTCAGTGTGCCGAGGCGCGTCGTCGGTCAGGAGCGGTAATGGTCCGGATTCGCCCCCACCCATGGCTTTCGAAGAGAAGTCGCTCGAGTGCTTCAACACATGCCGAACATCTTCGAAGCGAGACAGAATCCATGCACCTGTCTCCTCGTCCTGCCAAATCGGCTTTTCCGCACGCCACATGGCATAGAACGGATAAGGGTCTTGAAGGACCTCATTGGTAAAGAACCGCATCAGTTGCTCCAGATCCTTGAACGAGGTCATAACACTACCCCGACCCAAGTTTCAGCACCAGCAGGGGCTGTTCATGTCTCCCGCATAACTCTTTTCAGCGGCAGCGCTTGATGACGAAACCGTGTCTTTTTGGATAGTCTTTATTAGCGACCTTTCAGAACGGCCTCTGAGGATAGCCTTTCCGGATAACCATTGAGGAAAGCCATTGAGGATGGCTGGGCGAAACCTGAGCTAATCGTCGCACCACATCGGGCAAAGGTTTGACCCTCATCAACATCGCGTCTTTGATGAAACCGAGACCTGCAGGCTCAAGATTCGGCGGACAGCGCTACGCGAGATTGGACTCTCGATATCACCTACGGTTCTTGCGGGACAGAGCACGGCCGGCCTGGGCCGAAAGCACAACTCACCCATTTGGCAAGTATCCCTCGATGCGCTTGTGGTCGCTCGTTCACCTGTTATTCTCCAGGGTACGATTGGTCGCGCGAATAGCGGTCGACTTGCAAAGATGGGGCTCAGCGCGAACCATCGCCCAAGATAGGACGCAAGAGATCTGGAGTTCCGCTAAAGCAATGGACATCGAGAATTTGAGCGATGAGCCATTGGCGCCCTGCTCGAGCTCAGTAGACCAGAGCATGACCACGCCGTAAGGCGCTTCTCAACGCATGACAAGGGGTTACCACCATGAACCAACAGGAGATTCGCACCCTCAAGGCGCTCATGGAATATGAAGCGGAACGAACCGCGCCACCTGAGACCTTCCCGCAATTGCCCGATCTTCCAGGAGGGCGCTATGTTGACCCGACCTTCTACGAACTTGAGATGGCTCACTTGTGGCGCAAATCCTGGTTGTTCGCGGCGCACCTAGATGAAATTCCGGAACCAGGGTCCTTTATATTGTGGGAGAACATCGGTCAGCCCGTAGTCATCGTCCACAGTGAAACCGGCTCGATCAACGCGTTCTACAACACCTGTAGTCATCGGGGCGCCCCTGTCGTGACCGAGCCCAGGGGCCGAAAACTGAGGCTCACCTGTCGCTACCACGGCTGGGTGTACAACCATGAAGGTGAATTGCTATCGATTCGTGATCCTGAAGATTTCAAAGACCTCGACTTCAGTTGTCGCAGTCTGGTCAGGGTCAGATGCGAGCAGTTTGGCAAACTCATTTTCGTCAATTTCGACAATGACGCGCCGAGCCTTCTGGATTATCTCGGCCCGCTCGCCGATGAGTGGAGGGAGTTTCAGTTCGACCAGTGCCGTCTGGCCGCAAGGCATCAGTTCGTATTGAACTGCAACTGGAAGATTGCCATGGAGGCGAACACCGAGGTTTACCACGTTAAAAGTATTCATCCCTCCACTGTGTCGCCCGTTCTCGATGATCGCCGCAATGTGAATACGCTCTACCCTCGAGGTCACAATCGGATGGTGGCCCCACGCCCCGAGGGCGCGTTTCAAACGAGCATGATGCAAAAACGCGCGCAGATGAATGAAATCGACACCGTAGGAGAAATCGCGCGCACCTGCACCCAATCTTACGGCGTCTTCCCCAACTGGGTCTCGCCGCTGGGCCCCCAAGCGCTGCCGCCGCTCGTCTTCTGGCCCAAGGGGATCAATCAGTGCGTTCTTGAAACCTGGACTTTGGCGCCTGACTGGGGCGATGGGCCGGCCCCTGACATGTGGACCGAAAATAATGGCGAAGACCTTGTTCAGGTGCTGAGAGAAGACACCGAGTTCGGTGCTTGGATTCAAAAATCCGTTGAAAGCTATGGATTTAAGGGCGTGCCGCTGAGCTATCAGGAAGCGCGGATCTATTATTGGCATCAAAATGCTGACGAAATCATCGGACGAGAGAACATCCCCGATCACCTTCAAGTACCGAGCGTCATCGGCGCAGATTGGGTTTACCCCAATGACCCAAGACAGGCCTACCTCAACTTGGCCTAACCGCCCGCGAGCTGATCGGTAACAGCTCATCGGCGCGCTGATCACTCGTTATCGCGCAACAAAAAAAGGGGGCCTTTGGCCCCCTGCTTTTGTCAATCTTCGGCGCAGTCCATGCCCGCGAGGCGTGCCCACGCCCTGATCGTTAAGCCTCTTTAGATCCAGGATCCGCATGGATTGGATCCACCCAATAGAGCCCTTCGGGGGGTTCCGCAACGGGAATATCGAGATTGACCACCATCGGCTCCTGATTGCTCCTGACCAAGACACAAGACAGCGGTTCACTGTCGCTCGCATTGATTTCCTGGTGAGGAACGAAAGGTGGTACGTAAATGAAATCGCCGGGGCCCGCCTCACAAACAAACTCTAGTGATTCACCCCAACGCATTCGGGCTTTGCCGCTGACAATATAAATAATGCTCTCAAGCTCACCGTGGTGGTGCGCGCCGGTCTTTGCGTCGGGGTGAATGTGAACCGTGCCCGCCCATAATTTTTCGGCGCCTGCGGTCGCCCGATTGATGGCCGCCGCCCGATTCATACCCGGTGTTTGAGGGGTATTGATATCCAGATGGTCCCCACTGATGACCTTTACACCGTCATGGCGCCACTTTCCGTCTTCACTCATTAACCCCGACCTCTCTGTTTCTTACTCATCGCGCCCTGACTCAAGGCGCCATCGTGCCAATTTCCATACACAGCTCAGGTTCACTGTGGATCATCGCAGAACGTGGCACTGACCATGCTAAACTTCGTTTGATTGGACATCGCTTCTCAAGACGCCGACCCACTCGGGTTAGCGCTCGACAACCATTGAAACTACCGGACACCTCAACATGCTGCAATACGTACTGACCCCTTTTCGCTGGTTCTGGCGCCTACTGACTATTTCCCAGACGGTGGTCCTAGGCCTCTTAGGTCTCGCCATCCTCTTAGCTCTTGTTGCAGCGCCATTTTCCGATGGAGGTCCAGAGGTGCCCGACCGCGGCGCGCTGGTCCTCAACTTAGAGGGTTATCTCGTCGAAGAAAAAACCGCGGTGGACCCGGTCGCGTTTTTGCGATCAGGCGAACGTCCAATCGAAACCCATCTTCGCTCGGTCCTTGAATCGCTTGAGTATGCGCAAGCCGACGATCGCATCGGCTGGGTGGTCCTTGAGCTGGATCAATTTGGTGGCGGCCTTATGCCGCATCTTGAACAAGTAGCGGATGCACTGAAAGCCTTTAAATCAAGCGGCAAACCGGTCATCGCGGCCAGCCGCGCCTACAATCAATCGGCTCTCCTCATTGCGGCTGAGGCGGATGAAATTCTAATGAACGCTGAATACAGTGCGATGCCGGAGGGCTTTTCCGCTTATCGGATGTATTTCAAGCGACTTCTGACTGACTTCGACGTCAACGTCAATTTATTCAAGGTGGGCCGTTATAAATCAGCAGCTGAACCCTACTTTCGAGACAGCATGTCACTTGAGGATAAAGAAGCGCGCCTCGAGTATCTTTCTGCTTGGTGGCAAACCTACACGGACCGAATAGAAGTCGCTCGGGGCTTGGAGCCTGGTGCACTCGATGGCCACTTAAATGACATGAAATCTTTATTGGCACGGAGCGACGGAAATCTCGGGAAAGTGGCGCTTGAGATGGGAGTGGTCGATCAACTCATGACCGAGGAAGCCATGCGGGATCACCTTCTCGAGAGAATCGGTGCTGAAGATGACGAGACCCATTATGCGGGTATCGACTACCAAAACTATCTTCGGGAGCAAGCCGCCTTCAACGCCGCAGGCGCGGAAAGCAAAGTTGCCGTCATCACGGCCAGCGGCAGCATCGTGGATGGCTACGCGGATCGCGGACAAATTGGCAGCCTTAGTCTCGTAGAGCAAATCCACCAAGCGGTAGAAGATGAAGCAGTGAAAGCCCTGGTGCTCCGAGTCAATTCGGGCGGCGGCAGCAAGACAGCCTCTGAAATCATTCGGCAATCGCTTCTGGCTGTTCAAGCCGATGGCAAACCCGTGGTGGCAAGTTTTGGCGGCGTGGCTGCGTCAGGCGGCTACTGGATCAGCGCAAGTGCGGACAAGATCTTTGCTGCCCCCACCACCATCACCGGATCGATCGGTATTTTCGGCGTGATCCCGACCTTCGAGAAAACACTCGACCGCTACGGCGTTTCAACCGATGGCGTCACCACCACACCGCTTGCAGGCGCGGCCAGCCTCGAGCGAGGCATTCAGCCTGAGTTCGCAGCGCTCATTCAGGCGACCATTGAAGCCGGGTATCAACAATTCATCGAACTCGTCGCGGATAGTCGAGGCATGACCACAGAGGCAGTAGACGAAATTGCCCAAGGCCGCGTCTGGACAGGGGCGAACGCGAAAAACCTCGGCCTTGTCGATGAGATTGGAGACCTCGATGCAGCCATCGAGGCCGCAGCCGCGCTGGCCGAGATCGACACGTATGACGTTTGGCATGTTGAACCCGAACGTTCCACGCAAGAGGAGATTATTGAGGCGCTGACTGCTCAGATTGCAGCTTGGGCACCCAACCGAGCGCCTTCCATTCTGGATCATCTGCAGTCTCGATTGCGTCAGGAATTTCGTGCGATCGACGCCCTAAATGATCCAATGCACGCCTACGTCATTTGCACGGACTGCCCGACGCTCTATTAGCGCCATCGATTGTTAACGCAACCCGAGCGATTGCGTTGACCCGGCCGAGACCCGAGCGCGAGCTAACACTCGCCTCGGCTACCCCACGCGAACAGGGGCAACGAGTCGCTGAGCGCCCTACGCTCAGGCGTTGAGCGTACCCTCCAAGACCCGGCATTCGTCACCCCGAGGCTCGCAGGCCTCGTTTGCTCATCGACCAGATCTTCAGACTTCTCGCTGACGTCTCTGAAGCGTGAATGACTGGCCATTTCATCGCGCATCGCTCTTGTACCCGATATCCGCCCATGGTTTCATGCTGGAAAACTAGGAGTGCACCCATGCCGGATTTAGAAGCAGATCTCTTTCAATTGGCGATGTCTAAAGAGGCCGAACCTCTGATGGACGCTGTGAAGAAACACATCGCCGACAACGTCGAACCCATTCAAGAAGAATTCAGTGCACTCGATAAGGAGAAAGAGGACCGCTGGTCCTGGCATCCGAGGCAGCTCGAACTCCTCGACGGGGCAAAACAGAAGGCAAAAGATTCAGGTCTCTGGAACTTCTTTCTTCCTGACACCGAATACGGCCAAGGCTTAAATAACCTCGATTACGCTTACATCGCAGCGGAACTGGGCAAATTCCCTTTGGCGTCTGAATCGCTCAATTGCAGCGCGCCAGACACCGGGAACATGGAAGTCCTCGAGCGCGTGGGCACGCCTGAGCAAAAGAAACAGTGGCTTGAGCCGCTCTTAAATGGCGAAATCCGTTCTGCCTACGCGATGACCGAACCCGGCCTGCCCTCTTCCGATGCCAAGAACATCAGCACCCGTGCCGTGCTTGATGGCGACGAGTGGGTGATTAATGGCGAGAAGTATTACATCTCAGGGGCCGGCGATCCGCGCTGCAAAATCATGATCGTCATGGTCAAGACGGACCCCGACGCGCCCCCCAGCCGTCAGCAGTCCCAAATCCTGGTCCCTATGGACACACCCGGCGTTGAGATCTTGGATGCCATGCATGTCTTCGGCGCAGATCATGCGCCCAGGGGTCACATGCATCTTCGGTTTAACAATGTCCGAGTGCCTAAGGACAACATCCTTCTTGGAGAGGGTCGAGGATTCGAAATTTCTCAGGTGCGTCTTGGCCCTGGGCGGATCCATCACTGCATGCGGTCGATCGGAAAAGCTGAAAAA